>Ga0208666_1000209_pt1 | contig 29458 bp, 48 predicted proteins | sample 5B_taG_FD_184078 | JGI IMG/M metagenome (GOLD analysis project Ga0208666, IMG submission 184078) | Marine viral communities from the Subarctic Pacific Ocean - 5B_ETSP_OMZ_AT15132_CsCl metaG (SPAdes) (version 2) | ecosystem: Environmental > Aquatic > Marine > Oceanic | place: Pacific Ocean...
TTGGTTTTTTTGCTTTTCGAATGTGAGATAGGTAAGACATTTAGTAAGTCGGTAGCTTGTAACTTCGTCAAATCTGGTAACATCTCCTTTAGCGAGTGCATAGATTGAATTATACCATCCCCATTGTCTTGAAAAGTTTTGTCTTTCGCTGTACTGCTGGAAGTCATCGTCTTCAGTTCTTTCTGTAAATAACTGATTGTAAGTTTTAATAATTCTGTTCCGATGGTGCAAAAAAAAACCGAGCTACTAATGGCTACATCCAAAGGAGCAAACTTCATCAGCTCTTGCATATCTTCGTTTGGTTCGTAGTCTGCAATCGTGTAAGTGTTCTTGTGTTTTTCTTTGATTGGTCTGTACATAACTGCCATAGCTTTGTGATATGTTTTCCAGTTTTGCAAGTGACTTTCTAAATCTACATACTCGCCAAATGTAATCTCATCAAGTTTTGGAATAAAGCCAAATTCAACGTCTTTGATTTTAAACTGCCGTATAAGCTTTGGCTTTTCACTAAACACTTTTGTGAAGTGATTTATTAGTTCGTTTAAGTGCTTCATCTTTATCTTGCCTACATCTTTCAAGTCTATGCCACAGAAAATCTGAATCATCTTTTGTGCTATAAACTCATCGTCATTCGATGCTTCTTTCGTCTTTATGAATTGTTGATACCTTGATAATGGTATTTCGCTTAATGATGTAGGTAGTAATAAATCTAACTTCATATATTAATAACTTATTTTTCGTGTTTTTGTAATAGTGCTATAAAATCGAATACGAACCATAGTTCTTGTTCATACCCAAAGTTTCCATTTCGTGATAACGTACTGCATCAATTGCGTGGTTGAAATTGTCTATTGGTTTGTTTAGTCGTTTACCTGTCTTGTCAGTATCCCAGCAATACGATCTTAACTCTTTAATCAAGTTCGTGCTTTGTGATGTTACTAAATAGTCTTCACGTTGCATTACATCAATCCCATAATTGATTGAGTCCTTTCCTTTGGTCACTCCTTTGATTGTGATTCCAGCTAATTGAATTGTTCTTATACTTTTTGGCTCGGCACTATCTGCATATACAGGTACGTTTTTAGGAAGTAGTTTTGCTATGTCGCTATTTAGTAAACCTGTTTGGTATGTTACTTCGTTAAGGATTCGTGTTTCGTTAAGTTTGTATACTTCGATTATAGAAGTAGGGTCATTCGTGTAACCAAAGTCCATCCCTATGCCTATTAATCTTGCTTCATCTGGTATTGTATCTATTCGTTTCCAATTACTAAATACAACACCTTCTAATTGACCCATTTCGCCATCTACATAAACACGAACCCAATTCTTCCAGTAGTTGCTTGTAGCGGCTTTCTTTATGTTCTTTTCTATTTGGCTTATAATACCCTCATCAAGTGCTTCGTTATCTTTGTATGTTAAAATTATTTTATCTGCATCTTCTTGACCCTCTAATTCTGTTTGCACCCAAAATTCTGCCGTTGGATTGTAGTCTAAAAATACTTCGTCTTTTGTCCGTATAGATAATTCATTGTAAGATTCAAACGATACACTATTGCACTCATTGATATATAAAATACTTCTACGACCACCACGAAGCTTACTTGCATCGTCTGCACTAAAAAACTCTATAAAGCTACCGTTTGAGAATTCGTATTTTAAAAGACTTTTGTTGTATCGTTCATCTACAAACCTATGAATTGCTTTCATAATTTTAATGAAATCGCGTAGGCAGCCGCGCCTTAAATGCGGTATTGATTCAGCTACTACGCTTATTTCTGTGTTTGGTGTTTTAGCAGCACGATCTATTAAGATAGGAAGTATGCCGTAAGTCTTTCCAGCAGATGTACCACCTTGAACTATCTTGATTCGTTTTTTTAACGCAAGTATTTTATTGATTGCCGTTGTCCTTTGAAACATCTGGGAATAATGGTTGCTCAATATTAGTTTGTTCTATCTGCTCTTTTAGTGCGTTTAAACGTGCTGTTATGCTTGGATTGTACTGCCCTACCATACCACCTTTGATTTGGTCATCACGTATTTCTTTGCGTATGCGTGTAGAGATAGTACAAAAATCTTCGTAAGCTTTATTTGTATTCTCTAAATAATGCTTTGCCGTGAAGTTATATTTATCGTGGCAGAAGATTTCAAACCCCTCTATTGTAAATGGTACTTCTAATGGTTCACCTACCATATCACCTGTTCTTTGGTTAAGATGATATTTGAATCTTGGGTTCGTTTTTGTGTAGCTTTTATACTCTTTAAATATTTCTTCTAATTGTTTTGGATCTTTAATTTTCTTTGGTCTCATATTAGTCTTCGTATGTTAAATAAACTTTTCTCATTTTCTCTATAATTTCACGAATGCAACTTGCACAACTTGTAGCGTTTTGCTTTACTTTAAATATTCTATTGTATATTTTTAGAAGTGCTTGTTGTTCTGTTGGCTTAATAGTATTTCTTTCTATGCTAAACCATTCGTGTAACCAATTGTATTCGTCTTCCTGTAGGCATTCTGGCTTTCGTGTTCTACTAAATAATTCGTTTAGCTTTTGCTTACGTTCTTCACAGCCACAATCTTCGCCAAGCACAAACTTTGCAACTGCTGCTACTCCTGTTTTTTCTAATACTGTTTCTACTATGTCGCCTACTCCTTTAGGTTCTTTCTTTTTAGTAGTTCGTTTTTTTCTCGCTTTCTTTTTTGGTTCGCTCATATCTTTTCGTAATCTTGGTTTATATAATCTTCATAGTCTTCTGCTATGTTTTCTTTTATTCTTTCTTTACAATACTTAATCGTATGAAATATTGTGCTTGTGCCTATTCGTGTTTGCTTACTTAACTCCCTCATTGATATTTTGTCGTTTCGATATATATTAAATATGCGTTGATCAAACCAATGCCAGGTGTTTACTTCGGCTTGTATTCTTGCTTCTAACATCATTTCTGCGTCTTGCTTTTCTATGTAGTCATATTCTACTCCTAAGTTTCTACATTCGTGTATATCTACTTTCTGATGTTTCTTTCTTTGTTTCATTAAGTCACAAAATATATTGCGTAGTGTAAAATGAATGTATGCACGGTTTACTGATCCGTCTTTTCGTAGAATCTTTGAAACGTCTGCATACTTATCTAAGCGTAAATACATTTCTTGAACTATATCTTCTGCGTAAAGTTCTTCGCCATAGCTTTGAACTATTCTTACATAGTCATCGTGAAACTTAGCAACTTTTTTAAGCCAATTCATTGGTTAGTATCTAAACAAATGTAGTGATTATTTTCTAATAGTGTATAGACGAACTTTTAAACAAATAGTTGTTAATAAGAAAAGCACCCATCACTGAGTGCTTACCTTATACAAATTAACCTAATCAAAAAACAAAGATACTAATTAAAATGGTAAATCGTTTTTATCTTCTTTTGGTTTGTGTCCATAACCAGCTTCTACTTCTGCTTGGTACGGTTCTGAAAACTTAACGCTAAAATACTTCTTGCCGTTTTTAGATTCGTTTAGCCACATAGCCAATTCTTTTTCTTTTCCATCGATCATAGCTTTGCCTTTGTAATCTGGTTGCGTTTCCGTCTTTTTGTAATCGTTTTTAAAGATTGCTCCTGTGTTGTCTTTCTGTTCCATTTATTTATTATTTATTTGTTTTTAATTCTTCTACTGCTTGTAGAAATTCTTTTCCCCTTCTTGTATTATCAAATATTCCTTCTTTTTTAAATTCTCTTTTAAATAAACTTATTAAAGCTTTTCTCTCTAATTTATCCAAGCACTCTAATTTTATTAATCTACTTGCACAAATAAAATAAAATCTTAATTCATTTATAAATTGACCAAACGAACCATCACAATAACCCTCTTGTTTTTTTAAAACTTCGTGACAATATTGCCATTTATAAATTGGCATACATTTCAAATAATTTACTGGTATTTCGCACTTTGATTGATAAAATCCCCCATCAAATATTCTACCTAATTGAATGTACGTTTTTATTGTATTCTGCTTTGTCCACTCCGTGTGTTTTCGATTTGCATTACTTAAAATATATGCACTCAACGTCTTTCGTTGTCGCCTTGCTTTTTCTTTTAAAAGCTTTTTTTCTTCTTGTGTTACTCTTATTGTAACTATGTCATTCTTTCGTGTTCTCATTCTATTAAAGTATTATAGTATTCTCTGCACTCTTCTATGCGCTTATAGATGGCCTGTATTACTTCTTCATCGTAGTTTACTTCAAACGTCTTGATTCGTTTTTCTGTAGGTATATGGTCAAAGTTGTGTTTGGCTTCTACTTCTTGGCGCAGTTCTTCGCTTTCATCAATTAAATGATTCTTCCAATGTTCTCGCCTTATTTCGTCTTCTACTATTTCGCTTGGTGTGTTTGTTAAGCAATACACAAGTAAGCTTTCAGTCTTGCCAGTTAAAGCCATATAACCTTGTAGTTGGTAGTAATAATCTTTGGTTGGTATTTCTTCTGCAAAGAATGGGAACGTAGTGCCATCGTAACTGCTTTTAATATCTAAAAGAATATCGTTCGTGTTTACGTCTGGTGTTCCTGTCAAGTAATCGTTGTTAAAGTGTTCTTCGTTCTTGTGCATAAAACCACAATCTAAAACTTGTTGTGCAAGTTCTATTGATTCGTTCTCAACGATATTGCCTTTGTCTGTGTAACGGCTTGAAAATTCTTTCTTGATTCCGTACATTTCTTCTATAGCCAACTCTTGTAAATACGTCTTGCAAGTCTTACTCAATACTTCAGACTTGCCTCTTGCGTTGGTCATTATTTTACCTAACGCACTACATCTTATTTTTAACATATTTTAAGTGCTTTAAGTTGTAAGTCAGTAAGTTCGTATTGGCTTTTAAGTTGGTCTTTAGTGTATGTACCCTCTTGTACTGCTTTTAATGCACTTTCAAATCTTGCTTTAGTTAAAGTTTTCTTCGTGTTTTTCTCCTTGCCGTGTGTATTCGTACTGTCGGCATCTTTGTTGTCATCTATTAAAAATAATCCAGAAAGTGCGTACTTCCGAGCATACGAGCCGCTGCTTCCAAACGACTGTGCTATGTCCATACCTTTACGATTTGGGTCAATACCAGCCTGTGCTTTTACTGCTTGAACTTTGTTTCCGTCAGTAATCATTGCCGTAGATTCAACGTACATATAACCAGCAGCTTCTTTTACCTCATCTGTTAAGTTCAATACCAAACCATTTAATAACGGCTTAACGGCTTCCATAATATCCTCACAACTGCGATACTTGTAATTACCAAACTTGTTAAATTGATTCTTTGGTGCTTTTAGTTCTTGCTGGATAGCACCTAACCTTTCGATCAATGTATTCTTCATAATGTATTTTTTAAATGTGTATACAAATATAACTAAATTATATTAGAATTGTCTATACTTATTAAACAATATTCCTTTTCTACTTTATTCGTGTTTTCAAAGTCGGTAGTTTTTGGCAGCCTATTATCTATGATCCATTTCGGTTTAAGTTTTCGCAAGTCAAAACAATAGATTCCTTTTGGTGTGTAGTTTACATACAATGGTATTTCTTCGTACAGGATATGCTTAACCATTAGATGTATGTATTTGCTTCTTTCAAGCATTAAGTCATTGTAGTGTGTCTTTCGGCATTTCAGTTCTATCCGTGTTTTTGTAGATTTGCTAAAACAATCGTGCTTTGAATATTGGTCTTTGCTCATTTTTAAGTCAAACCAATAGCGTTTAAGATATTCAAACAATTCACTTTCGGACATCTTTCTTTTTTTGTTTGTATAGTTCTATTATTTCTTTTAATTCTTCTCTGGTGTACTTTCTTATTTTGTGTGCTTCTTCGTGTAGCTTTATTAGTTCTACGCCACCTATTCGTTTTTGTATTCCTATTTGGTAATTAAGTAGGTTTCCGTGTTTGTGTTGGTTACAGGCAACACATTGACCGTGAACATTATTCTCATCAAAAGTTACGTTCTTGTGGCTTGTACTAAAGTAGTGTCCAGCATCAAACTTTGCACCTAATGGCTTATCGCAACTTACACAAGGTTTATGTTTATCACGCTCTCTAATGTATGCGTTAAAGTATGTTTGTGCTTTTTTAGTTAAGCTTTGCACCGTTTCTAATTCGTCTTTTAGTCGCTTCTTTTCTTTCTTCCAATTCTTTACTTTTGCCGATTCTACCCAAACACGAACACACTCACTTTTAAAGCAGTACTTTTGGTTGAAGTGTTTAGCTTCAAATTTCTCTTTGCAGTTTTTACAACGTGGCATCTTCTTTTATATATAAAAAAATTTCTTCCAATTCACATAATTCATTGCCACACCAATAGTTTTGAACATAACCATCTTTATCTTCTATATTGTAATCGTAATAGCTTTTTTCATTAGCTAATAATAAATTACAATTACATTTTAAACATTTCATTTATTCGTTTTTTTTATAATTATTACAACTTTTTAAAATTTCTAAACAAAGTTCTTCTGGTATTTTACTTCTTTCGTAATTGTTTTTTAAACCTTGTGTACCTGTTCTTGAACCTCTTGGTGCTTCTTCGTGATGACATTTAGTATTACCAGCAAAACAACTTGGTCTTGGTTTCCACCCCTCTTCGTTAAATATATCGTAAATGTGATTGCTCCATATATCCGTTGGTTTCATTCTTGTATCTCCATAACTGCAATATGTTACGGTTGCTCTATTAATGCCTTTAACTTTTCTTCGCATTTTGCCTACAGGATTTTCCATAAAATACTTTGCATTTGGAAACCAACTAAAAACTTCTAAAGTTTTATTTAATATTTCTACTCCCAATATTGCTTCTTTGGTTTTTGGAGTATGGTCTTCGTTCCAATGGTGACCAATTGATGCAACGGAAAAGTAAGTGCAAGGTGGAGATGCCCATATAATATCTGGATCACAAGTTATGTTTTGCTTTTTTAAATCTAAAATATCTATTACTAAATCAATGTCTTTGAAATTATTTATATCCACACTAAACACTTCACACCCCAAGCTTTCGGCTACTTTTCCAACTGACCTACTACCAGCAAATAATTCTAACAGTTTAATTTTATTTTTACAACGTGGCATTTACAACCCCTCTTTTTTTATGTTTAGTTCTAACTTCAATTTATCTATTTCGTGTTTCTGTTCGCTTATTTGCATCTGTAAACGCAAATTAGTTTTGCACTCTAAAATAAATTCTTCTTCTAACTGCATAAACACCAACTGAAATTCTGCTACATCTTCTAAACTTTCAAGCATCGAATCAATCAAATCGTGACGTTCTGGGTGCGTCTTTTGTAATTCTTCAATACTACTTGTAAACTTTATAATTGTAGTTTGTAGGTTTATCTTTGCTTTTAGTATATCTAAACTTTCCATTTATTCGTGTTTTTATAGTCCACAATAACCACTATCGCATTCGTCAAAGTCTTCAAAACTTAATTCTGTTTGTGGTGCAAACTGCATTATTTGTTTAAAATTAACATCTTTTCTAAAAGTGTTTGGTTTGTTTATTTCTTCTTGCTTTGCAAACCATTCTATTTTGTTAGGATGTTCTTGGTGCATCTTATTTAAGAATAATGGAGATCTATGAAAACAACCTACACAATTATTATAATAACCTGTAGGAAAATTAACATCCGTGTTTTTAGACCAATACGATTGAATTTGTTTATTGTCTATGCCGTTATCTATTAATGGAAAACTTGGCTTTCTCCATTCAACCATTCCCCATTTATTACGATTGTTTTTTTTATCAACTACTATTTTTATTTCTTCGTTACCGTTTTTGTTTAGTTTTGCCAACATATTTTGTTGCCTACGTTCTTCGCCTTTTCTAAAACCTATACGCATTTCACAAACTTCATTTATATTCTTTTTCCAGTATTCAAAAATCGGATACATTTTTAAGTGTGTTGTGCAATATCTTACCATTTGATTTGGCAAGTAATGACTACCATTTTTACCTTTATTCCAACTACCATTAATTATATCTTCAAAAGCTTCGCCTGTTATCCAATCAATATCAATCTTTTCTGACAAATCAAGCATTATCTTTATTATTGCATCTTGTTCTGTAGTTCCTACAAATTCACATCCTAATAAGTCACTTACGATTTGTCTTACTTTTGCATCTGGATATAAACACGAACTATCGTTAGTCCTAACTAAACTAAAAACATTGTAATCTGCTGGATAGTTTAAAGCAATATAGCTTGAACTTTTACCACCACTTAAACTATTAACTGTTTTCATCTTAATTTTTCTAAAGGGTTTACACCGTACAATTCAAAACCTAAACCACTATTAAACTCGCAAAAAATATAATCTTCTAAAAGTGTTTGTTCGCCACCTGTGTCACGGTCTTTAATTTTGTCAATGCTTACTAAAGTAACGTATTTCATTGTTTCGTGTTTAACTAATCTGTGAATCGTAATAAAGTCATCGCATCTATTTAAGAAACTTTTACCACCTTCAACGTAAGCTGCCATAGGTGGTTTTAAATGTCCATCCCACATATGACCCTTTGGAAACAAGTTACCTTGCCTACCACTTTCACTTGTTGGATGTGTACTTATGTATATTGTTTTTCCTGTTTCGTTTACAAATTGTCTTGCCATATTCAAAAACTTGTAGTTGCCTTCATAGCCATACTCACGGCTTAAACCTGTAAACGGATCAATTAAACAACAATCTGCATCCGTGTTTTTGAAAGCTTCTAAAAGTTCTTCTGGTGTGTATAGTCTTGAATTATCTATAAAGTCAAAGTATTGTTCCAAGTGTGTTGAGTAACTTCGTATTTGTGAATCGTGTAATTCTTTAAACGGCACTCCTGTATACATCTGAATCATATCACGCATAATTTGACCGTATTGGTTTTCCCCAGCCCATAAGCAAAACTTTAAATCGTGCTTAAGTGCAAGTGTTAAAAAGTACCAAAACACGAAATAAGATTTACCTACGTTATCGTGACCAAGTATGATGTTAAGTTGTTTAGGTTTAAATACTACAAATTCATCTAACTTACAACCAATAGGCAACCCTTGTTTTATTCTTCCGTGTTTATAATCTAATAAATATTTTGTGTGTATTCCTTTACTTAACATAACCGTGCTTCTTTGCTTGTGCCACCAATTTATCTTCTACTTTTTTTGGTTCTTTCTTTAACCAATTCTTACAAGTCAAATATAACGATTTGTATTTGTTGTTGTTTTTAAAGTTCTCTATGCTATCTAAACACGAATCAATAACACTTTTATCGTATTCAGCTTCTAATTTATTAAACTGATCTACACTCATAGACAAATGAGCGAAGCTCCTATATATATCTTTCTCATTATCATTATCATTATCATTATCGGTTATTTTTGTTATCGGTTTATAACACTTGTTATCTTTGTTATCTTTTCCCCATCGTTTTGCCATACCTTTTTTACCAGCTTCGCTTTTCTTTTTGCACATCTTTTCGTAAGTTTTTAAATCACGCTTTAAGTTTTGTTTAATTGGTTCAAAACAAACCTGTAGTAGTATGTCATCGGTTTCTGGATTTAAGTCGTTTACATACTCTAAAACGTGTTTAAATAGCTTTCCAGCTTGATCATCGTTTAACTTTTGTACGGTGTGTATTAAATCACAATACAATAAAAAGCTTTTCTTGTTTTCTGCCATAAATTAAGGTATAAAAAAAAGTGTAACGCTTTCGGTGGGTAGGAACACTTACTAACGTCACACTTAAAAAAATTCGATTGTCCTACCAACTCCACAAATATATTAAATTAATTCCTTATAAAGTTCTTTTTCTGTTCTTCCTTTTATAATTTCTAAATCTCTTATTGTAGTAGCTTTTAGAATATCACGTTTCAAATTGTATTCGTGTTTATGTAGCTTAAACTTGCCATCGTAATCGGCTATGTCAAGCAATAAGAACGCATCTGCCGTCTGTTTAAGGTTTTCATAGCGTTTTATACCGTGCATAACTGTAGCGTGGTTTAAATCGAATAATTCAGCTATACGGCTATAAGTTACACCAGCGTTTCTTAAAAGATTAAACAGGTACATTCTTCGGTGTGTATAGTATGGCTTTCTACATTTAGATTTTAGTCCGTCTTTTCGTATGTGATGTTTCACTTTTCTAATTAAGTCTTCCATAAAGCCAACTGATTATAAGCGTATAAATATATTCAAAAAATTTCTTCATACTTTTTCGATGTTTATAATCAACTTTTCCCATAAGCCAAAAGCTTTAATTGCTTCTTGCCAATCGTCTGCTTGAACGTATTTAATAGCGTGGCACATTTCAGCACTTGTGTCGCTGCCTTTGTAATATTTGTATAGTATTTTATAAGTGTTCATATCTTCGTCTTTTTGTATTAAGTAATTACAATATAGTTCTTCGTTAAAATTATCCCAGAACTCTAATTTAAGTGCTTCCATTGTCATCATTCGCCTTGTTGTTTTATACGGTTTAATCTTGCGATATCTTTGTTCGTGTTTACGTCTTTAGAAACATCACCAGTAAGTTTGCTTTTTAGTCGGTGTATTTCTTGGTTGATCGCTTTGTCTTTTTCATCTACGGTAAATCCGTTTTTTTCAAGTAGCTGCTTTGCCTCTTGAATCTTCTGTTGTTGCTTTCGATAATAATCAAAAATTTGATTGTTTATACTCATTGGTTTTTGTTTTTATTATATATTATTTTTTCGTCTTTACTTAAAGTTTCGTAATTGTATTTTTTAATCTGTAGCATTTCTAATTCTGTTTGGTAATATGGTTCGTCTTTATGTCCCATAACTTTGTTGTGTACATTTAAAACTCTACGCACTACACTTTTACTATTGCCTATTTTATGCGTTGTATATGTTATGCGTATGTCTTTCACACTATATTTAGTTGTTGCTCTAAAGCCGTGCATAAATCTTGGTCGTTGTAATAAATTACACCAGCACAAAGTAAAGTTTCGCATTTAACGTGATAATAAATTGTGTCACTTTCTGCATACGTTATATCATCTGTAAAGCTATTGTAGCTAACTGGATATTGTTCCGAACCTATTTCTACTTCTATTTCTACTTGGCAAGGTATGTCGTTTATTGTAAAGCTCACGATGTCATCTTCTCTGTGGTCTATTTGTATTTCGTAACTCATAGCGTTATAATTTTCATCACTAAATAATATCCTATCCATACTGCCCACAAAAACACGAATCCTGTAATCAATTCTCTTTTTGCTTCTTTTCTTTCTTGCTTGTTCATAATCTATTTATTTAAGTGTTAAAACTAATTTTCCAAACCTTTCATTAAGTCTTGCAATACATCTTGTAAAAATGTCTATATCGTGGTCATTAATGTTTCTAATTGATTGCTCAACTTGACCAACACCAAATTCATTCGACCATTGCTTTTCGTCTATAAGGTTTTCGTAGTGCTTAATGTACTCATCAATTTGTGTAAGTGTTTCTAATTTTTCTAAACGTGTCATTTTTTGTTTTTAATTAATTTGTATAAACAAATCTAATCATAATTTTCTATTAATTAACAATATTATACTACTTTTCAACAAAAAAAGTTACAATTATTTATAACGTGCTATAAAACAACAAGTTAAGTAATTAAAATAAATGTGTTAATCTGGCTACTTGTCCGTTTTCTTTGTGGTGTATGAAGCCCTCAACTGCTTTAGGTGCGTGTTGATAGCCCTTTTTATGATGCCAAGAATCTGTACCACTTGGCGAACGTAAGCTTTCAACGGTTACTCCGATGTAGTCCTTGCTTGTTTTGTGGTGAACGTGGTGTGTATAAACGTATCTATAACGTGTTTCAGACCATTCAACCGGAAACTCTTGCGCCATAAGCAACGGCAAATCTTGGTGTTTAGCACCGTCACCGTGTGTAGTTCCTATTAAGTTCTTTCCGTATTTATAACCTTTACGATGTGCAATTGAACAATCGAAGCTTATATTCTCGCAGTTTCTAAAATACGTTTTTATAACGTCTGCTAAAAAGAACCCTGTTTGGTAGTCGTGGTTACTTGGATTGAACGTAAAGTGAACGTCTGCTACTGAAATAAGCTGCATAAGAATATCTACATATAGTTTTTTAGCTATTAAGAAATTACTATACCACATTCCATCGGTGTCTTGTGGTGTGCCACCAGTTGTGTTTCTCGTAGGTGTGTCTATGTGAAGAATATCGTTACCCCCTATAAACAAAATCTTTTCTATTGGAAAACCTTTGGCTTTATTTAAGATGCCTTGTACTCCGTCTTTTACTCGTTTAACGGCTATTTGGTTGTTATAGTCTTCGCCTGTTTCAAAGCTATCTGCAAGTTTGCCAATGTGTATGTCTGCTGGATCAATAACAAGTAAATACTCTTTGTTTTTTTCTTGTCGCACTAACTTTGGAAACTTCGGTGCAAACTCTTTTAATTCTTCTACAAGTTTCTTGCTTAATTCTTCAAGCTTGTTTTCTGCTTCGTCTTTATGTAATGGGTTCTTAAAAAATAAACTTGCTTGTTTGGTTTTAAGCCAACCGTGCTTAACACTTTGAACGTCTACACCAGCTTCTTGTGAAGCTGCTTTTAAACCTCTGTATTTGAATAGTATTTCTGCTTCGTCTGGTGTTAGTCTATACCTCTTATTTGTCATAAGTATTTATTTACCAGCTTCGTACCGAACCAACCTACAAGAAAAACACAAGCAACAAAAATAAGCATACCCCAATAGTTCGGCTTCTTGTTTATTTTGGCATCTGCTTTTGCTCTTTGCACTTCTACTCTTGTGATCATTTTTATAGTGTCGCGTTTTAGCTTGTATTCTATTCGTGTTTCTAAACGTGTTTGTGGCACATAAACATTCTTATACATCACTATTGTATCTTTTGAACTAAAGAACTTTTCGTATACAATTGTGTCGTGTTTTATTACAGGCACAGAATCTATTGTGCTAATTCTTATCGTGTCGCTTGTTTTAAGCTCTTCTAAACCCTTTTTAAGTGCTTTGTTATAGTGATACTTCGCAGAGCAAGAATAAAGCCCTACAATCAAAAATAAACTAAATAATCGCATATTCTGTTTTTACATCGAAACACGGACAAGCTTTATTTGCATATTCGTTGTGACCGTGAATAGTCATATCTTGGTTATATTTATAGATTAATTCTTGTATTAATTTAATTAAGCTATCTTTTTGCTCCTTTGTCCTTGTGTCTTTAGGGTGCTTCATATCTTTAGTCATTCCACCAACATAGGCAAGTCCGATGCTACCTTTATTTTGATAGGCACAATGCGCACCTGTCTTTGTAATAGGTCTTCCAACTTCTATAAAGCCGTCTAAATGTATTAAGTAGTGATAGCCAATATCGTTAAAGCCTCTTGCTAAATGCCATCTTCTAACGTCTTGTACATCGTGGTGACGTTTTTGGGGGGTAGCAGTGCAGTGAATTATGATTTTATTTATCTTTCTCATTAATGTTTTTAAAGTCGCTTGTTACTTCTTTTGCTCTTGCAAATAAGTTTTTAAGTGAAGCCCACAAGTCAATTCCTTTTACTGCTTTGTAGTTTTCATTAATAGAAACGATTTCTACAGAAACAAGAACCAAAGCAAGTATTTTAGTAGTAAGCAACTCAATACTAAAAAAGGTCATTACAATATCATTCAATAAGTAAAAGTCCATTAAATAAAATAGCATTACGGTAGCTTCGTATAAAAGCACTTTAGAAATGATTGCCGATAGTCTACGGCTTGTTACTTTAGTTTTCGTTTTTTTGGCTTTCCAAATTCCTGTGATCGTATCGAACACAATACAAAAAAAGATTAAAATTAATATGCCATAAATAGGCAAAAAGAAGCTGCTGACAACAGTTAATAGTTCCATTGAATATAGTTTAGTTTTAGTAATCAGCAAAAGTAACTGTTCTTTCATTGTTCAAGTTGTTCTACAAGCATATAAGTTAGGTAAATTACAAAGAAAACACCAAATGCCTTTATGTGTAATTGTGTACTAAACAACATTGTTATAGCAGCAAAGTAGCCACTAACAAAATACAATATTGCAAGTACGTTAGTATGTTTCATTATTCTACTTCTATTGGTTCACTCCAAGCTTCAGTAGACATCAAAGTAAGTGCTTCTGAATGCGTTAATATTTGCACTGGCACAACGGTTAAATCACTTATAAAACTTGGTGTTGTATTCCACTTAATAACAAACTGCGATTCGTCTAAAGATTTTCTAATCGTGTTTTGAGATGTTTGGCCTACTTGTGAAAAGTCAATATTTGGCAAATCTGCTATGTTGATTATTGCGTATGTTTCTGCTATTTTTTTCATTTCTTTTTATGTTGGTACATCGGTTGAGAATGTACTGAAATTAGTCATTGTTCCATTGTTGCCCCCACTGCCATTGTCGGTAAGTGTCGGTGCCGTATCATTATCCCCACATCTAAACCAAGTCAGAGGAGAGTATGAAGCAAGTGATGTGGGTACACCACTATTGTATATTGCCGTCAAGTTGGTGGTTTGGTCTGTAGTAAAAAAAGCAAACTCTTCCAGTCCACCACTATAAGTGAAAAAACCAGCTATTTCACTAAAGGTATTAATTATAAGCGTAGTAGTTTTTGTAACTGAACTACCAAAAGCAGCACCATTTCTATATGCTAAAACATTGTTTGAAGCATCTCTTACAAGCATTATGTGCTGCCATTGATTTAACACTAAAACATTTGAGCTTTCAGTAAATGTAGCACTTGAATTTCCAATTTTAAAAAGTAATTGAGTTTCGCTTTTTAGTTTTATAAAGTTTTGAGAATTAGCACTTGACCCCATAACAAAGCTCCCACTATTAGCATTGAATACCGTTGGTTTTATCCAAAAAGACAAAGTAAAAACACCAGATGTAGTTAAATCACTAAAGGTTACTTCATCGTCTACACCATCAAGAAGTATGCTCTTGGTATTTGAAAAAGCTGCTGCCGTTCCCAAGCTTGTGTCGCCACTTGCACTTGAATCGTATATTTTACCCCAATTATTTGTAGCCGTAGTTTTACCTTTACCCCAATCTATTGTGTTGTTTACTGCACCTTGTCCCCAACCATTAGTAACGCTCATATTAATTTTTTTATGTTGTTATTGAACCAAATAAATACCATTCATCTGTTGCCACTTTTAATAATGTAGCCGTAGCATATTGTGCAGATAGTTTACTTGCACCACCAGCTGCTCTTAAAGTAACACCACTACCAGCAACTACTTGTGATTGTCCGCTATTGCTTTGTGTAATTTCTATTCGTGTTCCTGTAGGAAAAGCCACAGAACTATTTGGCGGTATTGTAGTGACATTTGCACTGCCGCTATCTAATTTTACAAACTTGTTTGCATCTGCTAAACTTAAAGTTTTTGGAAAGCTTGTAACCGATCTTGTAGTTGTTAATTTTACTCCGTCTATTATTTCGCTTCCTGTGATATGCTTACTATTGAAAGAACCACCACCAACTTCTGCTATTGCAAATCGGTCTGTAGTTGCTAAATTAGCACCCTTTGCCGTTAGCGCACTTATCTTTATGTCTGCCATCTTCTATTTTGTTTAAAAACTTTTGTAAACGAATTATGTTTCGTTTTTTTATAGTATACTTTCTTTTTTTCATAAACACCAACCAGTAAAATTAGTATCGTTATTTGGGAACATATCTTCTGCATCGTTGTCGCTATACTCTGGAAACAATGAACTATTGTTACAAATATAATCAACGAATCTTTCTTTGTAGTGCATAGCCGTTTGTCGTTGTTTTTCCACCATATAATCAACTTCGTCTTTACTTACTGTATCACTATTTTCTGCTCCGTGTTTATATAAACCTTTATTTGCTATTGTGTAAGCCGAATATGGGAGGAATTCAACAAGGGCGAAATGGATTAAGCACGGCTTAATATAAGTCGTTAGAAGTGATAAATACGGATTCGCTAAACTACCAGCAATAATGTCTGCTTGTATCTTTTCAAGTAGCTTTGTGCCAAGCATTGATTGTATGTGAATATCTTGTGCGATAAGAACAAACTGAATAAATTTATCTACGTCTACGTTTCCGTTAACGTTTGTGTATCTTACTACATCATCTCTTGTTATTAATAGTGCAGTTGCCATATTATACGTCTTTTGGTAAGTTAGGGTTATTAGGTGAATATCCTTTTAAAGGCATATCCTTTGGCATCATACTAACTTGTGGTTCGTTGGTTACTCTATAACCATATTTACGAGCTTTGTTAGTGCTTATTTGTGAACTATCTGCTGCACCTATTGAAGCCGATTTTCTAAAGCTTACATAGGTTCGTCTTTGCCACTTGTGGTTGCATCGTGGACCACCTTTGTAAAGCCAAATCGAATAAGTATCTGAACCACCCTCGCCAAAACCTTTGTTCACTACTTGTGAAGATAATCGTGTTATATCTTCTTTACGATATACTTTACTTGCTCTCATCATTGCCCTACAAAACTTTCTTTGTGGTGCTGGATTGCCTGTGTATTGATAACGAACTTTGAAGTAAACACCATCTACTTGTTTATCTTGCTCACTTGCTTGATTTGGCGAAGCACTACCTGTTCTAACCAAATTAACTATTTTAGAAAGTGTTGATTGTTTAGGTTTAAGTTCTTCTTCCCATTCTTGTACTTGTAAATCAAAGTCATCTTCTAAATCGTAATCTACTTCACGAACATCAATTAATTCAAAACCCTCTTGCTCTATGTCTTCGCCTTTGGCTATAAAGTCTTGTAGTTCTTTATTGTCTTCACTTAATTCTAAACCTGTTTCTTCTTCGATTTGCTCTTCGTCCATCATTCCACTCAAATCAGTAAATTCTAATGGCTTTAATGTTTTAAAGTACAAGTTTAAAGATATGCCGTTGTAAGCAAGTATTTCATCAAACGCATCTAATAAAAGTTCTTGCATTGGTCTAATAACCATATTATCGAAAAGAATAAAAGAATCTTTTAATTCGTCTGCATTTGAACTAAAGCCGTTACTACTTGCGATTCCAAATAATAAAGGTGACGTAACATTGTTACCAAGCATTATCTTTCTTAAACATTCTTCTGCAAGTGTAGAATACAAGTCTGGAGCGTCATTCACAGGCATCGCATCTACCGTTGTTTTGCTTTCTGCGTTGTTGTTAAAACTAACAATGACCTTTTCGCCTTGCGTTCCTGTGAGTTGATTTAAAACTTTGTTTTTTATTAGTCGTTGTTGTTCGTCACTTGGTTGTCCGTTGTTAAAGTTTATAACTGATCGTGAACTAAAGCCGTTGTTTACTTCGTTAATTAAGTATTCGCTTATTGATTCTTCCAAAGTGCAATAAGGTAAACAACCAATATAGTCTGGAAGTGCATAATATTTTAAACCTACACTATACGGCTTACAAAAATAAATTTCAATCGGTTCTTTTGAACAACCAAAAGCTGGTATTCTTTTTGGTTTATAGTTTTTAGTGTCTTGCCAATCGTCTGAATAATAGTAAGCTTCTACTTTGCCCTCTTCGTTGCATTTCTCGGCTCTTAAAAGTTGTACAGGTATGTGTTCAACTTGTGCTATTTTCTTTCGGTCTTTCGTGTATATGACTTGCATAGCACATTGTCCCAATAGCTTTAAATCGCTTACAAGATGTCTTGTACATTTCTTACTAAACAAAGCCATCATCGCAGCGTATTCATTTGGCTTTCTCGAAGCGTCTGAAGCACTTAAACCTTTTCCGTATACTAATCTATTGGTGTTGTTTATAATAGCGTTCTGTGTCGTGCTATTTGTGTAGCATTGTATCAAAAACGAATAGTAATCGTTGGATTCTCCGAATTCGACCCAGTCTTCACGTTTACTTTCCGTTATAGTTGGTTGCTCGTAGGCAGCTAATTCTAATATGTGTATGTCCTTACTCATAAATTATAAATTCATTATTCGATGCTTGGCTTGTATATTGTCCGTTGTTTACTGAATAGGTTGCTACAGGTTGATCGGTGCAAAATACTCTGTCTTTATGAACTACCGTACTACCGTTTTTTAATTCAAGCTTGTAGAAGTGTCCCTCTTTTAGTACGAACACGGCACTAATTGTATCGTAATAATCACCATTTGTACTTGCTTGGATTGTTACGGCTACGGTTGTGTTTAGTTGTTCGTCTGTTAAATTTAAAGTGTCGTAGGTTTGGCTTCTTGGTATGAAACTAAACGTCTGTTGTACTCCACTTGTTGTTAAAATAATCATTCTACTATAATAACTTTTTTTTCGATTTTTTGTTTTTATTTCGTGTTTCCATAATAATTAAAAACGAATTATACAAACGCTCAAATATGTGTTTTCGTGCGTTCTAACGAACTTTCTGCTTTGCTGACTTACGCACATATTAAAAACGTGCGTTATGCGATTAAACTAAAAAGCCATAAATCTAAACAAAACTTTTGATTAGTATATAAACAAAAAAAGGCACTCCGAAAAGTGCCTCTTACATTATGAAAGGAAAAGAAAAACCTATGTAGTAGCTATTGAAGCATCTGCTCCAGAAGCATCAGCAAAAGCCGTTTTTAATTGTGCTTCAGTTGAAACATCAATAAAGTTAGCTGGTAGAACTTCATTTGCAACGAAGGTCAATTTGTACCCATTAAAATCTCCCATAGCTGCTCCAGAAGAAATTTCTCCAGCAGTAGTATCACAACCTTGTGCCAATCCCATAAGAAAGAATTGGTCTGTCATAGTACGTACAATTACACGTGGTCTGCCATAGGCAAGTAGTTTAATATTCTTGTGCATAGCTTGATCTTGTTTCTTTAAAGAAATAGCAAGTGTTTGCTCAAAGAATGTAGTACCTGCGTCACGCGACGTTTGCACGGCGGTGGTGAAGGAATTCTCAGAAGACTTTAGTTCGTACTTGTACAAAGTAATAAGTGCAGCTGGAACCCACGTATCTATCGTGTCTCCGTTTGTAGCATCGTAAGTGATGTTGTCTGTGTCAAGATCATCGAAATTCGCAAAATAGATTGCCTTTAATCCGCTCACTGACGATTTGCACTCCTCAACTCTACCATTTGTTATATCACAACTCATTTTATTTAAAGTTTTATGAATAAAAAAGGGTAGGCAATTTTACCCACCCTTTCTTAATTCTGATTAATATTTATTATGCGTGGTAAAGAACAATATCCGAACCGATAGCATACTGAACACCAGCTGACATACGAAGAATGATTCTGCAATTTTGCGAACCATCAATTTCTGCCATATCAATGTATTTAGCTTCAGCGTTAATGTCACTCAACAAACCACATCCGAAGAATAAGTTTGAAGTTTGAGCAGCCATTGCAGTATCATCAGCCATTCCGTTAGCAACTACTACAGGAATACCATCGAAAGATAGGTTTTGACCAGCAAAGAAAGTTGTACCTTTACCATCAACACCGTTAGCGCCTAAACCACCAGAAGCAAAACCACCCAAAGCACGAATGTATGCTTTAGCGATATTTCTTGATACATAAAGTGTCAAGTCAGAAGCACCATAAACAGTAGATGGAATTGCATCTACAATAGATCCTAATTTATCGATTACGTTTGCAGCAGTTACGGCAGCGTGAGAAGCTACATCAACAACAGTTGCATCAGCCAAAGCCAATGGAACTAAACCATCAAATTGTCCACTTGTTCCAGAAGCACCCTCCCAAATCGAAGTTTCGATTGAAGCAGCAGCCATTCCAGCAACGTGAGCCAACATAAATGATTTAAAGTCTGCTGGTAGGTCTTCGTATGCAGAATATCCAGCTTGAGCAGCAATCCAATCTTGGTGATAGTCTTTCTTACACAATTGTACGTTTGATTGTACTTCTTTCAAAGTCAATACACGTTCTGCAACGTCAACGTCCATATTGTGGTCAAAGTCGCAAGTTGCGTTTACCAATACGTTTCCTGTTGTACTGATTTTCTTCATCACTCTTTTGTAGTGAATGTTAGGGAGTACAGTAATTAACCCTTGTTCAATTGTAGGTGCGCTTAAAAGAGCTGCTGCAACAAATTGTCCAGCGAAATCTCCAGCATAAGTGCTTCCTGTTACGGTGTTAGCCATATTCTTATTATTTAATTATTAATTATTATTTGCGTTATTTATTTTCGATAGTACGGTGTCCATAATTGTACGTTTGCGATTAGGAGAAATTGTTTTTCCTATTTTCGCTTCTTTGTTTTCTGGATTGTGTACTATTGGTTTAGCTGCTGCTTCTACTTCTTTCGTAAGTTCAACAACTTCTTCTTTAGTTTCTTCAGTAGTTTCAACAACTTCTTCATTCGTGTTTTCGTTGTTTTCTACTTTAGAGAATTTTTCTAATTCAGATTTAAGTTCTTCGTTTTCTTTTTTCAAAGCTTCCATTTCAGAAAAGAAAGTTTCTTTCACGATTGATTCAACTGTTTTCTTAATTGGTTTTGCTTCTACAGACGCTTCAACTTCTTCTTCGTATTCTTCTTCTTTTTTAGCTTCTTCTTCAATTACTTCTTCTTCAGCTTCAGCTTCTTTTATTTCTGCGATCACACCTTCTTCAGTTACAACAAGTACCAAACCATCTTCAAGTTTGTACTCGCCTACAGGCAATGGAATTTTTTGTTCATCTTCTGTTACAATTACAACTTGAAAACCAGCTTCAAATTCTTCTGCTTCAATAGTTGTTACACCGTCATCTAATTTACGTGTGCCTAATTTCACTTCCATTCCAAGAAGTTCTCTTACTTTGTTTAAAATTGAATTATCTTTCATTTTGTTTATTTATTCGTGTTTATTTAGTTGGCTGCGTAATCTAATAACTCACCCATTTCTGTATCAAGCTTTGTAGCAAGTTTGTCAATTTGTGGATAAAGTTTTTTTGCAGTTTGTAATTGCTTTACACTTTTTGCGTCAAGTCCTAAATCTTTAGCCATTCTACTTATTTCATTTGTTAATTTTTTATAATCATCATCAAATTGGTCATAAGTTTTAAAAACCTTATCTTGCTTATCCCAATCATCTTCTGCATTATCCATCATTTTTTGCATTGCAGCTTTTGCTTTTTGTGTAGCTTTTTTTGTATCCTCAATTGCTTTTTTAAACGCATTAATGGATTTTTCCATTTTACTATTTAACTTATCTAAATCTTGAATAGCACCTAACTCTACTTTTTCAGACTTTAACTCTGTCTTTTTTTCTTCTTTTGCTAAAAATCTTGCTACGGCTCTATGTGTATTCATACTATAATAACTTTATATTAAATTGTTTGTTTCATTTTTGGTTTAAACCTTGCCTATGCCTTGCGCTCGAAGTGTGCCGTCACAACACTTTGAACTATATGTGTTGTCTTTACATAAGCAACCTCTTTTGCCACCTTTGGGACTTGATTTACCTTGTGTTTCTTTGGTTCGTTTTTTTCTCATTTCTTAACGCATTTACCATTCTTCTTTTTGTATCCCTTTGGACATTTACCGTACAAATCTAATTCGTGCGTTTCGCCAACCATATACCACGTTCTACCCTCGTATTCGTGTTCGTGTATGCCTTCAACACCTAAATCTGTAGCTGCTTTTTGTGCCATAGCTTCAGAAGAATAGGCAAGTCGGTCATCGATAATTGCAAAATTGTCATCGATTAACATACTTGCCAAGTCTTCACGCTCTATTTGTTTAAGTTTAGATTCTGCCCAAGTCTTTGCTGATTTACCACCCCATAGCAAATAAGAAATATAACCACAAGATTCTTTATCTCCAGCATCGTAGTAAGTTTCTGCTCTGCTTAAATATGAAAACATACGCTTGATAGTTTTTTCGCTTACAGGTTCGCCATTAGCCAACTGCTGCGCACGAACTTTGCCTACTTGTGTAGCACATTTGTTGTTTACGGCTTCGTTTAGTTCTATGCCTCTTTTTGCGTTGTTTCTTACGCTTTCTGGATAGTCGCTATAACTTTCTAATTCTTGTTTTTGTAGAAGTTCTTTAAGTTCTTCAACAAGCATTTTCTTTTCAAAGTCTTCAAAGCTTTCTTCTTTAGTCATATCGTATTTATCTGCAAAATACCCTTCAATACTAAAACCTTTTATTTCGCCTTCTTTGGCTTTGTTGTATAGTTCATCATCGTCAATTTTCATTGATATCATCCAAGTACCTTCTGGCACGTTTAAGCCGTAGTGTGCGCTTTTATCTTTTTTCGTGTTTTCGACAATCCAACTTTCTACGATCGTAGTGCCCTTTATAGGTTGCTTATGTTCGTAGGTTGCGTTTTTGTGATTAGAACGCTTAAAGAATAATTCCGATGCTTTGCGAACGGTGTCTTTACTAAAGTAAATATAATACTCATCATTCGTCTTTTCGTTGCGTCTGTAGATTTGTTTATTAGGCACTAAAGCAGCACCCATAAGAATACGCTTTTCTTTGTCTACTTCTTTAAGTAGTATTTCTTGTTTGTTTAGTGCTATAAAATTTTCTTCTATTGCCGGTGTTTCAACAAGCGACACTGCTTCGATGCCACTTTGTTCGTCTGATTCGTCTATAATCAATTCTACTATCCTCATATTATAATAACTTTTATTTGTTTATAGTGTTGCATTTTCAACTCTGTTTCTATCTAAAGCTTGGCTTGTTGTTACTTCGCCACTTACTACAAATGCTTGTACAGGTGCTTGTTGTAATTGTGCTAACTGATTGATTCCACTATCACCAACTACGTTAAAACTTGGTGCTTGTGCTTCACCACCACTTGCATCTACGCTTGGTGTTTCTCCACCTCCACCACCTTCGAATGTTTGACTTGCAATAGAAGCCACTTGTGCGGCACCAGCTACACCAATAGCAACTGCGTTTGCAATTCTTAAACTTTGTGTAGGTGTAAAGTCTGTTGTTTCGGCAAATACCTTTGTAATGGCTTGTGCCGTGTTTATAGTTGCTTGTGCTATACCAACTGCCTTTTGAATATTAAATGCTCTTTTAGCTTGTTTTTCGCTACCCTTGCTAAATAATTCGGCTATGTCGTTTATTGCCGTTAATGATTTTGTGGCTACATCTATTTTATATTGTGCTAACGCTTTAGCATTTGCTTCTTCTTTTTCGTCTCTTGCTTTTCTGTCGGCTGCTGCCTTATCATCTAAAGCTTTTTGTGCATTGTATGCCTCATTGTCAAACTTTAAAAATATTTCGTTTCTTGCATTTAGTCTTGCAATTTCTATTTCGTTTAGTGCTTCTGCATTACCAAAAGCCATAGCTTCTAAAACATCGTACTTTTCTTCAACTCTTAATAGTTCGTTTTCTTCATCAGTACGCAAAGCATCTTCGTTTGCTCTTTTAATTTTGTCTAATTCTGCAAGAAGTTGTATTTCGGCATCAATTTCATCATCTAATAATTGTTGTAGTTCTTCACTTCTTTGTTTGTCTGCTTCTGTTTTATCACTTAAATATTGTTTGTAGTTATTTAATTTTTCCGTGTTTATCTTAGCATCAAATACTGCAAGTTTTCTTTCGTTTTCTTTTATAATGGCCAATCTCCCATCGTAAAGGCTCTGTTGTGCATCTATTAAAAAACTATCGTTTTGAATGGCTAAAGCTAATGATTTCCTTTGAACCTCTGCCATTTGTTCAGACACTTCTATTTCATTAAGCAACTTCTGTCTTTGAATGTCAGTCGTTTTTTTGCCTTGTGCTTCAAGCATTTCTATTTCATCATCTAACGCTTTTTGCCTTACTCTTAAAGTGTGTAATATATCTTCACGTTGTTGTGATAATGCTTTTTGTTCATCAAGATATCTTTTCATTTTCTCTTGATGCCTGGCTTTTGCTTGTTTTTCTTGTTTAGTTTCTGCCAAACCTAAAAATTCTGCTGCTTTCATTACAGTTTTATAAGCTTCAACCACAGAATTAAGTTGGTGCAAAAGCAACTTCAATACAAAAGGCATTTCTTCAAAGCTTTTTGTTACGCTTTCTGTACCTTTTGAAACTTTATCTTGATTTGCAATTAATGTTCCTAAAACAACCACAAGTGCTCCAATACCTGTACTAATTAATGCTAATCGCAACAACTTCATTGCTCCTGTTGTTCCACCTACGGCAATACTCCAAAGCCTTGTGGCTTTACTTGCTAAACCAACACTTTTACTATAATCTTGAATTCCAGCTATACCCTGTTGAATAGCCATAGCTGCTTGTACTTTTAACAAAGATTCTTCAAGTGCTTTAGATTCGCCACCTGTTAAAGCCATTACTCCTTGCACTGCTGCGAAGCCACTTGTTGCACCACCTAATGCACCTCCAAGTTTTTGGCTCATTGTCTGTGCAGCTTGGTCTACTGCTAAATCCGTTTGAATCTGAACTTTACGATATTCTCCTACTTTAGTTAATAGTTCTTGATATTCTTTAGAAGTAGTATCACCGGCAATCGCTAACTCATAAAGACGGTCTTCCGCCTCGCCCATTCTTGTTGTTAATGGCTGTAATTCATCACCATATCTTTTGGCAAATGTTGCTCCTGTATCAAACGATTCATTAACCTCATCGTTTGCTTTTGCAGTTTCGTCTAAAGTGTCATTAAGATTCTCAAAATCTTTTTCCGTTTCTTTTGCGTTATTTTTTATATTTATTTCAACTCCAAATATTTTCATTTTATTGCTTCTTTAATTTTTTTGAGATTCTCTGAATTTTTTTGCTTTAATATTTGCATTCTTTTCTTCTGCTTGTATATTCCTTTAACTCCTTTCTCAAAATTGTATAAGCCTTTCGCTATTTGTACATCGTGACTGCCCTCGTAGAATTCGTCTATTTGTAGTAAATCTATTATGTGTTTTAACATTACCCTTGTTGTTGTATAAATATTTGACTTTCTGCCGTTGTGCCGTTGCTAAATGTGTAAGTAACTACTAAAATAATTACCGTATCACTTGCACCCTCGGTTCTTAATTGTTTAGTTGCAATGCTACCAGCGTTTTCATCTGTTATGTCATCTGTTCCGTCTTCCGTTACGATCAAATCAGTAGCCGTGTTCACAGGCAAACATACTTCGGTTCTGCCCTCTGTAGTTAATGTGCTTGGTGTTATGGTTACACCACTTGTTGTTGTTGTCACCGTTGCGCTTACTGCATCGTTAGGAAACAGTATGTCTATGTTTAAGCATTGTGCGTTGTTATCTGGAACTATTATTTCTGGTGTTACTCCACCATCTGCAATTAATTCTCTAAAGTCATTAATCAAAACTAAATCAACGTCACCTGTGTTTAGATTGCTCTTCATAGATTCAATCATATATCGTTTGTCACGAATTATCACACGGTCATTTAGTTCAAGTCCTGTTAATAAGCTTATAGGTAGGTTCGTCTTTACGTTGGTTCGTCTATTTTTAAGGTTATATAGATTTAATAAATATGGTGCATAGTAAACTGCAAATAAAGTGTTTGCTACTGGCTCTAAAAGAAACGTGCTATTATCAGCGTTAAAGTTTAGTGTAAAGTCATTAGTGCCTAAACGTAAGTCTTGTCCAAACGGAATATATGTTGTCATATTAGTAACACTACCACCCTCATTAAATCTCCATTGTGCGCTTGTAGTATCATACGCATACATAATCATTGGCTTTGGTATGTATGTTTGTATGTCGGTGTTTAATCTTTTACCCACTTGCAAATCAGTATCGGTAAACTTGTGCATCATCATATTCTCAAACGGCAAATCAATCTTATATTCGCCACCGTCATAGTCATATAGTTGGCTCGTGTTTCCGTAGTCACGACCACCTGTTATATCTCTAAACGCTTCGTTTGTTGCACATTCACTTTCTTTATAATTAAAGCTTATGTTTTTGTATAATTTTAAACGGTCAATCTTTACACTTTTTATATCGGTATATTCTGTGATGTCTACAATAGCACCTTTTTGATACCAATCATCTAATGGTTCGATTTGGTAAACATCTTTAGCAGTTCCGTAACACGTTAAATTAAACATCTGTAAAATGCCCTTGAAAAAGTCTACTACTTTCATATCTGGCAAGTAATTTAACACGCTGAAAGTTGCCGTAGTTGAAAATGTACTACTACTTGTGTATGTGTTTAACACACTTTGTGTACTTGGTATACCTAAAAAGTTTTCTGTTACATAGTCAGCTTGTTGCGTATAAATAACATTGTAGTTAAAATTAAGAACACCTAATGAACGAATCAAAAATTTGTATTGCCTTGTTCCAAGTGTGTTATTTGAATGATCTACAACTTCAATATCGTGGTTACCTATTCTAAAAAAACTTTGTACTAATTGCCCATTTAAATAAACATCTAAATAGTAACCCATTGTGGCATCACTTACGTTATTTACCGAAAATATTATTTTGTGTTTTGGAAACAAAAATACTCCACCACTCGGAGACAAGCTTGGAAACATCGTGCTTGTAGGTGTGTTTGTTATAGATAGTGTGTCGTTTGCTTCGCTAAAAAAGTCACTGGCTACTGCCGATGTATTCGTGTTTGTGCCTGTTACTAAATTTTCTTGTTGTGCTACTTGTGATGCCGTAGTATAAGTAAATGTTTCTGCATTTTGACAATACAAAAACGCTCTTCTAAATCTTTCGTTGTTTAAAAAGCCACCGTTAAAAGTTATAGAATATTGTGATTGTATAGCGTTGAATATTTGATAAACTGCTATTGCTGGAAACAACTCATTGTATGCTATTGAGCCGCTACCTGTGTGGCTAATATCTGTACTTGCACCATCACCATAAGTTACATCTCTACCAACTATTAAAGGAAAACGAATTGGATATTCAGTTGCATCGTCTGTAATTCTTTGGCTTACTGCCGTGCTTGAAAAAGTAAAGTCCGTAGTGTTTATTGTTTCTATATCTACAAGCTTAGAATCACCAAACGTATCTTTTAAACTTGCTACATCACCATAGAAAGTAATTTGATAGCTATACGGCTCGTTGTTTTTTACTTCCGTTTTTTCTAAGCTTATTTTACCACGTCTGAATGTAGTTAAATCTATTTCAATTAACGCTTCACGCCTTACGTTAAAATCAATAGTTGAGTTTACATCGTTTTGGTAAAAGTGTTCAAATACTTGGTTGTTGTTTGGAGTTGCTGGTACTGTAAATGATTGACTAAAGTCGGTAAATACCTTACTTATGTCTTGCACATTTTGTTGTATAGATGTGACATTAATTTGTTCGTCATCAAACAAATCTAATTTAACACCCTCTATGTAAACCGATACACCTCTCATTATGTTACGTTGTTTATAAGATCAAAAGCAAAGTCAAAATCAAGTGTGTAGTTCATAGTGCCGTCATTTAATCCTGTTTGCTTTACAAGTGATTGTGTTTTAACTTTAGCTGGAAAAGCATTCGTGTTTGTGTCAAAATCTAAAACCGTAACGTGTTCACTCAACATCAACTGTTGTATGTATTCTGCGTAGCCATCATTTACAAAGCCACTATTTAGCTTTATGCTTTCGTTTCCTGTTTTGTTAAATTGCTTTATTTGTCCACCACCTTGTGTAGCACTATATGGCAACGTCTGTGGATTAAATTTGTATTCGTTGCTCTTAACCGTTGTTGTTCGTTTGTTTACTTTAAACCAAAACATTCGCGACCAACTACCATACTTGTTTACAAAGTCTACTACAATAGGGCTATACTTTGGTTCGCATACAGGTTTGAATGTAGCAGTCCAAACTACTGCTGCACTTGTGTTAATCATTTCTACTTTGTTACCTACACTTAACCAACCAGTGTATACTCTACCGAATACTTTTACACCAGCAGCACTTACGGTATAAATTTGTGTTGCTCCTGTGCTTAAATTAGTGTACTTTATTTTTTCGCCTACTGCTAAATCTGCATCAAAGCTTCCAGCAAGTGCGTTTCTTTGCGTTGCACTAAACGAACTATTGTAATGGTATAGATATGTACCTTCGTCTAAAAGAACGTCTTGCTTGACCGTGTTTTGCCCTTCCATATATTCAGAATAGCCGTTTACAAATTGTCCTGTGTCAGTTCCTAAAAGTGTGTAAGTGCCACTCACGTTTTTGTATCTTTTTATTGCATAGTTTACAAGATAGTTTGTGCTTGTTGCCGTGTCAAAAAAGTTTGCCGTATCGTAGTCATAACCACCCATTGTAAAATACTCACGAACATAAGGCGAAACATTATAGTACGTCTTTACGTTGTTCGATGCTGGAATAAGTTTTTCAAGTGTGTATTGTGGGTTTGCTGGTTGGCTTCCTGTATTCCACAAGAACAATTCTATTTTAGAACCTGTTTGTCCACTTTCAGAAATTTCTACAATATATGGTGACCTTGCTAAATTCATTTGTTAAGTCTTTTAAAGTTTTCGTCTGTTATTTGTGTAAATAGTTTTTCCATATCTAATCCGTATTTTTCTACCAATTCGTCTGGCAATCGTTTAAAGTATTTTTCAAATGGCTTCGTGAAAAATAGTGTTGGCTTTATGCCTTTCTCGAATATGCTTCTTGCTATTGCAAACGCTAAACCTTTTCGCTTTACGAATCTACCTTTCTTATCTCTAATAGTGTCCTTAAACCCTTTCTTAACTATCCACTTGTCAAATGCTTTTGGTGGTGGCATTTTGTTCGTGTATTTGTAGCCATCCAAACTCTTGCCACTTTTTTTACCTTTTACACCTCTATCTTGATAAAAGCCGTAGTCTTCCATTTCGAAGCTTATCTGAATACTATTTTTAGATTCTTTAACATACGAATTTAAACTTCTGCTTAATCTACCAGAAGTGTTTTGGCTTGATAAGTTTCTTTTAGCTTCACGAATTACGTTGCTTCTAAAGTCGTTTAATAAATCTTGTATGTTATCGAATTCTGCCATTAGCAAATAGTCATCGAATTGCTTACTAAAATGTCAACCGTTAAAGTTGCACCAGCTAATTTATTTTCAAATCGTTCTGTGAAAAATTCCGCACTTGGATTGCCGTCTACTTGAAAAGCATCTGTGTATAGTGTGCCTCTTCGTAACAACTCATAACACCTGTTAAGAACGGCTAACTGTGTATTGATTATGTATAGTTCGTTATCGTTGCCGTCAAACTTACTTGTGGTTTCGTCTTTTGTTATGTCCACAATATCCATAGCTAAAATACTGATGTTGTATCTTATTACGTTTTCTTCAAAGGTTGCCGTGTTTACGATCAAGTGAACTAATGGGAATATGGTTTGCTTTGATAAGTCCACCTCGAAAATATCACCTTGTGTAACGGTGTTTACTAATTCGTCTGCATCAAAGTGTGCTTTTAATTTGTCTATAATATCAAAATAATTCATCGTCTCATTTGTTGTTTAAGTTCGTTTGCTTCGATTTGGTTTTTTTGCTTTTCGAATGTGAGATAGGTAAGACATTTAGTAAGTCGGTAGCTTGTAACTTCGTCAAATCTGGTAACATCTCCTTTAGCGAGTGCATAGATTGAATTATACCATCCCCATTGT
>Ga0208666_1000210_pt1 | contig 29341 bp, 46 predicted proteins | sample 5B_taG_FD_184078 | JGI IMG/M metagenome (GOLD analysis project Ga0208666, IMG submission 184078) | Marine viral communities from the Subarctic Pacific Ocean - 5B_ETSP_OMZ_AT15132_CsCl metaG (SPAdes) (version 2) | ecosystem: Environmental > Aquatic > Marine > Oceanic | place: Pacific Ocean...
TTGCCACCAACGACTTGTCCGGTATAACCATGCACGCGGTTATGTGATCCAGTCTCTGAATCCGAATCAACAATAAGAACGTCTACTTCCATGACGTAATGATCCCTGATAGAAGTAACGGCCCAACCACGAGTCAACTTGTTATTAGGAAAAACAATCGTTGCTTCGAGTCCGTCGCCGGTTCTGTTGACTGTTACGCCAGAAAATCCAAAAGGCACAAACCCATATTGATTATTGTCAAATGTCATTTCTTTGTTAATAAAAAAGTTCTGAAATTTAAACTGAGTCAATAATCCGTCTTTGCCTATGGCATTAATCCTTACGACATGGCCTAAAGCGTATTGACTCATATTCCGATCCTCTTACGTGTGCTGCCACTCATCTGTAAACGCTTCAGTGTTTGCTGTTCACCTTGTTTAGCACCCTGCTGTGCGGCCTGCTGCATTCCAGTTTGGAATTGATCAGCAGTCACGTAATCGACGCTATTGATCCGCTCCACTGTGTAGCGAACATCAATTGGAGCGGCAATAGCAGTTCCGCCTCCTCCTTCTGTTGCTTCAACTGCACCGGATTCTGCAATAACAGAACCACCACGGCTGCCACGTGAATAACGAGACATTGCTGTACGCATCTTTGATTCAGGGATGACATATTCAGGCTCACCACCTTCACCAATTAAAGCGTTAGTGGGGCCTGAAACATATCCACCCTCTGCAAAGGTGCCAAAAGCAGCAGTGTTGCCCAGTGTGGCAAACGCATTGTTGTTGACTGCGCCAACATCTCCAACCCCAACGCCAAAACCACCACCACCACCACCAGAAATGCCAAGAGCTTTCATGATCGTGCCGTACAAGATCATCGCCAGTTGTTGCGCAATAATCTGAGCTGCCATATCTAAAAAGTGCTCAGCCGTTGCTGCCAACATGTCTTTTAGTGCATCTTCTGCAGATTTGCTGCCGTTAATTACGCTTTTAAATGCACTGCCAAATGCGTTACCAATAACGGTGGCACCTGCTGCTACTTGGTTCTGCACGTCAAGCAATTCTTCCATCTTCTGCTTCATCTGAAACATTGGATCGGCTTCAAGTGCTTTTTGCTGTCTGTCTGCTAATTCTTTTGCAGCCTTTTCAGCCGCGTCTAGCCGGTCTTGCTCAATCTGCTGTAGCTCTTGGTTTTTGCTCAACTCAGCGTCAAGCAAGGCACTCTTTTGCGCAAGCACATCGTCATTAAATCGCTGACCAATTTGAAATTGCTTAAGTGCAAATTTTGCGTTTACGTCATCAACCTTGCCCTCAGTAAGCTTTGCATCGCGGATCGCTTGGCGCAGGTTAAACTCCTCCTGCGTCATTTTTACTTTTTCCTTTTGTTGCTTTGTTTCTTTGTTGCCGCCTAACTGCGCACCAGTTTTTTGAATAGCGTTAGCCGCTGGCGAGGTGCCATCAGTTGGTTGGTTTGGACTAAAGCCACCGGCCTCTGCCATGGCGTTTACGCCTTGTCCAACCGTATTCACAACACTCGAAGCTGCTCCTGAGACAAAACTGCTAACAGCGTTTGCAGCACCTACCGCCATATCAACAAGTGTTTTCAAAGGCTCAGGCAGTCCCTTATATATTTCTGTTAGTTTTTCGTGGATAACTGAGCCAAGATCTGCAAAAGCTTGTACAACTTGAGATGCAATACCTTTGCCAAAATCTATGACTGCCTTAAGTGCGTCGTAGGCATTTCCAGCAACCGACTTAAAGAATCCAGTAACAACGGCAGTAGCAAACTCAGCTTTCTCCATAATCCCTTGGAATCCTTTTTCCAATTCCATTGCCAGCGTGACGTTTTCCTCAAAAGGCAAAAGCTCTTGAAAAAACTCAGCGGCTGCCTGGCCTATTCCACGGAACGGCGCAAGCAATGCGTTTATTGAAGCTGCCAAGACTTCAACAGTTACTGCAGCAACTTGGAAAATTCCTTTGAGCAATATGCCTAGCTCAGAACCATCAGCAAAAAGGTTTGTGAAAGCTGTTTGCAAGCGTTTCAACGCACCGTTAATTGTATCGCTAGCTTCAAATGCTGCCTTAGCGGCTTGGCCTTGCGAGTCTTTTTGATTCTGTAAAAGTTTGTTGTATTTGTCTGTATCGGCGAGCAATGAAATTATTGCCTGCCCGCCTTCAATTCCAAAAGCCTTAATAATGGTGCCGGTGTCAGCCCCTGTTTTTTTAATCTTTTCAAGCGTGCCCACCAAACCATCACTTTTCAGCGTGGCTGCGTTAATTTCAACGCCAAATTTTTCAAACTCCTTACCTACTTTGCCCCCAGCAATTTGAGCAAATGCGTTCTTAAGGGACGTAAATGTGACTTCTGCTTTTTCGCCCTTTCCTGTAATTTGCGCTACTGCAGCGTTGACTTCCTCTAACGGCACACCCAGCGCAGCCGCGATGGGGGCGACCTTTGCGATGTTGGCCGCATACTCACCGATGACAATTTTGCCGTCGTTTTGCGTTTGAATAAATCCATCGACAAGCTTGCCTGCTTTGTCAGCTGACATCCCATAAGCGTTCAAAACAGAGGTAGTAGCATCACCAACAGTGTTGATGTCACTAAAGCCACCCGTTGCGCCGAGGCTTGCGGCCTTCAAAATGTTTGCGGCGTCAGCGGCATTTGTAAAACCAGCAGACGCCACGTCATAAGCAGCGCCGGTTAGTTCCACCACACTTGCTTGACCTGACAGCTCGCGGCTTACATCAGACAACCGTTTAGTTAAAGCCTCGCTATCAACGCCGAGTGAACGCACTTTGGCTTCCGCAAAATCTTGCTCAGCAAGTGTCGAAAAAGCAGAAGACAACATGCCTGCTGCTGTCGTCAATAATGCAATCGGCCCTAACGCCGCTTTAAGAGCACCACCTAAAGCAGCAACACCGGGGGTTGCAGACTTAGCTGCTGCACCAATCGCAGCAGTTCCTTTAGCACCTTGGCCTAGCTTTTCGGTACTGCTGGCTGCACCTTCAGCGCTTCGCTTAATTTTGCCAACCGCAATACTAAGCTTTTTCGCGTTTTGAACTGCCTTGGCTGTGCTTAGCTGTACGCCAACGGTTGCTACAGCAGCCATAACTCAACGCCTGTTCATCAGACTTTAGCGCCTACGCTTCGCTTTTTTCATCGCAGCCTCTTGCTCGTCGTTTAGCAAACCAAAATAAGCCGACCAGATGTAAAGCTCTTCTAATGTCAATTCACCGTTAAGGCGGGTAAGTGTATAGCCAAGCTCTTTCGCTACGCCGAGCTGCAATCGTAAAAAATTGTCTTTTTTAAGCTCGGCCTTCAATCTTTTGGGTCTAAATCCTCAGCCTCTAACTCGTCATCGCTAATAACTGCAAGCATTAGGGCCTGCAAATCAGCATCTCGAACATCGTGCTTTAACTCAGCGGCCTGCCCCCCGCTGAAAATACGAGCGCCACTGTCATCCAGTGCCTTCATGATCAGCAACTGCAAAGCAAAAGCATTGGTATCATCCTTTGCAGTCTTCTGTGCTCGCTCACGCTCTGCCATCGTTAATGGCGTACGCCAAAACTCAAACTCAGAACCATCAGACAGTGTCACAACTTTTTTGACTGGCTTGAGGTTCGCTGCTTTTTTCAGTCGATCGAGAGCACTTGACACGCAAAAATTTTGTTGTTCGTTATTAGCTTACACATAAAAAAGCCCCCGACACAAGTCAGGGGCCAATTTATGTATTTGTCTGATCAAGAACGATCAAAATCAAAGCTTGGTGCGCTAGTAGGACGGAAACTGATTTCTACCGCCTGTGCATCATCAGGCGTCACTGCAAATGAAGCCGAATTGATGACGGCAGGAACTTCAATCGAAGTGCTAGCGGTATCATCAGGCGAACCCGCTGATAAAATAACATCGGTGTAAAGTTTGAAAGTTGCACCTGCTTGCTTGCGCTGCACAACGTCTTCAACCAAGCGCGTTGCCATGGTGGTGTCGTCATCGGTTAGATAGACCGTTGCCGATCCAGTGCCATCAGCAAAACCAGTAATAAAGGTTCGGAATGGAGCGTTTTGACCAAGTGTTCCACCAATGGTGGTGGTGTCTAGCTCTTCCCGCGTGACTTCAAACGACCATTCACGAGCATCTCCAATCGATTGAAACTCGGTGAAATCAATGGTAAATGGAGTGGTGCCATCAGTACCATCGCTAGACAATGCAAGCTCACTGCCACCTGCGGTAGCAGCAAACGTAGCAACACCAGTTGCAGCCACGTAAGTCCTGATAAAAACAGGAGTGCCAGCAGCTAATCCACCAGGAAGAGTGCCGCCAGAGCCAGTGCCAAACGAGACTTTGTCATTAACCTTGAAATTTAAGAAAGCACCAACATTGATGTTGTTGCTTCCATCGGTTACGTCTGCGGCTTTAAAGGTGCTGGATGTGCCAGCAGGCTTGTAATAGAGGGCGCCGGACGTACCGGACAAAACAGTAGCCATGATTTTGGCGGTAGTGGCTTTTTTCGAGTCTAGCTTAGGTACGCATCAAAGCTCACGCTTACCTGCACCTGAAAAAACGAATCGGACAAACCAGAAGCAATTTGGCTAGGACCAGACGCAGCATCGAAGATCACACCACTGACAGTTTTTCTGTCAAAAAGATCTTTCACCCGTCCTGCGATCGTATAAGCAGCAGCAGCCCCAACTCCAACGCCACTGAAAACATCAACGATTAAGACGCCAGCCTGCCTATTGGTGCCAGTAGTCGGAGCTTGTAGCGTGAAATACGCATTGTCCCCAAAGTTAATTTGCACGCTTAGCCAAGGCGCATCCGTTGGCGGAGTAAACGCAGTGTTCGCGTAAGCGACTTCATAGGCAGGAGAACCAGCCATTTCAGTAGCAATCCGTCCTTCAATGACGGCACGAACATCGTTGTATGTGCTGGTCATGTGTCTTTAAAGTTTGTTCTGATGAAATTTGCAATGTCCTTTGCAACAGTTAAATGATAATTCTGCTCAATTTGATTATTGCGTGAACGCCATTCCCCTTTCCAAGAGGGAGGCATGTTTTGCCCAGCAATTACAGCCGCTGCATACTCAACGTTGTTGTAAACAATATATCTATTGCCTATTTTTTCGTCTCGATAGTTCGTCCGGTTAGGTGGCCTGAGAACGTTTCCATAATCATTGGGCGGCTCTCCAACTCCATCAGAAACGTTTTCAGAAATTTGCCAACTGACTTTTAAACGACCTGTGTCAGTTGGGCTGCCCTCTTTTAGACGCTTATCAGTTTCGTTGACTGCAGCTTTAAGCAGCTCTTCAAAGCGTCCAAATGAATAATCATCAATTTGATCAACTCGAATGCGCTTTGCCATGGTTACGCCCTCAAGATCAGTTCATGAGTGATCGCCGCGCTTTCTTGCTCAACCGTGTTAACGGTAATAATTTGATACTCAACAGAGCTAATTACAACACGATCTTTTGGTGCAGGAACTGTTGCCAGGTCTTCAGCAGCAACTGTCAGACGCTTGTCTGCAGTCTTGATCAGCTCGTCAACCTCGGTAGAACTGATGCCTTCAATTACGCCCTTGATGGAGGTGTCGCTAGTAGTTTCAGTTACCGTCCCAGTCGCAGTGTTATACGCGCCAGCAGAAACGTAACGAATCGTCACATCCGCACCAAACTTATTGATGACCGTGCCAGCGACGTTCTCTAGCGACTTAGCAAGTCCCATTAGGCAATGTATCCAATGACAGTGCCAGAAGTCAGCCTGACCGAGGTGATCACCAGGCCCTCAATACAAGAAGATGTATTGAAATTTACTCCAGTCGCATCGCCTCCAGCAAGGTTTTCATCAATCCCTTCTGCTGTCAGCGTATGGATCACAGAATCCTCAAGCGCCATCAACTTCACAAATTTGGCGGTGTGAGTTGCTGTGTTCGTGATGATCGTTGCCTTTGTGGGCTCAAATCCAGATCCGTAACCCATGATCAGCTCCGTTTGATTGCGATGTTGCCTGGTCCGCTAATTCTAAGACCTGTCAAGTACCTTTCAAACATTGGCGGCACACGATCAGCGCCTATAGCTCCGGTCTTATCAGGTGTTACCTGAAGGCTGCCAATCTTGACGCTCTTGAAATCTTCTAAGCCGCCAAGGCTGATGCCATCAACATTGTTTTTCAAATAAACGGCTAACTCAATCTGAGCACGTTTAATTTGATCAGGGATTTCGGTGTTTGTGTAGTAATCCTCTGTAAGACGAAAAGGAAACCCAGAACTGTAAGAGCGCACGTAGGTGTCTGGCTTGCGAACACCTTCACGAGGCCATTGCCTTGCTTGCGTATCGTTTGTTCTTGCGCCTAAAAATCTTTCGCGATCAAGCCTCTCTGCAGCAGCAGTTAAAGCACGATTGCGCGTGTCATCGTTGCCAGTAGTCCATTTTGATACATCAGAACTACTGATCATGGCCTCTACAAAAGTGTCGGCTTCAGCCAGTGTTATGTAGCTGTTGGCGTTTGCGCCTCCCGCTGTTGCGTCGATTGTTACTGCCATCAGGCGTCACAGTAAAAGTTTTCTGGGCAGGCTTTTCAGAGCTAGAGACTGCCGCTTGTGCAGCAGCCTCACGCTCCTTCATCCGCCTAAAGGCGAATAAACCCATCAGGAGCTTGCGCCTTTGAGAAGAACAAAGCTCAGCACGATGGCTTCACTTGCAGTCGAACCAACGTTGGCCACAGTAATTTTGAACGAACCAGCAGCAATGCTGTTGGCTTGAACGATGTAACTGCCAGCAGTACCGGCAGAACTGTGGTTCACTACAACTACGTCAGTAGCAGTAACCCTGTCGTTGTTGACTGTGAAACTGACTTCAGCAGCACCAGCAAGCTCAGCGCCTGCCATGGTGATCTGACCAGACTCTGTGTTTAGAGTCACGGCAGTTCCTTTATTGGTGGCCTGCGTAACAGTTCCACCAGTAGTAGGCCCTATGGCACTACCAGCTGTTGCCTCAAAAATGGATGACATGGTTAGTTACCTCCGTCAGTCAAGGTTAGATGTGGAAGTAATCCGAGCGATCCCAAGATTGTTGGTCTCGTAAACCTTAGTCCAGTTGCCAACTGTTGAAAGTTGAGCAGCTGTCGGGTTTGCAACTTCAGCAAACCTTGTGCCCATCGGATGATAGACATAGTGAAGGTCGAAACTGAGAGCATCACTTTTAGCCATGATGTCACGATCAGTTTCTGTTCTGAGTGCCATTTGCTCGCCAGAACCAAAAGCCCCGGGCGTAAACAAATAACTGCAATACTCAGTAGAAGAACCAGAACCAGCTGTCTGAACATCCGAACTAATAATAACCCGAAGGCCCATAAAAGTTGGAACCTGCACACTGCCGAAAGCAGGAGCAGTAGAACCAGAATCAGCAGAAGTGTCAGGCTGTCCGTTGTTATCGTAAATGAAGTCGATTGCTCGACGTTCCATTAACGAGTAGTAAACGGAAGGATGCACAACAATTGTTGACAGCTTTTCACCTTGGTCACCCAAAAGTGATTTAGCTTTAACAATCTGACGCGGTCCAAGCTCGGTTGGTGTGTCTCCAGACGCGCCATCTACTGCAAGCCCAGCAAAAGCAGCACCGCTGGTGTCACCAACAGCGCCAAAAATGCCTGCGCAGCAAGACAGCAAGTCTTTTTGACGCTCGTGAGCAATGTAAGAGGCAAGTTTTTGCCCAACAGCAGCCATCGGATCAGAACCAGCCGCCATAGCGGCTAAATCACGCGATTCAATTGCGTTGCCTCTGTGAACTACAGCGGCACGCTGCTTGTCAGCGGTAATTTTGCCTGGAGTCAGCGAAGTGCTGTCTGTCAACCGCTCGAACGTTAAGTTCAAATTTGCGGCGTAGAAAGGGACGTTGATGAAGTCACCACCATCCTCTGAAGCATTCAGCTCCGCCATTGGCTGCACCACACCGCTAGCCAAAAAGGCATCACGCTTAGTGGTCTCCTCTACCAAGTATGGAGTGAAGATTTCAGGGATGATGATGTCAGAGCGAAGAGTCGCCATGACAGATCCTCAAAAAAAGATGTTTACGGTGTGGGCACAGCCCTAAAAGCGCAGCACAGCTTTGCCTTATTACGCATACTAACGGTTCGCGGCAGTTTTCAACCTCTCATACATGTCGCGATCTGTTCTAAACAGTCGGGACTGCTCAGTCAGGTTAAAACTCTCTTTAGCAAACGGGTTTTTTGTCCCTGCAGGAATGTCTCCTGCATAGCTGCGGCCAGAAGGCGCACCACTGCCTTGCGGTTTTGGTGCTTTCTGCATCCATGCCGGAAGTTTTTGTTTTGCCCAGTCGGCAATGGGCGTGCGTTCGTAACCGTCAACGATTACAACCTGACCATCTGGATCTCTTGCGATCTGTTCTTTTAGAACTTGCGTGTTCAGAATCATGTCTGGATCATGAACCACATCACGCAACGCAGTGGCGGCAGGTGACAAAACCTCAAGCTCACGCACTCGGGCTTCTAGCTCTGCAATGCGCTTGTCCTTTTCCGATGACGCCTCACGGAACTGCTGCTCCAAAGCCTGTCTTGCTTCGGTGTACTTGCCCTGTTTTTCCAGGTCTGCTTGTTCCGCCTTAGCTTTGAAGTCCAGTAGCTCCTGAATGTCAACGCCATCGGGGACAGCCTTTGCCTTGGCTACTGCTTTTTTGTACTCATCCAGCAACTCGGCATTTTTTCGCCTCATTGCTTCAAGTTCTTCTTTGTCTTTGTTGGACTCAAGTGATTGCTCCACAGGAGCATTTTGTTCTTCGGACATGAATTAGCCACAGGCTAGGTTTCAAGACCACTTTACCTTTGATGCCCAGAATGCGGCAGATGTTTTGCCCTTCGCGATATTTTTTGCATGGCGTGCTTTAAAAGACTTGCGTTTAGCTTTGTCCGAATCACTCTCGCCTTTGCGCGGAGGTTTCGTCTTAGCGCCCTGTTGACCAAACCGAATGAGCTTCGGTTTATCGCCAACTTTGACGACAACAGCGTGGCTTTTGCCGCTTGAATGGTTCGGCGTACGAATCGGCTTGTCAAAGCCTTGAAACGTGTGGCCTCCACGTTTGATTTGAGCCATTACTTTTTCTTGCGCTTTTTCTTCAACAGATCAGCGTCAGCAGTTCTAGCTCCACCTTTGCCTGACACAAAGCTGTTGACTCTGCCCATAGCCCAAGCAGCCATTGGCACGTTGCGCGAGCCACTCGACAGGTAAGCACCTTGACCACGCCTATAGACAGCAGCTAGCTGGCCATAGGTGAAACGCGACTTATCTGCCTTTTTTTTGAGCGCGGCTTTTGTTGCCTCGCTTAGTGGTTTTCTTTTTGGTGCCACCTTGTTTGGTCCGGGATGCAGAGACGGATTTGATGTCAATGAACTCGCCACGCTTGTAAGCGTCAGCAGTTCGCTTGATCTCACGCGCTTTCGCAGAACGATTTTTAGCACCTGATAGGTACTTTTTAGGCAGGCCAGTGGCCTTGTCCTTTGGGGTTCGTCTCTGCTTGCGTGCCATTACTTTTTCTTCTTCTTGGGTTTTTTCTTACCCATAGCCGACTGAGGCTTCTTAGGTCCGGTGTAACGAGGCATCAGGCGTCTCCCTTTGCTTCTGTTTTAGCAGCTTTGCTTTTAGCAGCAGGCTTACGCGGAGGACAAGACGGTGCAGCCTCTTCCTGTTGCACCTTGAATTTGTACTTAGCTGGGAGGCCCATAAAGATTACGAAGCTGCTCCAAGGTTAGCTCTGATCCGTCCGCACTAACAAATTTGCGGATTGCGTCAGTTGGGCCGTACTTTTTGGCCAGGCGGTTGAAGTACGCAACTTTTTTAGGGCCAAGAACTTCAGCCTTAATTTCCTTGCTTTGATTGTTGAGCCATTGGCCGTAGCTTTGATCTGCAGGCACCATTCCACCTTGTGCGGCACGCTTGCCTGGCTTTGGTGGTGTAAAACCTAGAGCTTCATAATCAGTAATCGGAACTGTTGTTGACCTGCAATTGAAATGTTGAGGCGGTACTGGACCTTTGCCGTATTCAAACTCCTGACCGTCAAGAGAACGACAAATTGCAGATGTTCTTGTATCTAATGTTGCTGTATAGCGGTATTTTTTTGTCACGTCTTGATTTGCCTCATAAGTTTGTTGGCTTGCAGCATTTGCAACCTGATTGATACTTGTCCGCACTAATGCCATTACCTGATTATTTGCAACCGAGGTAAGCTCCCCACCAGCTTGAGCTAATTGACGAACAGACAAGGGGCCTGTATCTCCAAACTGCAAGCGTCCTTTCAATCGTCGCGCAATCTTCTCTGTTGATTCACCAGTCAGCAAACCATTCCGAACAGTCTTGGCAAAAAGATCAGCCTGCGATTCAGCAAGACCACGAAACGACTTGTTCAACACTTTTCCGTTCGGCAGCGTTATCGCTGTTCCTTGCGTTGCGGTCAACTGAAACGTTGCAGGCGCTCCAGTTACAGCAGCCTGCAGGTCATCGCTTAGCGAAACAACGTTAATGGCTGTTGGGTCAACCGTTGCAACAGACTGAGCAAACTGTGGGCTGATTTGAACGCTACGAATCTGATCACGTAGCTCAAGCGGCAAAGGCTTACGCAGCTGTTCCACGACAAACTCAGACTGCAGTTCTGCTAGCCCTTGCAGCTCCTCGACAGCAAGTGCCGTGCTGGCTCCAGCCCAACCCTCTAGCGATTCTTTAAGTTGAGCCAGAATCACACGCAACCTTGCTGCCTTCGCCGGTGCTGATAACTCATCAATGCCACGCAGTTGATCAACAGCTTCTAGGATCAAATCGTTGTAAGTGACAGCAATGCGCTTTGCAACGCTGTTGCTAAAACGGTTTAAATCAACCGCATTTCGATACAGCGCAGCTGGTGTCGTCATGTTGGCTCAAGACCTAGTTCATCAGCTGGTGCAATACACAATGTTGAGACGTCTGCACCATCGCGCAACGCATCACCAATAAAAACAGTCAACTGGTTTATTACGTCAATATCGTAGTTATGAAGAGCCGCTTCAGTAACTCCACAAATTTTGCCATCACAAAACCAAGTAAATCTCACAACCGCAAAATACTGATTGATTAACTGATCTTGAGCAAAATACAAAACTTGTTTGCGTGGTGGCCTTGGTTTTTGCAGCTTGTCTAGCCAACTCATTATTCAGCAGCCTCAACTTCCTCCGCTTCTGGCATCGTGCTTTCTTCTGCTGGTTCTGGTGCTGGCTCAGGCGTGTTCATCTCTATCAATCCACCGTTTTGCGTAGCTTCAAGCTCGTTTTCAACGTCAAAGTCATCACCAAGCACTTCGCCAGCTTCTAGCTGCAAAAGCAAGGTTTCCTGTGTGATCGTGCCAGCAGTATAAAGCTGCAACAACGCTTGGATTTCTAAAGGCTCAAGCCTTGTTCCCATGAAATCACGATTTACCAAACTGCTGCCAGCGTTTGACTCCTGCATATATTCAGCATGAAACCGCAAGCAGTTGTCGATCATGTCTTGCATTTGCTGAGCCACAACCATCATGGTGCTGTCACCTTGGCTGCGATCAATGCGCTTAGCCTCTGCCGTTTCACCAACCAGCTTGGAACCAAGCACAGCAGCCAAACCTAGTTCGTTGATCTGTGACGCAATCTGCTCAAGCCTGCGGAACTGCGCTTCATAGCTATTGCCTGCAGGTTCAATATATTGAGCAGACGCACCTTCTGGTAATGCCAGTGCTTCTCCTGGGCCTGCGCTGATTTCTTCTGCTGACTGCGGAAAACCAAAGATTGCCAGCATTGGTACAGCACTGATATGCAACTGATTGCTCAGGTCAGATTGCACTTGATAGTGCTGCAGGTTTAACTCAGCAATATCAGCAAGAGGTGGAATCGACTCCAGCACTCCCATGCGGTTCGAGTAGGCAACACTAAAAGGAATGTCACTCAGACTTGTGCGGCCCTCATCAACAACTTTAAAATCACCTTGCTGATCTTTTTGGTGAATCTCAAAAGCCCCAGGGGTTAGAACTCTGACTTGCTCAACTTGCTTTTCACCATACAAACCATCAGGGACAACAATTTTTTCCTGCAGCCTGAGTTGCGTTAGCTGTTGCTTGCCATCTTTTAACTCTGTCCGCCAACCTAAAATATTTTTTGGGCTCACCGTTACCCAATAAGGACGACCGTTATCACCAGCTTTTGGAGCATCTACAAGGACGCCAACGTGTCCATATCGGATGCAAATCCTGCTCGTCTGAAACAACCACGTCTGTAAGTCGTTGCCTTGCAAGTCAACGTCAAACAGCTGCTCACGGATTACGTCTGAAACATCGTCAAGGCGCACAGGTTTACGCGTCAGCATCCCTGCCAACATGCGTTCCAGCCTGACGTAATACGGTGCAAGCACTGACCGTTGCAGTCTGTTGTCGTAAGCCTCGTCAAGTTCTCTTGGTTCTTGCGGCAAAAACTTGCGGTGGCCTTTACGAATTCCGTAAGTGCCACTGAGCATTATTTCGATCAAACCCCAGTGGGGTTCTTGATTGACCCATGACGAATTCGGGTCATTGACCTGAGTGACGTTGCCAATACGTTGCCGCCCAGAGAAACCCGAATACACAGCCAAACCCGCCTAGTGCTTGCAGTTTAGTAAAGCCTAATGCCAGTGCCTCTACCAGCACGCTCATGCAGAGGATTATATTCCGCCAAAATCAAATACCCCAGGCCGTCTGTCCAGTGCTCGATATTGGCTGTTTTGTCAATCACGTAATCCTCCGCACCTTCTTTGAAGGTTACGTTTTTGAGAGCCTTGATTGTGTGTTTACACCTTGGGTGGACAAATAAACGAATACTTCCCTTGGCACTTTTAATCATCATATTTGTTGCGTTGATTTTGTCTTTAACTGCCCAAGGCGCTTTTGGGCTGATACAGCCAAAGCCAAAGCGCCGAATGATGTCGTGATCAGTTCTGCCTGCAGAAGACGTTTTACGCGCTGAGCCTGTAGGGTCTGGATAAGCAATGATCTTGCGATCAGGGAAGCGTTGTTTGAGCATTGAGCAGACTTCATCAGTATTTGACTGCTTGACGGCTAGCTCGTCCCATATGTGCAACGTGTCGCCAACCCTGCTGCCAAGCACACCAGCCATGATGGAAACGTTGAAATCAGTTCCCCAATAAATAAGGCCGCCAGTGTCTTTAATGTCCTCAGATATGTTGTCATCGCTAAATCCTGGGTAGACCCTGCCAGACAGCGTCTCAAAACTGGCAAGGTATTCCTGTCTAAAAGTGCGTTCGTCAAGCGTGTTGCGTGCAGCTTCAATCTCTTCTGCCGACACATTGCCACCATCAATGGTCGTGAACGAAAAGGTGTCCCAATCAACTTGGTCTTGAGCTTGCTCCCATAAATCGTGAAACCAGTTCAAGCCTGCAGGCGTGGTGATAAACCATGCAGGACCATTTTGATCCGACAAAGCAGGACGCAAAACCATCTCCCACGCTGTCTGCTTGACATAAGCAGCCTCATCAACAACCAAGGCAGAAAGGCTTACACCACGCAAGCTGTCCTCGTTATCTGCGCCACGAAGCGCAATCTCACTGCCATTGATTAGCTCGATTGAAAGGTCCGTTTCGTTTTTTTTGGCAATCATGCCATCTGGCGTCATTGTTTTTAATTGACGCCAGGCAATCTGTTTTGCCATTCGATAATTAGCCGTAACGTACCAACAAAGGCTGCCAGGCTTTTCCATAGCCCAGCAAATCAAACGAGTTATGCACAAGTAGGTCTTGCCAAAACGTCGCCCTGAGCAAAGCAATTTAAACCGATGATCTGCGTCCCAAACTTGCCGCTGTGGCGCTGTTAAACCACCAGTAAGAGCCTGAACAATGTCTTCAGTACGATTGTCGTCTACGGGCTCAATAAACGCCAAAAGCGGTTCATTGACTGCTAAGCCGTCAAGCAAGGGCATCAGATGTCAAAGCGAAGCAGCTTGGCCTGAGTCTCCAAAGCCTTGATCGCAACTTGCAGGTTTTCGTCTCGACCTGCCTTCTGTTCATATTTTACAAGCCGTGCAATCGCAGCAGCAAGCCACTCTGGGCGCTCAATCTCTGAGTCTTGTTGAATTAACTTGCGAGCACGCTGCATGTAGATGTCTGCTGTTCTTTCGCTGACACCCCACTGCTCTGCCGCATATTGCAAAATTTCAAAACGAGAATATGACTTGATAAACAAGCCATAGACAGCCTTTACACGGGCTTCGATTTCTGCGTTAGTCGATTTTGCCATGGTGTAAGACTACCTCGCTTTGTTTCGCGATGAGAGCCTTAACGAATAATGTTTTGACTCTTTCCCATTCAGGGCCTTTGCGATTATATAGTTGAGCATAAGTTTTGCGCAGAGTTCGTTGGCTAGCAGATTCAAAGTAATTTTGCCATTCAACAGGAGTAAGTCGAAGAAAGTCGTTTTTTTGAGCTGCGTTGAGACCAGCGTATCGATCGCGTTTACGTGTCATGGCGCTGAGCTTTTTGCCAATAGGAGCGGAGTTGGCGGATTTTGTGTTCAGTCGAGCGCGTCGAGCTGACAATGCCTCTGAAGTTGCCGACTGTGACTTGCACATTGCCACCTGGGAGGGTACGGATTTTGGCTACGGGCATAGGCGAGCCAGTATTGGCGTTCATAGCGACGAAAAGCGTTGAGGTCATTTTGGCGCTGTTTCGCGCGAAGGGAGTCTTGTTTAGTCATTAGTAAGAAGCCCCGCCAGGGTTAGTGGCAGGGCAGAAAGATCAGGAGTTTTTCAACACGTCATAAAGCTGTGAAGGCTCCATTGCTTTGCAAAAAGGACGAAGACTCTTCAAAGCGTATTCAAGCAAAAGCCTTCCAGCTTCTTTTTTAGTGTCGTAAGAACTAAGAGTGTTGAAGATAGAGAAAAGCTCAGGATCAGCTATATATGTTTCGATCCTTGGTCCTGAGAGTGGTTCGGGAGCTAACGCAAGAGAACAGTTGTCGACTCCTGTCTCAATAGTCGTTTGGATTGAAGTTTCTTGAACGACAGCGTCATAAGAAGGTTGGCGGTTATTTGGCATTGCATCAGCGAGCCACTCATCGCGACCTTCTCTAAAGCTTTTCTCGCGAACATCTACGAGATCACCAGGGGACAGATTAAGAATCCACCTTTGGCTAGGGGCCAAAGTGCAGAGGACTGTCTCGCCTGCGTAGCGTTCTTCTGTATCTAAGACATAAAGAACAACTAAGTGTTCTTTGCTGCCTGCTCTTCTGCCGAATTCACAGGAGATAACGTCTTTGGGCTCTGCGGAAATGGTCATGATCAAAATCGAGAGAACATCGTGAAACGATCGTGAGGAGTGTCGGGGGATAGATCAGCACCTCAAAGCTGCCCTGCCTTCCCATCGAACCGGTAGCGCGCACGCTAGATTCCGGGTCTAAACGGTATTTTATAGCTTTCAGCCTGCTGGGGGACAAGTCAGGCATCAGGCTCCCCGACGTGTAATTAGTTAATCAAACTTCCTCCACGGTGTAGGAATAGCCGCAGTCCTTAGCGTCTTGCTTCAGCAAATCAAGCTCATGTTCGTCATAAGCCCACTCAGTCCATTCAAGGCTGCCGTTCAGTGATGCTTCGACGTAGTAGCGGCTAGAGGGCTCTGACTGTTGAAGCTTGAGCAGGTTGTCAGCTTCTAGCTTGTCTTGAAAGCGTTCAAAGGACTCGAACCAGTTGAGGCTTTGAGTGAATGCGTCCATGGTTTTGAGGAGTGGTGAAAAGCCCTGTCTCCAGGGCCTTGGTTTTAATTAAACGCGGGTGCGGAGTTCAGCTTGAATCATTTCAACGATTGCCAGCAAGCGGTATTTACGCTCAGAGCTGTTGGTGATAACTGCCTGAGAAGACATTTCTAAGGAGTTGTCCATCAGCTGCAGAGTAGGGATGGTCTTGCAGCGCTCGGGTGTCCAGAAATCCATTGTTTTGAGGTGTTGTGTAGGAAGCGTCTCCGCCTCCCGATAAATCAAGTATGGCATACCAGGGGTTGAATGGCAACCCCCCAGCCAAGGTCAAGCAAGAATGAAGCTTGCCCAATCATTCAGCCATTTCTTACAAGCGCGAAGGTTGCCTTCGAAGCTAAGTCCTTCTGCTTCAGGGTTGGGACAAAAAACAGCTTGATAAGTTCTGCCACCGCCAACATGCTGGCTGATGCAGCCGTCACCGTCTTGCGTGTAAATGCCACCGATGGTTTGACCATTGTGGGTAGCGGTCCAGAGACCAGTTTCAATGCGTTCGATGATCATGGGGCTTGAGGCTGTGGGATCTCTCCCGATGTCACAATCATGGCATACCAGCCATCAGAAGTCAAACGGGTCTGATGTATCAAATGTTTCAGGTGCTGCTTTAAACGGGCTGGATTGACAAAGGCGCACATCCAGATCCCATCGCAGTGATCCAACAGTGATGTTGGCATTGCCCAGTTTTGCTGCCTTGACGCTGTCGGCATTGCTTGCATCAACGACAACCCAGCCATTGCTCCAATCACCGTTTCGATGCAGCTCCACAGGTGTCCCAGGAGTAGGTGTCAAACCCCCCTGAATAGAGCCTCCCGCGTCACTACGTGGCGAACCTGTCAAAGGTGGCAAACTACTTCTCTCCGTATGTACGCGCGAAGTTTGGGACGTTTGCGACGTTTGCCACGCCTCTAGGGATGATCCTCTGGCTGGCTTATACAGCGGTGATGGACGACCACCTGTTGGCCCTGTTTCCGTCATGCCTGCTTCTTCGATCAAGCCTTTGCGAACCAATGCGCGAAGGCAGCGGCTTGTTTTGTTGCGTTCAAGGTTGAAATGCGATGCAAGCTCAGTACCGGCGACTGTGAATTCACCAAGCAACCAACGCTCTTTGATGTAGTCAAAGACATCTGCTTGACGCCCTTGCAGCTCGTCTGCTGCCTCTTGCATGGCTTCTGCAGCCATCACGGACTCACCATCTCCATGCAGCAACCAGCCATCGTCCTGCAATTCGATCAGCAGCGTTGTTCCCTTTGCTCTGCCTTGCGTCTTCAGGACCACGCGATAATCGTTCTGTGTCTGGCCCTCAGCAGGCTGCTTAAACCAGTTCATGAGGATTGTGAGACTGGCTGCTGCAGGCAAAGCGTTGCTGCCTCTACTGGCATTGGTTGCGTTACCACCGCTCACGCTTTTGTTGGTGTGGTGGATCATTGCCAGCGTGGCCTTATAAGGCGCTACAGCCTCTGCTAGCTGCCTTGCAGGACCGTCAAAGCTGCTAGCTGCTTCTTCAAGCCCTAGAGGCGCACAGCAGGCGTGATACGAGTCAAGCAGGAATAAAGCTCCAGGGTTCGCAGCGGCTATTTCTCCGAGATGCGCAATCCCACCTTCTGTGAGATGCAAAGGCGCTCCTGTGTGCCAAAGCATCTCAACAGGCCCAGCCATGTTGCCTTCGCGGTCAACTAGACCCTCACGCTTAAACAACGTGTGCCAATCGCTTTCAGGTTGGTCAGTACCAACAATAAAAACTTTGGGACACACACCGTGCAATGGCTGTCCTAAATAAGCATCTTCACCGTGAAACCATGCACTAATCATTCCTACCATCAATGCAGACTTGCCCACCTTTGGTGGCGCTACAAGCAGGTTAAAAGTGCCTGCCATGATGACACCTTCCCAAGCCCAAGGCGTGGGAGTTGTGTCCATTTTCTCGCCACGCATTCGCGGCAAGCAGACACCAGAAACTGCACCTTGCGCCCGAAGCAATAATATCGCCGCTGTTTTTTCCGTAATCGGGAAACCAACTTCATCGGCATAAAGCCGCAGAAGTTGAGAACGACGTAGTGAATCCTCTTCATTAGAGAGGACGATATTTGCGTGATGTTCGAGCCTGTTTAAAAGTTCCTTGTGATCCTTCAGGCTTTCGGGAATCATCCCGGAGCTGCTTGATTCTGTTGGTGTAGTGTCCATCCTTGGCTTTGCTTGGCGAATAAAAATCGGCGTTTGTGTAGACACCAAGCCGTTCAAGTTCTTGAAAAGCAGTTAGCTCATCGCTTGATTTGAAGGGGTGCTCTTTGTCCCAGGCATCCAGAGCGCGGTTCGACCGCTCTGACTGCGTTTTGCTGTAATAGCTGACCAACGCTAAATCGTCGTCATATTCAGCAGGAAGACAGTATGGAATCCACTGCAGCAGATCAAATGATCGTTCCTCGCTGTCAGGGCTAGTCACGCGCAAGAGGCTCAGGCTCTGATGCTATGGCCTTTTGCAACAGCAGATTCACCCAACCTGTGCGAGTCACACCTATAGGTTTCTTCCGATCAATTTCTTGTATCACTCTGGGGTCTATAAAAACGCGAGTGTTGGTGATCTGTTCTAGTTCTGGCACGTTCTGGGCTTGATTTGCCTGCAGATTGTGCCCATACTGTGCCGGAACTGCAACCCCCTCTTGCTCGAACCAATACCAGAACTGGATTTTTTTGAAGAGCAGCACCGTTATCGCTGGCGCGACAACTGGATTTTGGACAATGTATCGGACGTTTTGCAAAGCGAGTTAAATGCTTTTGCCAAGAAAAAAATTGAAGAAACCAAGTATGGCGAAGACGGTTGGCTGGCAAGAGGCAGAACAATTCACCGCAGCTTGGATCGCTACCTCAGAGGTGAAGTCGATATGCACGACGACAAATGGATCGACTGGATTGATGCGTTGTTAGATAATCAGCTTTTTCAAGGGATTGAGACCCTTGCAACTGAATTTCGCGTAGTTGATCGATTTAACAGTGTTGCTGGCAGTTTTGATTTCTTGATCTGCCACAAAGATGATCCTGGCTTTGTAATTCTTGGAGACCTGAAAACCGTAAGCAGTGCCAAAGCTGTTTCAGGCAGAAAACCTGCGACAGGGCAGCTTGGCGCATACACCAAAATGCTTGGGCAGCACTTTGGGCACATAACAGTCACTCAATGCGTCACAGTTGTTTCCGGCCCTGGCAAAGTAAAAATTATTAGGGAGGAGCCTGAAGACTGCATCAACGCATGGGAGAAGGCATATGGACTGCACAAAGCAAAATATGCAGCTTTTGACTTCTAATGAATGCGGACTAGAACCGGCTCACGCACCTGCATCCCTCACTCCTGATCCGCTGCAAGAGACTCTGTCGCATCCGTTACAAAGGATACGAATCCACCATAACCAGAAAAAACAAGTCGATGGACTGGGCAAGGATCCTGAAACAAGGGGGCATTCCTGAGCCTCCTGGCTACTTAGAGACTGTGGCAAAAGTCAGCAGTAGACCAAAAAAACAAAAGAAAAAGCCCAAGAGCAAGAAAAAAGCTTGACAAGATCTAGCACTGCTGTAAACGTTAAAGCGTTGTATGCCATCCACTAATGGGAACACTCAAAGATTTAGCTGGCGATCAAACGCCAGTCATTGCCTACCCAAAATCAATCCAGTTTGGACCGGTCACTCTTGACGGCTACATGCTTGAAAACGGCGAGTTTCGTCAGTCGATCAAATCAACAGGCCGAGCATTGGGAATGCGCTCAAATTCATATATTCAAAACAAAACGGCGCAGCTTGCTGCACAGGCCGCCCAAAATGCAAGTGATAGCAACGGATTTGATCTAATAACCCCCGGAAAACAGGCCGACCAAATCATCGTGCCAGTGTGCTGCACAGGGGCAAATCATCACGCCAGCACCGCGTACACCATCAATTTGCCGATGGTGGTTGAAATTTGGAAGCAATTAGCGTTGAGCGACAGCAAATATGGCCACGCAGCGTTGGAGTTGCTTGGCTTATCTGCTGTTCATTCATTGGAACGCGTCTACCAAGAAGCATTTGGCGTAACTGACGCACGATCAACAGACGATCGATTGCTTGAATGGGCTATCAGACTTGATGCAGGCAAGCATTTTCCGCTGTTTGGCGGTCAGTTTCATCAGCATTTTGCGCGTGTTACAGGGGTTGCACTAGGCCACCGATATGCCCAAGTCTGCTTGGCAGAACTGGTTTATCACCGATTGCCGGAAACAATTTATGAAACGCTAAAAGACATCAACCCTTTAGACGAACGAGGTTGGCGACAGTTCACCCATAGCCAACTTATGTCAGACGATATGCGGCAACAAATGCGTGAAATCGTGTCTGCTGTTACCAGTCAACTCGCCAACACGCCAAGCAAGGCAGATGATTCCAAAGCTTACAAGCGTTGCTTGCATCGCTTAGATAAAACCTTACCACGTTACAAAAAACGTGGAGGCAACATTGATAATTTTAAAAAAGCGATTACTGTAAAGGCTAAAATTAGTGACCATGAATAAATTAAAACGGCGCCATCTTTTGTCTGTAACTTTAAAAAAAGAGTTATTTGAGCAAGTAAAAGCGCAAGCTCAAAAAGAAGACATTCCAGCTACAGCATGGGCTAGGAAGGCAATTTTAGAAAAATTAGCCAAAGCACCTTGACATGGCATACCACTCAGCCCATAATGCAGGGCATGAGTCGCCTACCTCAACTTCTCATGATCAAGTATGAATCCCGCAAACTGCGTTCTGGCTTTTATGACCCAGAACGCAGCAGCGCAAAAACCAACACGATTGTTTCTGTTGTTGCCTGTGTTTTGTTCGGTGTAGCCGCTTGGTATTCCTTAGTGTCAACTTTGGAAGATCAACAAAAAAGCCACTGCGAACAAGGCTGGCAGCGTGCTTGCGAAAAGCTCAAGCAATGAGCCGTCTTTCGCGTCACATTCGAACAGACGATTTTATTGCTGAAGCCAAGGCACGAGCCAAGGCTGCACTAAAACAAAAAAACCCTAAACTTACAGCACTTGAAAAAGCCTTTCTTGAGGCTTTTAAAAGAGACCTGTAATTGTGGGCAGCAGTCGCGTAAGCCCCATGCTCATCAACTTCTTTCCTATGAAATCCGCTTCTATCAACCTCACTGAAGATCGCCAAGCAAAGCTGCAAGCATTGGTCGAGGCAGCACCTTGCTATACCGCTGAAGTCGAAATTGCTGGCAAGACTATTCGCACCAGTGAGCGTAAGATCTCAGCTTCTGCGCTTGCTCAAAGCTTGCTTGATGGTGCAATCGACGAACACTTCTCCCGCCTGTAATTCGTTTACTTTTACTGTTCTTGGCAAACCTGCGCCACAGGGCAGTAAAAGGCATATTGGCAAAGGCGTCATGGTTGAATCCTCTAACAGAGTTAAACCATGGCGTCAAGACGTAAGGCACACTGCGATGGAGTTGCTTCCTCACGACTGGTATGCCAACATGGATAAACCAATTACGCTTTCCTGCGTTTTTGTTTTTGCTAGGCCCAAGAATCATTTCAGGGCCAACGGACAGCTCAAACCATCCGCCCCAAAGCATTGCTCAGGACGGATTGGCGATATTTCTAAACTCGTTAGAGCTGTAGAAGATGCCATGACTGGCATTGTCTATAACGACGACGCTCAGATTATTAACCTCAATGCCTCCCGCCGCTACGCCAATGACTCAGAGCAACCCTGCGCAATCATCACCGTTACAGCAATTAATTGAAGCGCTAGTCAACTTTCACAAATCTGTTCCTGCAATCAACAAAACAGCAAATGCCCAGTATGGCAAGTTTGCTGATCTTGAGACTGTGCTTTCAACTGTCACGCCGCATTTGATTAAGAATGGCTTGGTCGTTTCTCAAGGTTTTGAACCAAGCTGCCATGACAACAACCCTGTTCTTGTCACTCAGTTGCTGCACGTAAGCGGCGCTGAGCTAAAAAGTCGTTTGCCTATGGTTGTAGGCGGCAGAGGCAAGAACCCACTGCATGACTTTGGTGGCAGCTGCACTTACTCAAGGCGTTACAGCCTGCTGGCTATTCTTGGCCTAACGGCTGACATGGATGTTGATGGTGATTTTGCTGATTCTTCAGAATCAGCACCTGCAAAAACAACGCCTAAGCCTGCGGCTAAAATTGAAGGCGTATCAGATGGAGACCAGCCACTCAGCAAAAACGATCGAGAACTTTGCCTAGGCTTGATCAAAGAATTGCAGGAAGACAAGCTTGCTTCGTTTCTTGCAGACTTTCGACGGAGTTTTGGTTTAGGAGAAAACGCTAAAGTTGCTCCAGCCTTGACTAGCAAAAAGCATCAAGATTGGATGAACGACAACATGCACAAGTATGTCTGATGAAAAAACAGTTCAAGCATTGCGCGACGATGAACGACGCAATCGCCACTTTCAAGTCAGGCTGGATTCTGATCTAGCCAAACAGCTTCGGCACTATGCTGCCCAACGCCATAACGGTGTTGTGAACATGGCGCTTTCAACCATCGTTTCTAAATTTTTCAATGGCTCAACTACCTGAAGACGCTTTTACTCTTTGGTTCAATTGCAACAAAGATCAAAAAAAAGATGGCCATTATTGGGCATCTGCAGAAGTTCCTGTTGAAGAACTTCGTAAAATGTTTGAGTGGGCTAAGACTGCTGAACGCGTGCAAAATCAAAAAGGTGATGACTGCGTCAAGCTGCGTGCCAATTTGATGCCACGACAAAGCAAGGCTGGCAATGATTATTTGCTTATGGCAATGAGCGATCAAAAGCCACGAGCTGCTGAAAGTTCTAGTGACGATGCCCCCTTCTAAAATGCGAATGCAGAGCAGGGAGCTTCGGCTCCCTTTTTTCATGGCTAAGCCAGAAATCCAGCAGGTAAACCGCAAGGGTGTTGTGCTGTGGGAAGTGAGCTACGCAGGAATGACAAGGTATTTCCGGTGGGATTGGCAAGCCCGTCACCATTACGAATCGTGCATCAGGCTGCACCGCACAAAGACTGGAGGCAATAACGGCTAAACCCCTTGACGGTGGCATACCAGCTGTGTATATTAGAGATGTTCAGGGGGAGACCTCGCACCTCCCGCCTAAAAGGCGGTTTTGAAAATGGATCTGGTTTTGATCTCTGGTTCTTTTGCTTCAACTTCTTTCACCATTAAACCGGTGTCAGAAGCAGGTCAAGACTTTTTGGGTTTTGCCACTGAGTCCGTGACTGTCCGCAAATCAGACCTAGCCCTTGCTAAAAGGGCTGTTGCTGCAAAAGGCTTGAAAATGGGCACTCGCGAGCTTTGGAGCGATGGCTCCTTTACTGACATTCTCTGAGCTCCTTGGGGCTTTTTTATCGGCCAGGCAGCATTGCCTTATCAAGCGCAGCAATCCGCTCCACCGCTTGCCTTAACAGAATCCCCTGATGCCAGTTTTGCTTGATTAAAGCTACGCAAAGCGATTGGAGATGGTCAACGTCTTTTTCTTCTCCGACTCGGCGGCAAGCGCATTCAAGGTTTAGTTTCTGTTCCAGGCTTGGCTCAATGATCATCCAGTCCATTGGAACGCTCCAGTGACTTCAGGTAAAGGCGCTCAGAAGCGTAAGGCTCCCTTGCGCGCATGATGTCACCGACAACAGGAAACAGCCACTGATCAACCCGTACACAGTATTTAAAGTTGTACGGGTCCATGCAGCCAACAACGACTGTCGTCCAGAACGCAGTTAAGTAGCTCCAGACGACATACCAACTCATGCGACGTTTGGCATCACTGTTAAGTGATTATTGTAATGCCCAGTTTCTGCATAGCTTTTCATTGGAACGTTAGACATTGCATGAAATACCATTTGACCAATTTTCATGCCGGGATATAACATCTGTGCATGATGTACTCTTTCATTTTTAAGTTCAAGAGTTAGTCTTGATCCGTGCCAACCTGGATCGCAAAAACCAGCGAGCAAGTGACCAATACCAAGCCTTGCACGGCTTGACTTGAGTACAAATTGGCAGCAGATGTCGTCGGGCAAGTTAAACAACTCAATTGTCTCAGCCAAGCAAAACTCGCCGGGCTCCAGTCTGTACGGCTCTTTTTCTGTGTAGTGCGAGATGTCAACACGAATTAAGTCAGGGCTAAAAATGCTTTCAATCATCAAGTGATTGCCTAGCAATACATCCAAACTTGCTGGATTCAATAGTTCTTGATTGAATGGCACAACCATATTATTTTTGTCACACCGGGCTTTAATTTCCCAGTCGCAAAGCACTGCCACGTCTTGTCGCCAAAAACCTACCTTACAGGTCATCAACCAGGATTACCCAGCCTGTCTTAGGTCCGTCAACAGACCATCTCGGATAAAACTCAGACTGTCGCACTCTTGCATTACGCCCTCTATGGGCATTTTTATGGCCACCCCTAACCATGTCAGGCAAACCGCGTGGATCTTGCATAATCCACTCAGGATCATTGGAATACTTGCCTGCATATCCACTGATAACACTCCAATGCCCGCAACTCATTTCATTACATTGGGGCGCTTCACCTCTCAATACATCGCCACGATGCAACCAACCAACTAATACTGGGCGACCTCTCTCAATCTCTAATTCGATTAAATCAGAATCGCCATCTTTGCGAAACTCAGCATTTAAACCAAGACTTCTCAGAGTTTGTATCTGAGCATCAACAGATGTCGTGTCGCCGTATTTGACGCGAATAGCGTTATATTCATCGTCTGTTTTAACTTTTTTGTAAAACGCTGCCACCATTGCAGCCGCTGAGCTGAAACATTCGCGACTTCCTGTTCCACTTTCATTGTCAAATTGATTGAAGTAATTAGGCATAAAGACTTCTTGGTCAATGCCGCTTGCTTTCCACGCATCAAACCATGCGTTGTCTTCTTCCTGTAGAAGGTCTTGAGGCATTCGCTCCTCAAGCTCCTTAATCGCAGCCAGTTGATGAGGCGTCCCTCTGAAGAACTGGAAGAAAGGTAGTAGCCCAAGTGCCATCAGACGTTTCAATGGTCAATGCGAGTTTCAGGAAACAGCAAAGTCTTTAAATGCTTGACCGCTAAATCATCCAAGTCGTTATCCGTGCGCTGCACTACACGTTCCAACATTGCAATGATCAGCTCCTTGAAAGCTTTGGAGCGCCACATTGCCATCACAAATGGCTTGAGAATCAAAAGCATTGGACTTCTCTTGACTACACAGCCACATTAGTTCCGATTGCTATGACCCTCAAGTCGAGCCACTGATTGCTCAAGATTCGATAATCGAGCAAAAATCTCTTGGTCCCTAGTCCTGATGTCTGCGTGGAGGATGTCCATCCTGCCCGCTAAATTATCCACAGCAGTCGTTAAACGCACCAAGGAATCCCTCCCTTGCTGGCTTGAGCGGTTGATTCTCGTTAGACCAGCAGAAGCAACGCCAACAGACGCCCCTGCTACAGCAGCCCAGATTTCAACCACCATTCGACCTCTAGCGTTCCACCATCATGGCAGATTCAAACGAAAAGCCAGAACAGGAAGAATCAAACTCGCGCTTAGGAGACGTGATCAAAGTTGTCTTGCTTGGCTGGGCAATGGCAATTTTGACAGCTAATTATTTGGGGGTGTTTAAGCAGAGCCTAGATCCCACCTACCCAGCCAGTATCTTGAGCGGCACAGCTGCTTCCTTTGGTTTGGCGGTTGGCAACAATAGAAAGAAGAAAGATGAGCCTACAATCAAGGAACAGACCTCTACGGCAAAACCAAAATGAAACGCCTAGCTCTGGTATTAGGCATCACACTGCTTGCCGCTCCAGTAAAGGCGGACATCACCCATAGAATCCAATCAAGCGTTTCACTGTCAGTAGATGGAGCGGGATCTGTCGCAACAAGAATTCCGTCTACATTTGCGGTATCTGGCAATAACGTCACTTTGGACACTGCTCCTGAGTTCGGCAGTTTTCATTCCGGGACTGCTCTCGGGTACACTCCTGGTGCTTTTAGCGTTACCACTGCTGGTGATGCTTTTTCATACAGCGAAAGCTATACAGAAGGAGACGATGTACCGACAGTCCTCTCGACAACAGTCACATCAGGAGTAGTACCTGCATTGCCTATTTTTGGCAGCACAACTACAACTACAGGAGGCATTGCCGGCACACTGGCTGGAACAATTGCAACTGATGGTGCTTTGACAATTACTGCTGGTGGAGCGGGTACAACTGCAATCGGGCAAGTCATTCAAGAACTAACGATCAAGTGATGCTTTGGTATTGGCTTGTCTTCTCGCTGATTCTTTTTGCCGCTCCAACAAAAGCAGTGCCTGTTGTTCCAAACTTTCAGCAAGGTGTCTTGTCTTCCACGACGACAACCAAAACTAAAGTTACTGAAGTCATAAACTCATACGAATATCGCACCGGCTATGAGTTAAGCGTTAGCGGTACAAACATTGAGCCTGATGCCACAATTGCTCCAATGAGTATCAGTACAACAACTAACGTAGTAAACGGTATCTCTAGCGTTTGGCGTGGGCTAGATCCAACATCAAAACCAGAATGGCGCATCGTAAATCAAGGTGCATCTTTTCAATTTGTTGAAACGCTCCAAGGTCCAGGTCTTGTAAATCATACGTTGATCAACCGTGAGACAGACATCGAATCTCTCACGGAAACTACAAGTACGTTTACGCAATGAAACGAGTCCTAGCAACGCTTTTGCTGCTTTCCGCTCCAGTGCAAGCGCAAGTAAGTAGTACAGCAGCACCAGTGGCGAACAGTAGCGGTTCGGTAACTAATCAAGCCGTGATGGTCACTCCTAGTAAAAATTTTAGTTCTGTGATTAACGGCGTTAGTTGTCAAGGTGCAACCCTAACAATTAACCCTTTCCTTAGTTCAACTACTGGCTGGGCTGATCCTTACGAAGGTCATTATGCAGATCCGGTTTATGACACTCTCGATATTGTTGGCGCGTTTGATTCGGAAGGTAATGCCATTCCAGATGGTAGGCCAGATAATCCAGGCGCTATCCTTTTTTATAAACCAGTTAGAACAGGTCAAAAGACAAACTTTTCAGTAAATGGCGGCATCACTGCACAGATCTCAATTCCGTTAGATCGCAGTCATATCCGTACTTGTCGTAAAGCAGCAACAAAGCAAGTCGAGTTGATGGAAGCAGCCTTGGCCGATAAACGCTTGAACTACGAAATCGCAAGACTCAAGAACTGCGCCAACCTCATGAAAGAAGGAGTCATGTTTCATCCTGACTCGCCTTACGCCAAAATTTGCGCTGATGTCGTCCTAGTTAATCCACCAGGAGTCTTGCCGCCTCACACACATTCGATTCCTACTTCCGTAAAGCGCGCTGCCCCTTCCGACGCTGAAAAGCAGACTCAATGATTACTTTTTTACCTAGCTTCTCCTTAATCTTCTTGATCGTTTTTTTTACGATTGGCTTGACTGCTTTGAGCAGAATATCGCCTAACGGTTTTGCAACGATGGCACTTGTGGTTGCTACTGCTGCTATCGCTGCAGTCGTCATGACTACAGGCGCTCCAGGCAAATAATTACCGACAATCTTTGCTACAGGCAGTAACTCAAGCTGTGGCTCACAGTTGCCGTCAATCATTTCATAGCCCATGATCACAGCGGTTTGTAATTTATTTTTTGCTCCTATCGGAATTGCGTCAGGTGGTGGACAAGGCAATTCTTCCGGTAATATAGGAATGCCAGATTCAGCAGCTGGCAGGGGGTTCATGGCCGATTGAGATTTAGGCTCCTCTTTCGGCTTGCCCTTTTCAGCATCTAGCTTTGGCGGCTTTACACCTTCAGGCGGTAGCAACGCTGGTGAAAAATCCAATGGTCTAAACGACGGCATCGTTCCTCCATCGCACACAACAAAATTCCCTCGCTCATCTGTCGTGTAAGCCTTTTCATTGCCGGGTTGTGTATTGCGAGATTCAACGCACCCAGGCACCTGGATAACTGGAAAGCCAAGTTGCAAAGTGACTGGCGGTTCAGTTGGAATGCTTTGAGGCGGCATACTTCGCCAAGCCGGAATCACTGGCACTTGCACCGCTCCAATCCCAATCTCAGGAATTTCTGGCATGAAGTCTGAACGCTTTACAGCAGGCGAGCTTTGGATTGAACGTACCAAGCAACGTGAAGGTCCGCCTTACGTTTACACCTGCCTTAGCGGCAAAAAAAGCAGGTTATTCACTGATCCAAAGGCGCTGCTTAAATTTGTCAAATGGCCGCCAAAAACCCCAACAGGAGATGCTTTGCGTGAATGGCTTGCATCATTTGAGCAAAAACCATTGCCTGACGTTTCAGAAGCTGATCCAACTGCCAACACCAAAATGGTGACTTGATCTATGGAAACTTAATCGGCAAGCCAGTTTTCGTTGGCAGTTCTGGCATCGCCTCTTCAATTTGCTTAGGCATCGCATTCAGCACCAGTTCAGTCAGCTCAAGCTTTAGCTCACTGATGTAAAGCTTGGTCATCGATGGAATCCGCGTATAGAGAACCACCGTCCCAGCAACCATTGCCCCTGACATCACAAAAGATGCGACAGACAAAACGTTGAAAAGCTTTTGCACCTGACTTAAGCAGTGGCTTCAACCATGCTAGTCACTTGCAAACTTCGCAACTAGGGCAATGGCTGTGATGGTTTAAGTGGTAATACTCGATGAAGCAAAAAAGGATCAGCAAGAAAATCGCAAAATTTTTGCCCATAAAAAACCCCCTCCTGCTGTGTGAGACCAGGAGAGGGCGAAACACGTCTCAGCTATAAGTTAGCTCAGAATGGGAATTTGACACCTACTTTCGTTCCAAAAGCAGGATCGTCATCAGTGGTGATGCCTGACACTTCGCCATAGAGGTTTAGGCCAGTATCAGCAAGACCAATGCTGCCACCAAACTTTCCAGACAGTTCAGTGCTGATTTCATCGGTGTCATCAACCAATGCAAAACCGCCTTGTGCATAGAAGCTATAAGGGCCTTCGCCGCCTTCATAGCCAACGTGAAGATCTGTAATAGCCCCAGAAAAGCCGTCAGCGTATGAGGCGTTGTTTTCCACGTTCAAAAAAGGAGCCGCGACAACAGGAGATGCCAGCGCAGCAGCCGTAACGACGGCACCACTCACAATCAGAGATTTGATCATTAGGAAGAGACTGAACGTTTTCCGTTGACAGGTTACTGGAACTGTCACTGTGACAGTTGTGAGAGTGTGTCACTGTGTTGGCAGACTGTCAATAACCGTCAGTGGAAGCAAGGTTTTGATACTTCTCAGACAACCCAGTAAACAAACCACGCTGAGGATGGTCTGCTTGATCACGGCCATCTAAGAAGTACAACTCCTCTAGCCATGTGGTGCGGTTAGACATGCTTTGCACATCCTCCGCACCAGGTTTACAAGGAATCATTGGATCAGGTCGTTGCATTAAGCGCTCCAAGGTACGCCTGCACCTTTGGTCGGGGTTTTCTTTTCGACAAGCTGTGCATCTAAGGCTGCGTGTATCGATGCAACCTTGTCTGCTCCGCCAATAGCGGCTTGCGCCCAGGTGATTGCTTGCGCTTCAGTCACATCGT
>Ga0208666_1000215_pt1 | contig 28901 bp, 24 predicted proteins | sample 5B_taG_FD_184078 | JGI IMG/M metagenome (GOLD analysis project Ga0208666, IMG submission 184078) | Marine viral communities from the Subarctic Pacific Ocean - 5B_ETSP_OMZ_AT15132_CsCl metaG (SPAdes) (version 2) | ecosystem: Environmental > Aquatic > Marine > Oceanic | place: Pacific Ocean...
ATGTATTAGGGGCAGGGGGTACGGAAACACAACGCGATTTCCAAAAGAAATATGGTGCTATAGCCGCTCATATTTTTGCTTTTTCTGAGGGTGACGTAACTGATTTAGAGGTGTGGTTAGGGTCTAACTTAATGCTCGGCCCTTTTATTATTTCTCGGCGGTGCGGGGGTCGTAATACAAATTGGCGAGTGTATGCTGCTGTTTCTCCTCACACGTTTATGAACTCCCCTGTAAAGTTTATTAAAGGTTCCCCTGGTAAAGTTGATTCAGTTTTTTCTGCCCGCGTAAAAGTGTTAGTTGATGGTGAGTTGTCAAAACGAGTTGTGGAATGAATGCTTGGTCTTACAGCAGCCTTAAAACTTTTGAACAGTGCCCTAAAAAGTATTACCACTTGAAAGTTAAGCGCGATGTTAAAGACAAAGGCAGTAGAGCAAGTATCTATGGGGAAGAAGTGCACAAAGCTGCCGAAGATTTTATTGCATCTGCTACTCCCATCCCGCAGCGGTTTTCTTTCCTTACTAATGTTTTGAATACTTTAGTTTCTATCCCAGGAGAAAAGCTGTGCGAAGTTAAACTGGGGGTAGCTAAAAGTGATGAAGGCTATGAACCTACAAAGTTTTTTGCTGATAATGTGTGGTGGCGTGGTGTGGCAGACTTAGTTATTTTGCAGGGTGATACTGCTTTTTCCATTGATTATAAAACTGGGAAAAATACTCGGTATGCTGATACTAAACAATTGGACGCGGTGGCTGCTGCTATTTTTACGCACTACCCTCATGTTAAAAAGATTAAATCGGCATTAGCTTTTGTGGTTTGCAATGAATTAATACGTAAAGAACACGTTAGTGATATGCGCGATTCGTACTTTGCGACTTTTGAACCAGAGCTTGAACGCTTGGCGGGTGCAGAAGAATCAGGAGTCTGGAATGCAAAGACCGGACCCCTCTGTGCGTACTGCCCCGTCATTGAATGTGAGCATAACAGGACATAAGAATGAGTAACAAAAAAGATATTAATTTATTTAGTAGCGCCCCTTTAGATCCTTATTGCATTATTACTTCTTTGTACCCTTATCGGTATGACCCGTTTGAATGGAACATTTTTTCGAAAGATATGTTGCATAGCTTACGCTCGGTACGGCACAACTTCCCCACGCACATGCAAATACTACTCAACGATTTTTCTGTAGTAGCTGGTTCTGATTTAAAAAATTATAACTCTTTGGTTGGCACTTCAATTTTTGCTTGGCAGTGGAATATTTTTAAAGAAGTGAGGTGGCGCGTTGCAAACGGGGCTCATTACATGGAAGTGTTAAAGGAGTTAAGACGCAGAACTTCTTTGGTTTTATCCTCACATAACATTAAAGACCCCTCAATGAATAGCTACTACAACGAAAGATGGCGAATATTACGCAGTGAATTGTTTGAAGTATACGGGGCTGCTTGCAGTGTATGTGGAAGAAATTACAAGACAGACGGAGTTGTCATTCAAGGGGATCACATACAACCAAAAATTAAACGCCCTGACATTGCTTTGTACTTTAGCAACTTACAAGTTTTGTGTAGGGATTGCAACGTGGGCAAAAGTTATTACTACAACACCGACCATCGTTCACAGGCCGTGTTACCCACTGGATATACTACAAATAAAAGGGTAAGTAATTGGGACTAACAAAGAAAATATTGATTGCAGTACCGGCTTACGATGGCAGAGTGTGTTGTGATTTTTCTGTCGGCATAGCTGAAATATTTAGGTTAGCGCAAGAAAACGGATACGAGTTATTTCTTCAGTATTGGATGTATGATTCTTTGATTCACATAGCAAGGAACAGTTTGTTTACCTGTGCTTATGAACAGGGGGTTGACGCTATAGTTTTTATTGATTCCGACCAGGGATTTACTTCAGAAGCTTTTTTTGCGGTTCTTTCCCATGATGTGGATGTTGTTGGTATCCCCGTGCGTAACAAAACTTTCGAAGAGGGTTACAACATTAGACCCACTGACATTGAACCACACAATTACAATATAGCTTTAAAACTTTTAGAAGTAGAGGCTATAGGCACTGGGTTTTTAAAGTTGTCAAAACACGCTATTCAAGTTCTTAGGGATTCGAGCCCGGCTTATGGAGACAATCACCGCATGGTATGTAATACACAAATTATTAATGGAGGGTTGATTGGGGAGGACATACAGATATGTGACAAACTTAGGGCTGCTAATATAAAAGTATACGCGGATATTGCCCATACTTGTGACCATTTTGGCACCAATAAGTGGGTAGGCAACTATAAAGATTACTACGTGCGTGGGTTACATGAACTGAAAAGAATAAAACAAGAGGGCAGTTAATTGGAATTGATAGAGAATAAAGCTTTAATGTTACGCACTCGTACACCACATGTGGTTACGGAAGCGATTAAAAAAAGCAAAGTGATTTCCAGGGATGGCGATATCTATAACGTGCTTATACATTGGGGGTTGCGTGAAGCACAAGCTTTGAGCCAATTAAAAGTACAGAATGTCCCTTCCCCCATCAACCGTGACTACCAGTGGTCTGGCAAGCTTACCCCTTTTAAGCACCAGGAAATAACCTCTTCCTTTTTAACCTTGAACAAAAAGGCTTTTTGTTTTAACGAACAAGGTACCGGCAAAACAGCTTCTGTTATATGGGCGGCAGATTACTTGATGAAGCGCGGTGATATAAAAAGAGTATTAGTTCTATGCCCTTTGTCGATTATGAAATCAGCGTGGCAAGAAGATTTGTTTAAGTTTGCTATGCATCGTAGTTGTTCCGTAGCGCACGGCACCGCAGAGCGAAGAAAAAAGATTTTAGCTGCGGGTTCTGAGTTTGTCATCATTAACTTTGATGGGCTTAGGGTAATTAAAGAGGAAGTTTTAGCTGGTGGTTTTGATTTAATTGTTGTTGATGAAGCCAATGCTTACAAAAATGTGCAAACCAACCGATGGAAAATACTCAGGGATATTGTGGCTAAAACTCCTTGGCTATGGATGCTTACGGGTACTCCTGCCGCGCAGTCTCCGGTGGATGCGTTCGGGTTAGCCAAACTAGTCAACCCTACTAACATACCTAACTATTTCGGTAGGTTCAGGGATGAGGTTATGTACAAGGTTACGCAGTATAAATGGGCCCCTAAGCCCGATGCTCAACAGACGGTGCATAAAGCGTTGCAACCGGCGATTAGATTTGAGCGGGACCAATGTTTAGATTTGCCAGATGTTACTTACATGGAGCGAGAAGCGCCCCTGTCTGCACAACAGGTCAAGTACTATAAAAAACTTAAGAAAGACATGATGTTATCCGCTGCGGGGGAGGAAGTCAGCGCGGTCAATGCTGCTACTCAACTGAATAAACTTTTGCAGTTGTCTGGCGGGGCGGTGTACACGGATGATGGGCAAGTCTTAGAGTTTGATGTGAGTGCACGGCTTAAGGTTATCTTAGAGGTAATAGAAGAGTCCTCTCATAAGGTATTAGTTTTTGTCCCGTTTACCCACACCATCGAACTTTTGGAGCAGTTTCTTGTCAAACAAAAGATCCCATGCGAGGTCATTAACGGGAAGGTTTCAGTTAATCGTAGGAGCGAAATTGTTTCTGAGTTTCAATCCAAAGATACTTTAAAAGTACTCCTCATCCAACCCCAAGCAGCTTCGCATGGTCTTACTCTTACTGCGGCTAATACAGTGGTGTGGTACGCCCCAGTAACCAGTGTTGAAACTTACTTACAGGCTAATGCTAGGATCAATAGACCAGGGCAAAACAACCGGATGAGTGTGGTGCACATCCAAGGAAGTCCTGTAGAAGCAAGGCTGTATAAGATGCTCCAGGGCAATATTTTAAACCACCACAAAATTATAGATCTTTATAGGAAAGAAATAAGCGAGTAGGCTTGACTTTGTCAAACACAGTGTTATCCTTACTTCCCTTTTTTAAAAACTCAACGGGATATACCGATGAATGAACCTACCAAACCTACTCCAGACGAGTTAGTCAAAGTCTACATAAAAATCCGAGAAGCCATACGCGAGAAGGAAGCTGCACACAAAGAAGAGATTGCCTCTCTTAAAGAGCAATTTAAAATGATGTCCGATTTACTTTTGGATCATTGCAAAGAGCATAACGCTACTTCTGTTGTAACTCAGTTTGGTACTTTTTACCGTACTGTTAGGACTAAATATTGGACTAGCGATTGGGCAGCTATGTATGACTTTATTGTAGACAAAGGCGCTGCGCATGTACTGGAGAAGCGGATTAACAGTAAAGCTATGCAAGAATTTTTAGAAGAAAACCCCGAGAGTTTACCGGCGGGTCTTAACTCCGATAAGGCATATACTATCCAAGTTAGAAAACCCAATGCTAAATAGTCCGTTCCCCAACGATGCAGAGTCTCCCCGAGTTACTAAGAGGAGGCTTCAGACTAATACTAACGGTACTTTTGTGCGTGTCGTTAACGGCGAGAAGAAGGGGGAACCTTTCCATAGCAGCGTTAACATTATTGTAACTTGGTCCTTACCAAGCGTGTCTCGTATTTTTTACAAAGATAAATATGACGCTAGTAAACCTGCCGCTTCACCTAAATGTTGGTCAAACATGGGAGACAAGCCAGAAAAAGAAACTCCTGACCCACAACACCCAAACTGTGCAGATTGCGAAAACAATATTAAAGGTTCTGGTGCGGGGTCTAGCAGAGCGTGCCGGTATATGCGCCGCCTTGCCGTCCTCATAGAAGGGGATACCTCTGGGGATGTTTATCAATTTAATGTACCGGCTAAGTCTTTGTTTGGGAAGGGCAAAGGCAATGTGCATCCTTTTGAAAGTTACCTTTCTTACTTACGGTCTAATGGAGAACACCCAGACAACGTTGTGACTAAAGTTTGTTACAGCCCTAACTCCAATGCCATAGAACTTTTATTTACACCTTTACGCAATGTAAGCGAGGAAGAATGGCAGTTGGTTAAGACCGCCCAAGATCTTCCTGATATAAAACGTTACACCCAGGTTGTAGCCTACAGTGTAGCTGAACAATCTCCCTTTGCTGAAACGCAGGGGTTTACTTTTAGTTAATTTTGACAGGAGAAAATAATGTCCGACCCTATTTACCATGTAATTAAAAACGTATCTGCGCTTTATCCGAGAATAAATAGAACGTATAGATATGATACTACAGCAGGGAAAAGTGTCCCTTGTGACCCGTTAGCTGACCAAGCAAGTTATGCTTTACAGTTTAAGGCTAGTGATGCCCAGGCTAAAGAGTTGTATCAAGTTATGAGCAAAGCGTTTGCAGATTCAGATAGACGCACACCTAAATGGGCAGACACGTTGGAATTGCCTTTTAACCAAGATGAAGATGGCCTTTTCATAGGTAAAGCTAGTTTGAAAGGGGCGTACAACAGCGAGCTGACTACACCCCCTAAACAGTTTGATTCACAAAACACCCCACTCCCTGTTGATTTTTTATTGACTACAGGTAGCACAGTCAATTTAAGTGTAACCCTCTACCCTTACGGACCTAGTGACAAATCCACTGGTGGGGGTGTCTCGTTACGTTTACGTGCGGTACAAGTAATTAAGTACGTACCAATGCAAGAGCGTTCTCCGTTTGAGGTAGTAGAAGATGGGTTCCAAAGTGCAGAACTAACGGGGTCTAATGAGCCTTCTGCCACTGAACTTTTCCCTACTGACGACATTATTCCTGCTCCTAAAAAAGAGCCAGTGGTCGCAGACCCTATTGCAGAGCCTGTTAAGAAGGAAGTTAAGAAAGAGGCAGCGCCGCCCAAAGATGAAATTGCTGATGTCCTCTCTGCGTGGGCAGATGAGTAATCTATGAGCTACGGGTACAGCATACGGCTCATAGAACTAAATAAGAAAGCTAACAAAAGATCTCTTGGTGTTCGCTTAGGCAAGTTGTGCATAAAGCATGATCTGCCTATAGCGCAAGTGTCTATCCATTTGGGTGTTAGTAGGCAAACTTTATACAACTGGTTTGAGGGTGTTTGTGAACCTCATCATACAGTGTCGGATAAAGTCCAAGAATATTTAGACTCCTTTAAGCCTAATACATAAAAGTATAAAAATGAATCGAGGTAACTTGGGGGGAGCAGTCCCCCTAAAAAAAGTAAATGACTGAATTTGATCTTTTAAATACTGTTCAACCTGATGAAGGTTGGTTTTGTATTTTAGGTATCAAGAAGGTAGAAGGTAAAGATGACGTTAGGCAACAGCTTGTAGCTACTCGAAAAGAAGTTGATGCTCTTACAGCGCAATATGTAACAGAAAAAAGAAATGTGTTTTTTGCAGTGAGCAAATATGCCACTGACACCAACCGTAAAAAAGACAATGTACGCGCTGTTAAATCTTTTTGGCTCGACATTGATTGCGGGGAAGAGAAAGCCAAGCCTAACCTTACTACTGGAATACCTGATGGATACCTTGACCAACCTACCGCAGCTAGAGCCCTCAAAGCTTTTTGCACTCTAATTGGTTTACCCCTTCCTATCGTTGTAGATTCAGGCAGGGGGCTTCACGTTTATTGGGCGTTGACTGAAGAAGTGAGCCGAGAACAATGGGAGCCTGTTGCTGAGAGGCTACGTGAACTCTGTGTAACTCATAAGTTTTACGTAGACAACGCTGTCTTTGAGGTTGCACGCATTTTGCGTATACCTGGTACTTACAATTTTAAAGGGGAACAACCTGCGTTAGTACAACCACTGGGAGAACCCCTTGAAGCTAAACAATTACCCCTTGGGGAATTTGCTGCTTTACTTGGTGTAAAGGAGAGTCCTCTTAAAAGAGTTTCTAAATTAGGGGAGTACCTAGCTACTGCAAATAACGGCAACACTACAACTAAGTTTACGAAGATAATGCAACGTAGTGCTAAGGGCGATGGGTGTGCACAACTGTTAGATTGCTACCTTAACCAAGAAACCCTTGTTGAACCTAGGTGGTTCGATGCCTTGTCCGTAGCTAATAAATGCGATGACCGAGAAAGTGCCATTATAAAAATGTCTGAGCGACACCCTGAATATTCTTTTGCTTCGGCTGATGCAAAAGCTAAAAACTCGGAAGGGCCACATGGGTGTGAGCAATTTGAACGGAACAACCCTGGTGGCTGTGAAGGTTGTCCTCATCAAGGGTTGATTACTGGTCCAATTAAATTAGGCAAGGGGGTTGCCGCTGCTTCTACCGATGATTTTATAAAAGACCCACTGAGCAACGGTTCGGCGGGGCCCCCTCTTTTATTTACCCCACCAAGCTACCCGTTTCCTTTTTTCCGAGGCAAGGCCAACGGTATATACCATAGTGATGGCGTTGAAGATTCTGATGCGGAGCCTACATTAGTTTACAAAAATGATTTGTACGTGGTTAAGCGTATGGAAGATCCAAATTTAGGGGATGTCGTAGTGTTCAGGCTTCATTTACCTAAAGACGGGGTAAAAGAATTTAACATTCCTAACGTACACGTTTCCGAAAAGGCAGAATTGCGTAAAGCTTTAGCTTCCTATGGAGTTTTAATTTCAGGCAGTAAGAAATTTGATCTTTTACATTTGTACATAATTCTTTCAATTACAGAACGGCAAGATGAGGAGAGGGCAGAGAAGATGAGAACACAGTTTGGTTGGGCAGATGGTGACAGCAAATTTATTGTAGGAGATAAGGAATACTCTGCGGATGGGGAGTACCATAGCCCACCCGCTGCACTTACCGAAGATATAGCAAAACATATGGTGCCCAAGGGTACTTTAGAAAAGTGGAAAGAAGTTTTTAATCTCTATGGTAGGCCAGGGTTAGAGCCCCATGCGTTTGCTGCGTTGACAGCCTTTGGTTCTCCTCTGTTTAAGTTTGTAGGGCAGAGCGGAGCGATACTTAATTTAATCCACCCTAGTTCGGGTACCGGAAAATCTACAATACTGTACATGGTAAACAGTGTTATGGGCCATCCTAAAGCCCTGAGTGCTAATTTTGCTGACACTCTTAATGCTAAACTTATGCAGCTTGGCATGATGAATAACTTATGTTTTACAGTAGATGAGATGACTAACACTCCCGCAAAAGATTTTTCTGTTCTGGCGTACAGTATGTCTCAAGGACGCGGTAAACACCGAGTAAAATCACAAACTAATGAACTGCGAGCCAACTATACTCACTGGTCGAATATGTCTTTGTGTAGTTCTAATTCTTCCTTTTATGAAAAACTTGCATCTTATAAAACGGACGCTGATGGTGAGATAATGCGGTTGCTGGAGTACAAGATAGATTACACACCCTCTGAAATTATCCCTACTGATATTGCTAAAGAGTTATTCGACCATCAACTTTTAAATAATTACGGTCACGCGGGGCCGATTTATGCGCAACACCTAATAGAAAACCTTGATGACATAGTTAAAGGGCTGTTGGCAATTCAGAGGAAGATTGATACTGAGTTAAAACTTACCCAGCGAGAACGTTTTTGGTCAGCCATACTTTCTTGCAACATAGCGGGCGGCTTGATTGCTAGACGGTTAGGTCTTATAGATTGGGATATGAATCGGCTTTACGCTTGGGCTACTAGCATGTTGCATGAGCTTCGCAATGATACCACGCCTCCTACGTTCAACGCCGTGCAAGTGGTTGGAGATTTTGTTTTGCGTCACATTGATAACACTTTAGTTGTAGAGGACGCTGCTGATAAACGTACCCACATGCCGTTGCTGCCAACCAAAGACCCTAGAGGCTCATTGATTAATCGTTTTGAACCTGACACTAAAAGATTATTTATTACTGCTAAACCTTTTAAAAATGATTGCGTAGACTTACAGGTTAACTATAAAGACACTTTAGCCAAGCTTAAGCAACAAGGTATTTTCTTAGGCACGTCTGTAAAAAGAATGTCCAAAGGTATGAAAGTTGTTTCCCCAGGAGTTCACGCACTTATATTCGATGCTTCCCATCCTGATTTTAACTTCGACATTGAGCAGTTTACGGTAGCTGTTTCAGACACAGAGGAAAGTGATGGTAGTAGAGCAAGTTAATTACGAGGTAAATTGGAAGGCATTTAAGCGTGGCTACTCTATATTTGTTCCGTGTTTAAATCCATCTTTAGCAAAACAAGAAATAATGAAAACAACTAAAAGACTTAAATTTAAAATAATTACTAAAGTAGTTATCGAAGACAACATTAGGGGTATACGTTTCTGGAGAGTTTAATTAACTCTACTGCGCCTAACTAAATCAGAAGCGAACGGAGCTAACTGCGTTTGAGGTACAACTAAGCCTTGATCCCCTTCGGCCCTAGTAGTTGCTCGTCCTGTTATAGATTGGTTTACACTGTTCCCAGATATGGGGTAGAACGCATTGCGGTAGTTGTATTCGTCTACCGCATCTAGAGCTTCCTCAATGTTAGCTCGTGTACGAGCAGTTGAATTCTCCATGTCTTTGGCGAAAGCTAAATTAACTTCGTTGAGTACTTTAGTTCGTTCCCGTTGTATTTCAATTGTCATTCGTTTGGCTAGAAAATTAGCTTTTTGTATTTCAGCCTCTGTAGTAGGTTGGAAATTTAAGGCTTGCCCAAGCAACTTACCCGTGGTGTACCACTCTGCATCTAGGATAGGCGCACGTTGCCCGGATGTTACACTGCCTTCTTGAGATACTCGAAAAGCTTTCATGGGTCCACGGAAAAATGCAGGGGCAAACTTTTCTAAGCCCCTATCAAAATTGCCCTCGTTAACATCCTGTATACCATCCGCTATTTGTGCTCCCATAGCCCCTAAAGGACCACCAAAAGTATCAAATAAAAATTGTGTAAAAGCTCCTTTCATATCATCTGAGGGCACTCTATCTTGGAACCACAAATGATCTAGCGTTACGGAGGAGCCGACATTCCAATCTGTTAGTGCAGATAAGGGGCCCATTTCTACCCCTCTTGCTACCCCTTGTGCAGTTTCTGGTGACAACCCAAGCACACTAGCCAAGTCACTATTAGGACCAAACATGGTGGGTATCCACCATTCTCTAAACCACAAGTCTAAATTCCTTTTGCCTAGCGGATTACCTTCATCGTTCTCGTCATACCATATATCAGCATCTTCATCGTCCATGTCGGGCCTCAGAGCTTCCCGTATCCCTTCGGCCATCCCCATCATGGCTGTATACCCAGGCACACCTACTAAACCCGCAAACAAAGTAGTCATTCCTATGGTGCCAAAAAGTTTTGTGGCAGCAGCTTTCTTTTCTTCCTTGGGAATAGTGGGCCATATTGTGCCAAAGAAATTACGAACTAAAAACGAAGTCATTTGTAACGGGTACGTTAAAAACTGAGTAGCTATTTTACCTACAGGGTGTTTCATTACTGGGGGCTTTTCATACAACGTATAGTTAAATAAAGTTTCGTAAGTAATTTCTACAGCTTTTTCTGTGGCAGCACTGAGAGCAGCTTCTGGACTCAGGTTAGGGTTGGTTTGTGCGAGTCTGTCTAACTCTAGTTCCAATGCAGACATAAACATTATCTCACGGGACAACCGTTCACTATGGTGGAAAAGAAACCCCATCATGTCTACAAAACCACGCCAACTTTTTTTACCTAGGTTGTCGAACTGATCACTGTCTGATTTTTTTCGAGCACTTATATCAGCACTGTAAGTTAAATTAAGAATGCCTAAATCTCTGGCTCTTTCAAATCCAGCTTTTAATTGATCTTTGTTAGGGTGGTCTTCGATATATTTGGAACTAACGATAGATACGTCATCATCAAACATACCTTTACCAACCAATGGGCTGTCTTTACCAAAGCGATTTATAACAGCTAAGTAACCCCCTAGAACTCGCATTACATTTTTCTTACCGTACCCTCTAGCTACTAACGTGGGTATGCCCACTATGGGTACTTGGGTAAATTGGATAAGAGCAGACTTGGGGGAGGTCAACATGTACACAAACGCCACTTGGTTACCCAGACCGGCGAGTTTACCAAAGTCAAAACCTTCAGGTATAACAGGGTTGATTTCTGCTCTAGCCCTAGAAGACAATTCATTAAAAAGAGCTTCATACTTTAGCTTACCTTCACTAGGAGTCATGCTATCCACACTGGCTTTTGCCCCTTCGATGGCAACTTCAAGTGGAGCAATAAATTCAAACCGTGCTAGTTGGTTAGCAGAACTAGACTGCGAACTTATAAAGTTACGTAGGGCATCTTCACTGTATCCGGTATAACCTTGCCTGTTTAAAAATTTGCGGCGTAATGCACCTGGCGGCAATGTCCTTAGATACAACTGATATATGCTATCTTTTAATTGGGCTCGGTCTTGGGGAGAGTTGCCCACAGTGTCAAGCAAGTCAAATAATTCTTTTAACTCTTCAGTGCTGCCCATCAATTCTTTTTGACCGTCTTGCAATTTGTTACCAATGTTTATTTCTCCAGAACCTATCAACTCATCTTTGTCTCTATCCCCTACAATTTGATTTAGAAGCTCATCTCTTTCGGCAGCAGTTTCCCGCATATAAAATTCCATTTCTGGACCCTTACCCACCCTAATCCAAAAATTTCCATAACGCATAAGAGGGAAATATACTTTTAATTGTTTAGCATTTTGGTATTGCAAAGTAATCATGTTGATGAGTTTGTCTTGGAGTGCTAGGTCTTGCGTTGTGTTGTTGATATGCTCAATTAATAATTCTTGGTATTTAAGAAAAGTTTCTTTATAGGCATCTCTAGCCATAACATATATTTCATGGGCTTTCCCATTGTCTACTTGACCCACTTCGTCCCACAACCTGTACATGGCTTCAATATCAGCAATTCGTTGTGTTATTTCATCATCTATTTGTGCTCGTTGACTATCTGATAAGTCGGGGTTTTCGGCTGCTTCATACAACCCTCCTACCCGTGTATCAGGATTTTCTACACTGGGCTTCCCATTCAATACTTCATCATTAGCAATGGCTTCTTCAACAGTGGCATGTTCGGCCATATCTAAATTTAATATAGTAGACCTATGCATTATATCCGCGAGAGTTTTGGCTTGCGCAGGAAAATTCTTAGTAAACTCTACCCAAGGTTGAATTCGTTTGTGAATTAAACCCATTGCAATGTTACGTTGTTTGTTAAACTCTTGAATAACTTTGTTTATTCTTACTGCGTCAAATTTACCATTCACCCACCGAGTAATATCAGTTGTAGTAAGCACTTTGGATATGGCTACAACTGCCGAATCACTCATACGACCAAGCGCTTCCCGTAAACTTTTGATAGCCTGTTCACCATCCCTAGTTTCCATCATCAACTTACCCATATTGGACAAGGTGCCTCGCGCCCCACCAATATTATCGCGAATAGCTTCTACTATTTTTTTGACACGGAACTCTTTCTTGTCACTAATTTTTTTGGCAGCTAATACTTGTCCAGCATTGGCAGCTGTTTCGGGTACAAACAAAGCATCACTTGCCTTAATGAGTTCCATAAAGGCTGCTTTTTGGGAAGAGGGTATGTTAAACAGTTGGCGCAACAGCTCTACGAATTCACCAAACAATGTGGTCTTACCATCCCTACTGGGCTCCCCGTTAAGGAACTGTTGCATGGCTTCGTTAGTTCTTGCGTAAGCTATGAATTCATTTAAGTCATTGAATGCACCGGCATTAAACAAGTTTCTGTCAGTGTCTGTTAAGGTGCCCGCTTTATCCTTAGCTTTATACCGTGCTTCAGCTTTTTCCATTAGACTTTTTAGTTTGTCCAAGGATTCGACTTCTTTGTTAGTCAAGCCCTCATTAGTTGGGTCTTGGTTTTCATAGATGTTTACTTTAGCTACTGTCCCTTTGTGGGTAGCTTCATGGAGTATTACTTCTTCGTTCAACCCTTTTTCAGGATGTAAGTACATAGTGTCTGAGCTGTTCTCATATACCCCTTGAGTGTCAGCTTCATTGTATAAAGCACGGGTAGCAGGGTTGGCTATTTGGGTTTCAGGATCAGTGACAACCACAAAATTAGTATTGCCCATGAGAGGAGCTAATCGGTTTGCCAAATTCCTAAGTAATTTGTTGGATGTGTTTTTCTTGATGTACTCTACGGCTTGCCGTGCATTACGAATATTTGCAAAAGCTGAATTAGGTTCGGCAGCTGTATCCACACCAGAGCTTTTCTTTGCATCAGGGACAATTGTCGGGGTTTCAGCAGTTTGAGTAGTTAGTGTATTCCCTTCACTATCAAACAAAGTTTTAACAGGGATGGGTCCGAAAGGAGCCCTATCTTTGGCTAAAGTAGGTTCTCCAGGTGCAGTTACTTCTTTAATATTGGAGGGGGATACATCTGTGTTGCTTATAACTGCACTGGAGTATGTCATCTGCATTTCAGTGTTCATATCCTTTTGAACATTTTCAATGTCACTTTCAAATGAAACAACTTTTAAATTTTCTATGGGAACACCTAGTTCGTAGTTCATCCTACTTGCCCATCTATCTGCATCTCCTTTATCTGAAAAAGCATAAACTTTTTTAGGAGTTTCTTTTCCACGGGTAGTAAATTGTCCTTTAGTGCTAGTCCTTGCACGTAACCCGTTTTGTTGTATTGTGGGAACGTTGTCCTCAGTGGTCACATGATAAAAAGTTTCTTTGGGTGTACCTGTTTCTATTTGTCGTGCGGCGAATGTTCCTTCCCCTTCTTCCTCACTCAGCCTAGCTGCCGTTGCCCTAGCTGCTGTGCTACCACTTTCGGCATCTAACGCATCAAAATCAGGGAACTCATATGCTTCATCTTCTTCCTTGGCTGTTACAGTCGCGTCTGCTTCTTCTCCAGCGGGTGGAGGCTCCGTTATTATCTCCCCAGTTTCTGGGTCTATGTTGCCCGCAACAACATCCGCGTCCCTACTAGCTGTTTCATCAGGTGCTCCGGGTTCTCCCGTGTCTTGAGGATCATCAGCAGGAGGGGGAGGGGTAGGGGTAGGATCATCAGGAGGAGTATCCAGCCCTTCAGTGTCTTCTGTTTGTTGTGCCGCTTGCAAAGCTCCCAGTGGACCGGCTGCTAATGCACCGGCTAACCCTTCTAAAGTTCCCGCACCGACTACACCTCGCATCAAAGGCACTTCGGCCTCTACAGCTTCTTCGCGTCCCAAAGCTATGTTTCTGGCAAGTTGTTCTTGTGCACCTTGTAAGGCTTCAGGCCCTGCTTCTTTTGCTGCGGCTACAGCGCCACTCGCTAACACGCCTCGCTTTGCTACATTTTCTGCGACTTCTTTAACCAATGTCTTAGCCAACAAAGGTTCCAAACCTGCCCTGGAAGCGTAAGCTCCTAGTAGTCCACCTAGAGCAATCTGGTCTAAGTTTTCTCCACCATAAGCTTGAGCTTCTTGAGCGACTCGTTCAGCATCTTCTTCTGAGATTCCCTGCTTTATTAACTCTTCCTTAACAGCATCAAAAATACTTCCCTTAACAATACCGGCTCCCATTATGGTACCCATGCCTAACGCAGCTGCACCTGCTGCTACAGGGACTGCGACTCCTAGTGCAGGGGCTGCTAAACCAGCCAATAAAGCAGCGGCAGCTACGGGGATAACTGTACCTACCGCGTTAGCCATAAAGTCTATAGGTGCAGTAGCAATGCCTTGCAAAGCCGCCACTACTTGGGCACCTACGCCTTTGTCTTCGGCTTCTTGTTGTAGTCTTGCAACTTCAGCACTATCACCTTTAGATTGCGCCGATAGTAAACTATCTAATAAGTCCTCAATGCCCCGTAAGTTTTCTGATACTTGGTTATCTGCACCAAAAGCTTCAGTTATAGCACGCACGCCGTAAGTAGCACCTTTACCAACCTGCAAAGGTACGTCAGCAACAGGACGTAAGAAAGACTGATCTTCTATTTCAGGGGGTGGTTCAGGGGGTGGTTCAGGGGGTGGTTCAACTACAGGTTCGAGGACTGCCTGGGGAACCACTTCTTCGATAGGAGGAGGGACAACAGGTTCCCTTGGTTCAAACGGCGGTGGGGTAAACCCTTCACGCTTATAAGTCTCAGCAAAGATGGTAGCCATGTCTTCAGGCGTGGGGGGCTTTGGCCCCCTAACTCGCAGCTCACGTCCCGTAGCATCATCTTGAATGGTATATTCAGGCATTTAGAGTCCCGGCAACTCGTATGCACGTTCGTATACGTCCTGCGCGGTGTCTAATAGTACCTCAAAAGCAGTATTCGCTTGGTCTGACTCGGCTCCATATTTCCTCACGGCCTCGGCATGTGCTCTAACAAGCGGGTTTGTTGGCTGGTCCATTAGTTGTCCTACCATGTCAGAATAACCCTCAATTCTATTTGTTTGCCCTGCGTAAATGTTATTAGCTCGGAGATAAACTTGGGTTGCTTCAACCCCCAATTGTGCGGGAGTTTTTTCTCCTCCCCTATTAGCTGCTATGTAGCGGTCAATAAAACGACTTTGGTCAGTTTGATTTTGAGCATCAATAGCATCTGCTCTGTTTTGTGCTTCGATAAGTGCTAACGCTTCTATTTGCTCTAATTGGTCACGATCCTGAGCCTGTTGCATAATACCCGCTGCTTCATACCCTTTACTTCTACCAGCACCCCCACCTAACGTCTGAAGCAAATCAAAGAAAGCTTCGGTGCCGCTTTGTGGTTGTGTAAGTTGGTTATACTGTTCTTGGATAGACATAGGACGTTGCGCAATCGAATTATTGTCACCAGTGCCAATAACTTCATACCTACCTGACCCAGTATTTACACCATCTCTGCCCTCTTCTGCGGCAATAATTTCTTCTTGGGTTCTAAATTTAGCATCCGAACCCGGAGCGCCTTTAGCCCCACTTTCCATTTGTTGCTCAATAATTTCGGCTATTACATTATTACCGTTCTGATCTTCCTCTACTATCTCTTCAGTATTGTTAAAAGTGTTCGGATCATAAAACCTAAAACCATCAGAACCACTAGCAGTTAACTCTTCTACTAAATCAACAGGTTCTTCAACGTTTATCTTTTTAGCTAAAGTTTGCCGCATAGATGAAGTAAGCGCAGGGTTATCGGAAGCCAAAGCCCTGCGAATGTTTGTTGTGTTAAAAAATGGACTATCCACTGGGATAGTTCCACCACTCATAGCATCAGCGTAACGTTGGGCGATAGCAAAACCTTCTTCATTCCAATCTCTTGTTTGTTGTCCTCTCCTACCCATTAAGTCTTCATCAGCTGTAGAGGCTTGGTATACTTCACGATTTCTTCCTAAAGGGTTAGGAGAAACCCTTGAGAGTTGTTCATACCCATCAATAGTTTTTTGTGTTTGTACAGGAGGTTCTTCAGGCTCAAGTTGGTATCTAGGTCTAATTTTAGATGTCCCATAAGGGTTAGCACTTATAGGTTCTCCAGTGTTTTCTTCTGACTCAGTAGGCCCCATTATGCTTTCAAGTAACCCCAAAGCTGCATCTGTATCTGAGGATTCCATACCACTATTAATTAGGTCAAAGAACGCATCCCTTCTACCTTGCGCTGCATCAAGCAAATTCATTTCTGCTTCAGCATCTGCTTGCTGTTCTGCATCGTAGCTTTCAGCTAGTTCGGGCAACAACATGCGCAACTCTCTGTTTGGTGCGCCAAGCGGAACCCCTTCCTCGCGTAAAGCTCTTCTCCTCATAGCCGCTTCTTCTCCAGGTGATACCTTTTCTCCACCACTATCAAGTAAGTCAAAGAACGCATCTCTTCTATCTTGTGCTGCATCAAGTAAATTCATTTCTGCTTCGGCATCTGCTTCTTGGTTTAAAGTTCTTCTAGCAATAAGGTCGTTAGCTGAATCGGCATTAGCATTACTCATTATTTTACGCACATGAGGTCTAGTTGTGTCAGGTTGAGGAAGTTCTTCATAATCTCTACCACCCGCTACAAAGTTATCAGCATTTTGGTAACCTGCGTTGTACGCAATGAGGGCTGCTTCAACATCTCCATTGTATCGGTCAAGCAAAGCTTGAAGGTATTCTCTAGAAAAATTTCTACTAGCTTCGGGGTCAAAAAGATCGCCTGTAAAAGGAGCTACACCCAATCCCGGTTGTGCCGCAGTTGAAGGTCTAATTTGGTACGCACCTAACTCGCCCATATTACCAACCGCATTGGGATCACCACCGCTTTCCGTCATCATCAAAGCGTTAAGAAGGTTATCCATATCTATATCTTCTGCTTTTACTAAACCACGGTTAGCAAAACCTACTATCCCCCCAGAAGCCATTTCTTCTACGTATTTAGTATGGTAATCCCCACCCATAAATTCAAAAGTTTCACGCCCTTTGCTACGCGCTTCTCTAAAAGCCCTATTAAATCTTTCTCTAATAGTTGGATCATTTTCAGCAGCAGCTTTAAGTTCAGGTAATAAAATTTCGTTGCTAAACCATCGCGCATTTTGCACTTGATCGGGGAGATACCGCCTTACCTTTTGTATAACTTCTGGAAACTGTTTCATAAAAGGCCCTTCTTCATCTGAATATAAAGGGTACCTTTTCAACTTGCTTAAAAAACTTTCTTCATTTTCAATATTGGTTAAACCTTCTTGCGCTTGTGCTGCATCAAGCAAGCCCGTTACTGGCGGCAACAACGGTGTGCCTAGCATCCTAGGGTCTATAGAAGTAAGCCCACCTTTATCAAAATTTAAAACTTCTTCACTGATGTCTAGGGAACCACTTTGGGTTTGGCGTATATCTTCTACCATGTCACTAAACCGTGACATAAAGTTAGCTTTTTCCATCTCAAACTGTTCTCTAGCTTGAGGCGATACGTTCCCTTCAATTTCATTAAAACGTTTTTGCCCCTCAAGAAACTCCATTACTCTTTCACTGCCGTACTTTTGCATAAGCATAGGTATAGGTTGGTTACTACCTACTGGCATAGCAGCATCTGGCCCATACTTTTCTACAGCAGCTCGTTTCTTTGCCCTGTTCATAAAGTCTTCGTTTAGCTCACCACCAAAATCATACATTGGCCCTACACCTAGGTTTTTAAGTAATGGGCCATACATAAATTCCTGCCGACTAAAATTGTTGCCTTCAACGTTACCGCCATCCGCAAAAGAAACAATCCCACCACCGGCCATCATCATGTTAGGGGCGGGCACACCGGCTACTCCTGGCTGCATAGGCATGGGTTGAGGAGGCATCTGTTGAGCCATTTGCTGGGCTCCAGGCATTAATCTTTCAGCCAAACCTTGTTCTAACTGCCCCACTACTTGTGGAGGCTGTGGTTGCTCCATTGCCATGTCCCGCTCACGAGCAGCCGCATTAACAATATTAGTTGCTTCTTGTAACGCTAAAGCATACTTTAACTGTGGGTTAACAGACTGCATCTGAGTAAGTGCGGGTACACCTAATTCAGTTAGTTCTTCTATTTCTTGACCAATACCATACGCCATTGCGCCAACCTCTTAATTAACTACAGTTACCGAATATATTGCGTGTTTGACCTTGAGGACAAGGGAATGCGGCATTTAAAAATTTGTTAATACCTTCGCCCGCAGTTCCTACTGCACCTATAGTCCCTAATATTTCAGAAAGCCCACTAGGTTCAATATAATCTCTTGTTTGTTTTTGTACAGGCAACCCATCAAGCAAAGCTTTTTGGTAGTTAACTTGCTTATACGGAAAATCTCTTTCTTCTTTAAACTGCGCATAATCAGCTTCAACACCTTCACTTTCAATACCACGTTGCTTATCACCAAAGTTAAGCATTTGATCTAGTGCTAACAAACCATACCTATTATTGTCTTGTTGAGCGGTGCGCAACCTATCTTGTTCAGTGTTGAATTGATCTTGGGCTTTATCAAATGCCGTGTTATATCCTGTAGCAGTGATGCCTGAAAGGTTATTTAACAAACTACGTTGCGTTTCTGCATCCATAATTGCTTGCCGTGAGCCACCGTATGCACCAGCTCTACTCAACCTAGAAGCATTTTGTCGTTGTTGTATTTGGGCTTGTCTTTGCGCTTCAGCTAATTGGGGCTCCAACGAAGCTTGAAGGTACGGGTTCATATAGTCAGTAGCAGTAGTACCGGAGGTAAACGATGTGGGAGTGAAAGCTCCCATCTGTGCAGTAGGCACGGTCAACCCAGCAATACCTTGAAAAGCTTTAGTTTGTAAATCAGATTGCTCCGCTGTAAGCGGGCCTGTATAAGCCTGGTACGGTTGATTCGCTAAAGCTTTACCTTTTGCAAGTATGTCCGTTACATAAGGTGCAGCCCACGAAGACAAACTCTCTTCAGTACCTGCTACTTGACCAACTGGATCTTTGGCTACCAAATCTACCATTAGTGTTTCCTCACGCTAAAAAATTGTTAGGGTTTATTTCTTTACCCTGTTTAGTAGTACCAGTACGAGCTTTACGTATTCGGTCCATCATCCCATGCAACTGAGTAGCTCCTGCCTCTGAGTTCCCATTGCCCAAGTGACTTACTACATCAGCTGGTATTACAAATTCACCATCACTTAATCTAGCTTCTTGGGTACCATTAATAGAAGCGGGTATTTGGTCTGCCATGCCATCAGTTGCGCCACCTAAGTAGTAACCGTTACCACCTAATGAAGCCAAACCACCTCTTTGAAAAGTAGGAGTCTGGGCAGCAAAAAACTCTTGGATTTCTTCTATAGGACGACCAAAATAATTAGATATTTGTTCACTTGTAACTGCCCCATTTTTAAACATTTCAATCACAGCTGAAATTTCTGTGGGCGAGTAGTCGTTATCCCTAGGTATAGAGCTTAACGGATTACCATAAGCTCGGTTTTTTGCTGAAGCCAGAGCACTCTTAAGCGTATTTTGTATATTCAAATTGGGAGTAGCATTAAGTTTTTGTTCCGCAGGGGTTTGATAATAAGGCCCCATACTGTTTTGTATGTTAGCTAGTGGCGTGGTAGTAGCTTTTGAAAGCCTGTAAGGTGAAATAGCATTTTCGTTCATATACCCTATTGTTTGATCTATTTGTTGTCGATCTGTGGTATTACTACCGAGTATGCCACTTATATCTTTAGCTAAAGCAGTGTCCGTAACTCGTTGCAAACTTGACAAACCTTGTCGAGCTGGGTTGGCCGCATTAGCCGCCGCTAGACTAGCTTGTTGGTTAGTCGCACGAGTGTTAGCGCCTTGTAGCAATGCATCCATTGCAGTGTTGTAACGCGCTTCATACGCAGCTTGCCCAGGCCCATCATACTTTTCAGTAGTTTCTGTTAGCCTATCTAATTGTGGGCCTCGCACAAACTCCATATCGGTAAAGTATCGTTGCCCACCACTACCTGGTCTGCGATCAACATCGTAAGTATTAGGTACAATTGATCGAACACCCCTATAATCAGGTATGGTAATTGCCATATTATCCTCTTAAATACCGTAATAATTCGTCAAATTCTTTATTTCCAACTATACCATCATCTCTTAAAGTAGAATATAGAGCTGCAACAGGATCAAGTTCATTATCTACATTAGCGTCTAAGATACCCGCTTCGCCATATGGAGATCCATATATAGAACCAATATCTACTAATTCTCCTGGTTCTTCCCGCACTATACGAAATTGAGGTTGAAAGGTACTAGCAGGTGCCGCTCTACCTGTACCCGTCCCTGTACCCGTCCCTGTACCTGTTCCTGTACCTGTACCTGTACCTGTACCCGTTCCTGTACCTGTACCCGTTCCTGTACCTGTACCCGTTCCTGTACCTGTACCTGTACCCGTTCCTGTACCTGTACCCGTTCCTGTACCTGTTCCTGTACCTGTACCTGTTCCTGTACCTGTTCCTGTTCCTGTTCCTGTACCCGTTCCTGTACCTGTACCTGTTCCTGTACCTGTTCCTGTTCCTGTACCTGTACCTGTACTTGTTCCTGTAGTACCCGTAGTACCCGTAGTACCCGTAGTACCTGTAACAGTAGTTGTTGGTGTACCCGTTACTGTACCTGTAGTAGGTATAATTATGTTTGGAACCCCTGTAACAGTAGTGCCTGTAACAGTAGTTGTTGGTGTAGCTGTAACAGTAGTTGTTGGTGTGGCTGTAACAGTAGTTGTTGGTGTAGCCGTTACTGTACCCGTTACTGTACCCGTATTAGGTATAATTATGTTTGGAACCCCTGTAACAATAGTGCCTGTAACAGTAGTTGTTGATGTACCAGTACCCGTAGTTCCACCATGTTCCAAAGTAGCAGTGCCATCAGCATTAACTAAAACGTTAACTTTTTCACCATCTTTAAAAGTTTTATCAGAAGCCCCTACAACAACCATTCGACCAATTTTGTCAGTGGTTCTTATTAACTTCCCATCTAAATCATAATAATTATAATTAAATGTATCCGTAGTAGAATCGTATTCCCAAGCCCCACTACCACCAGTAGCAGTGCCACTAGTAGCAGGAGCAGTAGTAACACCAGTAGTAGTACCACCAGCAGTACCACCAGTAGCACCATCAGTACCACCAGTAGCACCAGAAGCACTATTAGCAGCGGCATCAGCAGCGGCAGCGGCAGCAGCCTTTTGTGCTTCAGCGTTTGCGTGTTGATCAATGTTTGACTGAGTTACCTTTACTCGGTCTGAGAGTAGACCTCCAGCATCAGTACCTTTCTCTAGGTCAAGTGTTGTAGCGTCATGAAAAATCCCTGCTTCATTTAAAACATCTGAAATATCTTGCTGGGACGCTCCACTATTTATTAAATCTTCAATACCACCAATCCAGCTACTATCTAATTTAACCGGGTTCATTTCAGCAATATTTACAAGATCATAAAAGGTATCTTGCATAGAATCGCTTGGAAACCCCTCTCCACCGTATTGGGTTGCCTGATCTATAGATGCCTGTCTTATTGAGTCATAAATAGCGTCCGGGGTTATATTTAACGTGTTTGTGGGAATGTTTATTAAATTTGGATCATTTGGATCAGGCTCAAAGCCCATTACTTTAGAAAGCATATCCATGTCATACGCAGGAGTCCCTGACCCAAAATCAAAATTGTCTCCTGATGCCGCTCTTAAAATTGCCGCTTCTGCATTTTTTTGCGCTACCATTTTATTGTAAGCATCTTGACCGCCAGGGTGATCGTTAGGAGCTATGTAATTCCCATCAGCATCATATAAGCCAGTAGTACCCCTACCTGCGGCAGGGTCACTATCAAGTGTAGTGTTTGATCCAACAAGAGAAGGCAAACCTGCCATATTGTTAAAAGTGCTAGGGTCATAAAACCTGAAATTGTCATTAGAAGTTGATTTTTTGTTATTTTTAAAAGTGCTCGGATCATAAAACCTAAAATCATCAGAACCACTACCAGTGCCAGCATAAGGAGCATCACTAGACCCGATAAAACTTGTGTCTTGGATATATCCTAGTAGTCTATCTAACCCATCATCCATTGCTTATCCGTCTATCAACACGCCTTCAAATGAGGCGCTTATCTGGTTGTTGTTTGTAGTCGCTATGGCGCGACACTCAATGTCTGTTTTTGCTGGTATGGCTAAAGAATATGTAAACGGTGCTATTGTGGTATTGCTCTCCAGCACTTGGATAAACCGTGTTCTAAAGGCGTTAGTAGCATTCTCCCGTGTCTTAAGCTTAACAGTCGCAGAATTAGTGGCCGAAGCTATGGCTGCCGTAAATGCTATCTCATCTATGTACAGAGTTTTACTTGCGGGTACTGTGTAGACGGCCATCTGCGTCTGGTTAGAGTCACCAAAACTAGCGTACACAGTAGGAGGTACACCCGCTGTAGCCCCAGTTGTACCCACATAAACAGTCCCTGCACTTCCTCCGTTTGAGCCAGCAGTAAGGACGTAAGCTTTTAATATTCTTAGATATTCTTTAGTAGTAACTACTTGTGTTTGACCGTTCATTGCAATGTCTTCTTCAATCTGCAAGTAATTAGCATCCAGACCCTGTACCTTAATGGTACGTACTCCAGTACCTGTGGTGGCTATATCGTTGGTATCGCTGCTAGAGATATACACCTCTCCTGCTGCACCAGGGTAAGTAAAGTTTCCACCCTCTGACCACACGGTTTCTTCAGTAATGTCTACATCAGCATTGAAACCAAATTGATACAAGGCAGTAGCCCCTGATACTTGGCCTTGGGCAACTCTTAAATTGTAGGGGACTGTATTTGCCACAGCGTTCCTCAATGCGTTGTCTATCTGGTTGAAATATAGACGTAAAATGTTATTAAAACGATCTACATACCCTCTACTGTACGTTTCTGGGCCAGTGGGTAAAGCTGGCGCAACTACTCGACTCGTGCTATCTGTTGAGGTAGGCATTAGCGTCTACCATCAGGACGCATATCTAAGCGTGGGGAGCCAAGCTGCCATGCTACTCCTTCCGCTGTAGACTCCATCTTAAAGGCAATCTGTCTACCTCGCACTCGTAAGTACACCTGTCCTGTAAACTGTTCTATAGGTACTGTAGCTGACCGAGTTACCGTGGCTGACGAGTTACCCCCCTCAGACAGTGGGTTGTTGTACCCCGATCCTGAGTTAGCCATAGGTGATATAGTCATACTAGCTGCTGGGTTAGTAGCACTAGAGCCATCAAAAGTTACATCAGGCAGCATCCGGTTAATTAGTACAAAACTATGCCCATCATCTAAATCAAACTCAGACGAGGTAATAGAGGCAGTAATAGCAGCCGTTACACCTGTTTGTTTGTCATCGTTGCCTTTCTCGTGGTCTACCAAGTTGTTGCTGTATGTAGCGGCTATGGGCCTGTCCCGCAGTCCTGAGTCTAACCAAGCAGTTCTAGCTAACGTGCCGTAGTACCACACATTTTCTTGGTAGTTATACACTACATAACGGTCATTAGTGGTAACTCCAGCAGATGGATAAAACCACCAGACTTCGTTGAATCCTTCATTAGTCCCAGCTGCTACTTGGTTAAATTGGTCGGTATTTATGTCATTAAAAACATAACGTTTAACGTTACAAGGTAGCGTCATTACTGTACCGTCATACTTGTAGAACTTATCTTTACCCATCCAATAAGCAGTACTACCTGCGTATGCAGTAGCGTTTTGACTTGCAATAGATATGTTATCTCCTAGTAATTGAACGCTCCACACGGCATCTCCACCTTCATATTGCATAGAATACAAAGCAGCATCTGTCCAAACCAACACCTCTTGTCGCGCTTGCCTGGCAGTTATAATTTCTGTGCCCCGAGAAAGACGTTGGCTACCAGCAAAATTAGTTGCTGAAGGGGTCCAATTAAACACATCTTCTTGGTCTGACCACCGAATAAGCATAGGGTCTTGAACTGCTGTACCTAAAGTATTAGCCCCAAAACAAAATACAAAACGATAAATATCTGAAATAGTTACAAAATTTGTAATGCTAGGTACATCAGTAGAAGTAGGGTAGTTGACAGTATCAATTACTTTACCCCGCACTGTTACACCCGTACTTGCTGCCCAGTAACATAATGGCCCACCACGATAAGCAAATACTAAATCTTCACCATAGTTTGATTGACTCCAAAGCCTGATAGGGGAAGTAGTTATACCACCGTTACCCCAAGTGCCTTGTCCCCATGTACCTGCGCCCCAACCAGTAAACGGTACACCTGTAGCTGACCCGGTGTTCAACTGATACGCACCTACTGTAGAGGCTCCACCGTTGCCTGTATCTCCTGCACTAGCACTGACCGCAGCGGTTATGGTGTAGGAATCATCGTTAACCACATTGACTATTTCGTACTCAATATTAAGCACAGCGGCTGTTATGTTACCGCCCAGACTCACCGCACCTGAATAAGTAACAAAATCCCCTACTACTGCTCCATGAGCTGTATCTGAAACCGTAAGCGTAGGAGAACCATTAAGGGCAGCAAAGGTTACATCCCCCGCTGCTGTAGTTAGCCTGATAGGGGTAATGTCGTTGTATGCTCCACCACGCTCTATGTAGTACTTTAGGTGCGTTCCTACACTAACTAAGTTTTGTTTGCCTAACGTAATCCAGTTCCATAGCGAACGACATATTCCTAGAAACGTGTTAGCAGAGATGCGCTCCCATCCCCCAATCTTCTCAGGCATACCCTGACGAAACCGCACCTTGTCAGACTCATACCACCCACCTTCTGTGGTATAGCGGGTGTTTTCACGATTAACCCCTGGTTTTAATTGAAGTTTTTTAAGAGGCATACTTATTCCGCATATTCGCCTGTTTTAATTAGATCAGTAAGTTCTAATGCCCTACCACCTACTTGTTTAGCCCAACGTGAGTCTAAGAACTCCGTAGCGGCTTCTGCATATTCTTCCCGTTCCATCGCGGATAAAGCGCGTTTGAAACCCCTGAGTCTTGTTGCGCCCAGGTTAAAACTAATGTCAATCATAGCATCTCTGCGTACATCATCTAGCTTGTTAAACCACGGATATTCTTTTGCTAACTCTTTGATAACACGTTCAATATCGTTTTCCAGTAAGTATTCTACTTCATCTTCTGACAGACCCATGCCGCCGCGCTGGTCAATGTTTCGCCCTACTCCTACAGTAATCTTCCCTTCTGAGCACTCGTAAGCATGAGTTTCTACACCTTCATGGCGCTTTAACATGGCAATTAACTTTTTCATGTTGCTCACTTCGTACTAGACCCAGAAAACCAAAATGCTGCCATAGTCCCCAGAATCCCTGATAGCTGACCTAACACCAGTGAGATAATAGTCTCATCATTCTGGTCATGGGGCATTATTGTTACTGTTAAGACATACGCTCCGTACAGCAGTAACGCCAGTATCCCAAAAACTTTAGGAGTCCAGTCGTTCTTAAAAGTTTCTCTTGCATGTTTACGGTCTTCTAATTCAGACTTAAAACTGTCTAAATCGATTTCCATTTCTTTAATGCGATCCTTAAATTCCTTGTCGGCCTCTTTAAGAAGCACCATTTTTTCAGGCTTATCCTCAATTAAGTCTTCTATTTCATTGGCTGTAGCGTCTGGTACACCTAGCTTTTGTGCCGCCATCTTGACTGCCATACCCGCCATAGGCCCACCTGCTGCGCTGGCTATAGTAGGGGCAAGAGATTTAAGTAATCCACCTAGTTTCATATAACATCAACCATAGTTTAATCAACGCCTCAACGTTGTTAATTACTTTCCCGTGGAGTCTTCCTCCACGATCTCATCAATCGTATCGCATACGTCAGGAATCCTAACGCCTGTAGTAACTTCAGTAGTGACGCGCCCTACAGCCCGTATGCCTTTGTACACACCAGAACAGTACAATTCCTTGTTGGCAATCATGTCTTCGGACACAGAGCACCCGGCCATTAGTACACACAACGCAGCAATTCTAAGCATCTTCAACCTCATCAATAAGTGTTTTCAATTCTTTTACTTCGTCTTCACTAAGTTCTTTGTCTTGGTTATCTAAGAACCCCTCTAACCGTTCTTTATAGCCTTCCATAAAGTGGTCAGTAATTCGGTCTTTTAACCCACCTCTGTCTTCGTCACGTACTTGTTTCTCAGGGTCAATTAAGTCTTGCCCATTATTAGCAAAGTACAACATGGTTTGTGATTTAGATGGGCCGTAGCAAATACGAGGTATACGCGCCACCATGTCAGAACCCGCTACACAGGAAATTTGTTTGTCTAAAGTCATAGGGCGTTTAAAACCCTTGAAGAACGTATTCGGTTTACCAAAGGTAATAAGGTTAATATTGGGGTGTTTCTTCCACAACTTAGCCGCTGTTAGCTCTGCTAACGCACCACCAAGGCTATGCCCACAGACTAGTGTACGTTTCTTCATATCCAGGTGTTTTTTAATCTTACGCCATACTGAAGCATGAGCAGCTACAAACCCGCCGTGGCACAGTCTACCCGCGTAAGGTACGGGTAGTACCATTGCATCAGTTAGCCAATCCCGGCCCTGCTGTGTACCCCTGAACGCAATCACATCTATCGTCTTACGCTTGGCTACATAGACAGTAGTGGAGGTCAGGCGGCTTTCTATCTTGATGGACTTTTTGTTCTCATCATCGTATGCCTTCATACTCCACGAGCAAGCCATATTAAGTAGCACAGGGTCTAGTTTCATCACTCACCACCTAATCCAAATATTAAAAACACTGCGCCAAAGATAAAAATAACCGTGCCTACTATACATGCAAACACTGTTGCTAACTGTTTGATTAGCATGTCTTCTTCTCTTTGAGCCGCTACTTTTTGTTTTCTTTTAACAGCTCGTTTTTTCTCAATTTTAGCCGCTTCAGCTTTAATTTTAACCCAGCGATGCGTTTGGCCTTTGCGGGAGTAATGATCCCGTATCTTATCCATCATTTTTTCGATACGTTCTTCCTGTTGGTCAATGGTTATGGCTTCCTCTAATGCACTGCCCACCATCAAATCATCAGTACCCGCTTGACGAGCTTTTTGTATATGCTCCTCAACTTTCTTCTTGGCAGTGAAGAAACGGCCTACTTCTCCAGCCATGTCTTCAACTTCTTTCTTTTTAGCAATCGCACCTTGAACCATGACAAATGCACTATCCAAGGCTTTTATTGCTAGTAATGCTTCACCTATCACTCTCGATCCTTTTGCACATAGCGGTTATGTTCGTGTCTACCGAGTTGAGAATTATTCTTTGTGCGAATGTCTCACAGGTAGTTTTTTCTTGGAAACACAAGCCGCCATCAGCACAATCAGATACTGCGGCAATTCCTCCGATAATCAAAACCAGAATATAAATATTCATTGTTCATCTTTACAGAGCTTTAATACGGTCTATTTCAGTCTGTACTGCATCGGTAAACGTACTGCTGTAAGTCGCATTAGCTGCATAGCGCACTTTGTCCGACTCAAGCATTCCTGCTGCGGGGTCTACCCATCCGCTGACATCGCCCCAAGCAGAGCCGTCATAGGTGTGCTTGCCGCCCTGCCATCCGTCAGGAGCAGTTACGCCTGAATGCAGAGTGGCATTGCTTGCATTTAAGTCACCGATATCAAAATCGTTGCCGCCATTGTTACGCACAGTCGCGTTAGGTGTTGCTGATAAATTGACATTCACGCTATCGTCAAAAACATAAACGCTTACGTTGCCGTCATTTCGTGTAATAGTCTGGCTCATTATGAGTCTCCGTTTAAAAGTAATGATGTTGTTGAAATTGCTAATCCTGCATTGACGCTTGGGTCACCTGCTGAACTTGAAAAGCCACCCGTAGTGGTGACGTAGTATTTGGTTCCTACTGTTAAGGCTATGGGTGAAAAAGTTAGCACTACGGAAGTGCCGTAATTGCTATTAGCAGCATCTTTAAAACTAATAACAAATTTATCTTCGTTAGTGTCATAAGCTATTCCGCAGTCCTCAGTAGCAGCCGCAGCAAAAACAGCCGGAGTTTCGTAGGTAATATCAGTGCCACTGACTTCTCCAACCGCATAAGTACCATAGCTACTATTGTCAGCGTCCATATAAACTAAGACAACTTTACCTACGTCTGGACTGTAAGCTATAGAGGGATTACTAATATAGAGACTAATACTTTGCACTGTCGATTCTGCACCAAAAGAAATTGATGTTCCGCTTACCGTGCCTACGCTAGACGCGAGTGCTTTAGGAGCAGCATTGTCCCGATACCCGACTACAACCTTGTTGTTGCCTGAATCAAATGTACAAAAGGTTTCTTCTGTTGATGCCGCATGGAATACAGCAGCAGTTCCGAAAGATATAGAAGTTCCACTCACTGTTCCAACAATAGCCGTTCCGTGGCTAGAATTACCGACATCACGATACGCAACAACTGTTTTGTTATTTGACGAATCAAAAGTAGACGATGATTGTATGATTCCAATGGTCGCGCTCTCAAACACAACAGGCGTACCGAACGAAATAGACGTTCCACTTACAGTACCCACTGCGGCTGTTCCGTATTCACTGTTGCCATCGTCTCTATAAAACACAACCACCTTATTTGAGTTGCTGTCGAAAGTAGTAGACGTTGGATTACCCGTTGC
>Ga0208666_1000216_pt1 | contig 28869 bp, 35 predicted proteins | sample 5B_taG_FD_184078 | JGI IMG/M metagenome (GOLD analysis project Ga0208666, IMG submission 184078) | Marine viral communities from the Subarctic Pacific Ocean - 5B_ETSP_OMZ_AT15132_CsCl metaG (SPAdes) (version 2) | ecosystem: Environmental > Aquatic > Marine > Oceanic | place: Pacific Ocean...
TGCTTTGCCTCGGCCTGGCTGTCGAATGTGTGCCCGTCGAGGTGGACCTTCTTGTTCCTGAATTTGCTATGAGACATAGCCGGCCGCTTTCTCAGCCCGGTCCAGCTCTTCTGTGTCTTTGTCTGCTATTGCCTCTGCCAGTAAAAACTCGATTTGCATGGTCATTGTCCGCATTTCTTTTTTCGCCAGAGCCTGCAACCTAGCCTTGAGGTCAGGGTCTATGCGAATTAAAACCTGTGTCTTATCAGACATTTAAGCATCCCGAAAAAAAAGTTACGTTTAGGTCTTGTACAAGCGATATCACGTTGATATATCTTGTGTATAGACGTACAAAACGCAAACGCAGCAAAAGGAGATAGAACGATGAAAAAAGAATTCCACATCCCGAAGGCTTACTACCGCGACCATGTCGAGTGTGACTGCGAAGCGCCAGACATCATCCGGGAGACCAGCCGGCACTATGTCATCAGCGCGGAGGAGACGCCTGAGCTTGCTGAGCTGCGGAGCCGAGCGGCATTCTACGCCGAGCCTCACGTTGACGCAGACACGCCTCACCTGCGCGGCATCGTTGCCAGCGCACGGGCCACCATCAAAATCATCGGCGAAAGGGCGGTGGCCTAACGGCCCCGCCCACCAGGGAGATAGATATGAACCAGCAATTCTGTGCCTGTTGCGGCAAGGGGTCTAGGAAGCTCACCGATATGGTCGAGTACCCACGCAAACAACCCTATGACGGCAACCATGTCGTCGTGCTGACACGCCACTCTCACCCGGAACACCCTGCGCCGTACACCGAGTATAAAATCTGGGATGGCGAGAGTTACCGGCGCAACGAATACGGCAGCTTTTGCAGCCGACGCTGTGCTTACGAATTCGCCGAGGCTGCTGTCCGGGCAGGCTTTAAGCGCATCAGTTAAACCTGCTTGACGCGTACACAACGCAAACGTACCGTGTAAACCGTCGCATAATGTATAGGGAGAATGTGATGCTGACTAACTTGAGGCCGGACCACGGCCAAGAACATACGGGCAAAATTGCTGCGTTTGTCCGGGTATCTACAGATAAACAGGATGTTGTGAACCAGGAATTCGGCATCCAGGCATATCTGAATGGCGGCAAGCACAAGGTAAAGTGGTTTCGCGAAGAGGGGGTGTCATCTGGTGAAGACTGGCACAACCGCAAGGTCTTGCATGACTGCCTGACCTACTGCCGCAAACAAGACGCTACGCTGGTTATCTATTCTATCAGCCGGCTTGCGCGTAAAGACTGGGAAACCCTGCGCTTCTTCGACCAGGAGGTTAAGACCGGCAACATCAAGCTGGTTGTTGTCGATGACCCGACACTTGATGAAACGACAATCGGCTTCAAGGCCCTGTTTGCAAAGCAGGAGCGGGACCAGATACGAATCCGCACCAAGCTGGCACTGGACCGCATCAAAGGTGAGATTAGAGAGAAGGGCAGCTACACCAGCAAGTCCGGCAACGTCATCACCAAGCTCGGCGCTCATGCCAAGCTGGCCGAGGCTAGCCAGAAGGGCGCTGAGAAGGCCAAGGAGAAGGCTGTCAACCGCGCCGAAGAGGTGTGGCCTATCATGGAAAATCTGCTTGACCGGGGCATTGGCTATCGCGGCATTGCGCGTGAGCTGAACCGTATGAAGATTGCGACCCCGGCCAAGCGGCGTAACCCTGACCTCAGCCGGCAGACCGAATGGTATGCCAGCTCTGTGCGTAACTATGTGCTGCGTATGCAAAGCAAGGGAGCCAAGTGATGGCAAAAGTTGACGAAATGGAATGGCACGATGTGCTGAACAACCCACCAATGGGTCCGCGGCTGGACACAATCGAAAAAAGACTGTTTCGCGAGTATGCACGCGCTGTTTGCAAAAAGGAACTAGAGATGCACACCCGCCGCCAGACGGCGATGGACACGAAAATGCAGAGATATTTTAATTCGACGCCAACTAAGAACGCCTTGGGGCGTCTACTCGCTTTAGGTTTCTATGACAACCGACATTACACAAAGAACGAGATTTCCGAGGCGCTGTTCATCACCCGCCAGGCGGCACATATCCTGACCCAGGACTGCCTGGATGAGGGCTGGGCGCAATCGGACGGGAAGGCCAGAAACAAAGGGTATATGGCGACTAGTAAGCTGATTGGCGGCATGGAAAACTATGTCGAACATCTCTATGCATTACCTAGCCGGAACCGCATTCGCGCTTGCCATGATGCACTTTCCGGGGTGCGCGAGCTGTGTAAAGAGACATGACACAACTGCATAAAGCCGTTTTACGTTTGCGAATGAGAACAATTCGCATATAAAAAGGATACGGAGTATGAAATGCGTTTAACAAGACAGCAAAGGCTGAACATGAACCCGACCCTTGCCGCCATGCGGCAGGGGCTGATGAATTACAAGCGCAGGATGGAAGTGCCTATGTGGCACCGGGACCACCTGCGCCATGCAATCACTGTCTTAGAAGATATGACGGATGAGCTGAAGCGCATCGATGGGTCGAACAGCCTACGCAATGTTGATAAATGCATATACGCACAAGGCGTGATAGTGTCGGCCCACAAGCGCTTTGCCGCTGCCAAGCCGCACGACCCGCGTGTCCGGGGAACCGAGCAACTGGTCTATGACCCGCACCTCATTGACGTCAATGGTCATGAAAAACTGCGAGGCCGTGAAGACCTGAAAGAACCCCGACAAAAGCCAGACGTCAGGTCTAGGGCCTGAAAAACAACATCTGGAATCACAACGTCAGGAACTTCGAGAGCAACAAAGGGTTACAAGATGAAACGTCGCATAATGTATAATCTTCCTGTGCAGTCTGAATTTCAGGCTGATCTGGGCAAGCTGATCTGGCAGGTAGCAAAGGTTGCTGGCACTGCCATCCTCATCACACTTTTTTTGATAGAGATATGGGCGCTGTTCTGGTTCCTGTGTGCCCTTGATGATGTGTGTTACGCCGCCAACACTGGGGGCCTGTGACATGACCATCAAAAAAAATATCAACCTGTCGCAAAATGTATCTTGTTTAAGCCTCAACAACTTACCTTTATTTTGCCGCATAATGTATATTAACAGTCTGATTTTCATTGAAAAAATTGGGTTGACGGCTTGTGAAAAATACAGCACCTCTCCTTTAAAAGGAGAACTGTGACATGCCAAAGTTAACTGTACCGGGCCAAGAGATTGGCAGCTCCGAAGGGCCAGTGATTGTGCTGCATAAAAACCAGTACGGCGACACGCGCCAAAAAAAGCTGGACGAATTTCGTCATGTGCGGGCAGGGGTCGAGCTACTTAACACGACGTTTTTAAACGCACGGGCGCTACGGCGCGGCACACACTTGGAAAAAGGTGTGGCGTCATGGGCGCAAGAAGAGCTTGAGATACTGACAAACGCAGCGGTTAAGATGTGGGAACCGAAAGACGCTTTCCAAGACAGGTCGCGCAAAATCGGCAGCAGCATTGACCGCATCATTGACCTTGAAGGCACACTGCGCCTGTCCAAAGGCGACCAAGAGTACGAGTTCGAAGGCGAAGGCATCTGTGAAATCAAGACGGACTATTACCATCAAGGCAAGGTGCGCCCGGAGTGGGTCATACAGGTGCATCATCAGATGCTATGCAGCAATCTAACGTGGGGTGTCGTCGCTTGTGCGGACCAGAAAGGTCATCTGAATTTTTACCCTGTGCCTTTCGACCAGCGGCTGGCTGACCATATGCTGGCTTGCTATGAAGAGTTCTGGCAGCTCGTTGAAAGTGGCGAAGACTACCCGCCCATCGCGGAGCCTGACAAGCCAGAGGCCGTGGACATTACCGAGGCTCTGCCGAAAACCAACCATGACTTTGTCCAGCTATGCACTGATTACATCCGCGCATCAGCAGAGGAATCAGCGTGGAAAAAAACCAAGTCGCAACTGAAAGAAGCCATTGAGTTTGCAATGGACGCGCTTGACGTCGAACACGCAAAGTTCCCTGGCTTTGAGGTGAAGTCTGAAACCAAAATGAGAGAGCGCAAGGAACAGGTCGGGACGGGTGAGTTCTATGAAACGACCAGCTTTAGCGTGAAGGAGATTAGCAGTGAGTAAGTTAACGATATTGGAACCCAAGTCCCTGACTGAAGCGATGGAGTTTGCAGAGGTGTTAAGCAAGTCCGGCATGGTGCCTGAGCATTACCGTGCCAAGCCGGCAAATGTCCTTGTCGCAATTCAGTGGGGATACGAGCTGGGCCTTGCGCCCATGCAGGCTTTGCAAAATATTTCGGTCATTGGCCAAGGCCGTCCGAGCATATGGGGCGATGCGATGCTAGCGCTGGTCAAAGTACACCCCATGTTCAGAGGCATCCATGAGCAGCTTGAAGGTGACACTGCCGTCTGTGAGGTGAAGCGAGAAATGGCAAACGGTGAGATTGAAACCACCCGCGCTACGTTCAGCATTGCCGAGGCACAGAAAGCTGGCCTGACAAACAAGAAGGGGCCGTGGCAGAGCTACCCCAACCGTATGCTGAAGCTGCGGGCGAGGGGCTTTGCACTGCGCGATGCGTTCCCTGACGCAATCAAGGGGCTGATTACCACCGAAGAGGCAAATGATTATCCCGACGCTGAAAATCAAAGCTCTGTAAAGCCCGTACATAGACCTTATGTATCGTCCGAGGGTGATACGGTACAAAATATACTCGACGCTGTCAGTGAGCCTGAGAGCGCCAGCAATGAGGTGCCGCCTGTAAAGCAGTTGGTTTTGTCTGTGCCGAACCGTGATTCACGCACGTTTCAGTCTGAAGAGCAGTGGGCGCACGAATATTCGGAGCTGATGCTGTCGATGCGCCAGTGCAGTCTGCCTCACGCAGACCGCCGCTCGAAACTGAAAGAGCTGGAGCAAATGAACGCCGAAACGCTGGATGCTATCGATGAAGAGTTGGCAACCGAGCTGCGCGACAAGCGCAAAAAGTTTAACGCCGGGTTGGCAGTAGAAGAAAAGGAGCAAGCTGATGAAGGCAGGACTGACGCCCAAACAGAAACAGGTGTTTGATTACCTGCGCCTGTACCATCGTGTTCACGGCTGTTACCCATCCGTGCGTGAAATTGGCGAAGGCAAGATTGACGGTGAACAAGTCCTGACTAAACGGACTAGCCCGACGTCGGTGCATCGCTATCTGAAAGCGCTGGAAGAACGCGGCTGGATACAGGTGATGCCGGGCCGCGCTCGGTCAATCACTATCCTTTAGTCAACGACATGGCTTGGTGCAGCGTTTCATCGTTGCGCCGAGTCCACCCTTTGCCGAAATGCTCAAAGGTTTTTAGCCTTTCATAAAACGCTTGCCGACGTCGATGCATTTCTTCCAACACTTCACTTACTGGCTTGCCGGCCACCGCCGCCAAGGTCTTAGGCCCAATGGCTCCGTCCGGTGTAGCGCCTACGCACTTCTGCAAGGTGCGGGCTGACCGGCCGGTGCCAGCGTTGACTGCGAAATCGAACGCGGCCCAGTCGAGGCCAGAGGCGAGGCTGTCTGCATGGACACGGTTCCAGTATTCCTCACGGTATATCTGTTCGACATGCGCGTCTGGAATGTTACGCATTACATCCTCAGTAATTGGGGCATCGACATCCAGTGTGTCTGACAGCCACTGCTCATAGACACGGGCAGTGATGCCCTTCATGGTGATTCCACCGGGGTCATTTTTGTGCGCTGAGAAGCCGCCCTCATGTTCCAACAGCCAAGCAAGGCACTGGTCAAAGTTATTCTTCATGCCGTTTGCTTTTTCTTGCCAAACTTTTTCAGCGCCGCGAGGCGAAAAGCCTTGTCAGTAGGCGCACCCTTGCTGCCGGGCTTGCGCATCTTTTCGCCAGAGCCTTCGCGGATACGTTCACGTTTATGGTGGATGTTGGCATACAAACCGGGTTTAGCGTGTGGCATCTCTACTGTCCTTTCGTATCAGTGTTTTGTTTTTTGTCGTAACTCCGCATGCCGGCGATGCCGAGCATTCCGAACAAAAGCGGCATCATCACAGACATATCCGCTTGCGGAATAGTGACCCCGAAGCCGGCAGCAATCGGGCTTACAAGGTAGTTAATGCCAAGTGACCAGCCGCAGATGTGCCCGATAAGCGGCCGCCAAGATGACTGGAACCAGTTGCCCTTGGCGTCTTCCTTAGCCACTTCAATCTGCGCCAGCGCCAGCTCTTGTGCGTGGCGTTCAGCCATTGTCGCTAAGTCGTGTGCTAGCTGTGCCTTCTGGTCTTTGTCCTCAATAAACTTATCTAGCAGCCCAGACACTGGGCCTATCAACGCTTGTATCATTCGTAATCCACCCTAATACACATCATCTCTTGGTTATCACCGCGCTGGATATCATGCTCTATGTAGACGGCCCTCTGATGGCATTCCTCAAGAGTGTCAGCGTCAGTCAGCGGCGCGACGTTGTAGTTAAACGGCGATACGGCAGTCACCAATATGACCACCCAGACCGTGTTCATTTTTCCGAACCCAGCCACACAGCGAACGCGCCAGTCATTGCGCCGCTGCATACAGAAATCATGGCTGACTGTGCGGTAGACAAATCATCCAGAGACATCCCCCATTCCAAAACTCTGATGTACATTATCGTCATAACCAGCATCATTACTCGTGGCAGGATTTTCCAAGCCAGAAACCGCTCCGTCGTCACTTCCATTATTGCAGCCCTTTCAGATATTGGATTAATAGGTACAACACCGCTGCGCCCACAATCAGAATGGCTGGGATGACAGTCCACATGATGATGGCGTCACGCACCTTTGCCTGCCTTTCTAGCTCTTCTTTTTGCAGTTGACGCTGCCTAGCTATTTCACCCTGCAACCTTTCCCACTGGCCGGGCTTGCCGAAATACTGAAAAATCTGGTGCATCTCTGCACGCATCTTGGTCAGCTCTTCCTTGCGGAAAAACTCATCTATACCGGCCTGCTCTGCGCCAGTTAGCTTGGAAAATATGCTGTTCTTTTTTCTGGTCGCGCCGAAATTTAATTCGGCTTCAGCCTTGGCGTAGCGCGAAATCGGCCCGGAGAGGCTATGCAAATCCTTGCCGGCCTTCACGGCGCTGGAAATGGCGCTGCTGGCCGCAGAAACCGCCGCAAATGCACTCATGGGGTCTATCATATCAACCCCTCATTAACACGGTCAGAAGCAGTACAATGGTCGTGCCTGCACTGCCAACAAGCACGGCCTCAAGCCGTTTCACTCTGCTCAACAGCTCGATGAACCGCTCCTGGCTTAAAGCTGTGAGCGTGTCCAACTCGGCCTTGACCGATTGTGCAGTAGGCTTGCTCACTTCTTCTTAGCCTTTGCTTTCTTTGCCGGCGCTTTTTTCGCAGCCTTGGGAGCCGGTGCCGACTTGGGTTTCAGCTTTGGGTTCAAGTCATAGAGGTGGGGCATAAAGGTTCTCCCAATCATGTGTAAAAATTCAAAGATACTTTTGGTCATTGTACACCTAACTTATGGTTTCGTTGGCCACGTCACCGAGGACGGAAACCCACTTTGGCTCGGCACATCACGCAATGCCTGTCTGTAGGTGGCCATATCTGCAGATAGCGTCTGGTCCGACAGTGCGTGGTGGTCGGTGTCGAACAGGCGTTGATTTCTTTCGCTCCTGACGTACTCACTGGCAACATCAGTCGGCCTTGAATTGACAGACCAAGATTGTGTCCAGACACCATCCGCCAGAACCGGATTGTTCTCCACGACCTCTTGTGTCGCGTAATCGCAAGTTGGCTTGGTCGTTTCAGTCACCGTGTGGACGCCGTACTCGTTTAGTGTCGCCTCTGGTATCTCAGCCGGAAAACTTGTGTTTGGGTTGTCTTGTTTTAGTTGCCGAAGCAAGTACGGAAACTCGTCAACAGCATCGTCTTTGATTTTAACGTACATATAAGCCTCCGTGTTTAAGGCGTTAGACGAAGAGTGGCAGCACCTAAGTCTCTACTCGGAGTACCAGAGCCAGAGATGTCGCTTACATCCTCGTAGGGAATGGAAGGGTTGAGGTTGTACCAAACAAGTGTGCCGCTGGACGTATTGCTGCTGATATAACGGAAACAATTACCGCAAGCGGTGTAACCGCTGACAGAAGGTGATGACCGCGAATTGTCGTCTTGATAGTGCAGAGCGATTAAAGATGCCTCACCCGCAGTCCACGGCCCCGCATACGGCGGGTCGTCGCGATCAGAGATGTCTGCATATACACTACGGCTAGAGACATTTCTAAACGCCACCATCACAGAAGATGGGCAAACGAAGGTAGAGGTCGTTCCGACACGGCTAGTATTCAAGCTGAAACTGGTGTCAGAAGATGTTGTGAATTTCGTCCAACAGTTAACGAAGGAACTGCCGGACATGCCGTAGCCCCAATATGCCTCGGTCCAGCCCGTGACCGACTGATTTCCGTACATACTAACGTCGTCACTAATAAAAACGACTAACAAGTCGCCAGACTGGACGCCGGAAATCGCGCTGCTTCCGAAACTGACGTAGGGCGATATACCCGTCGATGAGCTAGTTTCAATGCCATTGGCGAAACCAACGAATGATATGCCGCTGCCGCCACCGCCGGGACCGGATTGAACGGCCGAGAGTAATTTCTTGCTCAACATTATGATACCACCGCGCCGTATAGGCCGCCAACCGACCTCCACAGTACAATTTGAGTATATCCGGTGGTGGCGAGTGTCGGCGCACTACCACCCATCCAAGTCATTGTCGGCCACGTCGCGGTGTAACCAGAGCCGTCGGCTAGCATTAGCAACATGGCCTGCCCACTGCTAAAACCTTCAGTGAAGGTGGTATTGCTGGCCAGCGTCTTGTATTGGATTGTACCGTTGAGGGGACTTATGTAAGTGCCGGTAAAGTTGTAGATTTTCTCGTCGATGGCATTTTCTAAGTCCAATCTTCCGAAGACTTTCGTATAACTACTGGTGGTGTGTAGGGCGTCTGCCATAGCGCCATCGTCAGCAGTGCCGTCTTCATTGACGGTTCTAATTTTTACCGTCCCTATATTGTAATTATCGCCAGAGGTTAAGGCATAACCGGAAATCTGGGCAAACTTCTCAGCATCGCCGTTGTTTTGTTTTCCGTAGAAGTTGATGTGGCCAATGTCTTCGTAGCCTGTCGCACTGCTTTTGTCGTAGTAGATGTTAACTTCAGCAGGAGCAGAAGTGTCTTTTGCATCCAGCTTGTCTACTGTCACAGTGTCTTGAACGGTTACTGCACCAGTAACTGTCCCGCCTGATAACGGCAGGAACGAGCCACCACCGCCACCGCCACCAGTTGACGCGAAGGTAACACTGTCACCAGACGCATCAGTCGTGATTGTCATGCCGCTGCCGGCGACCAGCGTCAGCGTGTCTGTGGAACTGTCTGCAACGACGTTGCTCTGTCCTGAGACGGCAATGGTCTTGAAGCTGTCGCTTGCACTACTGCCGCTGGAGCCATTCGCTGCCGATGTGATGCGACCCTGCGCGTCCACCGTGATATTTGAGTTGGTGTAGCTACCCGCACTGACCGAGGTGTCGGCCAGTTTGGCTGCCGATACTGCATCGTCCGCAATCATGCCAGTGGCGACTGACTGGCTGTCACCTGTGCCGACCAGTGTGCCTGTGTTTGTTGGCAAGGTCAGGACCGCCGATGACGCAGCGGAGTGTGGTGCTGCTTGCACTGTCTGGGCGTGGGCGTTTCCGCTTTCACAGTAGAATTTTACTTTCGACACATTACCCGTGCCGGTGCGGATGTCTATTTGACCGTCCGCTAAAGTGATGCCGCCACTACTGCCATTGCCGTCAATAATTCCAGTGCCAGTTGTCGTTAGATTGCCGGTTACATTAGTGTTCTTTTTTAACTGTACCGACGTTTCTTTCAGACGCATGATTTCAGTTAGTGCAGCAGCAGTGCTTGCTGTGGCCGGACCAAGCTGAAACTGCATCTGGGAGTTGTCTGTGCCGGTATTGTCAGTGTTGACGTGGATGCGTCCAGCCTGACCTGTTTGTTCTGGAAAGCCATTAGTGTGATTAAAAGTGACGTTTGCGTTTCCGTAGCCATCGTTGATAGTCAGCGCAGCGCCGCCAGACCCACTGCCTGATATGACATTGCTGGTGGTCTTTACCTGCCCTGTGCCAGTTAGGTTACCGCTGAAACTGTCGGCAGCGTCGGAACGCAGGAAACTTGCGCTGTCAATGCCATCCAGTGTGGCAGCGTCGATGTTGAGGGCGTCGATGTCTGACTTGGTTTGGTCAGCGGTTGCGTTGTTTTCGATGCCGTTTAGCTTCGACAGCAGCGCATCTGTGAGGGCATTGGTGTCACTATTGTTCTCGTAGGCCGTCTTGATTTCTGCGTCAGACTGGTCAGCGGTTGCACTCGCTTCGATGCCGTCCAGCTTTGTGCCGTCCGCCGACACATCTCTACCATCGACGGTCTGTGAACCGGAGAAAGTGATGTTGCCGGTCATCTGGCCACCTGCCAGAGGCAGCTTGGTTGCTATGGAATTAGTGACCGTCGTGCTGAAGTTAGCGTCATCGCCTAGAGCAGCAGCTAGTTCGTTGAGTGTGTCCAGAGTAGACGGTGCGCTATCGACTAGGTTTGAGACTGCTGTATCAGCATAGGTGGTGTAGTAACTGCCCTGTTGCCCGTCTAGCAGGTCCGCATCTAGGCCAGAGCCTGTGCCGTCTACAGTTTTGACTGAGGTCAGGATTTCAGATGCTGTCTGGTCCGCTGTTGCTGATGCTTCAATTCCGTCGAGCTTGGTGTGGTCGTTGTCGGTGAAAACATTACTGTCGGTTGCACTCTCTACGAGTGTGCGGATTTCAGCGGCAGTTTGGTCGGCAGTGGCAGATGCTTCTATTCCGTCAAGTTTAGAGTGGTCAGCGTCCGTAAAGGCGTTGGTGTCAGAGTTGCTCTCATACGCTGTTTTAATTTCACTGGCCGTTTGGTCAGCGGTGGCTGATGCCTCAATCCCATCCAGCTTGCTATGGTCTGCATCAGTGAAAACATTGCTGTCACTGGCGCTGCCGACCAGCGTTCTAATTTCGGCGGCGGTTTGGTCTGCCGTGGCACTCGCTTCAACGCCGTCCAGCTTTGCCTTGTCAGCGGCAGACATCAGGCCGGCAGAGTCCGAAGCAGCAGCAGGGATACGAGCGTCGTCTATTGTGCCGGTGAGCTGCGCGGCATCGATAGATTTGTTTGTCAGCGTCTGTGTGCCGCTAAGTGTTGCGACAGTGCTATCGATTGAGAGACTGACAGCCCCAGCAGTCCCGCCTCCGCTCAAGCCGGTGCCAGCCGTGACCTCTGTGATATCGCCGGGCGGCAGAGCTTCTGGGTTGCCGGTTGTGGCGTTAAAGCCCAAGGCTTTACCTTTCCGAGTATCCTTGTCGGGCAGGGTCATATCGATATCGGTGGGGTCAAACTTTGGCGCGGTGAGGGCGCGGCCGGCAGCTTCTTCGCGCTCCGCTATCTGCATCGTTAATGTGTCAAAATCACTTTCCAAAGCATCGGCAGTAATGTTGCCGCCAGCCGTGTAAACGCTAGTCCGGGCAACAGCGATATCAGATATTATTGTGACAACTTGGTTTTGCGTTGGCCGGTGGTCTATCCCAGCGCCACTGTCGTGTTTAAATTTTACGACACAAGTGCCATCAGCTTTTAACCCGGCAGCGGCAGAACCGCCAGTAGTGGCCTTAATGTCGTAGTGTGTTCCTTCGGTTTTTTGTGTGCCTTCAACAAATACTTTGATGTCGGTTGTTGCGTTGGATTGAAACGCTACAGAAAACTCCTGCTGGTTCGTCCCAGACACAACAGCCCTAATCCGTCTTGTTTGGTCATTTACTGAAAACTGAGCCATGGTTACGTCTTTATGATGAAGTTAAGAATGATCGTCGGCTGAATGTTGTTTACGGCGGTGCCGGAACCCGTGTTCGCCAGTGAAGCGGTGTGGTTTTGTGTTGTTGTTACTCCAGTGTTTCCGTTTATAACAGACGAGCTAGTCGTGCCAACTTGCGTTGCACCTCCGCCAAAGCCACCAGTTGCAATGTGTTCCAATCCGTTGACGCTTATTACGCCACTGCCAGAGGCGCGCTGTCCAAAAACAGTGACGCTGTTGACGGCGTGGGTGTGGGCCGGAAGGTGCGTTTCTTGCAGGTCTTGGACTTCATCACCGCCAGTATCGCCAAGCGTGGCCCCGGTAATTGCGTCATCTGAATTTGACTGAGACGATGTAATTCTGCTGGCCGCTGAACCACCCATATCGTCTTTACCGGCGGCAACCCGGCCACGCAGATCGGGCAGGTTAAAGTTATCGCCGCTACCACCGTATGTGTAACCAATAGCTGAAAACAAGTTTGCGTATTCATTGCTGTTGGCGGTTTTTGATAAAGATTGCCCATAGGCTAGTAGCCACCCAGTGGGGGCTGAAGTCCCTGCGTAGGGCATAACCATGCCCGACACGAAAGCTGCGCCTGTAGCCAGCTTTCCGGCGGTCACAGCGCCATTTGCGATTTGGTCAGTCCCCACAGCATTGTCTGCGATGGCGGCTTGCGTGACTGCATCTGCTGCTATCTTCTGTGACGTTACTGCCCCAGTCCCGATAACCGCTGCCGTAATAGCATTGTCTGCAACTTTAGCCGTGGTGACAGCATCATCAACAAGCTGGGCCGTATCAACCGTGTTCAGCGGCTCTAGAGTGCCCGGCAGACAGGTAACGCTTCCGTCGTTGTCGAACGCAAGATATTTGTTTTTCCGCGTATCTTTTGCGGGCAGTTGCATTGATGTGGTGGTTGGGTCACTGACCGGGCCGTGGACTGACCTCGACAAAGTTTCTTCATTGTCGCCAGCTATCATTGTCAGTGTGTCGAAATCTGATTCAAGACTGGCAGCGGTAATGTTGCCACCGGAGCTGTAGACGCTAGTCCTCGCGATAGGGACGTCGCTAACTACACTCACACGCGTATTTGCGGCTGGCGTATAATTTGTAGGCGACGTTATGAAATTTACCTTGCCGGTGCCATCGGCATTAAGGCCGGCAACATTGGAGCTGTTCACAACATTGTAATGTTGCCCTGCCGTTTTCAATTCATCATCGACATAAACCTTAATGTCAGAAACAGCATTAATCTGAAAAGAAAACGGAAAAGAAGATACCGAGCCGTCGCCGTCAGATACGGTTCTACGAACTTGGTCGTTCACCGAAAACGTAGCCATCAGCCAATCCCTTCTTCTAGATGTTGTACATCAAAGTTAACCATTTGTCAGCGCGTACCGAATGGGTCTAACTTCCGCTCATTTTGTGCTTCTGCTGCGTCTATCTCATCTGCTGTTGGCTCAAACAACATGCCGGGGTTGCGGCCTCTATAATCCGCATAGGCGTCACGCTGATTGACCAATGCGCGAAGTTCTGGGAATTCGTACAGCATCAAATCCTTTGCCCATTTTTTGTGTTCTGCATCGATGCCGCGCAGCAGCTCAATCTTTTCCTTTGGCGTTGAGCGCCTGTCTTTTTGAAAAGCTACATCGAACCGCTGATTGTACCCTTGCGTATTATTTCTATCGATAATCGTTTGCGCGAACCGGCTGACAGAATTGCTTGGCACCTTGCCCCCGTATTTGGTTGAGAAATAATCATCGGCAAACTCGCTTCGCTCCGGATAATTATACAGCTCAATGTAGCGGTCATACTGTACAGCATTAAGTTTCAACATCGGCTCGTTCATAGATTGCGGCAGCATACCGAAGCCGAGGCCCAAGCGTTCCAGCTCTTCATTGACGATGTTAGCCTGCGGTAACTGCTGCACCCGGTAAGGCACGAAGCTATGCCAAATGTTTCCGCGCAGGCGTCCATCTTCCAAGTTATGCACTTGGCCTTGGAAGCGCGGCTCATACCAACGGTTGCGGCCAATCGGCAGGTCAGCAGACAGACCCGGCGTCCGGCTTCTAGCGTACTGCAACGCTTCGTATATGCCGCGAATCTCTGGCTGCAATCCAACGCCTGGCACATAGTTGTATCGGCTGTCAGGAATTGTTGAACGGGCAAACGGGTCAAGATATCTTTCGGTCTGGGCCATTAGCGATTGTGGCGCTAGGCCAACAGTCCCTATCTGTTGCCCGACGACTAGCCCAGACGTGGCTGCCTGCTTTGCCAACAACTGGCGCACACGGTCTATTTTGCTTTCGCTTGGCGCAAACGGGCTGCCAGCAATATCCAGCATTTCACCTATAAACTGCGTCATAGGCAGCGCCGTGCCGACGTAGCGGCTAGTCGCTAGGCCTACATTGAGAGCCAAATCGTCAGCCATCTCCACACTGTCAGCATATTCCAGCGTGTCAGCCGTGTCCACCCACGCAGCTAATAGCCCGCTCATTGGGTCATACCGCTCATAGCCTATCCATTCCCATGTGCCGTTATCTTTGCGTATGCCGATAGAGTAGGGGCGGTTGTTCTCTAGCCATGTGCGCCGCTGTTCTGCGTTTGTCGGGCCATACCCAGTGATAGTGAAGTCATCGCTGTACATGCCTTTTGCTAGGCTCATAGTCGTCGCGGCTAACGCACTTCCAGTAGCAATGCGAGACATAGCTTCGCGCCGGTCAGCCGCGCTGCCTCTGATAATTTTATCGCGTAGGACGCTAGGCATAGCGATTGCCAAAGGTGTGCGCTCTGTGATGCGGCGCATGACTTGCGTTGGCGTTTTGTAGAACGGCACCCAGATTTTAACTAGGGGATGGGACATGAACCCTGATAGCTGGCCGAGCGCACCGGGCAAGTCATCTTGGAAGGTGACCATGCGGGCAAACTCTGAACCTTGCTCAAAGGCGCTTTCGCTATGAAGCGTTGTCAGATACGCAGCGCTTGCTTTTTCTTGTGCAACATCCTTCGCATCGCCTGCTTGCCGTGCGGCGCGGAACGCATCAGTCTGTGCCCGTGTAGCAAGCGCCTCGATTTGCATGCCCCGCGCCATTGACTTGGAAAACTCATCCATGGCAATCATCGGGCGAAAACCCTGTAGGCGCATCATCACGCCAAAGCCGTCGAAGAAATGCGCGGCCGCACTTTCTACAGCGCCGCCACCTTCAGCTCGGTTGCGTAGCCCTGCACCCTGACGGCTAACAGCCCGCATATCTACATCCAGCCGGCTTGTCTGGTCTGTCATAGACCGCTCATGTTTTAAGGCATGAAAGCCTGCCCGCAATGCCTGGCCGAAATACTTTGGCTGCGCGGCAAGCATTGCAAAAGCTTCCTTTGGCCGACCTTCAAGCGCCCGCTCCAGCACCAGCATTTCAGCGTGTACGACGTTACCGGCCATGTTGAAGCTGTGTGTCAGGAAGTTTGACAGCAGGGCTGACTGGTAAATCTCGACCATCATGTCAGCGCCACGGCGGGCGATGCTACGCCGCGCAAACTTATGGCGGCTGCCGTCAGCAGGCAGCCTGTCATAATAATGAATGAACAATGCAAGCGCGTCTTCGCCGCCATAGGCCTCAATAAACTGGTCGATGTTGTCAGCGTCCACGATAGCGCTTGGCCCACCCGTCTGCTGTGTTGTTTCCAGCATAGTCCGCATTGACTGGACACGAGCCTTTGACGGCGCGGCTATAATCTTCTGTGTTGCGAGTGTCCGGCCAATCGCCTCTTGAATGCCGACAAGCTGGATTGACGCATACCCCTCTAGGCTAATGGCTTGTGCAGCCCGTACTTGGTCGGCTATGTCGCCGCTGTCCTTTGCAATCTTTATCAGCCGCTGTGCTTCTAGCTGTAGCGCCAGCACGGTACGACGCGCTGCAAGTATTTCAGAATCAGTAAACGGCCGGTCACCCGGCTCACGTTGCATCAACTGTAAAAAGATATCTGCCGAGCCGATACGGTTAGCATCCTCAATAACCTTCTTAAAACCGCGCTCACCAGTCCTTAGTATCCGCTGGCCTGACTGGGTAACAATGTCTTTATACTGCGTATAGGTGGCGCTTATAAGGCCAGCAAGCTCTTGCTCGGCCTGTGTCATTGGGTCATCTAATGTCTGCCCATCAGCGGATAGCGCAATCTTAGAAAGGTTGGGTCGTATTTTTTTGAGGTTGGGAAGTAACACTTCCATGCCGTCATCTGGCGCGTCAGCAAATGCGCCTAACTCAGCCATTTCTTCGGCAGTAGCGCGGCGCACCATAATGTCACCGCTTTCGTCAACGCGGACCAGCGGCTCCTCGACGGTAACTTGTGGCGCTTCGCCGGGCTTTGTTGGCTTGTTAATAACGTCAGCGCGGGCAGGGCCGGGCTGAAAGATAGCGTCTGTTGCTTTGCGTAAAAAGCCAGAAGCTGCAATTTGTACCGGCTCGGCCTCTGGCAAATCAGCACCCGGCGACAGTTCCGGCATCATGTCCGGCTGCGCGTTTTGCTCTTCGACGATTTGCTCGTCAAGGCCGTCTTTAGGTATCGCCACGCTAACCCCCTAACTCTAGTAAAGCCTGGTCCTGCACGGCCAAAGCTTCACCATAGTCTGTAAAGACGGGCAGACTGTTGTAGTCAACGCCGCCAAAATAATTTGGGTCATAAACAAAGAAAACCACGTCCGGCTCGCCGCCATTAAATTTTTTAAATGTTTCTTTGCTCCACCCTTCAGGCGCTTCAGCATCATTCCACTTGAGGCGGGACACAGGACGGAAGCCAACAGTCTCGTAGATGTCGGGCAGGTATGTGTTGAAGGCATCGAGTTTCTTGCCGCCCATATCCACCGCTGCTTGCAGCATGGCGTATGAGCTGCCCTTAGCTTCGCCGGGGCCGGCAAATACGGCTACGACATCACCATCTGGCTTGATGGCAAAGCCGCTGCCTCCTTCTGTTCTGAAAAGCTGCATGCCAGACAGGTCTTCGGCAGACTTGATTTCTACCTGTGCGCCCATCGGGTGGTCTGCCATAGCGGCGACCATGTCGTCATGATATTGCTGTGAAGTGCTTGCATCGACCTGTGTGATGCGGGGGATGTTTAGTCCGGCAGTTTCGTATCGGGCTTGGACGGCTGGGTTAGGCTCTAAAACCCGTCCCGCTCCATCATCTGTTCCACTTCTTGCTGTGTAAGGCCCGGATGGCGTTTCATCACCTTCTGCGCGATTGAGGTCCGCAAGCCGCCTGTCGGCTCTGACGGTACGCTGCTTGGGGTTGGGGTCCCTGAAGCCTGGGAGCGTTGTTCCCGGTTCAGCCGTAACTTCGTCAACATCGCCTCGCTGAACGCTAATTCCTGCTTGTCCATCTAACTTTCCTATTCCTTCGCTAAAGCTCTCTGGAATAGACCTAACGCCGAGGTCAGTGTAGAGAGCCTGCTCGTAGTACCACATGATAGCCTGAATGTCTTGTTCTGACAACTCGAGGTCCGAAAGCTCGGTCTGCACCTGTCGGGCAAACTCCTCCATGCGGCGACGTTCTGTGGCGTTTCTCGGCTGCGTCAGCTCCTCACCATAGCGGTCAGTCTTGCTAGCATCGCCCAGTGTGCCGAAGTATCTGTGATAACCACGGGTAAACCAGACGTCCTTGGTTGTTCCTTCCAGCCCGTTAATGTTTAGTGAGAACTGACCGGTTTTGTCACCGAGGATGCGGGCACCGATAAACATCGCGTCTTTGCCGCCTGACAAACCAGACGGTGCGCCGCTGAACCCTGCCTCTTTGCGGAGAGCTGTCAGCTCGGCTAGCGAATGTGGGCTGAGCCACCAATCAGCAAAACCCTCTTCGCCATATTTTTGTATGAGGAAGTTGATTAGCTTGAGGCCTTTGGCCACGGCAGGCCCACGGCGACCAAAGCCGGCGTCAGGAATGCCTTGGACGGTAGAGCCGGGGGCTGGGGGTGTCTCTAAAGCCTTGCCGTTATTTAGATACTCCAGCATCTGAGCTGTCGCTATTTTAGAATTTAGTGGAACTTTGTTGCCATTAGAGGTTGCGCCTGCAATAGCCGACCAAATAACTCGGTGCGTTTCATTATCGCGCAGGCTTTCCAGCCCCGGTATTTGGGACGCCATGTCGAAAGTCATCACAATGTCTTTGTCATACCAGCCTTTGCCGGATGTCGGGGTGGTTAGCTGGTAGCGGATTTCAGACGCGGCATCAGTCACGGCTGTGGCAAAGTCGGCATCGTCATACTGGTCGAGGGACCGGCCGTGCCTCTCAACAGCGAACTCATCGACATACTGCTGAACATGCTTAATTTTGGGCCGGCCCGTTTTATTGGTTGCATCAACAGTAGCAATCTCAGACACGCGGCCGGCACCTTTTTCTTCTCTAGTTTGCAGCGCGTTTTTCGCAGCCACTAGCAATGGGTCAGGGTCAACACCAGATGTCAGCGTCGTGCCGCCAGCAGCTTCGTCGAGCCGTGCCTGTGCGCCTTCGCCCAACTTGACAAGACCACGCCTGCCGCCCTCTAAGACTGCCGCGCCGCCCGCACCAAGCCGGTCACCAAGCACCGCGCCTGTCGCTCCGGCCGCAGCAACACTAGTCGGGTCTATTGCGTCTTGTACACCAGCCTCAACAGCAACATTCTGCCGGGCAAGATTGTCAGCCGCCGCATACACAGCGCCTTCAGCCCCCAGAGCGGCTGAAACAGCCGTTGGCTTGCTAATTACCATCTGCTTCAGCAAATCACGAAAGGCCATCTTGGTAAGCTTCTGGCCGGCCATCTTGCCAGCGGTGCCAATACCGAAGGTTGTAAGGCCAACCCAGTTGAATGGGTCGGACGCCATATTGAGAGCATCACGGCCAAAGTTGCTGGCGAGGATGCCATTGCGGTCACCAGTCTCCAGAAGATAGTACATCGCCTTGTGGACAGGCATAGGCGCACTTGAAAGCTGGGCAGTGTTCACAGCCATTGCGGTTATGTTGTTTTCGAATGTTGAGATAAAGCGCACACCATAACGAGCGTAATCTTCTGACGTCATTTCTTGGTCGCCGGTCATTGCCATTGTTATCAGGTTCTGGCTGCGTGACTTTGGCGACAGGTAGTCATGCAATATTTTGCTGGCTGTTGCCCAGTACGGGTCGTCGAGCTGGCTGCCTTCGGGCTGCTCAACAATCTCGTCCAGACCACCGGGCACAAACAAGGCGTCGGGCAGGGGCCGGAACAGCCCACGGTTCAGGTCGTATGTGTCACCTTCAGGGCTGTTAGGCTCAATACCGTCAGGGTACTCGCCCCAATTCATTGGCGGCTCACCCACGCCTTCCTGCGTTTCGCCCGTGATGGGATTGCGATAAACGAAAGAGTTGGTGCCCTGCCTAGCCGCATCCCCCTCTCTGAACATTTTGCTGTAATCATCCATCGCTTAAAACCCCGTCGCTGGTTTTCCAGCGGCTTCCAAATCGTCTGCCAATTTTAGCAAGTCTGTGTAATGGTCTATGTCAGCTTGGTTTTGTGAAGCCACTGCTGCGTTTAATTTCGCTTCTACGCTCGCACGGGTCATGTTCGACAGTTTTCCAAGGCCCACATCAATCCAGTCTTCCTGCCCGGTTTTCGTAAGCGTGTCGTAGTTTGCATTCAGCCAAACCATAGCATCAAAGTCACGGCCACCATTTGGTGCTTCGCGCAGCGCACGGCGCATTGCCACTTCTACTTTGTTCAGTGTGTTCCATTGCCAAGTATTTAAAACACTTCTATCGGCCACCATGCCCACTGGCAGCGCCAACCGTTTACGCACTTCTATAAGCGCGTCATTAAATCTGCCGGTCTGGCGTGAGCGGACAATTTCGCTATAAGATTTCCAGTCAGCGTAACTCAAGGTTCTGGATAAAAGATATTTGTCTAGCTTGGCAAGCGTCAGGGTAACATCCATGTCGTTGATTTGCGTGTCCAACATGAATCTTGTGCTTTCTTCCGTTTTTAGAGCAAACGAAAAACCTTGCCCATCAGTAGGCATCATCTCCTGATATTCTAAAGCTTTTGCTGCCCCGCCCTCCATTCCAGCTAACTGGTTAACCGCCACTTTAAATTTTTTTAATGCCACTAGCGGGTCTGTAAATGCTTCAAACAGAATTTCATTAATGTCCTGTTCTTTGGCCGCAATCGCCTTATTTATGCGGGCTTCATTAAAGTCGCGTATCGTGTTCTCATCATCAATGCTGTCTCGCCATACCTGCCGCGCTTCTCGGATAGCGGCGAGGCGTTGTTCGCCGTCAAGGATACCAAGTGCGGCTTGGACACTTTCCGGCAACATTTTGCTGCCCGACTCGATTTGCGTGAAGATGAGGTGACTGTTATCGCTGTCAATGACGGCGTCGGTAATTGTATTTGTAGCTGCCGCAATGACTGCATCGTCAAATTCGTTAGCAAGCGCTTCAATTTCAGCCGCACTAAAATAATATGACGCCGCGTCTATCAACAGCTTTTCCTTCATAGCTGCAATGGTTTCGGCAGTCGGCGCAAGGGCAACTTCTCGGCCGTCGCCGCTTTTCACTTTGCCGCCGGCAAAAATCTTTCCAAGGTTGTCTTTAGTAAGCTGCCAGCTAGCCTCCCAGTTTGTTTTGCGGCGTGTTTTTTCACCATTCAGCCATTGTTTCGAATAGGCCTCATATTCAGCGTTTCCATAGATGCTGAGATTAGCCCTATAGTGTCTAGCCATAGCAGGGTCAGTGCCGTCCAGTGTGCTTGCATATCCTGCAACGACACTGTCGATAGACTCAGATACGGCGTTAGGCGCTGTATTGTTGTTGATGCCTTGCGTGATAATGTTGGTAATGTCGCGCTTGGCAAGGTAAGTCAGCTCATCGCTGACCGCTTCCATCGATGCTTTCCGGGCGGCCCTGCCAAACACTGTGGCTTGGTCGCCGGACAGGTCGATAGGCTCACCTCGGTTTTTCGCATCCATTAATTGCTTGCGTGTCGGCGCGTTTGTTGCGCCGTATTCAGCGCCTTCGATTTGCGCCTTGTTTTCGGCCATTGAAAAGAAAAAGCCGGATAACCTGTCGAGGTTTGCCGATATCTGTGCATAGCCCCGCGCACTCGCCTCTTGCGCTGCAAAATCAATGCGTGGCGCTCGGAGCGTTAAACCTTGGCGTTTATATCTCAGTTTCTCTGCCATTACGCTACGGGTTCCCATATGGCCCCAACCCGCCGTGATATACCGGCACGTTGCCGGACGGCAGGAACATATTTGTAAAGCCGTCAGTTGGATAAAGCTGTCCTGCTTTCAGAACACTGCCCATGACGCTCATCATAGCGTTAGTCCGCGCAGCTTTCATGGTGTTTGCCGCCGCCGTCCGGTAAATGCCGGCCTGATATTTGGACATGTCTTCTGCTATCGCCGCGTTGTCACGGCTGATTGAAAACTCTGTTACGCCTTGGCGCATTGAATAAGTGTTAATCAGGTCAACGCTCTCGCCAGCGCTAAACGGGCTAAGACCCCCAGCAGACGACCTGGCCGTTGTTGCGGCCATCACAGCGTTCATAGTTTCTAATACTTGGTTGCCTTCCTGTCGTGCCTTAACAGCCTCTAGGCGGCCTTGCAGCTCCGTCTGGGTGGCCTGTGCTTGGTACTGGTATGCCGTCGCTCTGGCCTCGTTCATTTTGGACGCAGCGCCCATAACGCCCATAGCCACAGACATCATCGCTAGTTGCGGGCCACCGATTGCTCCCATGAATGCCATGTTATTGTCCTATGCTTACTTTGTAGTCCATCGCCAAGACGGTGAAGAACACCGGCTGGCTTTGACTGATGGTGATTTGTGCGTCCCGGTCATAGCCCAAGAAGCCCTGCGTTTTCTTAACGCCTGTAAATGTCGGCACTGCGCCACTGCCAGACAGCGGCAATGTCTGCAAAGAAATGTCACGCCCATTGAGTGTGATGTTCTGGCTGCGATACAAAACGGGTGTCACTTCCAAAATACGACGGCGCTGCGACTGCACCGTGCCGCTAGGCAGGCGCGGCTCAAACGGCTGCGTCTTTACGGTCACGGTGTAGTTAATGCCTACCTCGGCATAGCTTGTCGGTGTGCCGCCCATTGTGACGGAGCCAGAGCTGACTGTGCGGTCAGTATCGACAATGTCATCCCTGATAATCTTTACCGTCTTTGCTTCTAAATGCGAAAGGTTAGAAGCCGTGGAATTGGAAGGGAGCGCTTGGTCGGGCGATACGGGATTCGCATAATACTGAATAGCAGAATCAGTTGTGCGGTCATCGTCAAACACCTCCAGATAGTATTTTGTGGCGCTGTTGATGGTGCGCTTAACAATTACATAGATGTCATCCAAATCAACGCCGACATCGACAAAGTCGCCATCTGTCGTGAAGGTGGATGGCGCGACAATCTGCTGGGGGCGATTCAACATGAACGCTGCGATGGTGCCGGCAAAGCCGGTGCTAGCATGCCTGTAACCTGTCGTGGAGCTGCCGTTTACAATCAGCAGCAGGTCGCCCTCTGTGGTGTCGGTGGAAGGACGTAGAGCCATCCTTTTAGGGTCTACAATCATATGTGACGATAGCAGGGAGATATTATTCGCCACGTAGGACAGCTCTACGTCACTGAACAGCATTTCTCGCAGAGCCTTGCCCTGCCGCTGTATGAAAAGGGTGCCGCCTTCAGCAGCCTGTGGCCGGATGCCAAACTTGCTGCCTCGGCGTGTTGCTGACTTGACCGTGATGTTAGATGGGGTAATCGGGTCAAGGTCGGCTTGCGGGACAAAGAACTCGGCCCCGGTTGTGAATATCTGAAGGTCACGGCCAGAGCGGATGCCGGTGATGGCGTTGACACTGTCCGTAGACAGCGTGGCTATAATGGCGTCATCGTCCAGCGCCTCGGCCATCTTAAAATTAAAAAAGTCTCCAACCTTTGAGCCAAACAAAGTAGTCGGCTTGTCGGCACTGCCGCCAAAGTACAGCCGGCCTTCGTGAAAAGAACAGGTTCGCGGCCAGCCACGGGTATTTGACCACGCATCTTCATAGCCTGTTTCCAGCTCCCAGGAGCCGCTGGCTATCGCGTCGGTGGAGAAAAACGGTATTTCGGTAACGGCAGTGACAACCGTGCCGCTGGTATATTTTACAATTCTGGCCCTGCCAAAATCATCCAGAGCATTAATGTACTGGTCTACATGCGATGACGTAAACACACTGCTGCCGGCTGTGAGGGTTATTGTCCCTTCCACTGCTGATGGTGTAAGCGTTGCCGAAGGGTTGCTTGTACTAAGCGTAAAGGCAAGTTTTGGCTTGGTCAGCGATAATGCAGAGGCAGTCCATGTTGTGTTGTTTGCACCGCGCACAAGCTTAAATGGCGCAAAATTTTCATTCGTGATGATGAGCGTGTCAGCCGACTGCGTATAATAGAGCTTGTCCATGTCAAATGTGCTGACGTCGTATAGTGTGCCGACACTATAGTCGAGATAATCATTGCCGCTGCCGTTGATGTTGGCCAGCAGTTGCAGGTCTGCATAGAAGCGGAAACGGATAGTCGTCTGGTTGTTGAAGGCCGACGCGACAATCATGAAGTTTTGCGTTGTCGAAAACTCAAACGGTATGAGCGCTGAACCATTTGCCGGGTTGTCAGCCGTTATGTCTTTCAGAAAGCGCAGGCCGGGACGGCGGCTGAAACCACCTTGCGGTTCGAACACCACATTGTCGGCCGTGTCCACCGAAGAATAATACTGTTGCAGGTCGATGCGGCCGCGCAGCAGCGGGTCCAGCTCACCAACCGTGAAGTTTGCTTGGTACTGCTGTATCCGGCTCATCTGACATCCGTAAGCAGATAGTCACCGACGACAGACGGGGTCTGGCCGCCAGCATCAATGTTTGCTGCCTGACGGAAATAGCCGCCCCGGAATCCTTCAGCCGCTGTTCCAAGCGCAACTGAGCGCCAGTATTCAGACTTTTGCGTCTGGTCAGTTATGATTTCGGCGAGATGCCACGCCATCTGATACGCCAAGAGCGTGACGAAATAAGTAGGCATAGAGCCTTCAGCCACAGCTTTCTGATAATCGATATGGACCTCTGTCGCCTCGCTCATCAAGACTGCGCCGCCGGCCGCAGACTGTGCTATTTCCCAATTTTTAAAGAGTGCCGCGCCAGCAGACGAGCTGGTGCGAACCGCGCGAGGCACACCCAGCAGCATGTCGTTGGGTAGCAGATACTGGTAGGTCCACTCGTTCTGTGGGGTGTTGCTGTCGCGTGTGAGCTGCGCTTTCGCAACGGTAAACGACCACGGGTACATGCCCATCGTCGTCAGTTTCACTTCATTATAAATTGTATTACATGCCGTGCCGGCGGGGGTTCCGTCACTAAAAGACGTAATGGCTTCCGCTCCTAAAAGCAGCAAGCCCTTGTTGCAGATGCCAACATCTGTATCGCCAGCGGCCATCCAAAACTCCTAAAGAGAAGAGGGGGCGGTTGCCCGCCCCGCTCAGATTAGTCGCTATCGGTTTGCGCGATAGTCGTGCCGTCTGAGACATCGACCACACCTGATGCGTTTGACACAACAGTGTGGAGGGATGATGCCAGCGTACCGCCAGTGCTTGTCACTGAAATGATGACGTCACCAACCACGACATCGTCAGACACATCGTCGAAATACGAGGCCGTGTTCAAAGTCGCAACTGTATCAGTCGTCGTATAGGACCAAACCTGTGGAGCCGAGCCTTTCTTAGACTGGCCGCCGATAGGATTCCATCCTGCTCTTGCAAATGCCATTGTTCCGCTCCTTAACTCTCGTCACAGACGACGTCTACAATGCCTTCAACGTCAATCGCACCAGCACCCATCGAAAGCATCGCTGTAATTAAAAAGCTAGTCTTTTCAGGTACATAGTTGATTTCTGTCTTAGGCGCGATGCCCACAGCGCAACCCAGCGCTGAACGATGGAATGCAAAGCATGTCCTGTCGTTAGAAGATTTGGGCAAGCCACCTTCGTCACGGTCACCAACCATGTGGAACGTAAAGCCCATCATGGTATTAATTTGACCGCCAACCAAAGCCTGCAGCTGCTGGTAATCTCCTGAAACAGCCCGCTCATCACCCAGTAAGCCAGCAAGGTTGTTGGCATGAATGACAAAGTGACGGTCTGTTGCAGGCACGTTCAGCGCATCCAAAGCTTTCTTGGCTGCGATGATTTTACCAACATTCAGGTTTGACGCTGCCGCTGAACCAGATGTAACCACGGTCTTGGCGACAGTTGAACCAGCCGAGGCGCTGTTAAGGGCATCGATGATAATCTGGTCTTCACGGCGGCCGATAGCGTTACCAACAAGCTGGGCCAGCTCTTGACGTTCGTCAAAGTTAACCTTGGCTTGGTTGAACACATCGCTGTATTCCGCTGCTACATAGTCTGTAAGGCTAACGGAAACCTGGCTGAACGCGCCATTGATTGGCACGACATCGGTCTGAGGTGAACGGACAGAAGCCTGACCCTTACCTACCTTCGGAAATTTTACGGTGTCTCCGACTACACCAGTCCGCATCCGCGCAGTGCCGCGAAGCTGGGCAGCGGCCTGATAGGCCTGATGCACCTCTGCTTCGAATAGCTGTACAAATGCGGGAGAGAGGTTCGTTGACATATCTCACTCCTGATTGAACCAAAACAAAACTTGCGCCTTGATAGGTTATCGGGGAGTGGCCCCGGCCTCTGGCTATGCAGTACGTCTGCACCCGGTGTATTTCTACACGCCAGACCGGCCCTGTGGGTTATCAGTCGTTTTTAAAATATACTACAAGCTGCACCTTGTAAAGACTGCAAACGCTACATCTGGTTTTTGTATGTAGTCATTCCAGACGTTACGTTTGAGAAGCGTTTAGCCATACCGTTTCTGAAACTCTGCTTCGACCTGCCGCGTATAATTCATGTCGGAACCATAGCGTGGGTCAGCCATCTTGCTTTGCATTGCCGCCCGGAAATCATCCTCTGATGCGCCGGCTTCAGCGACATCGGCGATAGGGATTTGCGACATATCACCTGTCATGTTGCGGACTTTCTGCATGAGGCGCTGCCCGATAGCCGTGCCGCCCCACATATTGATTTCTGCCCGCTCCTGCTCGGAAATGACGCCCTTGCGCTCTAGGCCATCGGCCCAGTCAATATTGGACTTGATGATAGCGTCAGCATTTGCGCCCAGAGCTTTACGCTCAGTTTCAATGTCAGCTTGAATCGCCGCGCCGTTATCGACTGCAAGGCTAGTGATGGTTTCGGCCAGTTCAGAAAAGGCCGCCTGATTGATGCCGTACTTTTGCGCCCACTCAAGGTACGAGCTTGCGACAGGGTCATCCATCTCGACCCCGGCCTCACTCAGGACAGCTAGGTCATAGTTCCCATCCTTGGGCGGCTTGTGGTCGCCATGATGAAACTTTTGCTCAAGCTCCTTCTGGCTTTTGACCATGCCTTCTAGGTCTGGCCCTTCCTTTTCGTCCCAGTGCTTTTCAGGGAACCATTCCGGCCGCTCGTAGATTTCGCTCTCATCCTTGCTCTCAGCCGGCTGGCTGTCTTCCGCAAGGTGGCCGATTTCCTGATTCTCCTCACTGGTTTTGTCCTCTGCTAGAGCGGCGGCGGCCATCAGCCCATCAGGAGCCGGCGCTTCTGCCGGTTGTTCCTGTGCCTGCTGGTTATCATCTTGGCTCATCGACACGGTTCATCCTCTGTTCAATTTCACGAAAAATGCTGTTCTGGCCTTCGCGGGCAAACCCGAATGAAGGGTCAGCGCCGGGCACCCATGCAGGCTGATTGACCGTGATAGAACGCAAGTGTTCTAAAACTTTCTTGCCAGCCTCAGTCTCGAAGCAACGCTTGAACTGTATGTCCAAGTCGCGCTGAAGGTCTACGTTCTGGATATGGATAGGCTCGGCGTCGGCCTCGACGCCATCCCAGCCAATAGAATTTATTGACCGAATTTTATCTGCCTGATTCATTCAGCGGCTTCCTGTTCTGGTGGCAATATGCCCTGCTGTTGCGCGGCCATCTGTGCGGCTTCCATCATCTGCTGCTGCATCATCTGGCGCTCCTGCTGCGAGGTACGCAACTCTGCCGGGATGCCGAGCTGGTCGGCAATATAGTCGCCTACAGCTTCCATCCTGATGAGCGTCTGGCCCACCGGGCCGAGGCTTTGGGCTATCTGCATAAAGGTCATAACCTCATTGAGCTTCTCGGCGTTGTTTGCCATCGCCAGCGGGCTGACCGGCACAACCTGTACCTCTAGGCCGTTTACCTTTAGCGGCAGGTCAATCATCCCCATTTCATCCATCAGCTCTAGCGTCCGGCGTACAATCGGGAACATTGTTTCGCTGATGAGCCTGCCAAAAGCACTGCCCAAGTTAGCTGATAGCTCAGACAGCTTTGCATTCACCTCTGTGGCAGAACGGGCGCTCATGTTCTCCGGCGTCAAGCTCTCATCCAGCAAGGTCTTCTTGATGTTAACGCGCAGGTCGTTAGCGACAATCTGCGATAGATTAGCATCCCCAGACCGGGGCAGCGGGGCTAGGGAAGGACCCCGTGGACCGCCGTTGGAGGAAACACCGATAACGGCTCCGGGCACGATAGAGATGGTCTGGGGATTTAGGACGCCGTCATCAACCGCTGTGAACACGCCGCCAATAGAAATGCTGGCGTTCTTCAGGGTTAGCTCAACGACTTTGTTTAAAGTCTTAATGTCAGGCAAAGCGTACAATACAGGACCGCGCCCATATCGCTCGTTCGAAGCCTTCATGTAGCGGCTCACAACAAACGGAAACGACTTTAAGTCGCGGTGTACAATCTTTACATCTTCTTCCAACGCCATCAGGCAATAGTAGATTTGGCCTTGCTCGGTGTAGGTGGCCTCAAGCAGCTCGACAGTTTCAGTCGGGTCTTCAGCGTATTTTTTAGTCAGCTCATCAGGAATGTCAGCATCAGGCCATTCCTGCTGGATAAGCCTGAAGGGCCGGCGAAACTTGCGGTAGACCGTATCGACGGTGCCATTTGGCCCTTCCTCGAAGCAGACATGATAGGCCGGAATAGGCGTATAGCGGATAGGCGTGACTTCATCGCCCGGCTGGATGAGCATGACAGCCGTGCCAACGGCAAGGTCTAGCAGGAATTCGCCCATTGCCAGGTCAAAGCCTGACTGCATCATCAGGCCAAACATGCGCTCATTGTAGAAGTCCAGCGCCTGCTGCGCCTCAATCTCCCGCTCTTTCGGGATTTCGTTGCCCGGCTGCAACCGGCACCAAGGTCTTTGCGGAGGAAACAAGGACGATTGGATGCGATTTGCAAACCGGGCTGTTGAGTGAATTGCGGTGCTGTCGAACACGCGTTTCATTTTATTCTGGCCGGGCACGGCCTGTTCGTAATATCCGTCGTAGAGGTTTCGCATGGGAAGCGCGTACTCATACGCTTCCTCATAGATAGCCCGCCACTGTTCTTTATGCGTGTTGGCTTTCTTGTAGCGCTTCTTCAGCTCTTGTGTGGACAGTTCAGCCATACGCTTTAGTCGCCTTCTTTTTGCTGTACCTTTTGGCCGTCTTCTTTCGAAGCGCCGTCATCTTGCTGTCCATCTTTTTGGCCATCGGCCTCTTGGCTCCTTTGGCTCCGTACATCATCTGCCTCCCGGTGTTTCGGGTTTCGTCTGAACTGGCGCATCATCCACGGGGATTTCGGCCAGCGCCTAGAGTTTGCGACAGGCCTTCTGTTGCGGCGGTATCGCGCCCACGGGCCGTAGCGTCACCCGTCATAAGCTGCGCCATGCCACCTGCCGCTCTGGCGCGACGGCGCGACGTTGTCCGTCGTCTGGCATTGACCTCGCGTTGTTGTTCACGATTTTCCTGACGCTCTATGCTTTCTTCCAGACGGGAAGGCGGCGGCGGTGGTGGTTTCGGCCTAGAAAAAATTGCACCCATCAGAACATCCTTGAATACATCCAGTAGTCTGCGCCGTCAGGTCCATACCTACGCAGC
>Ga0208666_1000217_pt1 | contig 28675 bp, 44 predicted proteins | sample 5B_taG_FD_184078 | JGI IMG/M metagenome (GOLD analysis project Ga0208666, IMG submission 184078) | Marine viral communities from the Subarctic Pacific Ocean - 5B_ETSP_OMZ_AT15132_CsCl metaG (SPAdes) (version 2) | ecosystem: Environmental > Aquatic > Marine > Oceanic | place: Pacific Ocean...
TCTGCAAAGCTTTCAGTTGCTATTGCGTCTGCATTTCCGTCAGCCGCTCCATCAAATATAATGGCAAAATCGCTGACAATTCTCTCCCTAAATTGTAAAAAAAAACCAATGCACTTTGCACTTGTTCTGCTGACATCTTTTTCATTTCTTCCGTCCTAAGCCGAATATTTCCATCATAAGCATCAATAATATAAATGTCATTTTTCTTTTCTTTTATTGGTCTATACAATACCGCCATCAATTCAGCTAAATGCTTTTCTATTCCGTTCTTTATAAATGTTTCAATATCCGCATATTCGCCTAAAGTAATACTATCTAAATCAGGATGAAAACCGTACTCAACTCCTTCTATTTCAATAATCCTTTTTAACTTTGTATCTTGCTTTTGTTGTAGCTCTGCAATTTTACTCATCAATACTGCTACATCTTTTAAAGCTAATTCCTTTACTAACTGCTTAGGAATATTAGATAACGCTGCTATTGTTTCTGTTGCTTCTTCTGTTTTAGTACCTGTTTCAAAATCAATAAGTTTCAACCACTTCTCTAGAGTTACTTCTTCCCAACTACTAATAAGTTTAAACTTTCTTACCTTACCTTTTTTTTGAATATTTACTTTCATCTTATATATAATAGAAATTTGTTGTTTTTAGTTTAACACCTCAATTGTTAATAACTTTGGTAATAATTCTGTTTATAATTGTTACAATTAAAAAAAAAGTGTATCTTTGCACTATAATTGTTCATTGAAATAGTAGAAAACGAAATCTGATATATAGGAAACTAGACGCGCACCCTAGCGACGAGAGTTAAAAAAGTTAGACGCTTTATAAAATAAAATGATAGCAATATTATTTTAATACTTGGCGAAGTATTAAACTTGATTAAACGGTGGGATTAGGCTCTGTGAAGGCATATATACTGAAGCGAAGCAAGTGGTATTATCACATCAAATAAAGGTTTGATGTAAACACTCAAAAGGTTGGTAATAAATCGTAATCCCGTATGCGGACGAGCTAGCAAACGAAGTACTTTGGACAGACACTACTATTTTAAGAACAATTTTATTCTAATAAACTTACTGTACGTAATACTTCCCAAAGTTACTGTCAATCTCATAATACATTCTCATAGCTAAAGCATCAGCATAATCAGGAGAACGCCCTAAAATTGCTTTAACTGTATCTTTTGGAATTATTTGTAACTTGTTATCTTTGTCAGCGTCCTTAGTTCTTACTTGTTCCAATTCTTCCGTTATGTAATTCTTTATATTTACATCTGAACAACTAACTCCTATTTGCCCTTTGTTTATTTGGTCTGCTAATTTGTAATAACATTGAGTCTTTAGGTTCTGATAGTTCTCACCTTTTAAAGCTCTTGCGTTATTGGTAAACCCCTGACATCTTAAATAATCTTTTACACCTCCCCCAACTCCATCCTCATCTACTATAATATTTCTAAGATTAACACCGTTCTCTTGTTGTAGTTTCTTAATTTCGTCCACAACCTCATTTATAGACGATTTAAGCAATGTTCTTATATATCTAATGTGTAACCCTTGCCAAAGCATTATGACTGTCTTATCGCTTCCAAATCGTGCTACATCACAAGTTATATATTTATCACCCTCTATTCCTTTTTGATTAAACATACTCATTATTGAGTTGTAGTCTATTAAACTATCAGTAGTTGCGTCATACTCCCAATTTCCAAATAGAAGTCTTTGTTTGCTTAGTTCATCTAATTGTGATAGTTGTGTTTCATAGTGCTTAGATATGTAAGTGTTATCTATAACTAATGATTGGATAAACTTTCTGTAGTGCTTGATTGTCTTTTCCTGTGCAGGTCTGTAATACTCTGAGTACACCCAATTCTTAGCAGGGTTACAAGTCATCAGTAACTTAGGTATTAAACTATTCTCATCAAGTTTGTATCTAAGTCTTGAAGCCACTACATTCTTTGCTTTTTCAGTTATCTGATTAGCTTCATCAATAAAAGCTCCTGTAATTTCTAATGAACCTAAACTATCAAAGTTTCTGTCCGATGGGTATAAGAATAAGTCCTTTAATATTATCTCAGAACCATTGTAAAAGGTAATCACATTACTTGAACCATTAAAAGTGTAATCCTTTATGGCTTTTAAATTCCAAGCAGTACAAACTTCAAAGAAAGTATTTAGTGTAGTCTTTTTTAAAGCATCTAACTTAGACCTCCCCATTAGATACCTAGTCTTAGGATATTGAAGGCACATTAAGATTAAATAGCTTACGCCAACCCAAGACTTACCTCCACCTGCTGCACCTCCAAATAGAACTTCTTTAGTACTATTGTCAAATAGATATTTCAAACACTCCTTTTGCTTCGGTGTAAATTCAGGACTAATCTCCAAGATTTATATTTATTTTAATTCTTTCATCTCCTGAAGTTAGGTCTATCTCTTGCTTCTCATTATAACCACGCTTACGACCTCTTGTTCTTAAAAAGAATGTAGTGGCTGTAGTATTCCCTTCTTTTATTTGTTTCTTTAAACTTGTTTCAGCAAAGTCAATAAACTTACTGTCAATTTCATCAACTGCTTTCTTGTAATCTTCATCACTATTATACCAAGCATAGTGTCTGCTTCTTGTTATTTCTGCTTTCTCACACGCTTCAGTTACTATTCCTAATGATACTTCTAGTGCAGCTAGTAATTTCTTTTTACCCTCCTGTGTCCTCTTTTGTTCTGTTTCCATAATATATAATAGAAATTACTCGTATTCATTTGGAAGCATAAGCCTTATGCCTAATTCAGTTAAAGCCCACACTCTTATTTGTTCTGTGTATTGCTCAAATTGTTTAGTGTTTAAAGATGTTGTACTTCCTATTTTATTTATTGCTATTTGATTATCATTAATACTTATCATTTCGTATTCTGATAAGAACTTACACCTTAAAGCATCATGCAATTCATTAGGGAAATATCCAAGTTCTTCTGCTAATCCCTGTACGATACATTTCCAATAGTAACTGTTCTGCATATTGCTTCTTGTGTTTCTTTGTTTCTTTACACTTACTATGTAGTCGTTCTCTAATTCTTTTAAGTAACTAAATAGGCTTTGCTTGTCTCTATTGTCTTTTATTACAAACTTCATTTAGTAGTCTTCGTTTATTCCTCTTGTGCCAATTAGTTTTTCTTTTGCTCCTGCCCATAGCTTATCTCTTTGTTTACTTAAACTAGGTTCTGTTCTTTTAAGGTTAGGCAATCCCTCTGTAGGTTCGCTATCCATATACTTACCGCATTCGCATAGTGCTTCCTTAGTTACCCATTTAGCATCTATTAAAACTATTGTAGATTTCCCTATTTCCATTGTGTTTCCGCATTCGCAAGTGTATAAAGTCATAATATTTTTTAGTTATAATAAATACCTAAAATTAAAATCATTACAATAATAAATATGTAAAATAAAAATATTTTAGCTTTTGGACTCATTATGTAATCTGTCTAGTTCAAAGTGTAAATGATTAATTGCTTTCTGTATATCTTGTTCAGCTGGGTTTCCTTCTTTTTTACCAGCTCTTAAAAGATAACTTATTGCAGTTCCTAAGTTGTAGCTATCAGGTTGAAAGTCCTCTACTACTTTTCTTGCTGAGTAACCGTACTTTTTACCTGAGTAGTAACTTGGTTCTGGTGTTGTTTTATAATCTACTTCAATTGTCATATTCTCTAGGTTTTTAATTAGTTTTTCGTTTTGTGTCATTATTTAAAAGTTTTAAAAGTTGGTGTGGTGTGTAAATTCTGCTATCGCCTGAGTAATTTTCAAAGATACAAGTAAAGTTGTCGTTTTCCCAAGTCCAAAGGCTTTTGACATTCTTTTTAATGTGGCTATTTAACACCCATTTAATTGATTTGTAAGTTCTTTTCATTTCTATTTATTTAAGTTTAAAATACGCTAAGGGTTTGAAAAAAAATAAAGAAATAACTGCTTTGTTATTTAATTTAAGTTTAGCCCTTAGCATATTCATTATATAGTTTTTTTATTCCATCAAAGCAAGTTGAAATACATGAACCGCAATTTGTTCTTACATTGTATTTAGTATTGTATATTGTATTATATGTCTCAATCATTCTTTTTTTAGCTGCTTGGTCTTTTGCCCTACCTGTTTTTAAGTCTTTCCACATATCTAAAATCTCATCTACTATTTCTTGAGGTAAACTTTCAGGTTTTTCTATTTCAGTTGTTTTTTGCCATTTCTTTTGACTGCAACCCATTGTTGCAAGCCGAGCTTTTATCTTCATAAAACATCCACAGTCTTTGCACGTTCCTGTAGGTTTAAAATAATAAACACAACTCTTACAAATAGTTATTCTATCTTCATAAATTTCGTTAGGAACAAAAAACTTATTCATTCAATTCTTTTTTAAGTATTTCTCTTACTTTATCTATTGTAGTAAATAAACTGTTTCTGCTTATCCCTGTCTTACTTGCTAGACTGTCTAAAGTTTCACCTGAGTAGTAAAGCTCAAATACTTTTTTATCGTACCAACTTTGTTTATCTAAAACTTTGTCTATTTCTTCTAGCTTAGTCCATTTGTATTCTTCTATTACTTCAGGCATATTGTATATAGACTTTAAATTGTCTGTAACGTTTGTTTCGTAAAATTTACTTATATGCGTGTAGTATTTATTATACTTATAATAAAAAGGACTTCTTGTGCTTGTTAAACTTCTTCTTAATACTACTGCACCATACCTTATTAAACCTTCTTGTCCGTCTTTTTCCCAGATACCTTTTAGAGTGTCAGGGTTCATCTGTAGAAAATAAAGCATAAGTTCCTGTACTGCGTCATTAATTGCTTCTTCATCTTGCGTAAGCCCAAAGCACATTTCCTTAAACTTAGAACTAAGATTTGATATTTCTGCGTAAATTTCAGTCATTTATTTGCTCTAAAGATTCTATCTTATTTACTACATCAAAAACCATGTCGCTAAGCACAACCTTATAAGCTCTAATTACTGAAGCGTTTGTTTTAGTTTCTAGTCCTGCAAAAAAACCATTTGTAGCAACTGACATATTAATAGGAATTATCATAAGCCAATCATACCAGTTATTTTCTTTTACTCCTTTGCCATAGTTATTGTGATATTCTAAAACTACATCTACCACATCTAAAAAATTATTGTATCTAGATTTTGTGCTTACGTCTTTTGCAAACTCTATACACATAGTTAAATATGTTTCAATTATTTGCTTGTGTTCTTCACTTGCGTAAATCGGCTTTATCATACGCCAAAGATATAAAAATTGTTACTCAATTCCTTTTTCTTTTTTTAACTTTTCAACAAGCGATTTGTAATAACTTATTTTTTCTTCATATTCTATCCTAGAAATTTTTAAAGTTGTTCTTGATTTATACTGTAATTCTTCAGCAGTACCCTCTCCAAATTTACTATCTAAGTTTAAACCAAATTTAAACTGTTCACCCTGTCCGAATAAATTATCAGCAGCAGACTGCGGTTGTACATTTGTTTCGCACCATCTAGTTGATAGATGCCTTCTTGACATAAAGTGCCCTGCATGAATTTTTTTATAATGGTAAACCCTTCCTGAAGTGAAGCATTGCACCATTCCGTACTCGTTAGCATCTCTAAGCCTTATATAAAGACTGAACCACTTGTCTAGTTCTTTTTTTAATTTGCTTATAGTTTTTAATGCCATAGCATTTCTTGAATCAGCTCTTGAGGTGGTGCAGTATAGATATACTTAGCAATAGTTGTATTTCTTCCAAATCTAGTTTTTTTAGTCAAAGGCATACTGTCTATATTATAACCTTCTTTTCTATGATTAAAAATAATAGCTGAAAGCCTAGTTGCTCCGTATTCTTTTATAGCTTCATAGCTTGTAATACTTCCGTAAGTTTTTAAGTGCCAGAGAACTGCATCTGATTGGCTCTTTACTTCTTTTTCTGTAATTTTAATTGTTTTCATTGTTGTCAAATTTAGTACAGAAATAAGCCTCTATAATGCAAAGTAGAATTATTATTCCCCATACGATTGTTAATATCTTCATTTTAAAATAGTTCTGTTTGTTTAATATCTTCTTTTCTTACTATACCAAGCATTGTTTCAAATATTGTTTTTCCAGCTTCATAATCTACTAGGTTTCTTGCTATTTTATCTTTTCGTTGTTTACCTTTGTATTGACAGAAATCGTAATCGTGATATTTTGACATTACAGTAATTAAGTCTTTTGTTCTACTTAAGTCAGGGTTTTTTCTTCCGTTTAAATCATTAGGCAAATTAAAGTTTGTCCAATACAAATGTCTATCTCTTTTATGTGCAGGTATTAATGGTTCATAAAAAGGAATTACATTTTCCACTACATACTTTCCTGTATAATAATGTTTTAAAAATATAATTTCTTCATAAAGCGACATACTAGGGTATTTAGGCTTCCAATTTTCTTTTGTGTATTGACTTATATTTATTCTGCTATGACTAGGACAGGGTGGAGAACTCCATATAAAATCAAATTCTTTGTAATGGTCTAACAAGTATTGATGTGCGTCCGCTATAATTACAGTATCATCAGGAAATCTTTCTTGATATAATCTAGCTAATTCAGGGTCAAGCTCTACTGCGGTTACATCAATATCTTTTTTTACTTCATTCCACTTGTAACGGTTACCTCCAAGACAAGCATATAAATTTAATATCTTCATTTTAAAATAGTTTGTTTTGTTCAACTTTATTTTCTATTATAATACCTAACGCTTGGTTCAGTACATGTAGTCCTAGTTCTGAATTTACTGCGTTTCTTTCTTCTAAAGGTTTTAGATTTGCTCTATTTGGGTGTCCTTTAATCATTGTGCCTATGTCAGCCTTTGGTTGTTTAATTAAGGGTATGTTAAAGTTAGACCATAAGTAATGTCTTCCTATCTTAGTTGGCTTTATTAATGGTTCATAATAACTAACTACATTTTCTACACAATACTTTCCTTTGTAAAAATTGTCCAAAAATATTATTTCTTCATATAACTTCATTGAAGGGTAAACAGGTCTTTTTCTTATATGCTGTGTAAAATAATTTGTTGTGCTATGTGATTGACAGGGTGGTGATGTCCATATAAAATCAAATTCTTTATAATGGTCTAACAAATATTCGTGTGCGTCAGCTACTATTACATTGTCGTTAGGATATAATTGACTATATTTATCAGCTATCTTTTTATTAAATTCAACTGCTGTAATTTTATGTTCATTTCCCCAAAGCTTCCTATTACCACCTATTCCTGTATATAAATTTAATATCTTCATTTTAATAGTTTTAAAGGTTCTTGATAAAATAGTACTTTTTCTTTTGGCTGCCCTAAAGTATGCACTTGATAGTAAGCGTTGTCGATTACTAATTTTTGCGCATAAGTCCATTTGTAAAAAGTTCTTATATTTAAAAAAGGCTCATCTTTGCCAAATCTTACACCCTGCCTAAATGCGTCTTGTATTTGGTTAAAGGTCATATTACCAAAACGCTTTTCTTGTATTAAGTCTGCTGCAAATATTTTACTAAGACTTGCCATAGATTTTCCATCAGTTTTATGACCTATTTCTATTGAAGTTTTGGCTATAAGCTCATAAACTTTTTCAGTCAGTTCTTTTAAGTTTTCTTGTTTTAATGGTTTCATAAATATTCTTTTCCTTTTAAGTATTCATTTAATTGCATATCTATTTTAGACATTGTTTTTGTTTTAGGCTTATCCCATTTCTTTTGATTGTTAGCCCAAGTCTTTAGTCTTCTTTTTGTTTCCCAAGTTTTATTTAATTCATATTTCATTTTGGTATTAGACTTGTTAGGCTCAGTCCAGTAGTCTATGAAGCTATTTAAAATGCTTTCTTCATAATCAAAAGTTAAAACCTCAAAAACAAATTTGTCACGCCTATTAGATATATTATTGTTATTGTTATTATTATTGTTATTCTTATTAATAGTTTGCGTTTTTTTAACAACTAGTTTTGCACTTTCTTTACAACTAGTATTGAAATAACTTAACAACTTGTTTTCAATTATTTTAAAGTGCTGCTTTGCAGGAATGCCCACTACTTTAGTTTCTATAATTCCTAAGTCTTTTAAGCTTTTAATTGCCTTCCTTTGTTGGTGTGAAGTCAAGCAAGTATCTTCTTCTATATTCTTAGCAGTATTAAAAAACCATCCGTCAGTCATTCCGTTAGCAATAAAGTATTCTTCTTTGCTAATTAGGTCAGCAAGTAGGACTGCCCCTTTCAACCCTACCTGCTTTGCTAATTGCTTGTTCACTATTAAAAAAGCTGAACTGCTTAATAAATTTTTCATATAACTTCTATTTCGTGTTGGTAATTTTGAAGGGCTAACTTACATAATTCTAACTGATTGTAAAAGTCTCTGTAAGAAACTTTTATGTCAGTTCCAAATTTACCAGATAAAATACGTATAGTTGTTTGATGTGTTCTGCTATCGTGTATTCCGTTTTTTCTCAAGTGTTCCTGTAAATTATACAAGTCAATAAAAGTTAGTTTAGCGTCTTTTATTTCAGCATAAGCATTGTAAACTTTATTAAAGGTATCACGATATAAAGGAAAAGAAGCATAGTTTGATGAGTGACATCTTTCATAATGATTAACGCTTGTTCTGTTTCTATCCAAGACTTTCGCTATTACTTCTCTATGTGTTTCATCTTCTAGTCTTGCAACCATAGCTGCAACCATTCTAGGTACTTGGTATTCTGTCTTCCTAGTTTTTAAAGCTAGAGAGCCTTTAGGCAACCCCACTAAACTTGTAGTGAGGTCGCAAAGGTTTTTGAAATTGTCTTCTGTATTCATCTTAAAAAGGCATATCAGCATCACCATTCATCATAGTATCTTTATTTTCTAATAAATTTCCTGATGATTTGTTGCTTTGATTAGTAAAAAAGTAGCCATCAATATTATGGTAGTATCTACCGTTGTATTCTCTAGAATAAACATTACAAAGGACTGATACTTCCATTCCTACTTCTAGCTTGTTCATTTGTTTTAATTTGTCACCAAAAGCACTTACTGCTATTAAGTTGTTAAACTCGTCTCCAGTATCAATTACAATTGATTGCTTTTGCCATTCTTTACCTGACTTAGATGTTCCTGTTTCTAACTCAAGTTTCTTTACTAGTTTTCCTGTTACTTCCATTTTAATTTATTTATTTAGTTATTACTCTTTTTAAAGTCTTCTGCTTCGTCTTCTCCAAATACTCCAAGTTCATAGAACCCTGTTAGCTTGAGTACTGCTCGGCTCATAGCTCTCTTTTCTGCCATCTCCATAGTGTACCAGCTATTAGTGTTTCCGTCTTTAAAACCTGTTCCTTTTAAAGCTGAACCAAAAGTTTGAATTGCTTTGCCTTCTTTTCTTGCATAGGCTTTTACTACGCAAAAATCTTTTTCGCATTTAATTACTTCATAATCTATGTTAATATTTTCCAAAGCTTGTATCTTATCAATACCGCTTCTTGTCAAGATGATGTAGTGCTGATGTTTGAACACGTCATCTTTGGTTAGATTGTACTTAATGTACTTTTCTTTTAATGCTTCTGTTTTCATATATTCTACCTATGTTTATTGGCTAGGGTTTTTGCCTGTTAATAATTCGGTGTAAAAGTAATATAATTATTTGTTTTCAACATACTCAATTACTTTTTGTTTTATATATTCTATTTGTTCTTTGTCTATCCATTCTAAGAAGTTGAAAGCGTCAAAACATATTTGAAAGTCTTCTCCGTATTCATCTTTTCCTCTTAAATATAGTTCGTTATCTACACATTGAAAAGTATTTATTTCGTGCAGTCTTTTGTCTATTAAGCATTCGTGTTCCATTACTTCTCCTTCACTATCTAAAATATCGTAAGAACATTTGTTGCAAGTTTTGTATTCTGTCATTTTATTTAAGGTTTATTATTACAGGCAAATTGCCATTATTTTTATAGTGTGTTTTATAGATTGGTTTTAGCTCTACATTCCAACTATCTTTCTGTTGCCAACCATAAGTTTTAAGCATTTCACTAAACTTTCTATAACATTGCAAAGCAGTTCCTACTACTACTACTGAACGACTATTGTAAGCTAAGTCATTACCGCTTGCACTTGTTACCTTAGTAGGAATGTATTGAGGTTTTAAAAGCCATTCTTCAGCTATCACCTTAGTGTCGTCTATTAGCTCGCCTGTAATAAAAGATATTTTCGGTTCGCTATAATCTACGTATGTAGAGTATTCTAAATATTCTGCGTCTTTTCTAGTCATCTTAATAGTTTTGAATGTAAAGTAAAGTAGCTAATACTGAAGCTGCAAATACACATAAATGTGCAAGTAAATCTAATATCTTAGCTTTTCTTTTAGCTTTTGCTTTAGTTAAATTATAGACTTCATATTTAAACTGACCATCTTTATAAAGGCTGTTTACATTAAAGAATGTTTGATACTCTTTTTCATTTAAAAAATAAGTAGCGTTTGTTTTCTTGTTTACGATTTTGTAGTTCATTTCTTATTATTTTAATTTGTTTATTTTGTTTTTTATATTTTCAATATCTTTTCTTATTTCTTTTACTTCTTCACCTTGATAAGTAAAGTTAAAAAATTTATAGTAGTATAAAACACCATCTAAATCATATAAATACTTTAATAAATCTTTTTTTATTTCCTCCGTGTTTTTCCTTTCTTTAGCCATAGTTATGTTTATTATTTAATTAATTTAATTTTGATGGTACAAAGATATAACAAAAAACTTACTAACCTAACTTTTAACATACTTTTTAACTAAAAATATTAAAAAAAGTTATCCCTTATCTAGTAAATGATACTAAAATAAATTTAAAAAAAGATTAAAATTGGTTGAAAAAGAGGTTAAAAACCTACAAAGGCATTAACAAATTGAGTGGAGTTTTACCGTTATTTAGCACAACTGCGCAAGAAACTGCTGGTCTTTTACCATATTTTGCATACGCCATAGCATACGATTTGTGATTAATACCGCAGCCGACTTGTGTTCCAAATACTCTGAACTTCTTACCGACATAATGCTCTGTATAACATTGGGTATGTAAATGTCCTTGTACTGTATTCATCATATCAGCACGACACTTAGTCCTGGCAGTTCCGCCTTCTCCATGTATATATTGTACACCGTCTAGCTCGTATCGTTCAACAAAGTTCCAGTCAGGTGTTTCTAATACTTCTTTAAAAGACTTAATCCATTTAGAAGGAATGCTAGAGGTTTGGGCTTTACGCATTATTATTCTGTCATGATTTCCTATAATAACTGTAGCCATAGGGAAGGCATCACGCCAACGCCCTATTTTCTTAATAGCTAATTCTAGCTCATCTAAGCCGCCCATACCATCAGCACTAGCTTCATGGTAGCTAGAGTAGTGATTGTCTATTACGTCACCTATAAAGACTACTTCAGTACAATTATAGTTATAGTATTGTTCTATGCAAAAGTCTAAGTAGCCTTCAAGACAAAAGGGCTCATGCAAGTCACCGATAACTAGAACATTTCTAGTCTCGGTTTCTCGCATCTTTTCTAGTGCCACAATTTCGTGTGGCTTTAACCTGTATCTGTTATTTCTTTGCAACGTCCGCAATTCCCTGACCTACAATTAAAGTTAAGATTGCATAGTACAAATCTTTTGCAGTTGTTTCATCAACTCCTAAATAAGTAACTAAAGCTGGTACTACTACTGAACTGATTGCATACCAAAATTTCTTTGACTTTAGCATCTGTCCGATAAGGTACTTCTGTAAAAAATTTTTCATGATTATTTATTTTTGATTATTAAATTAATATTTTCGCCGCCTAAACTAAGTATTTCTTTGATAAGTAAGTCCATAGCTAAACGTGAGTTTTGAACAATGTCTTGTTTACGACCATTACCAACTAATATACAGCCTTTAGTGTGTGATGGTTTATTTCCGACATGAAATAAAATATAGCTTCTATTAGGAACGTCCTGAACTAATAAATGTAAATAATCCCTAGTTGCTGATTCTCTAGGAAGCCTTAGTCTAACTTTGTATTGCCCTTCTGGAATGCAACTTATATTTCTTTCGTTATTAATATAAGGGTTTTCTAAGGTATCACAAAAACTTTCCCCATTGATAAACAAACGACCAATAGTTGATTTTTCTGTAAAAGTATCTCTAATTAAAAGAAGATTAACGCCCCTGACCTCTGTAGGCTTTTTTGTAGCCGCTCTGTCCTTTACTTGCGTTTTTGGAGTGTACACCCTTTCGTTTCCTTTTAATGCTTTTAAAAGCGCTTGTAATAACTTTACGAGCCATTTATTTATTTTTTTCAAATTGAATGAATTTATATATAGTAAAACTTATTGCTAGAATCAAAGAAACTAGAGTTAATATTTCGTTGCAGTCTGTTACGCTGAATGCTATTGCTGAACTATTGGCTAACCCTACTTGTAGAGTGTCTTTTACTTCTGTCATTTTGTTTTGTTTTTTTATCTAAGTAAGTCTTTAGCTTAGTTACGTTCTTAGTTTTAGGTTTATAGTGTTTCTTCATTAGTAATCAGAAGCGTTTAAAAAGTTTCTTAAAGTAAGTTTAGTTCCTTGTCGCATTGGTCTTTCAAGATTCATACCATTGTAGTAAGCGTTTTGGTCTGCTGAAATATCAGCACCGCTATTCGTATTGTATTCAGGAAAGCTAGTAGTGTTATTAGTAACATAGTCAATTAGACGTTCTGTATAATATTCTGCTGTATTTCTAACTTCTTCTCTAAGGTGTTGAGCTTCTTCTGTGCTTAAAGCCGTTCCTGTTTCTGAAGTCTTAGAATAGATATTACCGTTTTCTATCTTAAATCTTAAAAACGGTATAGCGTGATAAAATGCCCAGTTAGGAAGCATGTCTCCAATGTAGTCATCTACTAAAGTTTTGTACGCTTCGTTCCCTACATTACCAATTGTACCTGCTGTAATTAAACTTTCTAGCTTTTTATAAAGTGTAGTTCCGAGCTTAGGTTCTACATACAATTTTTGTGCCTGTAATACATAAGGCAATAGTAAGTCTGTACTTACATTTAAGTTAATTGCAGTGCTATCTTTTAGCTTTGCTTCTGATATAAATAATACGTATGCCATTGGTTATCTTGGTTTTAAAAAGCCGTTATTTTTCATTCTTTTTGGTGGTCTAGCTACAAGTGTGTCGTTTCTTTCAGCAGTAAACCCTTCAGATAATGCTTTAGTATAAGAAATTGCTTCGCTAGGTTTAATATTACTCTTTGCACCCCTTAAAGATGTTTTATAGATTCGTCTAAGCCAAAAATGATGACAGTTACCTCCGCCTTTGTAAAGCCATATAGAATAAGTAGCAGCACCTCTTGCGCCCCAACCTGCATTGACAGGTCTTGTACCCATTTGTATAATATCTTCTTTTCTGTAAACTTTTCTTGCAGCCATCATTTTACTACAAAAATCTCTTGTACTTCCTTCCTGAGTTAAGAAATTATCTTTAGTGTAAACATACCTAACTTTGTAAAAATCATTATCTGATTTATTAGTGCCGTCTTGTTCACTTCTTGCGTTTGGTCTTGCCGTTCCTGTAGATGCTAATTCTGTTTTGTTGTAACTATTTAATTCAGCTTCATAATTAAAATCTTGATGTTCTCCATCAACAATTTCCTCATCTATCAATTCCCAGTCTTCTGGTATATCTTCTCCAAATTCTTCAATAAAACTTTCTAACTCTGTAAAGTCATTTTCTGTTTTTTTACAGTTACATTTTTTTAAAGATGTTATTTGCTCGTGGTTTTCACATGGCATATAATACTCTTTACCATCTTGTGTATGTATATGCGTACCACTACAACCAATCCTTTTTGCTTCTTCTTCTGCTTCTTCTATAGTATCGAATAAAGGTAGTTCTTTACCGTCAGTTATCATACTTCCTACCTTAGCAAGTTTAACGTCTTGCTCTACTGTATCTTCTTCCCCTAAAGGTTCAAGCCCTAAGTCAGCCCTTATCTCGTCAATCGTCATAACTTCTCTAATAGTCTTAGAGTCAAATTGAATAGTTATAGGTTTTAGTTGTACAAACTCTACAGGCATATCCATATTGTTTACTTTGAATATCTTGTGTAATACTTTTATTATTTGATTTTGAAAAGGCATAACAACAGTATTTAAGTAAAAATTAGAAGCGTTTAAAAGCTCATCTGCGTTACTTGAGAACCCGTTAGCTGTATCTAAGCCCATAAGTGTCTTAGAAGTTACCCTATGACCTGCTAAGATGTTACTTGTAAGTAGTTCTTGGAGTGCTATATATTGCTTGTCTAAATCTGAAGGGCTAATAGCATTAATTTCAGGCACTCTTGTTTTGTCATCTGAAAAAGTTAAAATAAATTTACCTGCATTAGTACCCGTAAATTTCTCTGTTATACTTTGCTCTATTTGTCTTCTTTCTTCTTGTGTAGGAATTCCATTTGCGAAGGAAATCATGAAACTCCCCGAGAAAGAATTACTCACGTTTTGGAGGTGGTATTCCGACACCTTACTATCAATAAGACTCCAATTATTACAAGAGATGTAGTCAGCCGTATAGTACGAGTTCATATTAGGACTATATAGACCTGAATACAATATTTGGTTAGGTGAAGTTCTATCATTTACATTAAAAGCAGGCACTCTATAAGGTTTGTTTGTTCTTGTATTTGCCCAATCTCCTGAAACATAATAAGCGTTAGTTTTTCCAAATTCATCAGGTCTTTCACAGCGTATTTTTTCTACAGGAATATGATGAATAGCAGCAATTTGAGTTCTGTCTTTTGACCAAATTATGTTAAGTGCAAAAGCCCCTTGAAGTTTAAAATCAAAAGCTACTTTTTTAATTACCTCGTGAAGTGTTTCATTACCATTAGCATTATTAATAAAGTTCTGTAACTTTACTCTTGCTTCTATGTCTCTATCATCTTCATCAGAAATTATCAAATCATCTCCGCTAACCATTTCAGCTGTAGCGTTTACAATAGCAGCTGTTATAGAACTAGAGTAGTAAAGGTCAATTAAAAATTGTGGGAATAAATTGCGCCACTCCCCATTTGCATCTCCATATTCTATATAATCTTTCCCCCTTACTTCCTGTACTACAGGAGCTGTTGAAGTGCTTAAATCTACTGAAATTATTTTGTCCATTTTATAAGTTTGATAAATAAGTATTTACATTAGCAGTAAGTTCCGTGCTTTCTGTATCATATATTTGTACTTCGCTAATAGTTCCGTCATAAGGATTAGCGTCTGTTGCCCTTACTCCAATTGCGTCCATATTCGCAGTTCCTCCTAAAGTTTCTGTATCAGTTTGTGCTACGCCATTAATATGAAGCGTAAGCAAGTTAGATGCGTTTCTTGTAATAACTAAATAATTGTCAGCAGCTAAGTCTCCGCTATTAACAGTAATATCGGCTGACGTATTGTCAATTTTCATTCTTAACTTTGTACTATTTGTTATTTTAATAAATTCGTTTTCACCTAAAGAATTATCACCTAGTACAACTACATTATTTAAAGCAGGGTTTAACCTTATACCTATTGTAAAAGCACCGCTTAAAGTAATGTCACTTGCAGAACCTAAATTTTGAGTAGCTGAAGCGTCAAAGTCAATAGCCCCTGAATTGTAAGCTGGCTGCTCGCTTGCAGTAGCTTGTGACATATCAAAACTATTAGAAGAACTATCAGTCCAACGTGAAACATCAGAACCATTTAAAGTAATTCCTGTTTGATATTTATACCACGCTTCTAAACCTGTTTCGTCAGAAGGTTGCCAAGCTCCGCCAACTTTTTTAATAGTAACTAAACTTAATGCTTGTTTAAGTGCTAACATATCTTATGTAGTTACTCCTTCGTAGTAACCAATTCCTATGCCGCTAGTCAAAGTAATTGCAGTTACGTTCATAAATAAAGTTGTTCCTGCTGGTAAAGTAGTATGTAAAGCAGCTTCACCTGTTGCGTCCGCTACAGTTATTGAAGCTACAACGCTTTCTACAGGGAAGTAAACACAGTACCAATCTTTAGAAGTTTGTGCTGCGGTTGTAAATATTTCTGTACTACCGTTTTTACCTAGTTGCTCTGTTAATAATTGTTGTACGTTTTCTATTGCCATTTTTATTTATTTTATTGTCCGTAATATATATAATTCGTTTCTGTCGCTGATTCTCTTTGCACGTATTGTACTTGCTCCGTTCCGTCTTTTTCTGCTAGATACATTTTGCCCTTAGTAACTAACCCTTGTACTACTCCCTTATCGTTAGCAGCAGGACTTAAAACGTCATTCTCATTTGCAGGTGCATTACCTGAAGATACAGTTACTGTTCCTACCCAACTAACTTCGTAAATTTCGTACTTATAATATCCAGCTGGGAATAACTTTAATTGCCCTGTATAGATATTAGGTGTAGAGTAACCTATATTTATATTAGTATATCTATCCTTAATAAGTTCTGTATTTCCGTAAGCATAATAAACAGACTTGTCTAAGTCATTAGTAAATTTAACTAAGTGCCTTATTTGAGTAGAAGCTACAGAAGTATTTATGCGATTGTCTTCAGTTTGCACATATATCTTAATTTCTGTTTCTGTTGTTGCTTGTATCATAGTTAGTTTGTCTAGTATATAATAGAAATACTTTGAATTTATTTGCTTTAAAAGAAAAAGGAGTGCCAAAGCACCCCTCAATCAAGAATATATAAGAAAACTAATTAAGATGTTGTAACTGAAACATTTGTAAACGCTCCATTGTCAAAAGGATTAGTTGTATAATCTGCGACCATTGGGAATGGGATTGGCTCCATTCCGTCAAATGTAAGAGTATATCCGTTTCTGTCTCCGAAAGCAGCTCCTGAATCAATAGTACCTGCATTAAGTTCCATTCCGTTAGTTACTCCTAGCCCTACAATTACATTATGTCCGTTTGCTAAAGTTGCATTTAATTCACAGAAAATAACAAGTTTCGTCTGTGATAATAATTTAATTTGATTTTGGTCTTCTTTTGTTAGTCTGTTAAGAATTACAGTTACAGTTGGTGTGTAGAAAATTGTTCCGTTTTCCTTACTTCCTGTAATTGTTTCTGAAAGACTAGCTACGCCTAGAGGTGTAGTGTATCTGTAAAGTCCTGTTGATGAAGCCATTTCAATGTCTGAAATTTCTCCATTTGCTTGGACTATTCCTACTGTTGTAAGTGGTGCTGTAAATTGGTCGTAAACTCCGAAATAAATATTTTTTATCCCACCGCTGATTCTTGAGCAGTCGAGTCCCCTCCCCTTCGTAAGTGCTATGCAAGCCATGATATTTTATGTTTTAGGTTAAGGGAGGAAGGGTTTTACCCCCTCCTTCCGTATTATTTATTTTATTATGATTGTCTTACGATATCAGCTCCAACTCCTGTTTGAACACCTGCTGAGTAACGAGCAACTAATCTCATGTTGTCGCTCCCATTAAGGTCTGCGAGGTCTAAAAGTGTTATACGTGTACTGTCACTTAGGAGGTCAGTCCCAAAATATAAGTTAGACTTTTCTGCTGCTACTACTTGATTGTCAGCCATTCCGTTACAAACTGCGATTTTGTACCCTTCAAATACAGGTTGGTAGTCTCCGTTCATATTATAAGCATTTACATATCCTAAAGTAGATACTGCTGATACATATAAAGCATAAGTCTTAGGTGACATATAGATATGTAAGTCTTCTTTTCTCAATACTGCTGAAATGTTAGTTGCCATGTCAGAAGTTAAAGTTTGTAAGTTAGCGATAATGTTAGCTGCAGTATAAGCAGCTGATGCTGAAGATTGAACAACTGTTGCGTCAACCCCTGGTAATAAAAGACCTGTAGCTGCACCTAAGAAACCATTGAATTTCCCTGCTACTGCAGTTCCTTCCCAAATACTTTCTTCAGTTGCTTGTGCTATGATTTCACCCATGTAAGAAATTACATAGTCGTCAAAAGATGCTGGAGGTGGTGCGCCTGCTCCTGCTCTCATTTGTAACGCTTCCCATGAATCTAGTAAAGTAGATTTGCAAAGGTCTAAGTTGATTTGTAAATTTTTAGGTTCTAATACTTTTTCTGTAAGTGCTAAAGTACCTGCGTCATTAAAGTCACAAGTTGCATCTGCAACTAGTCCTGAACCTGCCATTCTTTGAATGTTAGACTTATACTTGATATTTTCTATCATAGTTAAGTAGTCTAATGAATTTGCTTGTTTTAAAGCTGCAGAAATATAGAATCCTGCCGCCTTCCCGCTGAAATTGCTCGTTGTTGTAAAAGCCATAATTTGTTGATTTTTAGTTAGTTATGTAGAGTTATCTCTACTTATTATTTATTAATTTTTATTTATTTAAATCGTGTAAGAATTTTTCTCTTCTTGTCATTTTATTGTATTCTGCTCTTGATACAGGTTTTCTGTCTGAACTGAATTTATTTACATCTAAAGGAGCTGAAGCAGGTTGTGAAGCCAACTCAGTTTTTAATCTTTCGTTTTCTTCTTTTAACTTAGTTAATTCGTCTTCTGCTGAGAACTCAACTACCTCTGTAGTTTTTATAGACTTAGGGTTTGTAGATGGTTCTTCTGTTTCTTCCGACATTTCCTCAACTTCGTCATCACCGCCAACTTTTTCTTCTTTAAGTTTAGCTACTGCGATTTCTAGGTTTTCAATTCTTTTTTCCATACCCTTCCAATCTGCAACATCAGCTTCTTCTTCATAATCTTCTTCATCTTCTTCTGCTAATACTGTTTCTTCAGCTAAGTCTTCTTCTTCTACTGTATCTACTTCCTCAGTTTCTGACTCAATAACTTCTGAAACAATACCTTCTTCTTCAACTCTAAAAGATACTCCTGTGTCAGTCTTGTAAGTTCCAACAGGCAATAAAATTGTAGTACCGTCTTCAGTCAAAACTGAAATGTCTACTCCTGCTTCTAATTCATCAGCTGAAGAAACAAAGATTGTTCCGTCTTCTGACTTTGCTTGGTAAGCTAAAACTACTTCTTCTTCAGTTTTGTTTAAACCAAGTGCTACTAAGATTTGTTCTTTAATGTCCATAATTCTTTTTAGTTTTATTAGTGTTTATAATATATAATAGATAAACTATTACTTTGTTTGATTTTGCTTAATTATTTCATTTAGTGCTGAAAGAATTTCCTCATTAGTTGGTGCTTTTTGTGACATCTGTTCCATTTTGTCCGTAAAGTAACCCTCAATTGATAAACCTTTAAGTTCGCCTTCTTTTATCTTAGACCAAATTTCATCATTAGAAATTTTTAGTTTTACCATCCAAGTGCCTACAGGAAGTGAATATCCGTAAAGTGCAGACTTATCTAACTTAGTATCTTCAATAATCCAGCTTTCAACTGTTAGAACTCCGCTTACTCTGTCTTGATGTTGATATGTAGCTTTATGGTGATTGTTATGTTTTAAATAGAGTTCAGATGCTTTACGTACTGTTTCAGGGCTAAAGTAAACATAGTAGTCTGAATCTGTGTTTGGGTTATGTCTAAAAATTTGCTTGTTAGGAATTAAAGCTGGTGAAACGAGCATTCTTTTTTCTTCATCTACTTTTGCAAATGTTAAGTTATTCTTTTCTTTTCCAAAGTAAACAAAGTCTTGTTCAATTGCAGGTGATGTTACTAAACTAATTGCGTCAATAGCTAGTTCTTCTGAATCGTCAGAAATTACTAGCTCAACTATAGATGTAGTCTTTTCATAATAGTCTTTGTTGGCTTCTTCACATTCAGCAACTGAGTCGTAAGTACAGCTTCCTGTCTTACCCCATTTGTATTTTCCGTTTTCACATTTCTCGCAAGGCATAGTATATAATATATTTAGTTAATTTTTATTTGATTTTAGATTGTAGCCCTTCTTCTAATATTGGCTAATTGGTTTTGACTGTTAGTCATTTCGTCCGTTACTACAAATGCTTTCATTGGCTCAGGTGCTAAACCGCCTGATAAATCAAAAGCTCCTGACATCATTTGTGGTGCTGGTGTTGCAGGTGTTGCAGGTGCTGAAACAGAACCCCCTCCTCCTCCTCCTCCTTCAGGGTTAGTTGAAAGAATTTTTTGTATAGAAGTAGCTCCCATAATTCCTGTTGCAACCGCTTGTATTGTATTAAAAGGTGGTGGCAATTTCATTGCTTGCATTATTGCAGCTTGTGTGTTGTAAATTGTTTCAGCTACTGCTATACCTTTCGCCGCAACAGAACCTTCTTTAGCAAGTGCTTTTCCTGCTTTAAAGCCCATAGCTACTGTATCTGATTTTATTTTAACTAATTCTTTTTCTAGCCTTTCTTTTTCTTTTTTTACTCTATCCGCTTCTTTTATTTCTTCATCTGCTGCTTTTTTTATTGCGTCTGCTTTTTCTTTTTCTGCTGCTTTTTCATTTGCTCTCATTTCATTCGTCAGAGTTTCCATTTCAGTAGCAAGTCGTTTCTGAGTTTGAAAAGATTGAGTTTTTAAATTTATTAACTCAACTTCTAGTGCAACTAAAGCGTCTTCGTCTTCTTGCAAATTTTTAGACAAGTCCATAGTTTCCGCTTGTATTGCTATCTTCTTTTTTTGTAATTCTATAGCAGCAGCAGTTGTCTTTAGTTCTAAGTCGTTTGCTTTTTGAAGAGCTGCAAGTCTTTCTTCTTGTGTTTTACTTTCATCTAACGCTTCTAGTCTAGCCTTTTGTATTTCTTGTCTTGTCTTTGCTCTATCTTTTGCAAAATCATTTTCTGTTTGCCTTAACTCTTGCGTCCTTTTCTTTAATGCCATTATAGCAGTTACGTCATTGTTTATTTCCTCACCTAAAGACTTAAACCCTTCAGCCATTTTTCCCGTTAAGTCATCTACTCCTGTTGCTACTTGTACTATACTTTCGCCAAACCCTGCAGCGTTTTCCTTCATTTCGTCAAAATCTAAAGATAATGCAGACTTTATAGTTTTACCTAAATAGCTAAAGGCATCAACTATTCCTTCAACTCTATTAAGTAAATTAGTCTTTATAGCTTGCCATAAGTCAGCTATTGCTTGTTGTGGGTTTTCAAAAGCACTTACTATTACTTTACCGAAATCAGATAGTCTATCAGTAATAACGCTAATTACTGCTCCAAACCCTGCCATTGCTCTTTCTAACTTTTCAGCACCATCTTTAGTACTTTTAAAGTATGCAATTAAAGAACCAACTAAAACTACAAATGCGCCAACTCCAGAAGAAATTATACCAGCTTTGATTGAGCCAAACATTCCCTTTGCAGTTGTTGCCGCTGAAGCAAAGCCTTTTTTTATTCCATTAAGAGAAACGCCCATAACTTTAAATTCAGCTGCTGCGTTTTTTGTGTCTTTTGCTACATCACCAACATTAGAGTTGACGTTTATATTTATATTTTCGTTCATGTTTGCCATAACTATATTTTTTAAAGTGCTACCCCTGTTTTAATTTGTGTGAATGTTATATTGCTACACCATTCTATTGTTACGTTTGTTGCTCCCCTTACTCGCATAGCAAAGTTAGTTCCTGACGCTATCCCTGTAGGTTGCCAATTAGATACCGTTCCGTTGCTTTTTATTGCGTCACGTTCTCTACTTACACTAAGCGTACCGCTTTCGTTTATTATAACTCCTCGTTCTACCCAACTAGCATAATCTCCTAAATTTCCTGTTCCTGAACCGCCTACCCTTACTGCTATAACGTCTGCGTGAAAATACATTATAGCGTTTTCAGGTACTGCTAAGAGTTTATCAGTTGTATTGTTAAGATAACTTATAGTATTTGTTCCATTAGTGGTTTGTATTCCGTATATTACTTGAATGCTTTGTCTTTCGCCTAACAAGTCTGTAGCTAAGTTACCGCCTAAGACTATAGAGTTATCAGCAGTAGCCTCTCCGTTCGTTCCATAGACATTTGCATTGTTTACCCCGTTTGCTATTTCGTTATTATTTCCTACTACTATGTTATTTCTTGATAAACCTTTTACTGTATTGTTTTCACCTATTATATAAGTATTGTTTGTACCTGTTTCAGTTGTATTTCCTGCTCCCTGTAATTTATTACTTTCATTGCTAAAGCTCCTGCCTATACTTGTATTGTATCTAAATATTGAGCACGTTCCTGTTGCTTTGTTATAAGTATATCCGTAAGCTTCACATTGTAGTTGATTAGGTGCTATTTCGTTAGTTCCATCAGTAAAGGTTACTATTCCTATTGGTGAAGTCGCCAAAGGCTTTACATCAAAGCCTGTTAAATATGGTATTGTTGGTATTTTGCTCATTACGGTATTAGTATAAATTCTACTGTTGCTAAGTCGTTAGGTTTGTAGTCAATTTTATTAACTCTGAATGTTCTGTTCTTGATAAAGACTGTATCGTTAAATTTAAACGTATTAATATCAGAAGGACTTAAATTTACTTTAAGTGTCATAATTCTAGTATCAGGATTGTAAAGCTCTGAGTAATAAGGTAGCCAATACAAGTTAAATAAATTGTCAGGTACTGAGTTTACTCCAGGTGGTATTAATTGACATTGTCCAAAGTGAAAGTCACGAGAACCTGCTATTGTTGATGTTGCTTGAATAGTAGGTATATCTGTCAAATGACTAAATTGCAAATAAGTATCTAAGTTTTGTGAAGCTAAATTATTTTGTGCAGGTATAAAATAATCGTATATTGTAGATTTTATTCCATTGTTAAACATTATTCTAGGACTATTGTCAAAACCTTCCCAAGTATCGTCATCACCTTTAGCGTAAAGGGCAGGTGTTATTAAATCAGTATATTGCTGCATTAACGGTTTAACTACTGTAGCTGCAAAAGGTTCTGCAACTATTTCATCTTCTCCTGATAAAATTGTAAACTCTGAAGCGTCATACTTTTTACTTCCGTATAAGTGACCGCCTACTTGTTTTTTATAATTCATAAAAGCAAAGTCGTCTTCGTCTTCTACAAACTTAAAAATAGTTTTTTTGTTTAAATCAGTCAAAGGCATTAGCTTCATTTGTGAAACATCTATTTTTTCTGTCCAATCTAACTCAACACTATTAGGGTTATTTAAAAATACATCTGAATAAGGTTCTATCTTTATGTTACTAGGATTATCTTCATCAGGCAAAGTAACTAAATTAAACATTGTAAGTAAACCTTTTACAAAACCCCATTGCTCTATTTCACCTCTTAGGGTTTGAAGCAATGAATTTGATGTTATAATACTAGGGTTTAAACCAAAAGTACAATAAGAATAAAAGTTTTTTTGTTTTAGTCCTCCTGCAACGAGTGTTAAAAATTGTGGTTCTAGTGTTTCATTATTTTGTAATAAAATTGTAAAGTAGCCACTATAAATAAGGGGGGTAGATGTAGCTGCAGTATATGAAACTGATGGAATAAAATCTATTGTATTTATAATATTTCCTAAAGCATCTTTATGCACCCATCTAAATGATGCTGCTGATGAAATGCTTCTGTTTAACGAGAACGAATAATTTATTGAATAAGCGCTATCGTCTGCTGAAGATGTAAGCGTTCCTGTCGTAACATCATAACCTACCTCTGAAAGAGGATTGTTTGGGTAGTGTTCATATAATCTTAAATTAGTAAAAGTTGGAAAAGCAGTAGATGTTGTAATAGGGTCACCTAGAGTAGAGTTATTTTGCTTACCCATTCCAATAGTTAGCTCATTCTCTCCATAATTAAAGTCCATATACAATTTTTTAAAATCGTCTGTATTAAAAAATTCACTTTCGTAAGTAAAAGGTACTGCTTGGAATATTCTGTCAATTAAATACTTTATATTTATAAAAGGTCTAAAGATTTGCTCTAAAGAAGTGTATTCAGGGTTTCCACTTATAGCTCCTGTTCCTGTTGAACCGCCTACCAGTGCTTGATGTGTCCAATCTACAAAAGGATATTTAACAGTACTGTTAGCATCTCTAAAACCTGAAGTACTAGCGTTAGTGTAAGTAATACCTGCACTTGGTGCGTCATTCCAACTATTAATGATATTAGTCTTTTGGTAATCGTGAGTTAATTCTGTAAAGTCTAAATCTGAAAAAGTCTTGTCTCCTAATACATCAGCTAACGCAACTACTTCTGAATATAAGTTTACATTGTAGCTTGTTTCGCCTGACTTATCTGAAATATCAAGCATTCTTAAATAGCCTTCAAATAATAAAAAGCCATCTTGTTTTAAAATTGCTTTAGTTCTTTTATAAGGGTTAAAATTAAGCCCTGTATCTGTTCTCGTTATTTCAAAAATATTGTCAAAGATTTGATTGTTTCTTTTTGTAGCTGGTAAGTTAAAAGCCTTAGAATATGACTGTACTTTCTCAGCTACATTTTTAAAGTCATCTACACTAAGACTTAAAGGGATGTCTTCATCTTCGTAAAGGTCGCAAATAACTTGACCGTCTTGCAGGTCTGTATAAATTGTAGTTGGAGTAATACCCTGTTGCGATACTGATATATTACTTATAACTATATTGTCTGCTGTTGTGTTAGAATAACTAATAACTATAATTTGATTTACTGTTGTAGCTGTAAAACTATAAGTAACCTGACTTGACCCTGCACTAAAAAGATTTGCCGCTACGAAAGTAGAACCATCATAAATAGTTGGCACTATAAACCCTGCCCCTGTTGTGCTTACATCAATTACTATTTCATAAACATTCCCTACAACTAAGTTAGATAACTTTTGATAAACACCACAAAGACTTTGAGTAGAAACTGAATAAAGAGTTAAATTACCTGATACTTCAGTTGGCAAAGTTGGTGTTCCGCTTCCTGTTGTCCTGTAACGGTACCAAGTATTAACAACACTAGGCGGTTGATTGTCTATTGCAGTTTGTAATAAAGAAGGTGCGTCATAACTACTTGAATTATTTATTGTATTGAAGTTAATACCATCAACTACTAATTCATTTGCAATTGTAGATGTTGAATTAAATTGCCCTTCATAACTTTGTGGGAATACTATTAGTTGTACTGACATTATACTGATTGTGTTCTTAGTGTTTTACTCTTTTCTACTTCAAAAGTGTACTGAATAAGTTTGTCGTTTGCTACTGTCTTTTTTGTAAAGCTAGAAGTTGTAAGCCTTACAGGTTTTACATATTGATTAAGTGCTGAAGATGTTGCGTCATCTTGGTAACCTTCTAAAATATAAACTTCAGGACTGTTTATTAATTCTTCAAACATATCATTTTCGCTTTCGCTTACAAAGTCTGAATTCATTGTAATTTTCTCTGTAGCGTTTACTCTAAAAGATTTCTTACCGCCCTTATAACTATCTACTCTGTAAGCTGCTTCGTTCCAAGTTCCTGCTAGTTGCTCGTATGTAGAACCTTTAGTTGATATGTTTCTTATTGACTTCTGAGTAAAAGTATAATAATCCCAAGCACCCCATTGATTAAGCCAACAAAGTCTGATACTTTCGTAACCTTTTAAATTAGGACAATTTATATTAATTGTGTATTGAGTTGATATTCTGTTGCCGCTACTTCCAAAAGCCTGTGCAACTATAGAGCCGCCCTGTATTGTTCCTGCTGAAACTAATGCTTGAAAAGTAGAACTCCAATTTTGTAAGTTTGCAGGAAAGCAGCCAAAGTATAGAAAACTAATTACAGCGCTTGTAGTGAAGTTTGTATAAGCTCCATTACCATAGTTTCGGTCAATATTTTCTGTACCTATTTGACTACCTGAACTGTCGTTATATTGTAACCTTATATAGCTTAAATTATCATTAGGCGATAAAAAAGCAAGTGTTCCGTAATCTTCTAAATTAGCATACTGAGTAACTGGCGCATTAGTTAAGAAATTGTCCGTTTGTGCTGACAAATTAAACCTACTTAAATCATATCCAAAGTCGTTAGCTGTAGTACTTGTACCCATTGTAAGAATATCAGAATATTTTAAGTAGCCGTTAAATATTAGGTAGTCAATTGAATTTTGAGGGTCTACTATTTGAATATCACCATTTGCGTCTGTATATTGCGTTTTAAATTGAATAGTCAACCATCTAGCAGCCTTTTTGTTTCTTGAATATTTATCTATTAAGTGTAAAGGGTGCGGTGTGTTATCTGTTGTAGGGTTACCTTTATACGAGCTTATATTTGCCGCCATATTATCAGCACTAACATAATTTTCTACTACTTGTTTAAAATCAAATATTCCTACTCCTGCATTGTTAGGTGTTGTTTTAAATGTAGCTACAGGAATTGTTGATGTACTAATTGAGCTGGGAGTTGTGTTACTTATGTACACATCAGCTATAAACCTAACATTAGTAAAGCCTGATACTATCGTATTATTAGATACTACAAAAATTACCTCTTGCCCAACAGGTACTTGAGTATATAAAGGTTTCTGTTCTATTATTGTTGCCATTATTTTATGTTATTTAATATGTCTTCTGAAATTGCTTTACCGAACTTCTTGCTAAAAGTTTTCATTCCTAACATCATAGGTTTTTGAAAAAAACTAATACCCTGTATTCCCTGACTTTTTATTTTAGCACTTATTAGGTAAGCTAAGCCTGAAATATATTGTCCTGTATTTTTAGACCTACCTCTTTTTACTCCATGACCTTTTATTCCTTTTTTCTTAATCCACTTTGAAATTATATCAATAGGAGGTGCTTTTGTTGTATATTTAAAAGGGCTAGATTTTGTTTTACCATCTCTATCTAGATAGCTTCTTTTTACTTTATTACCTGATACCCCTTTATCTACAAAAACACCATAAGCAGCCATCTTAAATCTAACTGTTAATGTACCGCCTTTTCTTATAACAAAGAAGTCTATTGAATTAGACAAAGCTCCCTTCTTACCTGCTTTAGATAAGTTTCCTTGAGCTTGTTTAACTACTTGTTTTCCAAAGCTCTTTAGATACCTTTCAAGTGAGGGTAAATTCATTATACTAACGCTGCAAAGACTTCTACTTGTACATCAGTTGTTGCTGAAGGTCTTACTTCTACTGTAACTAAATCTTGTAATGTAGGGAATGCAGGACTTGCGTCTTCTTCACCAATTAATGCTTCTTCTGCTTGGTATAAGATATGCGAGCCGCCTGCCCTAACTGTTACTTGATAGTTAGTTGCTGAAGTTACAAAAGCTACTTTCATATCTTGGTCATCACTTAAATTTGTAACTCTTAGGTATTTACAATTCTCTACATCTAAAGCACCATCAGCACCATGCGGAGTTGAATTAAATACTGCAACTGTTGTAGTTTGCGAGTGCGTACAAGTTAATATTCTTTCAAATACATCTACTATGCCTGTAGTTGTTAAAGTGTTTGTAGAACCTCTGACTGAGCCGTTAAGGACTACATTTTCTGTAATTGTTGTTGTTAAATCTGCCATTTTATTTTTTATCTATTTGTTTAAGTTTATTTATTGCCCAATTTACACCAGACGAACCGCCCCAAGCATCCCACATTAAACCTCCGCACCCTTCTGAGTAAGGAACGTCTTTATGTTGTTGGTGTCTTTTAAATGATGCCATTCTTGCGATTGTATCTCTGCTGATAGGTTTTCTGTCGGCTAATTGTGCTGAACGTGTCCAACCTACTCTAGTACCGCAACTGCTTCCGTTTTCTTCTTTATATTTTCTTGCTCTTTTAGCATTGTTACTAGCTGCTTGTGGATAGTCGTTATAACTTTCTAGTTCTATGCTTATTGCTTCTAGCTTTTCTAATATGTCTTCGTAATTCATAGCTTTACTGTTATTTTAAATTTCTTCCATCCTATTTGAACTATTAATCTTCCTATCTTAAATTTTATCATTAGTAACCTGCACCTCTAATATTTGCAGGAATATTACAAGTTTGAAAATCATTTTGTACTAATACTCCTATATTAAACACATAGCCACAACATAAGTTATCGAACCTTTCCTGAAAAGGCTCTATTGTAAATTGGTCTTGTGTAAAATAGATAGGTTCGTTTATATCATTTACTCCGTTTAAAGATTGTCTTGAGCTATGCCTTAACATTCCTATTAAGTCCGTACAAATAGCTAAAGTTTGATTAAATACTTCTTGCTCGTTATTCTCTGTATTTACTAGCTTAGTTAATTCTGAATGTTGTTTAGTTTGCCAATCTGACTTTTCGCCTACCATGTCCATAATAAACACTTGGAAGTTATAAGTTAATTGACTGTCGCCTGTTTCAACTGAAGTAGGGTTAATATGCATTAAAGGGAACTTCTCCATCTTTTCTAAGTTGAGGTCGTAAATATCACCAACTGAAATTGTGCTTATTTGTTCGTGAAACTCGCCTAGTCTTAGCAAAGTGTTCACGACATTATTATAACTTTTATTGTTCACCATTTCTTTTAACTTTATTTTGTGAGTTTAAATCTGTTTCATAACTTAACCAAGTCAAGCACTCTAACAGTCCTAAATTCGTTATTCTTTCTAAGTTTACTATCTCGCCATTTGTCAATCTATACATCACGCCAAACCAACCCCATTTCTCTGCAAAGCTTTCAGTTGCTATTGCGTCTGCATTTCCGTCAGCCGCTCCATCAAATATAATGGCAAAATCGCTGACAATTCTCTGCCTAAATTGTAAAAAAAAACCAATGCACTTTGCACTTGTTCTGCTGACATCTTTTTCATTTCTTCCGTCCTAAGCCGAATATTTCCATCATAAGCATCAATAATATAAATGTCATTTTTCTT
>Ga0208666_1000223_pt1 | contig 28433 bp, 30 predicted proteins | sample 5B_taG_FD_184078 | JGI IMG/M metagenome (GOLD analysis project Ga0208666, IMG submission 184078) | Marine viral communities from the Subarctic Pacific Ocean - 5B_ETSP_OMZ_AT15132_CsCl metaG (SPAdes) (version 2) | ecosystem: Environmental > Aquatic > Marine > Oceanic | place: Pacific Ocean...
AATTAAAATATGGTAGTGAAGGTATTTTAGTAGAATGATTCAAAGATTCAAAATCAATTGGGTTAAAGTGCCAATCAAATGTAGCCTCAACTAATCGTATTATTCCCCATCTTTTCATTTCAGCAGTATTTTTACCACTCCCTTTGATAACCCCAGTTTCAAAATTAATATCTCTTTTTAATGATTGTGCAGTTACACCATCATATAGTTGATGCGAAGTTTTATTCCTGCTTTTGGATGCTTCACTTTCGTATATTATACCATAGGTTGAATATGGTTTTGAATGAGCAAACATACTGTTGTGTCTTAATTTAGATGAAGGATAAATATCTCCTGTTGCTAATAATTCATATGGTAATGTTCTAGGGTCTATTTGTTCAAATGCTGAATATAGAATATCAACTTCAAATGGTTTGTTTCCATTTATAGATGTAAAAGCATTATTTTGCTCACCTGAACCATCCCATATTTTTTCATTAATAGGAGCAGAACGAGGTAATGGGATATTATTACCATAATATGTATTTATCCCTAACCAACCATCTAATGTATTACTACCAAGTTTAGGCTCACTTGTTGGCGTAGTAGATAATGTATTGAGAGTACCATTTGCTTTAACACCATATCCTACTGCATATCCTTGTATTGCTTGAGGTTTTTTACCTACATTATAGATACTATCATGTGTCCTTGTTAAACCTCCCTCATTTATAGTCTGCAAATCCCAATATCTAATGGTTTCAGAAGGGGTTATATTTCCTCCAACCTCAAAACTATCTTTGAGCCTATGAATAAAACCACCTGATTCTATGTTATTATTAACCAAATACAAGTTAGTATTGCCTCTGTCATCAAGACTATTTATCTCTACTCTACCTAATGCCATTGGGAATAAAGGAGCAATTTCTAATACTGTTGAAGCAGAGTGTTGTTCAGTAATTTTAACTACATCAAACATTTCAGAGTTAACTGACATAATATCACTCTTAGTAATATCCACACCGTTTTCATTTCCTATTGTAAATGCAAAAATTGAGTCTTCAGTTGATATTGATTTAGGGGAAGATATATCATATCCAAGAGTATTTCCTGTTTTTGTAGAATCATCGTTAGAAGATAGTTGTAATGTAGTGTAATCAAAACCAGTAGTATAACCAATATCTAATCCTGATTTAAATGAAAGTCCTTTTTCACTAATAGAAGTAAAATCACCAAAACCAACACTATCAGTAGGGTTACTTTGCAAGGCTTTAGCCCCTGTTATAGAATTAATTTGATTTGAACCATATGGGTTGTATGTTTGAAGAGTGTTATTTTCAGTAGTAGTTAATGCTATATCAAACAATGTTACTGTTTTAGTTGTTGTACCAGTTACTTCCTTAACTTCTCCTATCAAGTCACCCGTGTTGTTCAACAACAAAGAATATTTATTTAATGCATCTAAAGGGTCTAGTGTTGCATTACTAAGAACAATAGTAACTGTTTTACCACTGATAGTAACGCTATTAATATTAGATATAGTAGTAGTTGTTAATATAGGTGGTAAAGAAGTTTTAATTACATCACTAAATTGTGTTAATGTTTTACTTATTGTATCTCCTAGCAACTTAGAACTATCGTCTCTACCTGATATCTTAAAACTTGTAAATCCACTTTCTGTTTTAACATCAATATCTTCTACTTCACCACTAAAGACTTCATCTGTAATAGAATAAGAACCATTATAGTAATATGGAATATCAGCAGAAACTGTTGATTTTTGATATAACGTCTTACTAGGATTTTTTAATTTAGCATATTTATTATTCTTATCAGCATAATCTATTTCTAATGCATGACTATTATACTTTAATGGTGTCATAGTAGATAGATGCATTCTACTATCCGTTTTTTGCACCGCTACATTATCCATAGTTAAAGCCTGAAATACTCCTCCGGTAGTTATCTTAGCAACTGTATCTGATTCAAACTCAAAATTAAGAACTCCTGAATAGGGCATTACAAACATTGTTTTACCTAGTATTTCTATATCAGGGTCAGGTGTATTTAGGTTGCCTGAACCAACCCAAGATGAAGCACTAGTTAACTTGTAATCTTTTATTGTAATAGTTTGAGCATTATCAGAGGACTTGTTAGTAATACTTTGCACAACAAAATGATAATCTCCTACCTCAATAATATCATTTATTGATAGTATATGGTGTAAATCTATTTCTGTTGGAATATCATATAATGTAAGAGCATTATATGCAGTTTTATTGATATAACCTGTTATTCTTTTTTTAGTGAACTTACCATTAAATAGATTATTTCTTAATTTTAACACATCTCCTTCTCTAACTTTTAGATGTTGAAGTCCACTATTATCCATAAGAGTAATATGAGCCATTTTAGTCAACTTGTTTTTAGGACTATTCAATGACTTACTTTGTATAGGCTCAATTTTATTGTTCTTGTATTCTGCTTTTTCAAAAGTAATATATCTAGTTGGCCCAGTTAAACCGCCATCAATACTGTTAGTAGTAGGTGTAAGTAAATCATTTGCTTGTCTTTTCATTTTAACAAAGGCACTATCCCATTTTGTTGCATCAAAAGAAGAATTACTAGTATTGCTATCAGTAGTTTTATGAGCATCTACTAATGTTGCAAGTATTTTGCTTCTTCCTAAACTCGGTATTGTGTTAGAAAACTTTGATTCAGTTCTAAATACTACGTTTTGTATAGTCTTACCAATTTTTATTTTTTCTCCACTTGTACCTACTGTACCAACATTTACGGTGAATGTTGCTCCGTGTACAGCCACTGAAAGTGCGTTGCCTGAACTATACCCAGTACCTCCATTAGCAATAGCAATACTAGTAAAAGAATATATGCCTAATCCTGAATCATATGATACTGTAATATTAAATGTAGCACCATCACCATCTCCTCCTGTCGAGGAATAGGTGTTAGTCCCAGTACCTCCTGTTAGACTGCCTGTTCGTGAATGTGATGCTATTGACAGTACAGCATTCGAACCTGCGGTAAAGGAACTTAAACTAATTCTAGAATAATCAATTTTAAATTGTCCTGCTGTTCCTGTTTTTTCTTTAATATTACCAATATAATTATTATTAGAATCAAAAATAGATTGCCCTTCAACTAATTTATTCAGGTCAGTATTACCATTTGTTAAATGAAATGTCTGAGAAGTAGTATTAGCATATTGAGTGTGAGCAGAATAAATATCAACATTTAATTCTGTTCCATAAGCCCACCATCTCTCAGATGTAACATTATACTTTTCACAAAAATCTAATTGATTATCTTCGTCTAATCTATCATTGTAAAAATAGAATAATGGTTTAATGGCTCTTACTGTAACATCATACTTATCAGTGGCTAAGTCTGAATCTCCCCTTAAGCCATAACTGACTGCAACAACTGATGTATCTGTTTTAGCCGTTCCTTTGTATATTTCAAAATTAGAATTAATAGGAACTGCTGTTGGGTATTTAGGCTCAAACTCTAATCCATCACCAAACTCATCAAATGATGTTATTCTAGTTATTCTAGCAAAGTGTGGTCTAATGTTATTCCTACTTTCAGTGTCTAAAGTACTTACTAATGAAGTACTATGAGAATCTTTATTTCCTGTGAGGTCGGGATTGATTAGAATAAAATAATCATAGTTATCAATATCTAAACCTATCCTACCCGAAGGATAATTAGAAGTATCATATTTGAACTTACTATTATTTACACTAGAATCATTACTATTTGAATCATATACTTTTATTTTATACGAATTAGTTTCATCTCTGTTTTTAGCATAAGTGCTTAATGAAGTATTAGTTGGATATATTCGATTTACAATTAAACTAGCATCATCGTTTGATACACCACCACTATGAGGAGCATTTCTTATTTCAATGAAGTTAGCAGAATCAACCCAACTAAGACCTGTTGTTGAGTTTTCATATCCTATTTGAGTTGCTTTAAATTGAGGATTAACTGAAACATCTGAAAAAGCATCACCACTAACAAACTCATTCCTTTTATCATCATAATCACTAGTTACGTCAGTATCTTTTTTACCGACATTAATGGGGTAAAACATTCTACCAGTTATAGTATTCGCCGCACCCATTTACTCACCAAACCTGTAATAAAACAATATGTTACTATAACTTGGAGAGAGTGTTTTGGTTGTAGATAGATTTGGAGCGTTACCGCTATGCATTGCTATTTCATATATTTCACCATAAAACTGTTCACTAGCAGAAGCCCCTTTTCCTATCTTACAATCACTAGGATGTAATGTTACATTAGACTCTAAATGTTGTGTTGATGCTTGTAATGAATTATCAAGATATATTTCTGCGGCATGTTTTAGATAAGTAAAAGATATCTTATACATTTGGTCTAAATATAATGCTTCTTTTAATTGGGAGTAATAAACAGTAGTGCTACTTTGGGCTTTATCCATTGTTATTACTCCTGCACCACTACCCGGCAAAATACTTGTACCGACTACTTTACCGATAGAAACTCCTGAACTATTAAACAACTCTGTTCCTTTTCCAACTAAATTAATATTACTAGCAGTTCCTAATGTTAAAGTAGAGGCTGTGCCATTACCAGTAGCAGTATCTAATTTAGTTAGAGAAGTAGTATTACCTACATAATATCCATAAGGGTCATAATAACCTGTTAGTTTATTCTCTGCTTTAATCACTGTATCAGTTTCTAAGGTTTGAAAAGTTCCATTTGTTGATTTGAACTTGGCTACTATTTTATATTCGGCAGGTTGATTATAACTATTATCAGTAGTATTTTCTAAATATAATTGTACATTAGTATTATGAAATATCATTAACTTATTTGGAGAACTAGTATATTTTGTAGTAGAAGACGTTCCTAATATACTAGTACTTTCATATGTACTTGCTCTATTACTAAGCGAATCACTTGGGTATGGAGGAGTTTTAGTAGAATCTAACACTCCAAACTCAGCGTTTCCATGTCTAGCAGAACCGTTTACGTCATATGGTGTAATAATACACTCGATAGTAAATGCTCCTGTATTATCCCAAGGGTTTCTATTTCTTACATCAGAAATAGTATCAGCAGTAGGAGTACCAACATTATCGCTTGACGGTTCTACTTGAGTAACAGATATGTCATAATCTAGATTTAGATAGCCGCTTGACAGAAGAGGAAAGACTAGTTTGTATGGACTACCTACATATGCGTTAACCATTTCTAATCCCTCAATCTAAGAAGTTATCCGCTATCACCTTTGCTTCCTCAAACTCCAATTGGAATTGTACAGATGGAAACTCCTGTCCTGAAACTGTTGTTGAAAATGAACGAATAAATCCTGTAATTCCTAGAGTAGCAGAATCTGTATCAGTAGAATTATATGGAGTAAAATATGCTTTACCTCCACTAACAGCCGCAGTAAAATCATTATCGTATTCTCTGTTCTTCCATGACCAAGGTATTAATTTACAATCATTCAAATCAGTATTCTCATTAGTATTTTCATGATATTCAAAATCATGATTAACCCTACTTGGAATTAGAATAACAATCTTGTTTATGTTTTGGTCATCTTGAAACGTACTAGCATCAACATAAGAATGAATCAACTGTGCTAATTCAAAAGAAGTAAATCTTCTTGCTTTTGATTCTCCATCTTCTGTTTTCTTTTTAGTGATAGTTTGGTCAACTAATATCCCTGTTACACTAACAGTTTTCTGAGCCATACCAATATCCATAGCCAAGTTAAGAGACTCACCTCTTACTGCTCCTGAGAATGGTACTCCTAGATTCATTACTGTTTTACTTGTTGATACTGTTAAGTCACTAGCGAGTAAAGAGATTCTATTCTCTTGTCCACTACCAAACTCATTTCTTCTTTGTAGTTCTAAGAAGACTCTATAATTTGGGTCAACCATCACAATCTCCCCGTAGTATGTGCTGTTCTATTCATCTTTAGATTAATCTCTCTAGCAACCTTATTTGCTATATCTCGTATCTCTGCATCAGAAGCACCAACTCTACCATTAACATGAACGTGTATGTTACTTCCTGCCATCCTTCTACTTTCAGCATTAGAGTGTACTCTTGCTCCTGAAGGTAGTCTAACTAGTTCAGGCCCACGTTCTCCAACTAAAGCCATACCACCACTACTTACTCCACCATTAGCAAAGGAGGCAAGACCACCACCAAGAATTGCACCTGCACCCTGAATATCGCTACCAAGACCTTTGATTTTAGTTCCACCAAACCCTAAAGTACTATTTATTGCTGTTCCAATACCCTTGACAATACCACCAATAGCCGTGAATATTCCTTTTAGTAATAAAGAAAGCATTGTTTGTAGAGTTCTTAGAAGTATTCCTATCAAACCATTCATCATCATAACAAATCCATCTAGTAGTTTCTTACCATCACCACCGAATGCTCCCTGAAACATCATAAATACTCCTGTTAATGCTTCTTTTATATTAGCAAGTATCTTACCAAACAAACCAAATTGTTCTTCAAACTTTTTAAATCTTGTACCTAATTTCATTTTCTTTATTATAAATATTAATAGTGCAAACCCAGTAACAATTGCCGCTAATCCTATCAGTATTTTTCCTAATACGACAGACCCTACAACGAAGAAAGTCTTTACCTTACCACTAATTTTCGACATCATTTTTAAGAAATTACTACCCGCAGTTTTCGCTCTACCTGAAAAATCCTTTCTATTTCTACGAGTAAACTTGAATCCTGTTCGGGGGTCAATTCCACTCATTCCTATATTTCTAATACCACGATATGCTCTTGCACTATAAGACCCTATTTTTCTTACTCCTCTACCTACTAAACTGTTTTCTGCCTGTTCTTTTACGTACTCTCTAGCACTTATATCCCCTGAAATGAACTTTGAAGTTCCTGATTTTTGTAAGGCTTTTGCAATAGACCCAATAGCGTCATTAACTGCGTCTCCGGCTTCTCCCCAAAGTTGCTTATATTTTGCAATACCATCTAAACCTGCTTTATCAAATAATTTGAATAATGGTGTTTTTTTAATTTCTTCATTTGTTTTTCCTAAAGCCTTTTCTATTTCTTCAAACGACTCCATTAATTTTACATTAGCATCTACTGCGTCTAACGTTGCTTTTCTAGCCTGTTCTTGTCTATTATGATATACGTTAATAATATTACCAACCGCACGAATCTGATTCTGTAATCTCCACATTCCTGTACCGGAAAGAATACGGCTGATAATATTCCATTCTTGACTGCTTTTAGCAAGTTCACCGAATGCTTGACCTGTTCTAGTAATAGAAGTATTAGCCCTATCAAATGCTAGGCTTAATTTAGAAAGGTCTTGAGCCGTGTCTGTCATTCTTTTTAGCCTCCCTTTCTATTTCTTTGTGTTTTATTGATTCTACTTCTGCATGTATTTGTAGCATTTCATTCATTAATTTCATTGAGGTATGTTGTGCTTCCGCAGGACTTATTGAAAAAATCTTGCAGTATGAATACAATATGATTCTAAAGGCAACAGAAGGTTCTACTTCTCTACCGTGTAGTGCTTTACGAATCAAATTGCTTTTTTTGTATCCTCCTCCTGCAAGTCAAAGAATGGGTTTGGGAGGACTTCTTTTAACTGCGCCCCAACATAAGGGCTTAGTCTGAGTAATTCTAAACTAGTAAGTACGGGTTCTGTTTTCTCTACAAACTCTGTACACATGAACTTGTACATCTTGTTTAAATCAAGAGTCATTTCGCCATTATCACCCATTTGCATAACAGTAGATAGTGCTTGCTCGACTTGTAGCCAAGTGGGTTCTTTTACCCATACTTTTAGCACTTCATCCGAATCAGGGCTTACCTTTATCGTATGGCATTCAGTTGCAATTGTTGCAAACAGGCTGTTCTTATCACTTACTATTTTTTCTTCACTCATTGTATTTCCACCTAACTAAAAAACTAACAAACAAACGATGTTAGTGGAATGTAATGAATATAATAAAGGTTCTAACTTACTTAGAATCCCCCTATATTCCTGATGCAGATTGAAGTATTTTCCAATCTCCTTGATACTTAGCATCTGCTAATTTCCTAGCAGAAAGAACTACATCTACTTGTACTGGGCCTTTATCTTCAGGCAAAGGAACAGTTACACTTTGAGTAATATAATCTTCAAACTTTAACTCAATGAAATCATCTACTGTACTATTATCCATATCCTTAGCAAACCTTAGAGTTAGTTGTTGACCATCACCATTAGACTCACCATCTTTTCTTAGTTCATCCCAAATTGTTGTATCCGTAACAAGCAATGATAGGTTGATGTCATATGTTCTCTGAGCAGGTATATGTGCTGACATTATTTGACGAGAAGATTGTCCTATGAATCTTTGAGGAGTTATGTTGTTATTGATAGCAACACTACCTGACTTTACTCTAGCGACAGTCTGACCGTATAGTTTAATCTGTCCACCTGAAAACAAGTAAGGTCTGATATTAGTATCATCAGCATGGTAGTTGAATAAACCAGTACTTGTACTATCATTTGTTCTTTGCCTTCTTCTAGGTGTATAACCCGCAGGAGCATCAAAAGCCCTTCTTGTAACTAAGTCTAGATTTGCTTTCAACTCTTGTCCTTCATCGAAGTTCATAGTTAAACTGTTTACTTGACAGCCAGTAAATACTCTAGCATAAATGTCTTTGAATGGTCTTGTAGTGCTATCAGTTGTAGTACCTAATGAACCAACATAGTAGTTGTTATTTACTAAACCTGATTTTTCATATGTTACTTCTAATGCAAAGGATGGCAATGCGTCTCCATTATTCTCAGTAAAATCATAGAGATAATAACCACCTGCATTTTCTGTTACTTGTTGTAGTTTGGTTTTATCTGAACTTGGGGGGTATTCTTTTCCTCCTATTGTTCTAACTAGTCTATCAGTATAATTAGTTACACCTGAAGTAATTGCTACTCCTGTACCTGATAAACTACCTGCCGCACCCAACGTGTGTGCCGCACCGCCTCCTGATGTTCCATTTGTAACATTATAACTTCCTAATGCATAGTATAACCAAGACCCATTACCCATTGAAATATCTAAAGAACCACCACTAACAGTTTCTCCTTTCTTGTATTGGTATCCTAGATTTCTAGAACCACCTAATGCTAAACTAACTTGTGCTACTTCTACTTCTACATTAGGAGGAGTTAGAGTATTAACAAGACCTAGCCAATTATCTGCTAGTAGTGTTGGTTTTCCTGTTATCACATTAGGAGCAGGAGAAGGTGCGCCAAAAGACATGATAGTAATATCAATGTCATCATCAACTGCGTCTCCAATATTTTCTGCAAAGGTAATAGTGTTTCCAGTATTACTCTTAATCATGTATGTCCCATTAAAACTAGCACTTGTAGCGTTTACTATCTTAGCCATACATCCTTGATATAAGTTAGTTACTAAGGTCATTGCAACGCCTTCAACAGCATCAATCAAATCAACAGTAGTAAAATCTGCAAGAAGGTCACATCCTTCAAAATAGATGTCACTTTCAGGTATCATTGTAGCACTTACACCTGCTCCTGTAAACACCTCATCTGTCAAAATTGTTGTTGTCGTCATACGCTTCTCCCCATTCTCTTCATCTCTACGCCTAGTTTATAGCCCAATAACCTTTTCTTTCTATCATTGGCTTCACTCCTACTTTGCAACTTTATTATTTCTGCACTATCAGTGTAAACTGTTCCCCCCACTGTCGTAGATATAGTAGGGCTAAGTGAGTTTGTCTCAAGAACATGTCGCAAGATTCTGTATAATATTCTAAGTCTATCTCTAGATGTTGTATTATCAGCAAAGTCTCTTCTATGTAATACTCTCATATGTATTGTAAAAGAGAATGTTTCATTTCTAACTGCGTAATCCATAGTAGGATATGTGGTAGAAGAACTATCTTCATAGACAACAATAACTGCTGAATCACTATCAGCGTCTACTCTTCTTCCTTCCTTTGGTTCAATTGAACGAACATCTATTACTTTAGGAACAGGTAAGTTAGATGTTATATCTCCCCTGTTGTATAATGTAAGTCCTGAAGAAGACCAGTTTTCAGTAATCACTTTCATTAGAAATGTAACTTCATCAAGTATTCCTGCCATTTACTGCCTCCATTGCTTTTTCTTGTACTCTACCTACAAAGACATCTAATGCATGTTTGAATACTTCATCATCACTAATAGAAAATCCTGCATAACCTAGTTCTGCTAACGCTTCATTTCTTTCTATCTCTCTATCCAAGATTTCACGAAATAAATTGTTTAAGTCTTGCATAGTATCACGATATAAAATGTATTAGATTCTTTTTACCATCAACTATTTTATTTGCTTCTTCAAGCATAATGTCATGTTTGGTTTTCAAATCAATATTAGAATCTGTCTCGGCAATTAAAATTGAATTGTCATCATGCCTAATAATTTCTGCCGCAACAAACTTAGTCGCCGCTTCATGTATCGGTGCAGGAACTCTACCATCCCCCGCAACATATGCAACTCTAATTGAATGATTAGTGATGTGAGGATATTCTTGTAAAAAGAATATTTTCCCCTCACTTTTCATTTGCCAAAAGTCTCCTCTTCTTCTTTGGTCTTGGTGGTCAGTAAAACCTTCTACTGAACCAAATGTAGAAGAAATTGTACAGTTAGACCCGTCATCACCTAGAAGCAATGAAGATATTACTATTGTATCTCCTTGTTCTGAATCAGTGGTAGCATAAAAGAAATCTGAAATATGTACACTATCATTTCCGTTTGCCGTTACAGTTTTAGATGCAGTTTCTCCTGTAAACTTAGCCGTCTTCATAGGATATACTTCATTGATAGCATCAACTATCTGACTTGCAGTAGTCTTAGGGCCGAAGTTATCAAAGAACTCAGTTGCTTCATCTAACTCAAAAGTATATGTTCCCACCGTTAAAGATATTTTCCAAGCACTATTAGTTACAGTACTTGGTACTGTTAGTCTAGCAGTTGCTGATGCTAGGTCTTTCCAATTATTACCTTGGTATATTTCTAACCTGACTAACTTCTGAACTTTAGGTTGAGATAGTTGAATGAACCCAACATAATCTTTGTATGGTCTTACTGGATATGCACCTTGATTGAATGCTGTATCAAAAGAGTGAAACTCTTCATGATGTAATATTGGTCTATATGATTGTTTAATACTATCATCTATTTTTTCTTCTACTCTTTTTATTATCTTACCTACTTCTGCGATAGTAGGGGTAGTTGAACTAGTAAATGCTCCAATTTGTAATAAGTTAGAAACATCTGTATGCGTAGTATAGTAGCCATTACCTGCTGTATAACTAACATTAATATTTGTAAAATCACTTGGAGAACTTACTTTACCCATCTAATCACCTTTCTATCATTTCCTTTAATCCTTCATACTCAGTATAAACTAATCTTAATTCATCAGCATCATTAGAATCAGTAAGGGTAGTTCTATTTTCTATTTGTTTATCTGACGCACCTATTCCTCTTTCAGAAAATCTACCTGTTTTGAATCTATCTTTACCACCACTAGTACGGCGACCAATATTAGTATCTACTTGACTAGTAACTTTTATTTTTCTACTAAACGTTAGAATTGGTATTCCTTCAGTATCGGATACTTTGAACTCAACATCTCCTTCTCTTTTCCAATCTTGACCTTCTTCTAACTGTTCTTTTATTGTAGACATCAATCCATCAGTATCATCAGCCTCTGCTAATAGTGGAATAATGTTAACTGATTCTCTGTAATCCCCACTCTTGATGTTCTTTAGTATTGCTTGTATCTTTGAGATAAAAGTATTGTGATTACCAAAAGCAGGATAGTATTCTTTAATTTCACCATCTTCTTCTATACCAATTGGTTTTTTCTTTCCTTCAACTGCTTGTACTTTGGGTGTTTTCCTATCTGCTGTTGCAATCTGAACCTTTTTCTTGTTTTTATCAAGACCATACATGAACATGTTATATAATTGGTCATCTTTAGGATTAATTACTTCTTTAAACTCGGTTTCTGTTTGTTCAGGATTTGATAAGTTATAATCATCATTCTTAATAGAAACTATTAGTTGGTTGAAAAACTCAACTAATTCTTTCCTTCTTTTCTCAGACAACACTTGCATGAACTTAGCAAAAGGTGCTTCGTTTTTATCATATACATAACTACCCCAATTAGATTCCAAATCATCAAACAGCGATTTTAACATAAGAGTTCTTTTTGTCATATTTTTAACAGCAGATGTAAGTTTCTTATCTTCATCCTTTCCTCCACCTTTAACAGCCCATAAAATAAAGGCTTCTTCATCTTCCCATTCTTTCATTTTCAGAGTAATACTTACTTGGCCTAAATCAATCTTATTTGATTGCGGAGTTAATGCTCCTAGTATTGCATCCTTTAACCCTGATTTTCTTTGTGACCTAACTATCTCAATAAGTTCCTTTTCATTTGGGAGAGATATATCTTGTAAACTTTCCCAAAGTTCCTCTAAGTTTTCACTTCTATTGTCTGTGTTAAATGCTTCTTTCTTACCAAATGAGTTTAATTCATATCTACCATTACCTAAAATCTTCAGACTAACAAGTTTGTTAGACCCTGTTGTTTCGGCTTTTCTTAACATCTTTTGAGTAATACCCGCATCATCATCTTCTGAATCTTCCATACCTTCAGCAACTTCTCTATCCATTTCTGCTTGATATGCTTCTTCTTCCTCTGCCTCTTTTTCTTTCTGAGTTTTTTTCTGTTCTGCTATTTCTTTAACACTTAGATTCTTTCCTTTAACAGAATTAAATTGAAATGAATCTTCACCCAGTTTTCCATATCCTTCTACCTTGAATAATTTAGTAAAATACCCTTCAGTATCAATAGTAATATCTGTACCTGTTGTTGATAAGAACTCTTGTAGTGTAGATGGATATAATACAGGCTCACTCCTATCAAATGCCCCTAACAGTCTACTGCTTCGAGAAATGTATTTGTCTTTTGCTTTTTCTTGAGCAGGTTTAGTCTTTCTATCAGTATCGTCTAACCCCTTACCATATCTGTCTCCTAAGAGTTTACTCACTTTCAAATCATTACCTAAATCAATAAGGCGAGTATTTTGGTCATCCATCATATCTCTCAGACCTTCAGAGAATGCACGATTTTTACCATCAGGTTGAACATAACCCATTCCTTGTAGTTCAAGTACTAGTTTAGACAATGGGGCTTTTTCTATAACAGAAAGAAATGATTGTAAATATTCATCATATTCTTCTTCATCGAAATACAAGTCAGTACCTTTGTAATCACTATCATCTAAAGTAATTAGATTTCGTGTAACTCTTCGAACCTTTTGCATGTTAGTTGTATCTGATACAGAATTGAATATGTATGCGGCTAGGTTTCTGAATAAAGGTTGGTTGTCTAACAAGTCTTCCCAATTACTTTTTTTATCTTTAGGAGTTAAAACAAAACCTGTTTTTAGCCTATCTACTACCTTATCATTTACTCTTATATCCGGCATTCATCAGACCCCAACCTATGCAAGCCATTTAGCCCATGCAACTGCTTTACCCAAACCTGATGCTAAACCTAATCCACTTTGAGGTGGAGTATATGTTGGCTGTCCTGTTTGTGGGTCTATCCAATACGGATTGTTCATGTTGTCATAACCACTTGGAGGAATAGGATAGCCACTACCATTGTTCATAGCCATTTGTTGTTGATTTAAGGTGTTGTTAAAATTAGTACTCATGTTACCGCCTTGAATCTGACTTGGGTTTAACCCTTGAGGGTTCATACCCATTTGTGGAGTTGTCGTAGGTGTTTGTTGCTGTGGAGCAGAGAAACCCTGTGCTTCTAGGTATTGTTGTTTAGCCATTCTTCTTTGCATAACAACTTCACTATTGATTGCAGTAGCCAATAGATTCTGCAAATCTAAATCTATATTTTCTTGTGTAATACTAGTAAAGTCAGAAAGTGCTTCAGGAGACATTACTAAGTTTCCACTTGAACTTTGATTAAACTCTAATTTAACTAACATTTGACTAACCGTTCTACTAACAGTATCTTCAATTAGTTTTTCTAATGCTCCTAAGAATGCTTCTCCATGATACTGAAAGAAGTCTTCTACATGGTTTTCTTGCAATGTCAAAAGGTTGTTCATTGCTTTAAATTGGGTCTGCTGTTGCGCTCCAATTTGTGTTGATAAGTTACTATTGCTTGTTCCGAATAATCCCATTACGCTACCTCCTCTTGCTCCGAACTTGATACTACCTTAGCACCTTCAGTTAATAGTGTTTTGATTCTTTCGTTAATTCCGTTGTTTTCTATTATTAATCTAAACAACTCTTCTTCTTTAGTTTCAGAAACACTAGAAGGGGGGTGTATTGACCATCCTAAAGATGAAAGAGATTGTATGTCCTGTTGTTTTAATCCTGTTAATGGCCCACTTGCTAATGGATTTAGAGTTTTAACCGAAGGCATATATGCACTGAAAGAAAGGCCATGTTCGTCTGCTAGTATTTGTTGTTCTAACATTTCATATTGCCTGTGTATCTGAGCATGTTTTTCACAATAAGTACCGCGCATTGGATAGCCTTTACGCACCTTATGTAATGGAAGGGGTGGCCTCATTGCATCTCCTGCTTCCCAAACTTTTTGTGAACCACATACTACACATCTATCTTTTAAATTGTATTTGAATCTGTATGGTATTTTCAAGAACTTTTTCTTTTCAGGCATTAATATCTTAGTTATCTCTTTCAATTGTTTCTTTGGTTTTGTATTTTTAAACTCATAAAACATTACCGCACCTGCGGCTCTTGCGGCTGAAAACCTATCTAAAAATGGGTTCGCTCCTGTATTTGCTGATTGTGCGCCAATCAAACTTGGTGGTTGGAATTGCATTGACATCTATCTCTCTCCTCTAGTAGTCCCTTATCATTGTTAGGATTCCTCTATATACCATCTCTGAATCAGATTTAGCACTTACAATGTACTTATGACATGGGATTCCTTTATCATTTAATTTCTGCATTCCATTTCTAAATGATTCAAATATTGGGTGTTTTTCTATCTTACCATCATAGTCATATTTATCTTTCCATAAGTCATATTTGTTAGCCCAAAGAGCAACAGCAATTGGATAGTCATGCATTTTCTTTTTCTTCTTTTTTCCGTTAACGTTCCAATAAGGAGAACAAATAGTATCCACTAAAAAAGTCCAACATAACTGTTGTTCTATATCGTAGTGTTTATCCATATGCCTATCATCTAACATGAATATAATATATTTAACATGTCGAGTGCGCATATCTTCAACCCACTCAGTCCAAAATACAGTCTCTCCACCAACATCAGCCGTTTTGACAGTATGTGCATCACCATCTAATTTCACATATTTTCTAGATGCTCTCTTTAAACCAACAGTTCTATCTGTAATAGAAGGAACTTCACCTCTAGTTCTTAGTTGATGATGTAGTGTAGTTTTACCTGCTTTACTTGCTCCATACACACCAAAGGGAATTGAATGAAGTCTTTGATATACTTTGTTAAGTCCTTCAACAAGCAGTATTGCAAATCCTGCCATTACTGACATTTTGCCTTACCCCCATAGATGATGCCAAAAACTAAACATTCCGTCTAATATCCATTGGAATACATTTATTCCGAAAAGAGGTAACATGTGTCCTATTGAAAAACTAACAACACAAGCAATCCCACTCCAAAGAAAAAATCTTGCTCTTAAAAACCAAATATCAGCAGAATGCGCTCTTTGTAAATCATATGCTAATGTGGATTCATCAAATCCCATTAGTATTTCTGAAACCATGTATTACCCTCATTCATTGAATTGGGTTAAGAATGTTGGACTCAATGCATTATCATTAGTGGTTACTGATTGCATAAATGGAGTCTGAATCTCCCCATAGTTTTGTTGTTGGAATGTTTGGTTAAACTGACGTAGTGAATCTCTAACCCTCTTACGGTTTTCTTCTTCTCTAGCCTTTCTATTCCAATAACCATCTATATTCCTCTTTAACAAAAACTCTTCTATAACATCGTTTAAGAATAAATCGAATATTGCTTTCATTATCATTATCGCACCTACTGTTGCAATACCAAATAGAACGGCATGAGAGAATCCTCCGTATGGAAAGTTAACTCCTACCATTTGGTAAAAGTAAATATTAACACCACTCATTGCCCCTACGAACAAAATGGTCATAATTAATCTTGTATCTGTATCAATTGATGGCAAAAAATCAACTCCATGTACAGGAGTATGCCCCACCACTCCCAGTTAATATTGCAGTTATTCCTGTTCCCATTGCTCTACCATGAAAGTCAAACTCTGTTGTTGTATTAGCGGTTAGGATTAATCTAGCAACTTCGTCAGATGAACCAACAGTAGTACTAGCACTATCATAGATTTTTAGTGTTGCAGTCCCAGTTGAAGTGAAATGGACACTATTTAATTTACAAACACCAGTGTTCAAAACTGCACTAGCGGTTCTAACGGGGCTACCTGCAACTCCCCCGACCATCATTTCACATCCTTCTTAGTGGTCTTTTTAGCAGGTGTTTTCTTTGTAGTTGTTTTCTTAGCAGGTGTTTCCTTCACCTCTTCTTTAGCAGGAGCAATAGTTTCAACAACTGTTTCCACTACTTCTTCTACTTTCTTTTTGGCGGCTGACTTTTTCTTTGGATATAGAATAGATAAAACATCATCTTCTTCTGCAACATTCAAATGTGCTTTTAGATATCTTAACCTTCTGTCGTCTAATGTTGAAATATGTTTCTTATCGTCTTGTGTAAAATCAATAAGAATTGATTCATCACCGCAATAATCTATTGCAACGTTTGCAGGAACTTCGCACCATGTATGCGCTCCTATCGAATATTCGCCTTTTCCTATTACTATCTCGCCTTCAGGTCTATGTCTTACTAGTTTCATTAATGCCATAATTATGCCTCCATTATATTGGGTAGTATCCCCTACCCCGATAGTTCGGAGTAGAGGGTACTACTTTACGTTTTCACTTTCTAATGAAGTACCTTAAGCACTCTTTAGGTTAGTAATCTTACCTTGTCCTTTGAAGAAGGAACAGCATGTCTCACCCATAGTGCGGTACATACCTTGGTTTCCAAGTTTACCAACACCGAATGGGTTTCCACTAGTAATACCATCTTCGAAGTATTGTGTAGGTTTCATTACAGATAGCCATAGGTGGTCTGTATCTAGAATCAGTATGTCACTGATACGGTTAGTTGTTCCTGCACCTGTTGATGGCATATCTTTAGCAGGTATAATTGGTATGTCATAGTATGTTGCAACTCTGAAACCAACTTCTTGACCTTTAACACCACGAACACCATTATGGGTAGGAACAATCTCTTTCCTGTCCATGAATCTTTCTTGTGCTTGTAACAAGTCAGAAAGTTTCTGTATGGTATCATATCCAGTAAGGATAACTTTAGGGTTTCCACCGTTTTGGCGTATTTTCCTAATCATATCGTTAAGTAGGCTCAATGTTAGAACTCTACAATCAGCAGGTAGGTATCCTGCTCCGAAATCAACTTCAGCATCTAGGAAAGAAGGTACACCTGTGTAGGTAAATGCCCCACTGTTTCCTGCAACAGTTACAACTCGCTCTGAACCATAGATAGTTGCCGCATCAGCAATCTGTGCAAATGTACCATCGTTGTTCTTGCTGTTATGGAAGATGTTATCTTCTTGCATTATAGCCAATTCAGCCGCAGATGAAACTATCTTCATTAGTGAAGTATAGTTCTTCTCAATACCTGTTGTACCGTTTTCGTTATACTTCTCAAGAGGCATAACTAACATTTTGCTCTGTACTTCAGCGTGTAGTTTACCCATGTCTTCTCTAACGATAGCACGAATATCACCAACACCGTCATCAATTGCCGCAAGTTCCATTCCAAGTTCTGAGAACTCAAACAGATGTGCAATAGTCTTAGGACTGACGTATAGTTTTGTGTACTCAGGTGCTAATGCATGGAAGTCTGTACCAATTACAGCATTCTCTCCAACTCCACCAATAGTATCTGCTCTTGGTGTTGCCGCGTTTGCAGACGAAATGTTTGCAGTTACAGCGTTAGAACCTGTTGCGAAATTAGAACCACTACCACCAATAGGTCGGCTCTTTAGAACTCTCCAACCGCTTGATGTGTATGGCCTCTTTGCAATCATAGAAAGAGGGTTTACTTCTTGGTTCAGCATAGACCAAACTTTCTGTCCATAAAGAACGTTGTATAAGTCGCCTAGACCTGCCGCCGCAGTAAAGGGATTTGAAGAAGCATCGTGTGGAGTACCGAAACCACCAACAACTCCACCCGCTTTGAGTAGAGCGTTACCTGAGTTTCCGCCATATCCGTATGTTGCCGCTTCTAAATCTTTCATTGTTTTAATATATCCTGACATATTTAATCACCTCTTGTTAATGCGTGTAAGTCATCCCAAGACATCTCAGCCGCCGCTTCGATACTTGTTGGGAAACCAGTAGGTAGTGACATAGCCACTTCTTGTGCTTTCCTAATCTCAGAGTTTCTCTCTGTTAGAGATTTGCGTAGTTCAGCAAACTCTGTTTTCAGAGCCGCTACATCAGAACGAGCATCATATTCTGCTCTTTCTGCGTTAGCCTTTTTTACAGATAGTTCGTTAGTAAACCTTGTTTCGAACTCTTTGCTTAGAGAGTCGTAAGCCATTGCTTCCATTCTCTCTGCTTTAAACTTAGCATAAGCCTTCTCAACATTTTCAGCACTTAAATCAAGAGTAGAGAAATCAGTTCCCTCTAATCCTTTTGCTACGTTAAGTGCAGCAGGTGCAGCAGTAGGCTTTCCGCCACTTACTACTTCTTCTCCTGCTTCGAACTCTCTTGTTTCATCTTCATCAAGAGCCTTCTCTTCCATGTCATCTTCTGCTTTTTCTTCCATGTCTTCGTCTGTGTCGGCTTTTTCATGTCCATACATTTTCTCATCCATGTCTGCATTAGTATCCATATACTCTGCGTTCTTCGTTACGGCATCATCAACTTCACTGTGAACGTTGTTAACTTGCTTCATCAAGTCATTCAACTCTTCCAGTGCTTTTTCCAATTTTTCACTCATTGTTTTATCCTCCATTTTTAAAATGTCGAACTTTGCTTCGGGATTAATCCCTTTCTCGCAGATTGTAACTTCATGCAGTTCCAACCTGTCTATCTCGTTGTATTCCCCATACTCATCAGAAGTCTTTTGCTTCTTTGAGATGGCTTGTCCACCTATACTAAAGGAACGAAGTGTTCCTTTTCTAATACCTCTTGATATTTCTTTTGCCTTTTCTATGTCATCTCTTAGTTTGATAACTACATAGAACCCAACATCATCAACTGAAGTCTTGTGAAGTACACCGTGACTATCACGGTATTGCTCAACAACTTCTCCAACTTGTACATTAGAATGATTAGACATTACATTTCTGTATTTCTCGTCAGACATGTATTTCTTAACAGCATCATTTAATGCTTCTAGTGTGATTAAATCATTTTGTTTGTCAACTATTTCTATTGAAGCATAACCTCCAATGATTAAACTATCTGACTTAAGAATGCTGAACTCATGAGAAGATTCTGCCTTTAGTAAAGGAGATTCCATCATCAACATTGCAGTCAAGTTTCTACTCTTACTATATTAAATAAAGGTAAGATTAGTTCTTTTTAGGCGTTGGGAAGTCTAATACAGCATATGTATCTTCAGCAATATTCCATTTGTTAGGGTTCTCTTTATCTTCTAACATCTCTTGCTTTTTACCTGTCCAAGCAATCCAACTCTTTTTCTCATCTAACGGCACTACTCTGAAATGCATTCGAGTTTCAAACTTATCTCCATCAAGGCGATATTCATGATAACCATCCTTTTGTATTCCTAATTCAATCTCTCCTTTGTCTAACACTTTCTTAGACTCTCCTATTTTCTTAGAAACAATAGCAGGATACTTACCTGATTTACCGAATAAGTCATAGATATCTGTATTACCTTCTATGTCTATTGTCCAAGCCATACGTTCATCTTGATAATCTATGATTAAATCTACATTATCGTCTTCTCTCAAAACGATTGTATATTTTCCCATGTTGTCTTTTTTCACTAGTTCTTCAATATCTTTTTCTAAAATATCTTCTCTAGCAGTAAACTTATTCGGATGTAAATAGACTAAATCTTCTTGTTGTTTCATCCAAGCCATTAGTTTACCGTCATCTGAATCAAACAAATCTGCAAATGCCCCTTGATGTTTATCCACGATAAAATCTAGTATTTTCTTAAAAGGCATGTTGTCTCTACCACTTTCTAATATTTCATTTCTGATTGCTAACCTAAACATAGAACGTTTGCTTTTCATTATGTTAGCAACTTGTTCTTTCCACAAATCTATGTTATGTAAAGCATTTTTCTGCATTAGATTGTCTCCTTCGAAACCATAGATAGTAAATCCATTTAGGTCTTCTTTGAGTATTATCTCAGCAGTTCCATGTGTGTGGTCTGTAATGTAATATCCCTTCTTGACTTTCTTCTTACCTGCTCTTGGGTTTTGTAATCCACTAGTGACTTCAAACATACTACCTACTTTATCTCCAAAAGAATATGACATTGCACTCAATGATTTTTTTGTTTTGCTTGCAAGTTGCTCTAACGTCTCAACGGAATCAGAACGGGTAACTTCCGGTATTTCTATTACCTTAGCAGAAAATAATTTGAATCCGTCTTTACCCTTTTTTACTTCGTCAACTTTAACTCTAACAATACTACCAATCTTAACAGATTCCTTTGTATTCAAAGCCTTACCTACTTCAAGATAATCTTTATCTTCAAACTCAATTGTTTTGTAATTCCTTGCAGTTTCAGCATTTACTGGGCCAATACCCATAGTGTAAGAGTGTAAATTACTCTTAGTTTTCTTAGAATCTAGCACTACTACATCCAAATCAACAAACTTCTTCCACTTAATCCACTTAGGATTTTTCTTAACTCCAATGTAATATGTTGATTCTATGTCTTTAATTACAACTCCCTCAGAAGCAGGAAGTTGCATAATCTCTTTTGCATATTCTTCTACTTCCTTAATTGAATCTGCTATCCTTGTGTCTTTCTTGGATGGGAAGGCTAAGTCTTGTGATGAATGTTGAGAGTATTGATAGAGTAGAATATTATGTCTTTCTCTTAATGTTTCATCAGCAATGTTCTTTCCTTCATGAACCATTATATCAAAAACATGCGCTCGTAGTTCTCCTCCCTTTTTATTTTTGAAAACGTGTGCAATTGTGTCTGCTCGGTGTAGTGGCTCATCTTCCATAAATAACATTAGTTCACCATCTAATATACAGTCATTGAATGATTTCTTTTCAAGAGCCTTAACTTGCTCAGGACATTTACTAGTTATGTCTTTCTCGTTGTAAGAATAAATCGTTACCTTATTATTGAACTTATGAAGTTGTATTCTCATACCATCATATTTTTCTTGGACGATGTATTCTCCTGTTAACCCCTTAACTTCTTTTAAATCATCAATCTCAAATATTCTATACATTGGTTTATTTGGAATTATGAAGTCAATAGATTGCTTTTCTTCATCACTTTTTGCAATATCTAAATCTACTAAACTATCCCACTTGTCTTCACTATATTCAGAACCGTAGACTTTTTGTAATAATTTGTATGCTCCTTTGAACTTGTTTTCTATTCTACGAGTATCTTCATCTTCTTTACCATAGTGTTCTATAATGTAAAGTGGAATATCTTTAGGTTCTAAATCAAGTCCCATGTAGTCTCTTGTAATCTCATCAGGTTTCAAATCAACTGCTGACCATGCTTTATCGGGAAGAGGATTAGCGTGAGAACGTAAAGCATAATGTATGAATGCGGCAAACGTAGACTCATCTTTGAGTAAAGTAGCAATTACCTTATCACCTAATTGTTTAGAAAATGGGTCACTTACTTCATCTGATTTGAATCTCATTTCCTTTATTGCTTCATACAATTCTTTAGCCTGTCTTGAACTAGGGTTATATGTTTCATCAGAAAACGCTGTGTCTTCTTTTAGATATGTTTTGAGTTCTCTAGTAAAATCATCTATTGTATCAAACTGTTCTCTAACATTTTTTACTGTTTTTTTCCAAGCATCACCATATTCATCAGGGTTTTCTTTTGCAGAAAGATAAGAATACCTAACACGCTCAAAGAAGTCCAATACTTTCTTAGTCATTGTATTGGTTTCTTTTTCAAAAGATAACCCTGTTTGTGGCATGTGTCCCCCTCAAGCAGTTGGTCGTGGAGGGTTTATTGAACTTCTAGGACTAGCCGATGACCCCATATCCATTTCCATAAGAACTCTAATAGCATTATGTGCTTTCTCCGCAGAACCTTTTTTTCCTTGTTTGATTTCAGCAGTAGCCATCTCTAAACGCTTAACTGCATCTTGATACATTTTTTCTTGCATTATGTTAGATTCACTTTGTTCAAACGGAGAAGCATCTCCGCCTAAAGGAGAATACTTTTCATTATATTGTTTGATTAAAGATTCTAATGCTTCAATCACACTAGCCTTAGTAACCTCATTGAGTTTATCCTCTTTACCTTCAACATTACTTGTTTTAGGTAGAGGTTCTTCTGATGGGTTTTTCTTAGGTCTTTTTACTTTGACTTCTTCACCTGTTAGTGGTTCATCTAGTTTCAGTGTACCTAGATGTTCTGCTTCTTGCAATACTTCTTTCGCTTTTAGTATAGCCAATTCGACTATTTTTTCTTCCCATGTTACTCTCTCCGGCATTTTAATCACTCCATATCTTTTACTAGTTTGTGTATGTCTTCCCAGTCCATACTCTTTTTGATTGTACTTCCACCTACAACATTCCTACTATCCATAGTAGGAGAAGGAGATTCGTAAACAACGTATCCCGATTTCATTAGTAGATTGTCTTTGTGATATACTGCTTGTTCTAAAGCCTTAACCTTGTCAACTAATTCTTTCATCAACATAAGCATTTCATTATTTTCTTCAGTCATTTTATGCACCTTGTTGTATATCTCTAATAGCAATTAACATGTCTTCTCGGATTCTTTGTCTTAGAACTATTTTCCAGTCTATCATGTAACTCCTGCTCCTTCGTGTAGTGGTCTAGTTCAATAAGGTTTCATTTACCACCTTTTTTCTTATTCTCAGGATAAACCATTTTCCTTAGTTGATTGTATAATGTTTCATAATCCTTTCTTAGTTCAGATGCTGATGCAAGTATTTCTAGATTTTTCTCATCAAAACCTTCTACTTGCTTACTTAGTTTCTTATCCGATTTTACTATATCAATGTCTTTCAGTTCACCGATTAAGTCTGATAGTTGAGTCATCTCTTGACCCATTGTGTTAGTAGGTTGAGACTTCTGTAAGAGTTTCTTTAGTTTCTTTTTCTTCTTAGCGTCTATCTTCTCGATAAACACAGGAGAGAAGTAGAAGCCCTCTGCTTTAACAATATCAAACCACTTCATTGAGACTCCCCCGTTGCTTCATCAGATGAGGGTTCATCTAATGATTGTTTTTGTTTAGGCAGATTTTCTAAAACCCTATCAATTACTTTGATTCTATCTTCTAATTCAGGTAATTCCTGTTCATAGTAATTTATCCAATCTTCTAGTGATTCTTTCTGTTCTTCTATTTCATCTTCTGCAATATTGTTTGGATTACTACCATCAACTAATCCTTTCAGTCCTTCTTGGTATGATTCTGTTATTTCCTTATATTGTTCTATTGTTTCTAATAACTTATCTTTAGTTGATGTAAATAATCTAAATTGCTGAGATGGATTATCCGGTAAGTTTCCTGATTTAGCATCTTCTGCTACTTCCTTAACTTTACCACTGAACTCATTTATTTTGTCTTCAAGTGTTTTAGATTCTTCAAGTGTTTTACGGCCAATATACCTATCAGGATATTTAAGAGGAGTTTTACTTCTAATACCAATCCTTTGTGGTGTTACTTTCTTAGGTGCTTTCTGTCTTCTTTTAGTTGCTTCAGGTGCATACTTCTCAGGGTCTTCTTCATAAAGTTCCCAAGCAGTTTCTAGATTTGGAAAATCTCTATTCATCTTAAGTGGTGAACGTCTATACTTAGTAGATATACCACGAACTCTTTTGAGCCTACTTTCTTTCAATCTGCTAAAATCTCCTGTAAGAGTATTAATTCTAATTAGATATTCTAAAGTATCAAATTGTTTTTCTAGTTCTGCTTTCATTTCACTTTCGCTCATATCTTCATTAGTAGTATAAATTATATCAGGAATCAACCTGTAAATCATCCTGAGAATATTATCAGCATTGAAGAATAATCTATAATGTTCAGCAGGGTCTGCATTTTTAGTTTGAATTAATTTAGTTATCTCATCTACAAACTTGTCAATGTCTAAAGAATAATATTGCTCTACCCCTTTCATTCCTGCTTCTAGTTCCCCAACCTTTCTGACTGGGATTCTAGCAACTTGGTATATTTCCATTAGTATATCAATGCTAGACTTACCATTGTATTCTCTAACTTCTGACCAACCATCTTCAAAAGTTGCATTTGGAGGAATAAATAATTTTGATACATCAGGCTTTAATTTACCTTTACCTTCTAGTAAATATCTTTGGACTAACTTTGCACTAGAGGCTAAGTTTTCTCTCATATCTCTTATCAGATTTTTAGCCTTGGCATTGTTACCATATTTAGACCAAGTTTGTAATAGAGTTTTCATATTCACTGAAAACTTAATACTTTGGTCAGTTCTAACACCTAAACCTATTTTTAATTTTTCAAGGGGTTGTTTATCTCCTTCAAATAAAAACTCATATAATTCATTTTGTTCTGCTTGCAATGCTCCTAAGTCAAGAGTCTCACCTTCTTTGAGTCTATCTAAACTACTTTTCTCAGGTTTAATTTGATTCTTTAAGTTGTCTATTCTGTTGATAAACTTCCGCTTATCTTTTTCCAATGAAACCGCATCTGTGTACTGTACTCCTCTTCTTGTTTGAGTTCTAAGAGGATTAGAACGGAAACCCATTCTAAGAATATTCTGTATTTTTTTATCTTCTTCAGCCGCACTTTGCAATAACCTATCAGCCCGATATAACGAACTCCTGTCAATTTTAGAGTCTTCTTTTTTATTTGCTGTATCAAACGCCCACCAAACATCAGCATGGATATCAGACCCATCTGTTCTTTTGAGGACATCCATGAAAGTCATTGTATCGCCTCAGAATGGAATATTTTCTTTTCTATTCTTTTGTTTCTTAGGAAGTAATATTGCATCAGGGATATCTGAAGCATTTGGTATCTTCTTCTCAACAGTAGTATCTTTATCAATACCACCAATAGAATAATCTCTACTAGGAGTAATTCGGTTTCGTTGTTCTCTACCTTCTCTAACTCTAGCCGCTTTTAGTTCTCTTTCTAACTGTCTTACACTTTTTTCTTCACTCATTTTCTTTCACCTCTTGTTTTTGCATTTCTAGCCCTCATTTGTGCTAGTAATTCTGATTCGTTTTCTTCCGTTCTTTTAGTGGCTTCTGCATCTTGACCAGTAGAAACTTTAGTTGAGATTTTTTTAGCCCTTCTTCTCTCTGCTTCCCTTTTCATTCTAGGTGTTACATTCATGAAATCAGTCATATCGTCAGGGTCTTCATCAAATATGTTTTTCTTTAGTGTATTTTTCCAACTCATTTCTTCCCCTCCCTTAATTCTTTGAAGTCATCTCCATCAATATCCCCATCATCATCTTTGTCAAGTAATTTTTGCTTACCTTTTAATTTCTTTAATACATCGAACCAATTCATTGTTTACCCCTCATTTGATTTTCTTTTGATGTTGCATCATCGTCTATTGGGCCACCTTTAGCCCAAGTATAACATGTTCTTGCTGAATGACATTTGAAATGGTGCATCCAACAGTAGCCTAAATATCCATCTTCATCAGTTGTCAATGGCATACAATCATCCATTCTTGGTGATATATCAAAAGCGACACAATTACTACAATTAGATTCCTTTGCTACATCAGCAGTGGTATTCCATCTACTTCCGTATTCTTCCCAATAGTCTTCATCTTCAAGATTAAGTGGGCCATATCTAATATTAGGATTTTTTACAGAAGCATCTCTATTTTTAGTGTTCAACATTAAGTCTTTAGTGGCTAAAGGGCAAGAAACTTCCTTTAGAATTATTTGCCAACTCATCCTATTCTCCTCTCTGTTCTCTTGTCCACATTCTCATTTCCTGCTTCTCTTGGTAATCCTGTAAATCTTTTATCCGGCCCTGTGGACATTGACGGTTTGTTTCTCGTAGCGGGGGGGTTCTCTTGAGGTTTGCTCTCTCCCTTTTGATTACCCATCATCATTTGTTCTTGCATTTGTCCCATCTGACTAGCGTCAATATCTGTTCCTGCATACGGGTCTAAACTAACATCTTCTTCTTCTCCACCACCTTCTGCTTGTTCCGGTTTAGGTTCAGGTTTAGTGTAGATAAATCTACCTTCATCATCCATATCAACTTCAAATCCTAAGTTCTTAATTGCGGCGGCAACGTTAACTTCTATCTCTCTCTTACGAAGAACAGCGATTTCATCTTCTTCTTCTGATGGAGGTAACTTAAGTTGCCAATCAGTTATACCGAACTCTTCTGTCATAAACGGAAATACATAATTATTCCAAATAGTCTGTGCCATTTCTACTGCTCTATTAGTGACTAGTACTTGCATACCTTCGTTATTCAAACCACCACTAGCAGAATTATCTGCCATGAAGATTTTACTCACACCATAGAATGCTGAAATCCTATCTCTCAAATCATCCTTGACTTGTATGTAGTCCATCTCTTTCAGACTATCCATGAACTTGACCCACTCAACAGAACCTTTTCCTCCTTCAGATTCTATTCCCATTACAGGTATGAAGTGCGGGTCTTGTTCCATCTTTTCTTTGACACCACGCCAAAATGATTTCATTGAATCCATGTTTCTAGTTTGAACAGCCAATAATCCCTTCGGCATTCTTGCCTTAGTGTAAGAAGAATTAACATAATTCTCCATAGCAATTAATGTAGTAATATTATTCCAAAGTGTTATGACTGGTGAAAGCCCATACAATCTACTTGGTGAGTATTTACTAAAGTGTAAAACTTCACCTTTCACGAAGTACTGTTCTTCTCCGTTTACTCTGTTAACATAATGAACAGGATGTAGTTCTGAATTACAAGTTTCGCAAAGTTCAGTAGAACTAGTATGTACTCTATGTCTATGTCTCAAACAAGTATATCCACTTTTACCTCTCTCACCAAGTTCGTTAGAATAAATGTGCATTGTTACTGGGTCGCCACGATATACTTCTTTGATTCTATGCATTCTAACGGAATTGTTATTGTCAGCATAATATTCTTTTACCATTACCATGTATGCATCATCCATGATATTCAAATCATCTTCAAGTTCTTTTAATACATCAATAAACATCTGTTCTGAACAATTAACATACCCTTCTAAGAAATCTTTAGCATATTTTAGTTGGTCAGGGTTTGGTTTTTCTAATTCTAAACTTCCACATTGCACACACTCTTTAGTTGCGTTTTCATGTTCCTTTCCACAAGACCTGCATTTTACTGCGAACTTAGCATCCCAATGATAACCTCGCCTAAATATCTCCTGCTTAAGTTGCGTAATACACGTTCTAACAATTGTTGATTGTGTAACTATGTGGTAAATGATAGGTGTTGTTAACAGATAAGAATTATCTTTCTCCTGAATACCCATATTGAATACTGTTCTATCTGCGGGTTTAGGTGTAGTTTGCCTAAACAAATTACTAACACTAAATCTTCTTTTCTCTTCTACCATATTACCACTTCACTTTGTTCGCCCAATACGCCGCAGAGGTTTTTCCACGTTTAATATTCTTAGCATGACGAGCCTTAAAGGATGCCTGTTTCTTTTTTCTCTTTCCTTTAGGGTTACTTTCAGTAACAGTCTTTGCCCCTTGTTCACCAAATCTAATTGTCTTAACTTTCTTTCCGTCCTTGACAACTACAACATGTGATTTGGTTTTATGTTTAGGAGTTCTCTTAGGTTTACTAAAACCACTAACACCTGCTCTCTTTAATGCCGGATGTTTCTTTAGAAGTTCAAACCATTCAGTCACGATAACCACCACCTGCTCTTTTGTATGCGGCGGCGAGCATTTGTGCTTTTCTTGCAGACCATTGTCCTGCCGCCCCACCTTTACTACCTGCTTTAATTCTCTGAAATTGTTTTTTTCTCATTGATGGCTTAGTGTAGTTACCTGCTGAATTAACAGTGGATGTTTTTTCTAACCCTTC
>Ga0208666_1000230_pt1 | contig 27938 bp, 43 predicted proteins | sample 5B_taG_FD_184078 | JGI IMG/M metagenome (GOLD analysis project Ga0208666, IMG submission 184078) | Marine viral communities from the Subarctic Pacific Ocean - 5B_ETSP_OMZ_AT15132_CsCl metaG (SPAdes) (version 2) | ecosystem: Environmental > Aquatic > Marine > Oceanic | place: Pacific Ocean...
ATGAAAAATCTATTTAAAATCTTTCGGACTAAATGGTTTAGATCTGCTCCAGTAGTAGCAACTATATGGTTGACTATTACAGCAATAATTCTTATAGAATTTAATTACTTCTTCCCAGATCTTTTATTCCATCCAATGTCATGAATAAGGTTCTCTCATATTTAAAAGATACGGTTGATGCTGCGAAGTATATGCTTCAAGGTATGTCTGTTACCTTTGACCATATGAGAAGAAGACCTGTAACCATACAGTATCCTTATGAAAAACTTATCCCTTCTGAGCGTTATAGAGGCCGTATTCATTACGAGTTTGATAAATGTATTGCTTGTGAGGTATGTGTCAGAGTATGCCCTATCAATCTCCCAGTAGTAGACTGGGTGATGAACAAACAGACAAAGAAAAAGGAACTTAGAAATTATTCGATAGACTTTGGGGCTTGCATATTCTGTGGTAATTGTGTAGAATACTGTCCAACCAACTGTCTAAGTATGACAGAAGAATATGAATTATCTACATTTGACAGGCACTCACTTAACTTTGATAATGTCGCTCTTGGACGACTGCCCACTTCTGTTACAAGTGATCCCTCAGTTAGGGCTATGCGTGAATTGGCTTACTTACCAAAAGGAGAGATGGATCCCCATGAAGTCCCTGATAACAAACCCCGTGTAGGTGCAAGATGAGTTTACTATTCTTATTACTAAAACCTTTGCTTCTTATGTTAGTGCGTAAGGTATTCAAGAAGCAAATGAAAGAGTTTGCTGTTCAGATGATGGAGGAGTATGCAAAATCAACTGATAATGATATAGATGACGCACTTGTTGCGAAGATAAGAAAGTCCATGAGATTAGGAGTAGTGTAAGATAGCGAGGTTATAAATATTCATTAGCAAAAGAATTCTACGGAAGTAAAGAACATGGCACTCTGGGGAAATAAGGATAACATACTTGTAGCATCAAGTGGAAAAGTAACTCTTAACTATGCTACACGAGGCGTTACAGGTAGTGGAACTACTTTCACAAATTTTGCCGAAGGGGATGTTATTAGATTTGGTGATAAATTCACTGGAACTTATTTTGGTGACGCTGTAATTGAAACAATTACAAGCAATACTGCAATAACAATAGCTTCAACTGAAGGTTTAACTGGTAATGCTATTGGTGGTGGCGGTACTGTATTCTCTGTGACACAGTGTCCTGTCTATACCACTCTTGATACTCACGCAAGTCCAGGAGCAATTCGTTTCGTTGGTGCTGCTGGTGTTGATAAGTATACTTATGGTGTTGCTGCTGGTGGAGTAGATAACGCTGCAGGAACACAGTATGAAACAGGTGCTGGATGGGTTGGTGTTCAAACTTACATGGATGAGTCACAGAATCCTCCCCAGTTAAGAGTCAAGAAAGAAATTCTTGTCGCCATGTCAGGAATTAGTACTGGTAACTTACCTGTTTATGATTCTGATCCTTCTGCATAAGGATAAATAAATTTAACTGAAAACTTAATATGATATTTACTGAATTGACGGAGGATAACTTCCTCCTTTTTGCTATTAAGAACTATGAGAATCCTCAAGCGGTAACGAAAGAGGATTTTGATAAAGATCTTAATCACTTTAAATACATAAAGAGATTATTGAAACGATATAAAAACTCTGGTCAATTGAAGACTCATCTTCTTTTAAATCATTTCATTATCCTTTATAATATATTTGGCGAAGCAACTACTCCTATGCTATTTTTTAAAATAGAAAAGGATCTTTGGTCGTCAATGAAAACTTTTGTAATGTTCTTAGGTAAATTGCCTGAGTATCCAAAGTGTTATATTCATGATGTTAAAGTTGATTTGTATTGTCTATCCGAACTTTATAAGATTTACAATGGAAAAGAAGAAACTAAATCGAATCGTAAATCTAATAAGAGAACAAATGGCAACAAATAGTGTTGCTGGTAAGCCAGGATTTAGTAATAAAGCAGATGCAGCAGGACCAACTGCAGGTTATGATACAATGATAGGTATAAAAAGAAAGAGAAATAAATACATATATGGAGGACATGGTTCTAGAAGGAACTGGTTAACTAAAAAAGATGGAGAGTAATACCCCATTACTAGAAAGATTAGAGAGAGTAATAGATACTCTTAGTGATAACTCCATCAAGATGGGGCAGATGCTTGCCGTCCATGATGAGAAATTAGAAAAACAGGATAGAATCGATGCGGTATTATTCGAGAAAATTGAATCGCTTCATAGAGAAGTTAACCGTCAAAGTTCGGAGATTAAAGCAGGATGTGAGAGAGATATTCGACTGGTAGATAATCGTCTTCGCATGATGGAGAAGAAGATGTGGAGTATTTTTGGTGCTTTGAGTATAATAAGTTTCATAGTATCACCAATAGGTCAGAGGGTTGTTGGAGCAGCATTGACATCACAACCACCTGCTAGTATAATACAGAAATAATAGAATCCTTATAATGAATTTGGTTGATTCCAAATATATTGGACTGGTATCTTCAAGATTACAGAAATTTAAAAGGGTAAAACCAAATCTATACAACTTTCGTTGTCCTATTTGTGGTGACTCTCAAAAGAATAAGAGTAAAACAAGAGGGTATCTGTATGCTGTAAAGGCAGATATAAATTTTAGGTGTCACAATTGTGGTGCTTCTATGACCTTGAGTAATTTTATAAAGAAATTAGATTCTACTTTACATAAGCAATATGTATTTGAAAGATTTAAAGATGGTAAAACTGGTAGAGGGACTGTAGTTGAAGAACCAAAGTTTAATTTTGAAGCACCCAAGTTTAAACCTAAACTAGATTTACCAAAGGCATCTGAAAATCCTATTGCCAAAAGGTATCTAGAAAAGAGAAAGTTAGATCCTAATAAATTTTACTATACTGATAAGTTTAAGGCATGGTCAAATTCTCATAAACATACGTTTGATGATTTGACATATGATGAACCAAGGATTATTATACCTTTGTTCTATACGAACACTTTGGTCGGTTTTCAGGGTAGATCTCTAGGTCCGAGCAAGGTTAAATACATTACGGTAATGATTAATGATGATGCCCCAAAAATCTACGGACTGGATAACATCAGAAGAGATGCTCCAGTCTTCGTTACAGAAGGACCAATTGATAGCACGTTCCTACGCAATTCGATTGCTATGTGCGGTGCAGACGGTGATGTTGGGAAGTGGGGTGTTAGCACTCCTGTTTGGGTATATGATAACGAACCAAGGTCTAAAGAAATTACGGCAAGAATCTCCAGCACAATTGCCAGAGGTGAGTCTGTCGTCATCTGGCCAAATCAAATAAAGGAAAAGGACATAAATGATATGGTTCTAGCTGGACATGATGTCCAATCAATAGTAGAATCAAACATATATAAAGGACTAGAAGCTACTCTTAAATTTACTACTTGGAAACGAATATGAGCAACGGCATCAAAGTTAACAAACGCAATGGAAGAGGTGTAGAACCCTTAGACCTAGAGAAGATTCATGTAATGTGTGAAGAGGCTACAAAGGGTCTTGCAGGTGTCTCTGCAAGTCAGGTAGAGATACAATCTGGTATTCAGTTCTATGATGGTATTACTACAGAAGAAATTCAGGAAATACTTATCAAGTCTGCTAGTGATCTTATCGATTTAGAACATCCTAATTATCAATTTGTTGCAGCAAGATTGTTACTTTTTGCACTAAGAAAGAGTTTATATGGTAAAATGAGAGAGATGCCCCACTTAGAGGAGCATATCTATAAGTGTGTAAACCAAGAGGTATATGATGCTGGACTTTATGACAAGTATTCCAAGGAAGAAATTGACAAGGCAAATGGATATATTGATCATACTAGAGATTTTTTGTTTACATATGCTGGTTTACGTCAGGTCGTAGATAAATACTTGGTACAAGACAGAAGTGGTGGTGGAGTATATGAAACACCACAGTTCATGTATATGATGATCGCATTGACGATCTTCGCAGAATATCCTAAAGAAAAGAGGTTAAGTTATGTCAAACGATACTACGACGCAATCAGCAAGCACAAAATCAACATCCCAACGCCAATTATGGCAGGAGTCAGAACACCCATTCGTCAATTTGCATCTTGTGTTCTGGTTGATATTGATGACACCCTCGATAGTATCTTTAGCAGTGACATGGCTATTGGCAAATATGTCGCACAGAGGGCTGGTATCGGTATTAACGCAGGTAGAATCAGGGGAATCAATTCTAAAATCAGGGGTGGAGAAGTTCAGCACACAGGTGTGGTCCCCTTCCTTAAAAAATTTGAGTCAACTGTCAGATGCTGTACGCAAAACGGTATTAGAGGAGGATCAGCTACTGTCCACTTTCCTATCTGGCATCAAGAAATCAAAGACATCCTCGTCCTCAAAAACAACAAAGGAACAGAAGACAACCGAGTCAGAAAACTCGACTACTCCATCCAGTTAAGTAAATTATTCTATGAACGTTTTATCCAGAATAAGGAAATCACGCTATTTTCCCCTCATGATTGTCCTAACTTGTATGAGAGTTTTGGGACCGATAAGTTTGATGACTTATATTGCAGTTACGAATCAGATGAATCCATCCCAAAAACCACTATTGGAGCCCAAGAACTTATCCTCGACTTATTAAAGGAGAGGGCAGAGACTGGACGTATCTATATTATGAATATAGATCATTGTAATAGTCACTCATCATTTAAAGATAAGATTGAGATGAGTAACTTATGTCAGGAGATTACTTTACCTACATACCCTATTCAACATATTGATGATTATACAGGAGAAATTGCTCTATGCATTCTCTCTGCAATTAATGTTGGTAAGGTAAGATCAGATGATGAGTTAGAAGAACTTTGTGATTTATCAGTCAGAGGACTAGAAGAATTAATAGACTATCAAAGATATCCTGTAGCTGCTGCAGAACGTGCTACAAAAGCACGTAGATCCCTTGGAGTAGGTTTCATTGGTCTTGCACATTATCTTGCTAAACTTGGGTTTAAATATGATTCTCAAGAGGCATGGGATGCAGTTCATGGATTGTCAGAATCTTTCCAATATTATCTTCTAAAGGCATCAAATAAGATTGCAGAGGAGAAAGGTCATTGTGAAAACTTTGGACGTACCAAGTATGCAGATGGAATCCTTCCTATAGATACATATAAGAAAGACGTAGATGAACTTTGTTCACAACCATTAGCACATGACTGGGAATCTCTTAGAGCATCTATCAATGAGCATGGGTTACGGCACTCAACATTGTCAGCACAAATGCCATCGGAGAGCAGTTCCGTTGTGTCAAACGCTACCAATGGAATCGAACCTCCTAGAGACTACTTGTCCGTTAAGAAATCAAAGAAAGGACCACTTAAGCAGATTGTTCCGTCTTATGGGTCTCTAAAGAATAACTATACATTGCTATGGGATATGCCTAGTAATGAAGGTTATATTAATGTTGTTGCAGTGATGCAGAAGTTCTTTGACCAAGCAATTTCAGGTAACTGGTCATATAATCCACTTCATTATGATGACAATGAAGTGCCAACAACGGTTATGGCAAATGATTTTCTAACAACATATAAGTATGGTTGGAAGACATCATATTATCAGAATACAAATGATATGAAGAGTGATGAAGTAGAGGATTATAATACTGAAGACAAAACAAAACTTGACAATTTACTTGATGAGTTGCAAAATAGTAGTGAAGAGGAGTGTGAATCCTGTGCCATCTAATCTACAAGGTATGACAGTCTTTAATACTGAAGATGTAAACACCAAGAAGCAACCAATGTTCTTTGGCAAACCTCTTGGTGTTCAACGTTATGATAACTTTAAGTATCCATCATTTGAAAACTTAACAAAACAGCAGTTAGGTTATTTTTGGAGACCTGAAGAGGTATCTTTACAGAAAGATAGAGGTGACTATCAAACTTTAAGAGCAGAACAGAAGCATATCTACACTTCTAATCTTAAGTATCAGATCATGCTTGACTCTGTGCAGGGTAGAGCACCTGGTATGGCATTCTTACCATACTGTTCTCTACCTGAGTTAGAGGCATGTATGGAGTGTTGGTCTTTTATGGAAATGATTCATAGTAGATCATACACCTATGTAATTAAGAATGTGTATTCAGATCCTTCTGAAGTATTTGATACTATAATAAATGATCCACGTATACTAGAACGTGCAGCAACCGTTACAGGTTCTTATGATGACTTCATCAATGAAGCACAGCAGTGGGGTCAGAGTAGTTTGTGGAGAGATATGGACTCTTCATTGAATACATCCTTACCTGTTTTAGAAATGAAAGAGGTGAAACGTAAACTTTATCGTGCAGTTGCCAATGTTAACATCCTTGAAGGTATTCGCTTTTATGTCTCTTTCGCTTGCTCCTTTGCATTTGGTGAGCTCAAACTCATGGAAGGATCAGCCAAGATTATCTCCCTTATTGCTCGTGATGAGAACCAACACCTTGCCATTACGCAGAATATATTAAACAACTGGAGAAAGGGTGATGATCCAGAGATGGTTGAGATAATGAAAGAGGAAGAGGAGTGGACATATAAGATGTTTGATAACTGTGTAAATGAAGAGAAGGCATGGGCAGATTATCTGTTTAAAGATGGATCTATGATTGGTTTGAATGATAAGTTACTTCAGCAGTATGTTGAGTGGGTTGCAAATCGTAGATTAAGATCTATTGGATTGAAACCACAGTATGATATACCTGCAAAGAACAATCCATTACCTTGGACAGAGCATTGGATTAGTTCTAAAGGACTTCAAGTAGCACCACAAGAGACAGAAGTTGAGTCATATGTTGTGGGGGGAATCAAACAAGATGTTAAAAAGGACACATTTAGTGGATTTAAATTGTAGTCTGTGATTAAATAGTTGAAAGAAGATGAGACCAACTCCTCCTTTCCCATCGCATCCTGAATACATGAACGGTAGACTTAAAAAGATAGATATGACTGCTAGACTTGATCATATGAAGAATGGTCTTGCTAATAAGAGTTGGTATCCTGAATGGGATGCTCGTCAAAGAGGTGCTGCCCAACGCATTCTAAATAATGCATTGGATGTCCTTGACGAGTATGACTATTAAGTATGAGAATCCTTGGAGATATAATAAAAAAGTATTTGAATCATCTAATATAGGAGATTATTTTGGGTTTGTATATAGTATCCTAAATAATAAAAACGGAAGAGAGTATATTGGACGTAAATACTTCTGGCAATTTAGAACCCCAAAAGGAAAGAAACGGAAAGTCAAATCCGAATCCGATTGGAAGAAGTACTATGGGTCTTGTCCAGAACTTAAAGAAGAAATTGGAAAGATTGGTAGAGAAAATTTTAGTCGAACTATCTTATCATTACATCATACAAAAGGCAAAACAAACTTCGAGGAAACCAGACAACTCTTTGCACACGGAGTTCTTACAGAGCAACTTGACGACGGAACACCAAAGTTCTATAATAGTAACATCCTCTCAAGATACTTCAGAAAAGATTACTATGGAACCGAAGACAACTGAAGATATTATTGCACATGTAAGAGAATGGGCAATTGATAAGATTGAAGAAGCACCTTTATGTGGAGAGAAGATAGCATTGTATGAGGAGTTTGGTGAATGGATTGATTTGGATGACGTAGAGGAATTGGAGATTGTATCCCTAGAAGAAGACCTAGAAGAAGGGGGTTGACAAGGGTTGACAGAGGTGGTATATTATATTTGTTGAGTTGACGAACCCAACATGGGAGTGACTGAATCAAACTTGCTGGCATAAGGCTAGTTAAGGTGACGAGACACAGGTGGTGCTGCACGTTGAAAACGTGAATCGATTTACCAGTCGGGTCTTGGACAGTGAGGTAAAAATCTACTAATGTAGCAATGCCCCTTACTTGTTGGTATACATTAATCCAACCTCCCACCCAAACATTTTTAATGATATGAGATTTAAAGCATTAGTTTTCGTTAGGTTAAGAGGATCTGTATCAGATGCTGCTGGTAATGCAGTGATGAATAATGTCAATAGAATTGCCCCTAATCTCACACCACATTTGTTGAGGATTGGTAAGGTAATTGATTTTTGGTTTGATGCAGAGACTGAAGAGATAGCACGAGAAGAAATGGATCTTCTGTCTGATAGGATGCTTTCTAATACAGTCATAGAAGATTGGGAATATAAATTAGAAGAAACTGAAGAAACTGGCATAGGGAATATATCAAACGATAATGCTGGCACTTCAAAGCATCATTTGTTTGGAGATTAAAAATGGAAAAGGAAGAAAGACCTTGGGGACATTATATTGTTACTGACCAAGGCAATAGATATAAAGTTAAAAGTATTCATGTAGATGCTGGTGCAAGTCTTTCTCTGCAGAAGCATTATCATAGAGCAGAGCATTGGGTTGTAGTAGAGGGAACTGCCAAGGTAGAAGTGGATGGTAAAGAAACCTTAATATATGAGAACCAAAGCACCTATATACCATTAGGAGCAGTTCATAGATTATCTAATCCAGGCAAAGTTCCATTAAGGATAATTGAAGTATCAAGTGGATCTTATCTAGGAGAAGATGATATAGAAAGATACGAAGATAATTATGGACGTTTAGATAAAGAACAATGTTAAGTGTAAGATGTAAAGAGTGTAATACAGAACTCACTAGTAGTAGCAAGACACAGGTGTGCGGTTGTCCGAACATGATGACTATTACTGATGATGCTGTATCTGCAACAGATTTAAAAAGGGTAGTGATAACCCAACTAGATAAGAAGGAAATCGAAGGTCTATCTTCTAATGATCTTCAATGGCAAGAAAAGAGGAGAAAGCGTAAAGTTCGTAAGTTAGACTTTGAAATTAAATAAATAATAATACTTAAATCCACAACTTGCCGTGTATGTTTTTAGGCAGGGAGATTAAGTAGAAGCATTTTAAAACTTAAATGACAGACAGATCTATTGAATCTGATCTCAGAGAAGTCCATAAAAAAATTGAAGACATTGAAAAGAAACAAGAGATGATGCAAAAATTATATCAATTGGACAGAGATCGTAGAGCAAAAATGGGGGAACGCCCATCAACACACATTCGAGAGATGACTTGACACCTATATTATAATAAGAAATATGATAACAGTTACTAATGACTGAAGAAGCAATCAAAAAGATTCTTCCTCATCTCTGCTATACTAAGGAAGAAGTTGATTTACTTATTCGTGCTGCTGTAGATGAGGCAAGAGCTATTGATGAAGCATCAATGGCAAAACACAATAGAGAAGCAACTATTATTAGTATGATTCTAGGATTCACTACCCTAGCATTGTTTGTTGATGGATTACTTAGAATATTGGGAATTATTCCACCCTTCATGCATATTGATGTTAATATATTAGACAAGATTGCTGATAGAGTTGAACATGATGTTATAGATAAAGTAAGACAAGTACCAATCAAGAAATTACTTAATAGATGAATCCTCTAACTGACATTATTTTTACAGCAACTTGGTTTTTACTTTTAGTTTGGGCAGTTCGCACTGTTCTCTCTGGATTTAGATCTAAGTCAGTGAGGGATTTTAATTCTGGTCGCATATCAGGAGAGTGGACTACAGAAGTAAGGAAACCTGTGCATCCAGAAATGAAGGATGTAACTCCTGGAACTGAATTGTTAGGTGTAAATTTTGAAAAGAAAACAGAGTGCGATCTTGAAGACTATAAAGCTTTACAACAGAGAATAGAGGAGTTAAAATCTGAATTGGAAGATCCTTGGGATGACGAGGATGATGATGGAGATGTCCCTGCACTTACAAACCGATGAGAACCCAACGAAAAGAAAACTATTACTACGTCTTTTGGACAGTAGCAATGATGGCATTCATAGTGCCACAAGTATTCACTGCTTATGCATATATGAATATTAAAACACTTCTTGAAAAACCTTTTGAGATTGAGATTGTGGAACCATCCAAGATAAAATTAGGACTATGAAAGAATTTCTATTTTTCTTATCAAACTTTTTAGACTTCTGGTTCTTACCTTTTGTCATTGGTCTTATTGTTTCTATTATCATAGAGCAAATTTTAAGAGTAACGGGCAATGAGTATGACCCTAAAGCAGTTAAAAAAGTAGAGACTGCTGCGAGAGTAAGAAAGTTTTTGTGGAGACAGAATCTGATTCTTAATTTCTCTTGGTTTGTATGTTACTTTTTATTAATGATCATGTTGAGATCAACTCCTAACGCACCAATGCCTGATATGATATGGCAAGGGTGAATAAATAAATTACCTAAATTACAAAAATGAAAATTTTTCTTGACACTGCCGAAACAGATGTCGTTCGTAAACACTTCAAAAGTGGTTTGATTGATGGGTTAACAACAAACCCTACTCTTATTAGAAAAAGCGGTAAGAATCATGAGGATGTATACCAGCAGTTTAAAGATATTGGATTAACTGATATCAGTATGGAAGTGATTGGTAATGCAGAGAATATGATCTCTGAAGGTAAGAGACTTCATAAGAAGTTTGGTAAGGTTGCTACAATCAAAGTTCCTTGCACAGTTGATGGACTTCTTGCATGTAAAGAATTAGCAGAAAGTAATATTAAAGTTAATGTGACCTTGATATTTTCTCAAGCACAAGCAATCCTTGCTGCAAAAGCAGGTGCCGCATATGTATCACCATTCGTAGGTAGAGTGGATGATAATTCATTTGGTGGACTGTGCCTTGTTAAAGATATTGCAAATGTTTATAAGGTTCATGGAATAGAAACTAAAGTTCTTGCTGCTTCTCTTAGAGGTGTGCGGGATGCTGCTAGAGCATTTGAGTATGGTGCTGACATTGTTACGATGCCACCAAATGTTTTCTCTGGTATGTTTAAGCACATCTTAACTGATGCTGGATTAAAACAGTTTGACATTGATTATGCGGAGAGCATTAAAGAATGAAAACTATTACAATTGAAGAGTATGCAAAAGATCCTGATGGTATAATCAGGAGAGTAGAGAATGGAGAAAAGATTGCAGTCACTGATGGAAAGGTGAGTGCTGTCTTGACTCCTTCTGACGAATACGTTAAACTTCATACTACAGGAGGAAGTGCAGAAACTTGACTTCCTTCTTCAAAACCCTTATAATATAAACGTCCACCATTCAAAGCAATGACGCTTACCACAAAGTTTAAGAAAGACATAAGCACTCTTCGAGCTGCTGCAAACAAGGAGATTTATCTGGATGTAAAGAAACCAAAGTTGTTTAAAAAGGTTAAGAAATATTACGAAAGAGAGGAAATGATACAGTTTACAGGCGAACCGTTAGAAGATTATGATATACTAATGGAAGTTATAGCAGAGGATTTGAATTAATGGATGTTCTTCTTGAAAGATTTCCTTATCGTTATGTTGAGAACGGCACTCTAGAAAACGGTAAACCAGATTTCCGTATCCAAAAGATGGATAGTTATTCTCCTAGATGGAAGGATATGTATCTATGTGATAATGGTATGCAGTTGACTCAAGCTATGGAAGACTTTGAATACACCAAATGGTTAGATCCTTCTGGTGTTCCTGCTTATACTAAAGGTGATTATTATGAGTGATGAATTGACTCGCATTGCTAATGCTCTAGAAAGAATTGCAGACTTCTATGAAAAGGGTCTGCATGTCGATATAGATCATGCACATATTGATGATATTGGTGAGATACATGGGGATGTAGTAACTCATCCTAAACAATTCTAAATAAATAAATAAAAATACGAATTTTAAATTAAGATCATGGCAAAGGGAACAGCAAGTAAGTCATCAAGTGGAGCATCTATGTCAAAGTATGATGTAGAAGTAGAAGCAAGATTGCAAGCATTAGAAAAAGCAGTTAAAGAAATTGCTGCTAAATGTGATGCAAGAGCATCTGGTGGCGGTGATGGAGAAAGAGTAGATAAGCTAATCGATTGGATGACTAGTGTGCCTTCATTAAGAAATGCAATGCCTAATCATTACAATGAGGAGACAGGAGAAGATGATCGTCATCTAGATTTCTAAATCTGAAGACATATCTTATTAAGGAGGGGTTGCATAAACCCCTCTTTTTTTGTATAATAGTAAAAAAGATTTTGTGTAATGATAGGTTTTAATGCACTGGGACATCTTGGGAGATTGGGAAATCAGATGTTCCAATTTGCAGCACTCAAAGGTATTGCTCGAAATAGGGGATATGAGTACTGTATTCCTCCGTCGCAGATGCAAGGAGAATGGAAAGATCATCATCAATATTATAATGCTGTAGGAACTGGTGTAGCACAACATCAATTACTACAACCATTTAAGTTAAGTAATACTAATCAACTTAACTTACAGTTTATAGATCAAGATAGACCTGTGGTTCAGGAGGGAAGTTTTACATTCAATGAAGATCTATTTAATAACTGTCCTGACTGGGTAACTATACAAGGATTCTTTCAGACAGAAAAATACTTTAAGCATATACGTGATGAGTTAAGAGGAGACTTTGAGTTTAAGGAGGATATATTAATTCCTTGTAAAGAGATGATGGCAGAGATACAGGAACCAGTATCATTACATATCCGTAGGACAGATTATATCAGCAATCCTAATCACAGTGCATTAGGATTAGAATATTATGAGAAAGCATTGAAGCAATTTGATAAGAGATCTACTATTGTTGTTTTCTCTGATGATCCAGAGTGGTGTAATGAGCAGGAGTTGTTTGCTTCAGATAGATTCTTGGTTGCGGAAAAGAATAGTACTTATGTTGACATGTGTTTGATGACTTTATGTAAGGGTCATATCATTGCTAACAGTTCATTCTCTTGGTGGGGTGCATGGTTATCAGATAGTGAACAGGTAATAGCACCTTCTGGATGGTTTGCTGGATCTAATAATGAGCAGATGGATACGAGTGATATTGTTCCTAAATCATGGAGAGTATTATAATGAAAGTTGCTATTACTTTTATAGGAACTAATAGGTATCTTGATTACTTACCCAAGTATTATGAGAATATTGAAAAGTATTTCTTACCTAATACTGAAAAGGTTATACTTGCATTCACTGATGGTGAGTTAAACGATACACCAGACAATCTTAAAGTATATCCTCAAGAGCATTTAGATTGGCCATTCATTACTCTTAAAAGATTTGAGATTATTAATAAGGCAAGAGATGTTATTGATGAGTGTGATTGGTTAGTCTTTATAGATGCTGATGCTATACCTGTAACTACTATTACTGAAGAAGAGTTCCTTACAGATAAACCTTTGTTTGGTGTTCATCATCCATGTCATTACCTTGGTATGGATCCACATACTAAAGCACCAGGTGCATATGAACAGAATCCAAAGTGTGAAGCATATGTAGATGTTTCTAAATCACTTCCTCCTGTTTATTGGCAAGGATGTCTGTGGGGTGGTAAAGTTCCTGAAGTATGTGCTATGATAGATGAGTTGGAGGCAAGAGTTAATCGTGATTTGGAAAATGATATCGTTGCTGTGTGGCACGATGAAACACAGATCAATAGATACTTTTTAGAAAGAACACAAGATGTTCATACCTTTGGTCCTTCGTATGCATTTCCTGAAGTATTTGAAGAGCATTGTAACTTTTCTCCAAAAATAGTTCATCTTGCAAAAGATAATTCTAAATACCATCAGTGAATTGAATCTATGAAAAATTGTAATCGCTTCATTCGTAATTCTGATCTGCCAGAAGCAATGAGAATTAGAGATGAGAATGGTTGGATACAGAAGTATCCTCATAAGACAAGTTTAGGTAATCATTGGAACAGAGGTGAAGCATTACTCAAGTGGGTATTTGCATTGCGTAACTTTGGTATAGGAGAGAGTGGTAAGAAAGTAATTGATCTAGGAACTAACAATGGATGTGTCCCTCATGTAGTTGCAGACTGGGGTAATGAAGCAATTGCAATGGACTATATTAATCCAGATTATCCACCCCCACCATCTGCATGTGAGATGTTAGTAGCAGATGCTTTTACATGGTTGCCAACATTAGAAGAAGAAAGTATAGATGTTGTATTTGATATATGTGCAGTTCATTTATTTGATATTACACATGATGAAGAGATTGGTAACTATGGATTGCTTAAAATTGGAAAGTTGGTTCATAGGATTTTAAAGCCAGGTGGGAGATTTATTATTTCATCTGATGCTGGTGATGAAGATCATGGTGAGTTCTCTAATGCAGAAACATTCATTAAAATGATTGAGAAGTCTGGTTTGAAACTAACTTCTCCTTTTGATTACACAGTAGATGATGATACCTTCTACAGTAAACCCTATAAAGTTGTTACATTAGTATTTGAAAAGTAATGGATTTAAAAGATTTGGAATTGGTCACTGCTCTTGACCAAAGTTTTTATGATGGTTTTAACTCCTTTATGTTAAGTTCAGACTTGAAGGTGTTTGGAAAACTATTAGCACGTACTCAATTATTTGATAAGGTAAAAGATATACCAGGTGATATTGTTGAGTGTGGTGTATTTAAAGGAACAGGTCTCTTTACTTTCTTAAAGTTGAAGAGATATTTTTGTCCTAATACGGGAAAGAAAGTTATAGGATTTGATTTCTTTGATTCAGAAAAGTTGACTTCTAGTTTATCTGAGCAGGATAAAGAAGCAATGACCACTCTATTTGAGGGTAGAAACTTCCAACACGAGTCCTCCTTCCAAACTGAACTAGACTATACTATCCGTAAGTCTGGTTTTGAGGATCATGAATATGAACTTATAGGTGGTGATATATCGAAAACTGTGGTAGAATTTGTATCACAAAGACCTGGTGCAAAGATTTCACTATTGTATCTGGATTTGGATTTAGATGCCCCTACTTATGATACTCTTGTAGCATTGTGGGATAGGGTTAGTAGTGGTGGTATAGTTGTCTTTGATGAGTATGCTTTCCATAACTGGTCTGAATCTGTTGGTGTTGATAGATTCTTTGCTGATAAAGATATTAACATTGAATCTCTTAACTTTGTTGCACCTTCTGCTTACGTTGTAAAACCATGAACAAACTTGTTATATTTGATCTAGATGGTGTTCTTATTGATAGTAGGGACATGCATTATGATGCCCTTAACCGTGCTCTTGCAAAGGTAGATGAGAAGTATGTAATAACAAGAGAAGAACACTTAAGTGTTTTTGATGGTCTTCCCACTACACGAAAACTAGAACTCCTTACAGAGAAGAAAGGTTTACCTGTAGTTGAGTATGATACTATCTGGCAGGATAAGCAAACAGCAACTCTGGATATATTCTCTGAATTAAAACCAGACTATGAGTTGATGCATTACTTCCAGCAACTCAAAGAGAAAGGATATAGTATTGCAGTTGCAAGTAACAGTGTGCGTAATACTGTTAAACTTGTTCTACTTCGTTTAGGATTACTAGAGTTTGTTCATTACCACTTAAGTAATGAAGATGTATTCAGAAGTAAGCCATTCCCTGAAATGTATTGGCGTTGCATGATAGCATGTAATGCTCTTCCAAAAGATACTGTTATCTTTGAGGACAGTCACATTGGTAGACAGGGTGCATTAGATAGTGGATCTCATCTAATTGCTATTGAAGACAGACCTGATCTTACACAAAGTAAGATTGATAAGGTCTTTGAGATCTTTGAAACTAAAAAAGTAACACACATCCCTTGGAAATCAGAAAAAATGAATGTTTTAATTCCTATGGCAGGTGCTGGCAGTCGTTTCGCACAAGTTGGATATAGTTTTCCGAAGCCTTTAATCGAGGTAAATGGCAAGCCAATGATACAAGTGGTGCTAGAGAACCTGAATATTGAAGCAAACTTTACTTTTGTTGTTCGTAAAGAGCATTATGAAAAGTATAGTCTACAATATCTTCTCACTTTGATTGCACCTAATTGTAACATTGTTCAAGTTGATGAATTGACAGAAGGATCTGCTTGCACTACGATGTTAGCGAAAGAATTTATTAATAATGATGATCCTCTTCTTCTTGCAAACTCCGATCAGTTTATGGAGTGGAATAGTAATGAGTGTCTTTACGCTTTTAATGCTGATGGTATTGATGGGGGTATATTAACCTTTAAGGCAACTCACCCTAAATGGTCTTATGCTAAAGTTGGTGCTGACGGATTTGTATCAGAAGTAGCAGAGAAGAAACCAATCAGTGAGGATGCAACAGTAGGTGTATATTATTGGAAGAAAGGTTCTGACTATGTTAAGTATACAGAGCAGATGATTGAAAAGGATATTAGAACCAATGGTGAGTTTTATATTTGTCCAGTATTTAATGAAGCGATTGCTGATGGTAAGAAGGTAAGGATTAAAGAGATTGAAAGAATGTGGGGTATCGGAACTCCCGAAGATCTATCTTATTTCTTGGAACATTATAAAGGATGAAACTAATTGCCCATCGGGGAAACACGCATGGACCTGATGCTAAACAAGAAAACAATCCTGATTACATTGACAAATGTTTATCGGAAGGGTATGATGCAGAGATTGATGTACGGTATGATTCTTTAACCACTGTCTTTTGGTTGGGTCACGATGAACCTCAATACAAAGTAAGTTGGAAGTGGATGGCAAACCGTTCTGAACTTCTATGGATACATTGTAAAGACATCACAACTCTACATGAGTTTACCAAGTATGAACATGCAGGGTATCAGTATTTTTGGCACGATCAAGATGACCATACTCTAACCAGTAATAAGTATATCTGGACATTTCCAGGTAAACCTTATACTCCAAAATCCATAATGGTTATGCCAGAATGGAATACAAAAATAAGTAATCTAAATGATTTGAGAGCAGTTAATTGTTATGCAATCTGCAGTGACTATGTTGCACATCTACAATAGAGGAATTTAATGGCAAACGTTTTTACTAGAGACTTGAACGATCCTATGGATGATGTTCAACAAAAGATTAAGGATAAGATGATTGAGGTCACTAAGCTTGAGTTGACTGATAAAGCATCCTATCATGCCTATGAAGAAGTATATCCATTTCTATTGGATAAGTTTATAGGTAAGAAGTGTAATATGTTAGAGGTTGGTATGTCATGGGGTGGAGGGATGCAAATTCTTTCTGAACTTTTCCCTGATTCCAATATCTATGGGGTGGATTGGGATGTATCTTTACTACGAATTGATACAAAAAACTGGTCTAATATGACTATCTTTGAGTCAGATCAACGTGATCCTACTCTTGCTGATAAACTTCCTATGTTAGATTTTGTGACAGAGGATTGCTCACATCAGATGCCAGATTCTATCAGAACATTTGAGATACTAGAACCAAAGTTAAATCCTGGTGCAGTCTATGTGATTGAAGATGTGTATCCACAGTTTTGGGATGCTTATTGTGCAGATGGAAGATTTGATATGTATGATGTAACCCATGTAAAAGATAGATCAGATGATCGTCTTGCTGTTTATAGGAAACCTGAATGAGAATAGCAGCATGTTTCGCAGGACAACCACGATTCATTAATGAATGTGCTCCTAGCATACTACAAAATGTATTCAAGGATCAGCAGGTAGATGTCTTTGCACATCTATGGTTCTGTGATGAACTTCATAATGAAACCTTTAAGTATGGTGGAGACGGTGGATGGGAAGGTTATAGAATACCCAAGACTGCTGTTGATGATTTTATCCGTCACTATAAACCAGTTGATATTAAAGCAGAACCTAGTGTTCACTTCTATGATCCTTACATGGAAGAAGGATTTGATATACCTTTGAATAAGTATTGGGGTGGTGGTAATAATGAACCAGATTATATGCCAAGACAGATAGACAGAACGCTATCTAATTTCTATAGTCAGAGTGAAGCATGTAAGTTGAAGTCACTCTATGAGTATAATAATAAGTTTAAGTATGATTGGGTGTTTAAGTTCAGACCAGATGTGCAGATTCATAATCAAATCAACCTAGAAGATTATTCGCCTCATGCTTTTAATTGCATGGCACATACCTGTGGGTTTGATAGTCACATCAATGACTGGTTTGGGTTTGGTGGGTCTGATATAATGGATGTATTCATGGGTGTATTTCCTATGTTCCAAAGAATATTTGATTTGACTAAGTATAATAATGAAGGAGCATGGGACAATGAAACATTACATGCTCAAGCTCTACACCAAATGGGTATAGAGATACAGAAACATCCCTTTGCTCTTACCGTACCAAGGTTATGAAAATTGTTATCTGGGGTCATCCCCTACATTCACACACCCATTCATATGTCCATCAAGGATACTATGATGGGTTTAAAAGTTTAGGTCATGAGGTATATTGGTTTCATGATGATGACTATCCAGAGGACTTTGATTTTACTAATACCTTATTCATAGGTGAAGGATTTGCTGATAAGAAGATACCTATCAATGATAGCAGCACATACTTCATCATGTATCTTCCTGACCCAAGGAAGTATGATGGTGCAAAGAGACTTGTTGATGTAAAACTAACTGCTACTAATTTTAAGGATCATATTATTGAGTGGTCTTTTGATGAGAGTAAGTGTCAGAGTATGGGACCAAGTGTATGGTTTGAACCCAAGACTAATGAATTAATTAAGTTGAAGAATGATTATATTGATGTAGAGATACCTGACTATGATAAGATGTATATTAGTTGGGCAAGTAATCTACTACCAGAGCAGATAAACTTTGATGATATGTATATGGAAAGAGAGAATGCCATATACTTCTGTGGAACTATCTCCCCTCATGGTGTATGTGAGAACTGGTCTAACTGGGAACCCTTTATACAACAGTGTTCAGAGAATGGTATAGACTTTCATTGTAATGATGTATGGTCGAATCCACTATCATTCGATGAAGTTCAGAAACAGGCACAGAAATCTATTCTTGGTGTCGATATTCGCAGTAAAGAACATGTAAGACAGAGATTGGTAACGTGTAGAGTCTTTAAGAATATAAGTTATGGTCACTTGGGTATGACTAATTCAGAACAAATCTATCAAGAGATGGATGGGAACTGTATTTACAATGAAGATCCTGCTGCATTGTTTCATGAGGGGATGGCAAATAGAGAAAACTATGATATGATACGTAAAGGTATGCAATACGTAAAAGAGAACCATACATACATCAATCGTTGTAGTTCGGTTCTTAAGATCTTTGAGGAAGGTGAATGAAGACTGCCCTTATTACAGGTATCACAGGACAAGATGGTTCTTATCTTGCCGAATTTTTATTAGAAAAGAACTATAGAGTGCATGGATTGATTCGTAGAAACTCCACATCAGATGGAACAGATAGGATCAATCATTTACTCAAGCTTCCGTCTATCACATTACACTATGGTGATATGACGGACTTTGCTTGTCTTGCTGAATTGATTAAAGAGGTTCAACCAGATGAGATATACAATCTAGCAGCACAGAGTCATGTAAAGGTATCATTTTCTAATGCTTTATATACTGCTGATGCTAATGGTCTAGGAACTCTTCGTATCCTTGAGACTATTAAACTTCTAGGTATGGAAAAAACTACTAGATTTTATCAGGCAGCAACGTCAGAGATGTTTGGTGAGGTGCAGTCAATACCACAGAGAGAAGATACACCTTTCTATCCACGTTCTCCTTATGGTGTAGCAAAGTTATATGCACACTGGATCACCAAGAACTACCGTGAAGCATATGGTATGTTTGCTTGTAGTGGTATTCTATTCAACCATGAGTCTCCACGCAGAGGTGAGACATTTGTAACTCGTAAGATTACAAAGACTCTTGCAGAGATTAGAAATGGTAAGAGAATACTCCCATTAGAACTAGGTAATCTAGATGCCAAGAGGGATTGGGGTCATGCAAAAGATTATGTAGAAGCAATGTGGTTGATGCTACAGCAAGAAGAACCAGAAGATTTTGTTATTGCAACAGGTCAACAACATACTGTAAGAGAGTTTGTTGATGCGGCTTTTGATTATATGGGATATAGTATAGAATGGGTTGGAGAAGGATTAAAAGAAGTTGCTAAAGACTATGGCACAGGAGAAGTGCTAGTTAAGATTAACCCAGAGTTTTATAGACCTGCTGAAGTAGATTCTTTGGTGGGTGATTGCACTAAAGCAAAAGAAACATTGGGGTGGAAACACAACTATTCTTTCACTCAATTGGTGGAAGAGATGTGTAAATATGATTTAGAAAATACGAGGGATTGATTATGGAAAAGAATGCTACTATCTTCGTTGCAGGACACAAAGGTCTTGTAGGTTCTGCAATTGTTCGTAAACTTAAAGAGCAGGGACATAATAATATTATTACTGCTACTAGGCAAGAGTGTGATTTAATAGATCCTAATCAGGTCAAAGATCTCTTTGAAAAGAATAGGATTGATTATGTTTTTGATGCTGCTGCTAAAGTAGGTGGTATCAAAGCAAACGATACTTATTCAGCAGAGTTTATCTATCAGAACACAATGATTCAGACTAACCTGATTCATTATGCTTACAAGTATTTTGTTAAGAAGTTCTGCTTTTTGGGATCGGTTTGTATCTATCCAAAGTATGCACCTACACCTGTGAAAGAGGAGTCTCTACTGTGTGGTGAGTTGGAACCTACTAATGAAGGATATGCTGTTGCAAAGATACACGGCATTGAGATGTTGAAGATGTATAATAAGCAGTATGGATTTAAGGGTGTATCTATTATGCCTTGTAATCTATATGGTATGGGAGATAACTTCCATCCAGAGAACAGTCATGTGATTCCTGGTATGATCAGAAGATTCCATGAAGCAAAGGGAGATACTGTTGAGTGTTGGGGTGACGGAACTCCTATGAGAGAGTTTATGTATTCTGATGATATAGCAGATGCTTGTGTATTTGCTATGAATAATTATGAGAATGCAGAGTTAATTAATGTTGGTTCGGGTGAGGATGTATCTATCAAAGAACTTGCTGAAACTATTGCTTCTGTAACGGGGTATAAAGGTGAGATAGTTTGGGACACAACTAAACCAAATGGAACACCAAAGAGACCACTAGACTATTCTAAAATCTCTGCACTAGGTTGGAAACCAAAGCATAAATTAAGAGAAGGACTTGAGAAGTCTTATCAGTGGTTCTTGGAGAATTGCGTCTAATGAAAGTAACATTTGTTTCTGCACTCTTTGATATCAATAGAGTTGATGGTCGTAAATGGGAAGAGTATCTTAAGTGGTTTGAGATCACTCTTAAGTTGAGAGTTCCTATGGTCTTGTTTGTCAACAGGGACATGCAAGAGTATATTGATGAGAGAAGAGGAGATATGTTCAGTGATAATGAGTATCTAAAAACTCAAACTCTGTATCAGACTGTAGAAGATATACCTTATTATGGATTGAAGGATCAGATACAGGAGATATTAGATTCAGATCAGTATAAAAAGGATATGGCAGATCCTGAAAGAATAGAATGTAAGCAAGCAATGTATCCTATCATTCAGTATTCTAAATTTCCTTGGCTTACACAAGCAGCAGCAATGAATCCACATGGGTCTGATTATTTCTTTTGGTTAGATGCTGGTGGTTCAAGATTCTTTGAGGACTATGATCTAACACAGAACTATCCTAGTGAAGAAGCAAAGAAAGCATTAGATGATATGGGAGATAGTTTTTTGCTTCAGATGAACACAGAATACTATACTGATCTTGCGAATGCAAAGACATTAAGCACTGATTATCTTTACGATAATAGGTCTTATGTGTTAGGATCTATGTTTGGTGGTCATAAGAAGTCATTATTCAGAGTATGTGATATGGTTCACGATGTTCTGATGAATGATATGATTGCAAACAACACTATTAATAATGAACAGATAGCATTGGGATACCTTATTAAGAAGTATCCTGATGAGTTTTCTCTTTATGAGAGAACCAATCAAAAACACATGGCACTTTTTCACGAATTAGGATGAAAGTATCAATAGTCGGACCAGGTATTATGCCTATCCCTCCTACAGGGTGGGGAGCAGTAGAGATTCTAATATGGGATCAGAAACTAGCATTAGAAAAATTAGGACATGAGGTTGACATTGTTAATACTCAAAGTCCTGTTGAGATTTTATCTCAAGTAAACAAGTTTAGACCAGACTTTGTTCATATACAGTATGATGATTTTATTGAACTCTATCCTTATATCCAATATCCTCGTGCTATTACAAGTCACTTTGGATATCTTGAACAGACTAATAAATGGGACTATTATGGGGAACGGATTGCCAAACCATTTGGTAAGATAAAACCAAATGTATTCTGTTTGTCAGATGGTATTGCTGATACTTATCTTATAAATTTAGGCATTCCTCATGAAAATCTTTTTGTAACTCCTAATGGTGTTAATGTAGGTAAGTTTAGAGTAGAGACTATTCCTGAAAGATTATCTGATAGTATCTACCTTGCTAAGATTGATTATAGAAAGAGGCAACATATGTTCCAGTCAATAAGGAACCTATATTATGCAGGTAATACTGCTGACCCTAGATTTGATACAAGTAATAATTATCTCGGTGAGTGGTCAAAGGAAACATTATATAATGACTTGACAAAGTATGGTAATCTTGTGCTATTATCTGATGGTGAAGCACATCCTCTTGTATGTTTAGAAGCATTTGCTGCTGGTCTAGGAGTGGTAGTTAGTCAGTGGGCTGCTGCTAATCTTGACACTAGTAAAGATTTCATCTCTGTTATACCAGAAGATAAAATATCTGATATTGAGTTTGTAGAGAATGAAATCCTACAGAATAAGTTCTATTCTATCAATCATCGTCAAGAGATTCTAGATTATGCAAAGACATTTGATTGGACAGAGGTTGTAAAAAATTATTATATACCTGCTATGGAAACCATTATTGGAAACTACAAATGAAAGTTGAACTAGGTCGTTATGAATTAGATTTGGACTTTGATCCAAGAGTAGAAAGGAACTCTACTGAAGAGATGATTCCTATTGAAGACATTGGTTTTGTTTACAACTGTGTGTTCAAGCAGAAGGCAGCATTTGTGCATTCAGTAGAAAGGATTAGAGAAGTATATCCTGACTCAAAACTATACTGTGTATCTGATGGTGGTTTGGATTACTCTTTCCTACAGGATGAGAATATTGAAACTACAATGGAAGATGATACTCTTTCTATACTGAAGCACATCAATCCTCAAACTTATAAGCAACCTGAAATGCAAGCTGCTATTAAGAAAGGTATTGCTGCAACACTTGATAGAGTAGAACGTGGTATTAAGTTCTGTGGCAATCCTGAATGGACTTGTGTTACAGAACCTGACGTATTGATTCGTGGTAAGGTTAGTTATCCTAAAGGTGCTAAACTTCTAGGGTCAAGAGTAAACTATGCATGGTTAAGTGAAGAGTGTTTGGATATGTTCATGGGTATGAATGGTCTTCTAGGGGAGATTGAAGGTGCTATCCCTGTGGTTAGATGGGGTGCTGTTCCTGTTATATTCCATACTGAAACATTCTTGAAAGCACTGAAAGTTTATAGAGAGAATTTTGATCTACTTGATAAGTTGACAGAACATCATTATAATCCAGGTGTATTTGATCTTCTATTTCCATTAGTCTTTGCACTGGTAGGAGAGGAAGAAGTTTACACTAGTGAGATTACAGAGTGTCTTCGTAACCCTCAATGGTATACTTCAGATCATCCTGTAGTTCATCAGTATAGAGAATATTACGAAGATTCTGACTGGGTTTCCAAACCTTCTTGATAAAACTATATTCTTGTGCTAGAATTTGAGCACATAGATTAATCGTATGAATCGTATCAAAGATTACGAGAAATTAAAATTTGATATTGATAGATGGTTGAAAGATTATTACTACTTTCATTCTATCAAATCCTTTGTAGTAGGAGTATCTGGTGGAATTGATTCCGCAGTTGTTTCTACCCTTTGTGCTGAAACAGGACTGCCTACTTATATCCTGACAATGCCTCTTCATTCTAAAGAAGGGAATACTGAATTGTCGGATTTACATGCTTATCAATTAGTTGAAAAGTATCCTAACGTAACCATAGTTAATGTTGATTTGTCCAAAACATATGATGCATTCATGGATACTGTTTATGAAGGATTTACTATTAATCCTTTGGCAAATGCAAATACAAAGTCCCGTCTACGTATGGTAACTCTTTATCAGATTGCTGGAGCGATGGGTGGTATTGTAGTAGGAACAGGAAACAAGATCGAAGATTATGGAATTGGTTTTTATACTAAGTATGGTGACGGTGGCGTTGACATTGCTCCTATTGCTGATCTATATAAAACGGAAGTTTGGGAACTGGGGAAACGATTAGGAGTTGATGAGCGTATCATTGATGCCCTTCCAACAGACGGTTTGTGGGATGATGATAGAAAGGATGAAGATCAGATCGGAGCATCCTATGAGCAGTTAGAAGAAGCAATGGAGCATAGAAGAGGACCAGCACTGGATATATTGGATGAGTTTAATAGAAAAAACAAACACAAAATGGAACCTATTCCTACATTTAAATTGGAGAAATTATCATGACTAAAGTTGCAATGATCGGTGTAGGCAAGTTAGGTCAAGCCTGTGCAGAAGTTATGGCAGAGACTTATCCTCTTGTAGGATATGATGTTGCCCCACGGAGTCCAAAGAACTTTCCTATGGTTGATACCATGAAGGATGCAGTTGAGTATGCTGATATAATCTTTGTTGCTGCTCCTACTCCACACGATCCAAAGTATGATGGAAGAGAACCAACGGCACATCTTCCTAATAAGGACTTTGATTATAGTATTGTTAAAGGTATTCTAGCGGAAGTAAATAAGTTCTCTAATAGAAAGCAGTTAGTTGTATTAATCTCTACTGTTCTACCAGGAACCACTAGGAGGGAGTTAGAACCACTTATAACCAATGCAAGGTTCGTTTATAACCCTTACTTAATTGCGATGGGTACAGTGGCATGGGACTTCACTAACCCAGAGATGCTCATGATCGGAACTGAAGATGGATCAGAGACTGGTGATGCAAAAGAGTTGATTGATTTCTATACACCCATGATGGAGAATAGTCCTCGTAATGTGGTAGGAACATGGGATGAATGTGAATGTATAAAGATCTTCTATAACACATTCATATCTGCCAAGATCAGTCTAGTCAATATGATTCAGGATGTTGCAGAACGTCAGGGTAATATTAATGTGGATGTTGTAACCAATGCTCTTAAGGATTCTGATCAAAGAATCATGGGACCACGTTACATGAAGGCAGGTATGGGTGATGGTGGTGCTTGTCACCCTAGAGATAACATTGCTCTACGTTGGATGTCAGAGAACCTTAAGTTAGGGTATGATCTCTTTGATTCTATTATGGAAGCAAGAGAAGTGCAGGCACGTAATCTTGCTGAGAGATTGGTTAGAACAGGGTTGCCTGTAGTAATTGTAGGTAAAGCATACAAACCTCATGTAGAATACGTTGCAGGATCATATAGTCTTCTTGTAGGACATTATGTTGAAAAGTTTGGAGTTAGTGTTTTCTATGATGATGATTATACTGGTGACAAACCACCTGAAGATCTAGGTGCTGCTGCATATCTATTAGCACATGATCCTGCTACTACTTTCTTGGGTTGCTTAGATCCTGATCCAGAGAAGCAACAGAAAGATATATTCCCAGAGGGTTCTGTTATCATAGATCCTTGGAGAAAATGCCCACCTATCAATGGATGCGATGTAGTTCACTATGGAAATACAAGACTTAATGGATAAGAATAAATCTGCATATAAACTTGGGGGTATTGGACCCATTTATTGTATTAATTTGGATGGGCAACCTGAAAGATGGGAGTTCATGGAGAACCAATTTAAGTATTGGGAAGTAAAAGACTATACTCGTATCTCTGCTTATGATGGTAGGGAAGATGATTTAAGTGATATTATACAAGGACGGTATCCAGAAATGATGTCGTCAGGTGAGATAGGATGCACTACATCACATCTTAAAGCAATGAAGCATTTCTTGGATACTAGTGATGCTCCTTATGCAATCATGATGGAAGATGATTGCGATTTAGAATTGGTTAAGTATTGGAATTTTACTTGGGCAGACTTATATGCACACTTTCCATATGATTGGGATGTGGTTCAGATGGCTATCATATGCACAGGAGATTTGCATGTAAGACTTCATAAGAGATTTGTAAATGATTTCTCTACTGCTTGCTATGCAATTACTAGACATCATGCAGAGAAGTTAGTAAGGTTGCATTGTAGAGGTGGCTATACTGGTAAGCAAAAGTATAAGTTGGATCAAGGTGTTAAACCTAGACCTGTTGCAGATGATTTAGTTTATAATTCAGGTAATACATTTGCTATTCCTTTGTTCATGTATAAGGTAGAGTTGGGTTCAAGTATTCATCCAGAGCATGTGGATGTCTTTCATAAAGGTAATCATGAAGCACTTTGGGGATACTGGTCACAGGCAGGAGCAAGTATGAGCGTTGCAGAACAAATGAACTATGATCCTTATTTGGGTAGGATAACAGAAAATTCTCAAGCAAAACAGAAGCAAGAGTGACAACCACATAAGTGACTGTCATATATTGACACCTCTTTAATAATCTGGTATTATAAATAATATCAGATACAAAGGAATCGAAAAGATCGTACCCCTGTGTAGATGCAAACAGTACCCTTGTCGGGGGTGCTATCATCCGCAGGGTTTTTTAATGCCCGTGCGAGATACTAATAACAATCATGTCTATTAAATCAACAATCGCAGCTATATTCGCTGCACCTTTCGTACTTTCTTCAGCTGCTTTTGCTGGTCCTTACGTGAACCTAGAATCTAACGCATCATATCCTGATGGAGATTATACAGGTGCTACTACAGACCTTGCTATCGGTTTTGAAGGTTCAACTTCAGAAGGTAAGGTTGCTTACTACATCCAAGGTGGTCCTGCATTCGTTCACTCTGAAGCTGCTGACGATACAGAGACAGAATTCTCTGGTAAAGTTGGTGCTTCTGTAGCAGTTAGCGATGACCTATCTGTTTATGGTGAGGTTTCTGGTATTTCTAACGAAGATTCTACTGGCGATGACATCGTAGACTTCGGTGGTAAAATCGGTGCTAAGTTCCTTTTCTGAAAGGACACAGTTACTGAACCAGTAACAACAGAAGAACTCTAAATATTAGCAGTTCGAGATGGATCGGACCCTCTGCATTGCAGGGGGTCTTTTTTTATGATAAAATATAATATATACTTATGCCACGATAGCGGATCCTAATGAAAAGGCTTATCGGACTAGCAGCACTTGCTGCATTAACATTACCTGGTTGTGCAGAAGCACGAACAAGATTATCAGGAGCAGGTGCATCATTCCCATCTAAGATCTATCAAAGATGGTTTGCCGACTTTGCAAAACAAGGAGGGCATAGAGTAAATTATCAGGCAGTAGGTTCTGGTTCAGGTAGAAAATCATTTCTTGATGAGACAGTGGACTTCGGAGCATCTGATGATCCTATGAAGCAAGGTGATATAGCAAAAGCAAAAAGAGGTATGGTTCAGATACCTATGACAGGAGGCACAATTGCTTTTGGTTATAATATGCCTGGTTGTGATCTTAAACTTACCCAAGAGCAAGCAGTGCAGGTTGCTATAGGTGAGATAAACAACTGGTCACAGGTTGGATGTGAAGACCATGCAATGACTTGGGTATACAGGTCTGATGGTTCTGGCACTACTGCTTCATTCACCAACTCAATGAAAGCATTCAGTAAGAAGTGGAAACTGGGAACAGGTAAGTCAGTTGCTTGGCCTGTTGGTATAGGTAATAAAGGTAATGCTGGTGTTGCTGGTAGTATCAGAACTACACTAGGTTCTATTGGATATGTAAATCAATCTTATGTTAAAGGTGAAA
>Ga0208666_1000231_pt1 | contig 27916 bp, 36 predicted proteins | sample 5B_taG_FD_184078 | JGI IMG/M metagenome (GOLD analysis project Ga0208666, IMG submission 184078) | Marine viral communities from the Subarctic Pacific Ocean - 5B_ETSP_OMZ_AT15132_CsCl metaG (SPAdes) (version 2) | ecosystem: Environmental > Aquatic > Marine > Oceanic | place: Pacific Ocean...
GCTTCTTTCAACGCCTTGGCGTCTACGATTGCTTGCTCTAATAGTGAGGACATAAACAAAAACTCCTATAATAATGGTTTTTCAAATTAAATAGTATGTAATTGAACTAAAAGCAGGTAGTTTGTTGTCGAGGGCTCATAAACGCCAACAGACCCTACCCTTCGTCTACTTTCGCCTCTAGAGCGGCAAGAACTAAGCGAGCTAAAGAGCGACTTGTTTCTATATTTGGACTACTTGCATCTGTTTCGTCGTAGCCACTTAATAGAGAAGCTACTTCAGATAGTGGAATGATAAGAGGGATGATGTAGCATTCTTCAACAAATGGGTTGCCATCTGTGTCTAATCCCGAAACTGAGTTTAGGCTAACCTGTTGATAATCTATTTTGCTACTCATGACTTCTCCTTATGCTAGTGGGCTAAGTTTTATAGCCTTGTATTGTATTCTAAATGATGTGTCTTCATCTTCCAAAACAGCATCGCCAGTGCCTCTAGTGCCAACGCCGACTATGAAAAATAGGTCTATATCTGCGCTCATGGCATTTTTTGTGTTATTTTTGCTGGCTCTATTGTTGAACGTTCCGTCTGACTCAAAGACAACTGATGTTGACTGGGCAAGTCCCGACGCCATGATGCATCCTACAAAACAACCCGCAGCGTCGTTATCTCCAGCATGCTGTGAGCTATTCCCAGTCCAAACTCCATAATCAGGAACCGCCGTGGCAGTATTAATAAACGATGCACCACAGCCATCTATGGTGTTGAGAGTTTGGGAGGTAGGATCTGCGCAAACTCCAGCAACAACATTCGCATTCCAAGAGTCGGTGATAGTGCCACGTTCCAACTTTATTGCAAGAAGAAATGTGTCGTTGCTAGTAAGTCGAACATTCTGCCCTGTGCCGTCCGTTGTGAAAAGAGGTGTGTGCCACCTAGGTGCATCGCAAGTAGAGCCAGCAATCCAACAATTATTGGTGCTGCCGGTCATTGCGTTCATTGTGATTCTATTAAAGTTACTTCCACTGGCTGCCAAAGTTTTAATGTCAGAGTTTACATCAACCTGCGTCCAAGTAGATGTGTCGGTCAGATCCACATAGGCGGTTGCTACAGAAGAAAAATCTGTCACATCTGTCACTAGAGTCCATTGATTAGAGCCTGAGACTAAAGAAGCCATTAACTTGTGCTCACTATAAAGTAGCTTGCAACGCCGTCAGAAGCAATCGTAATAGCACCAAAGCCGGATTGAATTTTTACGATTCCTTGTCCGTCAATTCGGTTACCGGCTGAGGTGTAAGCGCTTGCACTAATGACAATGTGATTTGAACCAGAGCAACTGCCACTGACATCTTTAAAGGTGAATCTTCTTCCTGCACTGAAAGTGGATGCTGCTGGTAGTGATGCAGTGATTGCAGAGCCAGTTGTGATAATCCCCATAAGATCATGGTTAGAGGCTACGGTGTAATTGCCTGTAAAGCTGTTATAGGAGCTTTGCCCGCCTACGTTTTGTAGTTGTGAGCCATCCCCAATAAATGCAGAAGCCGATATGTTTGCAGAACACGAAATCGTTGTGGTGGCGAGGGTGTTAGAAGTTGAATTGAATGTTAAATTAGCGCTTGCCCCAAGATCTCCAGAATCATTAATTTGGATTTGAGTGTTAGAGCCGGCGACTGTTGGGATTGACAATTTCCCGTTTACATAATTGTAGATTGCAACGGCTGTAGTTTTTTTATTACCTGATTTGTCCACCAAAAGAATGTCAGAATCTGCCAAAGAACCAGCAGAGGATAGCGAGTCAACATCGATTTTGATTCCGCTATTACTCCTGGCAATTCCGGGCGTTGAGTCCAACTTGACTCTAACAGCGTTGGAACTGTCTTCAAGACCTTGACCAAGATTTATCTTGTTAGCATTCAAAACTCCACTTATGTTAGAAGGGGACAGGTTGAAAATGTTCGCGCCAGAGCCCGAAATAAACGATGCTGAAAGCTCTCCTGTAAGGGTAACGTTGGAGCCATCAAAAATAAAATTAGCGTTGCCAGACAGAGCGCTAGCTGTATGAAACTGGATGGATCTATCAACGCCGCCCGGCGTAACTGAGATTCCAGATAAATTAGCACCGTTGCCGTAATAGACGGAGGCAGAGACGCCTGCTGAAGCTGTGACTGTGCTGGTGAACGTCTTGACGCCGCCGACTGACTGATTTGCATGATCGTTAATCATGTCTTCGATGTTGCCCAGGTTTACGCCACTGAACTCTACATCATCTTTTAAAATGTTATAAGCCATCTATGCCCCTTTTTCACAATAAATAGTTTTGTTTATTTATTTCTTCAAATGCTTTGCGAGAGCATTCTCGATTAACTCAGAATAACCCAGGATGTTCTTAGGGTTGTCGGGATGAAATTGCCACAGTTTTTCCCTATCTCTTTCACGTTCTTTGAGATAGACTCCTTTATGAGTTTCAATGGCACGTTGAAGCTGGGCAGAACCCTTTTTCGCATCCCATTCTGGATAGTAATAGCCATGTTCTTTGAAGAACTCTGAGTTGTGGACAATCGGTGTTCCAAAATACATTGCCTCAAGCTGTAAGTAGTTCAAACCATTCATCCAATGATGGCTGACAATTGTGCCTGCGAATTGCTTATGAAGAGCCCACACTAACTTATAGCGACCTTCAAAAGAAATTTTCTTATCTTTCTTAATGTTTAGCTTGCTCAACATCGTAAGAAAAGTTTTATGCTTTTCAAGCTTAAGGGCGCCGAAATTATAGACATCTCCTACTAATTCTGGTCTTCTATTGTAGAGATCTTCGACTATAATGCATGGAATCATGCAAGACTTGACAATGTTTAAGTTGGGTTCAAAGAAAGAAATGTTGTTTATGTTAGTCGATGGATTGAAGAACGGATCAACCTTGTGATTTATGTAAGTGTGAGTAACAACATCAGGGCTCCACACATAGGGGCATACATGCATCTCTGTTTTTTCTAAGATTTCAAGGGCTGGGATTGAGAATTCAAAGTGCGGAGAACACCAGATTTCATGAATGTCTTTTTTTCCAATTCCACTATTCTCTGGTTTAAACAACATGTTTTCTAAATCGATCAGGAGTCGATTGCCATATTGAATTCCAATTCGCACGCCTCCCGATCTTAATAGAGCTTCAGAGGCTTTGTGCTCAAGAGCAAAAGCACACTCCATGATCATGTCGTACTCTTTGATGTTTTCAGCAGTCAGTTGTTGAATGTTATGGGTTATTAGTTTCTTGCCATAATGCTTGCTTGATTCGGACACTAGATTTACGTCGTATCCAGCGCCCTGTAATAGTCTATAAAGAAACCAGACATTTTGGTTCAGTCCATTCCCAAATAGGTTTTCATCACATTTGCTTGTAATGCCAATTTTAACATTCTTGCTTATTTTCATTTTTTGCCCTCCAGCGTAAGCAATGATAAATAGTAGCACGAATCTGTTTGAGAACCAACAAAACGAAAAGGGGGCACCTTCGAAAAGGTGCCCCCTTAGAGTTACACTAAGCAGTTATCAGAAGATGAACCAGCCGCCGGTAGCAGAGTCGTAAACGACCTTGATGGCAACGTTTGGAACGTCTAGAGTGATGCTAGCCTGACCGTCGATCATGTTACCGTTACCAGCAATAATGCAGGTAGCGTCAACACCGTCGTGGTTCTTGATGAACCAGAAATCACCCTCGCTTGGAGCAGCAGGTAGAGTGAAGGTCTGACCAGAAGCGTTAGCAACGATGTGGTGCTTGTTAGAAGCGCCAAGTGTCGCGCCAGCGATACGCTCAATATCCTTCATCTCTGCGAGAAGGGCACTGTCGGCAGATGCACGAGCAGACTCTTCAACACTTAGACGTGAGGTGAGAGAAGTATCAGCAGCAGAACGAGCGTCTTCTTCATTAGAAACGCGGAGGTCAAGTGAAGCCTGATCGGCATCCTGCTCACTATCGAGTGCTGTGACGCGAACGTCAACAGAAGACACCTCGGAGTTAGTGGTAGAAACCTCAGCAGAGAAGTTGCCCTCTAGGTCACCGATGCGTGAATCAATAGAGACCTGATCAGCGTCTTGCTCAGAGTCAAGTGTGCTAATGCGGGTGTCTAGAGAAGCCTGCTCGGCGTCCTGCTCAGAGTCAAGTGCAGAAACACGAGAATCGAGAGAACCAACGTCAGCTACTTCCTTGGACTCTTGTGAGCTAATGCGGACCTCTAGAGAACCGTCTACAACAGCTAGGGAAGCATCAGAAGAAGCAACCATAGACTCAGCGGTAGATAGGCGAGTGGTTAGAGAACCGTCAGCAGCGACACGGTTGTCCTCTTCGTTAGAAACGCGGAGGTCAAGTGAAGCCTGATCAGCATCCTGCTCACTATCAAGTGCGGAGACGCGAACGTCAACAGAAGCGAACTCAGCGAGAGCTAGGGACTCTTCAGAAGATAGACGTGTAGTGAGTGAAGCATCAGCCACGGTGCGGGCGTTCTCTTCATCACCAACGCGGGTGTCAAGAGAGCCAACGTCAGTGTTGGTTGCAGCAATCTCAGCGTCAAGAAGAGCCTTGACAGAAGCGTCACCGGAGAGACGCGCAGAGACCTCAGCAGAATCAGCGTCAGAGAAGCGAGCTACGATAGAAGTATCGGCAGCGGCGCGAGCGCCTTCTTCATTACCAACGCGGGTGTCAAGAGAAGCCTGATCAGCATCTTGCTCAGAATCTAGAGCAGAAACGCGAAGGTCTACAGAAGCGAACTCAGCAAGTGCTAGAGACTCTTCAGAAGATAGGCGCGTTGTCAAAGAAGCATCAGCAGCAACACGAGAGTCTTCTTCGTTAGAAACGCGAAGGTCAAGTGAAGCTTGGTCAGCATCTTGCTCAGAATCTAGTGCAGAAACACGGACATCGACAGAAGCGACCTCAGAGTTAGTGACAGAAACTTCAGCGGAGAAGTTGCCTTCTAGATCGCCAATGCGTGAATCAATGGAGACCTGATCGGCGTCTTGCTCTGAATCGAGAGCGCTAACGCGGGTGTCGATAGAGCCAACATCAGCAACTTCCTTAGACTCCTGAGCGCTTAGGCGTGTGGTTAGAGAACCATCAGCAGTAGCGCGGGCGCCTTCTTCGTTACCAATGCGGGTGTTGATAGAAGCCTCATCAGCTTCGTGCATAGCGACGATAGAAGCGTCAGCAGAAGCGCGGACAGAAATCTCAACAGAGTCAGCGTCAGAGAAGCGAACCTGTAGAGAGGAGTCAGCGGCGGCGCGAGCGCCTTCTTCATTGCCAACGCGGGTGTCTAGGGAGCCAACGTCAGTGTTGGTAGCAGCGATCTCAGCATCAAGGAGAGCCTTGACAGAAACATCACCAGAGAGGCGACTAGAAGCTTCGGCTGTGATTGCAGCAGCACGGTTGTCTTCTTCGTTGCTAACACGAGTTGTGAGAGAAACATCGGCAGCCTCGTAGAGTGACTTGAGAGAGGCATCAGCAGCAGCCATGACGACCCCTACAGAAGCATCGCCAGAGAGACGGCTAGAAGCTTCAGCAGTGATTGCAGCAGCACGGTTGTCCTCTTCATCGCTAACACGAGTTGTGAGTGAAGCATCAGCAGCAACACGAGCGTTTTCTTCAGCGCCAACTCTTACATCGAGAGAAGCCTGATCGGCATCCTGCTCGCTGTCGAGGGCAGAGACACGGAGGTCAACAGAAGCAAACTCAGCGAGAGCTAGAGACTCTTCAGAGCTTAGGCGTGTTGTGAGGGAAGCATCACCAGCAACGCGAGCATCTTCTTCGTTGGAGACGCGAGTCTGCATTGAAGTCATCTCAGAGTTGGTGGTAGAGACCTCAGCAGAGAAGTTGCTCTCAAGGTCGCCAACGCGGGCATCTGTAGAAACCTGCTCAGCATCTTGCTCAGAGTCAAGTGCGCTAATGCGGGTGTCGATAGAAGCCTGCTCAGCATCTTGCTCAGAGTCTAGAGCGGAGATACGTGCGTCAAGTGAAACCTGATCAGCGTCTTGCTCGGAGTCGAGAGTAGAGATGCGGGTGTCAATAGAGACGTGAGCAGCATCGTTAGAGGTGATTGCGGCAGCGCGAACATCCTCTTCGTCAGAAAGACGGGTTGTGAGTGAAGCATCGCCAGCAACACGGGCATCTTCTTCGTTAGAGACGCGGAGATCAAGAGAAGCTTGGTCTGCGTCCTGCTCAGAGTCAAGAGTAGAGATGCGAAGATCAAGAGAAGCTTGATCGGCATCCTGCTCTGAATCTAGAGTAGAAATGCGAGTGTCGAGAGAGAGCATGTCAGCAGCTTCCTCATCCTCTGCTAGAGAGAGACGAGTCTCAACGGAAGTAATACCAAGGTGATCTTGGAAATCCTGATGGATATCCTCACCATTTGTACCAGTACCAGAAACGCGCAAGACGCCTGAACCGGAAACCTCAAGACCACCACCCTTCCAGAGTGGATCCTGAGTACCCTTTGCGGGAACGTAATTAGACATATAAAATCCTCCTATAATGTCGTAAGATAAACAGGAGCGTAGTCCTGCTTATGCACTCATAAATAGGAACTTAGGGCATTAGTGGAAATTAGAAAATAAAGAATCCACTGGTGCCGTTGCAATAAAGTTGGATAGATGAATAGGGCACTTCCAAAACTGCTGTATTTGAGTTATTAATTTTTTGTGATCCTGACGCTGAAATCGTTATGTTATTTGCGTAAGCGGCGCCCCCTTCGTCTTTTACAATAAACGCATGTCCACTAGATAAGGTGCTGGCGTCGGGTAGTGTTACCGTTATCGGATTACTTGTGGAGTCTGCCCCTATAATGTAATTTGACTTTTTGGCTGTGTAATTGGTGGTGATCGCCACTCTGTTCAGAACGATGCCCGTGTTGATTGTTGTAATCTTGTTTTCTACATCTACGCCAAATTGCTCCGCAGATGAAGACAGGATAGAAAGCGACCCGGTGCGAGCATGAACATCATCGTTACTATTTCCAAAAAATGTAGAACCAGAGGCATCGATTTCAACAATGTCTGTGTGGATAATGTCGAACGTGTGGGCTGTAATGTTTCCTGAAATTATTAGATTGCCGCTTAGGTTGACCTGATTAGCGCCTGGGTTATAAGTAAACTTATCAGATCCGCTCACGCTGTTGTTTTCGTTTTCAAATTGCAGTGAATAGATTGGTCCTACCGATGGGGTCGGGGTGCTTTTAAACAAATTACCATCATCATCGATTGCAATCAATGTTGTGTTTTCTGGGTTCGGGCTTTGACTAAGCCCACTTAGCTGCATTGTTGAACCACTGATAGCTCCAGACACATAGAGGCTGGATGATAGTGGATTAAAAATAAAACTAGACGATCCAGTGATGCCATTATTGTTGCCCTCAAACTGAATGGAATAGAGAGGTCCACTAGTTGGTGTTGGGCTGCTTTTAAAAACGTTTCCGTTTTCATCTATAGCCAGCAACACTGTTGCATCGGGATTATCAAGATCAGGCAGATTAGTAAGATGTAATGCAGATGCAGTTACTGGCGCATTTACATAAAGGCGAGAACCATTAAATCTTAGATTTGGCTCTCCGACCAAACTTTGTTCTTGATTGCCAAGGGTAACGAGATAATCATTTATGTCGTTTGCTACTACGCGAGCAACATTTTGAAGGTACATGCCTTCGCCATGAAACTCGCCATGAATAGCGTTTGAGTGAGATCCGCCGTTTGAACTTGGGGCAAAGACCGGATCTTTGTTTGCTATAACTGTTCCGGTAAGAGCGTTGTAAGCCATTACAAATCTCCTATTCTAGAATACAAACCAATTGGAGCCGTTGGAGTAAAGTGAGATAGCAGGGCTAGAGCCAGAAATCTCATAAGATGTGGCACCATCAATTTTATCTCCGCTGGAGGCAGAGAGCGTGATTGGACCGGACCTAGAAGGAGACTCATCCTTCACCAATAAAATGGCACCAGTGCCAGCCACAGAGGCAGAGTGAATTCTGAACTCTATAGTGCCGGATCCAGTAACGCCAATAATGTAGTTAAGGTTTGACGAAGTTAACCCAGATCCACTAACAGACAAGTAAGAGACTTTGAAGCCGGTCGTGATTGATTGGCTCGTAAATGGGTCTACTCTGAAAATTGGTGCGCTTGCGGAAGCGCCCACAGAAAGCGAACCTGTCATCTTGTGAGTGTCGTCGGTGCTATTACCAAAAATAGTAGAACCTGAAACCACATCGGTCTGATCTACAACGAAAGAGCTAGCTGTCAAGGTTCCGACAATGTTCATGCTGCCCAACAGAGTTACTCTGCCAGCGTTCACATCATAGGTAAAAGTTGAAGATGCCGTAACCGCAGAGCTAGAGACATAGCGAATGCCTCCGTCTGCGCCGACAAGATCACTACAGTTGACATATGCCCATCCGAATTGAGCCATCTATCAGCCCACCCCAGAAGAGCCTGACCAACTTGTGCCGAGGGCAGTGTCAACGCGAGTAGATGGAATTGAAGTTAGACCGGCAACAACTGAGACAGTGGCTCCTGCGCCACCATTAAGAAAAATTTGGCTTACTTTTACTTCTAGTCTAGGGCTTGATGAGTTGGGTAAAACATCAAAATAATCTGTGGCAGCGACGCCCCTTGTAGAAAAGCCAACTTTTAAAACTGTACTGCTATTGTTGTTAACCACAACCCATCTTGTGACATAAGGAAAATTAACTGTTTGGGTTGACGAAGCAGCGTTAATCGCACCCTTTGCGAAAGGCTGTCCTGAGACCTGATAAGCTGGTGTGTGGTTAAGTCCTACATTCGCTTGGTAGGACTTGATAAAGTTAGACATAAGAAACCTCCGTTTTTACATAGTCGTAAATAAATAGTCTCAACTATTTCTTTCGCGGCGTGCCTCTTTAGCCTTTTGCTTGGCAACATCGCGCTTCTGTCTGCGAATTGCTGCCTGCTTTGCGTGGCGCTTTGCATCGGAAGGTTTTTTAAAATATCTTCTATCTCTAATCTGCTCTATTATCTTGGCTTTTTTGCACTTCTTGATAAACTTGCGGATCATCTTGTCGTGGTTCCCACGACACTCTCTTGCCTTTACAGCAACGTTAGCGCCCTTTCTTCTGCTCATTGTTATTCCTATTTAATGGCTTGCCAAACTTTGCCTGCTTGTCCCATGAGGGAAGAGATATCTACGCCTGCATCGTTGGGATCGTCGCCGAGGACATCTGGTCTGTGTGCGCCGCCGGGCGATGATGAGTTTTTCATGGGCTCGGTGCCCTCAAACAAATCTACGCCGTTGTAGGCACCTTCACCAATTGAGTCTAGCAACTTTCTGCGATGCTCTTGTAGTTTCTTGTTCGCCTCTCGGGACTTGCGTTGCATTTGCAAGTCTTCATTAAATAGGTTGTTGGTTATTTTCTTTGGCTTGTTTTCTACAATTGGCTGCTTAGCTAAGCCGGCTGTAACTTGAGACACAACCTCAGTAAGAAGACCCTCTTCTATGAGGACTTCTTGGATGCACTCTTTTACGACTGGCTTGATTAGCTTCTTGAGTTGTGATTTGTTCATTGTTCCTTCAATACTTCGTTGAGTAATCTGTTAATGCGATCTGCTTTCGTAAACACTTTGTTGTTGAACTCTTTTGCTTCTTTAACCATAAAGGCTTCAGGTGTTGATGGCTCTGAAACAAAGTCGAAGCAGATAAGCTGAAAATCGTCTTGAACAATTGTTTGTCCGTTTCTGTTCTCTACTGAACCCATGCCGCGAGAAGAGATGCCAAGCTTAACGCCTGACTCTACAAGAGACTTGAGAACTTTGCCAGATGGCGTATCAAGGACTTTTACCTTGCCCATAACAGTGTCTCCGTCCATCCAAATAGATGTAACAAGGTGAGAAGCATTTTTGAGATTAATAACAGAATCATCTGGGTGGTCTAATTCCCCAAGTGCTCTATTTTCTTTTACAAGCTTTGTGTAGTTCTCAACCTCGCGCATGAGAACCACAAGGGGATAAACTCTTCCATTACCATTTTGAGTGTCGGCTTGTTGTAGTTTGCCAGTTAGATACATGCCGCCGGAGGCGACAAAACGCTTCTCATCTTCGGTAAGCAGGTCTTGGCAGACACCACCTTCACATAGTTCGTAGTATTCTCGTAGTAGTTTCATTTTAATATTCCTGTAGATTCAAGAGCTTCCATAAGTCTTCCTGCCTTGCTTGCTGTAGTGCGTCTGGATTTTGACCACCTTATCATTTACTTTCTGTAGAACGCTGATCAAGTCCTGCTCGCCACCGGGAACAATTTTTGAGATAGCGTTTATCGTTTTTCTAACATCATAAATCGCTTTTGTTACTGCGTCTTTCCTTCTACCCATAGCGCCTTTTACCGCTCCTTTGATGTTGGAGCCAATCTCTTTGGCTCTATCTAGAATTCCCTCATTAATCCCCATCTTGGATGATAGCGCGGATAACATCTTGATCTCATCATCGAGGGTAGACCCAAGCAGCCCGCTTTTTCCGGCGCCGGTATCCTGATCAATAATAGCCTTTAATCTTTCCAGTTTTTGAATCAAGGCAGGCATTGCCTTTTCAATTTTTTTCATCGCTCCAGCGGCGACAACATTTTGAGGAGCAGCGTCCTTTGGTGATGAAGATTTGCCTTTAGCATAGCTGGTAAGCTGATCGAAAAAGCCCTCATCAAGTTCCTCTTCCTCGTTAACAAAATTGTTCCAGTTTTCCATTATAAGTTTCATTTTTTTATTCCTTTGGGCGGGCGTTACCCGCGCGAGTTAGGAGCCCTTACAGCAACGACGTACTGGTTGTAGTCCCCATTTAGATAGTAGAAAGTTGTTCATTAAGCCTTCTCTGCCATTTCGGCGGCGCGCTTTACCATGGAGTCAACCATCTCGACTACTCTGAAGACATCATAGCCATCTTTCTTATAACCTACAATAAAATTATAGAGAGCATTGTTTAAGTCTCTAGTCATTTCAAGGGTAACATTGGATGGTGTGACACCTTTTTGTCCGTAGGGATCGTCGTCCTCTGCAAGTTCTGCACCTTGCATTGCCTCAAACTCTTCTTTAATTATTTGCTTTAGTGTTTCTTTGGTGATTTTCATTTTTTATTCCTCTGTGAAAAAATTGTCATGCTTGTAATTATGCTTTATTTGAATTCCTTCATCTGAGAACACCATGTTTAGAACATAAGATGTTGCAGATGAAAGACAACCAAATAGAAAAGCATTGACTATTGTGGCGTCAAACGTAAATAGTTCGGTCCAAGGAGAAAGCAGGAGCAAAAACCAACCGACGTGAAAGCCCATGCACATGGGGCAGTGAAAAACCTTGCCATAACCCTTGTAGGATTCCTTGTGAGGTCTTAGTTTTTTTATTACGGGCATGTCGCTATAGACTAAAATTTGTGTTAGTCCGTAGGCTATGAGGACGAATAATAGAAGTTCCATTTACTTCTTGACCTGATTGCTGTTAAATTTGTCAGCTAAGTATTTTTGAAGCTCATCATTGACATCTGGAATGGGGGCTAGATCATCCATATCTTCCATTGCTTTCAGTAGATCATTGATAAATGCCACCTCAATCGGATCATCTACAATCCTAGACACATCATCATCGACATTTAGCCTGTCTAAGCCGGTCGCTGATTTAAAAGAATCTTCAGCACCGTATAGCTTGCCTACAATTTCTTTGGCATCTTGGGCGCCTTTCCAAAGCGAAAAGATGTTGCTAACAACTGGGATTTGCTCTATTGCTGCTTCAGCAGCTTTCTTGCCCAATTCCTTGCCAGCCTCTGCTGCACGATGAGTTTTAATAAGCTTTCTTAGATCTCCGACTGTCTCAAGAGGAGCCTCTTGCAAAACAAATTTGTCCCAGCTTTCCATTATGACTTTCATTTTTTTTGACATAACGGGCTCCTAGATTGTGTACATGTAAGACATGGTGTAAGAGTTTCCTCTACCATAGCCAGGGCGAATGGAGCCCTGTTCGTCGCGTTGCGGGACTTCGCCGAGTTCTGTTGAATCGGTCTTATCAGGGTCAGTGTATTCATCTTCAACGCCGGCTACAATTGTCTCAACATTATCATAGTAAGGTTTCTCTTCTTTGATAAACTTTTCGATGCTTACAAGGGCAAATTTGGCAGCGTTTAACTTACCATCTGCGACTTCTTGTAGCTGTGCTTCCATGGCACCATAATAAGAGCCACCCTGGATTGACTCTGGCATAACAATGCCTTTACGAGCTAGGTGTGCAAATAATCTATTCTGTGCTCCGTAGGTGAAGTCGGTCATTGTCTGCTTTGGAAATGCAGTAATTTTTTTGTCTTTGCCAGAAAGAACAATGTCTAGGTCGTTATGATCAAAGATCATGAGATCACCACTGAGCGACTTACGGATGTCAAGCTCAAGTGTTACAGTAGGAGGGGGTGATTTCGGCTTTATTGTAACCTTAACTGGTTCTGGGATTGGGACAATTCTAACTGTTACTGGCATCGTCGTAGATTTCCTTTACTAACTCCTGCGTCTTTAAGATAGTCAACAGGGTAGATTCGTTTAAGCTTGTTTCTTTCGATAAGTTGTCAAGCTTTTCTCTCACGGCATTTGTCTTGCGAATCATCTCAGGGTCATTTGCAATTTCTTCTGCGCTGACTGCCTCAGATAGTGACTGCTTTAATCTACCAAGTTCTCTGTTGAGGTAGATTTTGGTCTCAAGATCATCGTGGGAGAATGATGAAATGTAATTGTTTAGAAGATTCTTTTGCTCTTCTAATAAGGAGTTTCCGTACTTTTCGTTGAACTTCTTCGTAAAAGTAGTAAAAGTAAGTGAATCGATTGTCTCAAGGGCTTGAGCCTCAATCGTTTCAGTCATTCCTTTAACAATTTTTGATTCAAGCATTACTGATTGCTTGGGGGAATTTGTGTTAAACATCTTAGCTATTGTTGCCAGTGACTTATAGTTTGGAACAAAGTTATTGAAAGTCTTTGGCTCTAGCTCTTTATTGATGTCATTTATAATTTCAGTCTGTTGCTTGAACAATCCATCTGGATCAATAAGGCGCTTAGCTGCCAACGCGGCTTCCATGATTTTCTTGCTAGTTGGCTCATCTAGATTTTGGTTTTCATAGAGTGAGCGGTAGCATTCAAGATCTTTCTTCAACAACGAGTCGTTAGTGAAGTGCTTGCGCACAATAGAGACAACTTTTTCTTTTCTTTCGTTGTCTCCCTTTATGATAGCAACAGTGGCTTCGCGAGCCAAAGCCTCGAAAACAAAGGCTGTGTTGCGCTTCTTGTTGTGTTTATTCTTCATTATCGTTCTCCGTTGTCTTTATTTCTAGACTTTCAATAAGCATTTTAACTGAACTATCGACCTCTAGAAGAGATTGCTCTTCCTCTTGGTCTCGCAAGTAATTAGGGTCTTGCTCTTCATAAATGCCTCTTGATAGTGATCTTAGCTCTGAAGCACCAAGATTGTTCGTTCGATAGGTGTTCATTTCGGGCGTTGGGACGCTTGCATAATTGCGAGTTCTAGCACCTTGTGGTCTTTTGTCAGTTGCTACCTTTTGGTAAACTTTACCCTTTGCGCCCTTGGTTGTGTATTTGTCTCCTGTTCTTGCGCGCTTGCCAAGTGACTTGGCTAGGCGCGGAGAGTTGCGAGAACCCGGAGGCTCTGCTAGAAGTGCGCTTTCGTCACCCCCACCTTCATCACCACCGCCCTCATCGCCACCGAGGTCTAGATCACCGCCTCCTTCATCGCCACCAAGATCTAAGCCGCCCTCGTCGCCACCGCCAAGGTCAAGACCTCCGGCGTCACCACCACCTTCGCCACCGCCTGCGGCTGCTTCGGCAACACTTTCAAGTGCTGTATCGTGTTTGCGATCATAGAACATTTCGCGCTGGTTGCGAAGGAACTCTTCGTGGGACATGCCAAAGATGTTATCGGCAACCCAGCGACGAGAAAAGAAGCCTTCTGTTGCGGACGCAGCAATATCAAACTTGGTCTTCCAGTGTTCGAGTTCTTGTAGCTCTGCAATCTTGCTTGGGTTGTTAAGAGCAAGCTTGAAGTTTATAAGATCCTCGCCTCTGTAGCCAAGAGTGTAGAGATGGACAATTCCAATCTTCTCTAGTTCATGAAGCACAGAGCGTTGCAATCTTTGAATGGTGCGAGCGAAACGAATGTCTTTGGTCGCAAGCGTGGTCTTATCTTCCTGCGCTCCTTCGCCCATCGTTAGATAAGCCTGTGGAATCTTTATCGCTGAAAAGAGCTTGTCACGAAGGTATTTGACATCGTCAATTGCAGTTGTGTTTTGCCCACCTGCAAGGCTTTGAATGTCGGTCACAGACCCAGCACGAACTGGGATGTAATAGTCTTCTTCGATAGACATCGGATTGTAACGTAGGTCGATGCGTCCGGTGTCTTTATCAACGATCGTGTGGCGCTTAAGCTTAGTTACAATGTTCTGCATAAATTGTTCCACTTCCTGCGGTGGGACAGCGCCCACATCAATCTTGAAAACCTTTCGCTCAGAAGAGCGAACAATGCGGTAAGCCATCATCGCGTCTTCCATGAGCGTTAGTTGACGCCAAATGCGTCGGGCTGGCTCAAGAACAGAGGTCCCATAAGGGGAATATTTATCGTTGCCAAGAATGCGGAAGTGAGCAATCTGCCAGTTCTCGAAAGTCATTCCAGCAGAGTTCCACTGATATTGTACATAATTCGGATTTGTGGCATCTAGACCTTCAAGTCTTTCAATTTCTTGCAGAGGAATAGCAATTGTTGATTGGATTCCAATTTTATCGTCGATGTCAAGATATAAAATGAAATCGCCATACTTGCACATCGTACGACACCAGCCAAAAAGATTGTGCTCGATGCTCATCACATTATGGTACAAAATATTCAGAACTGCTTTGATTTCTTCATTGCGACATTTGATATTTAACATCGGAGATAGAGCAGAGAATGTAGTCATCTCGTCTGCATAAATGTCAAGAGCGGAGGCTAACTCTGGGGTGTATTCCATTTGATCAAAGTCGATGTAGCGCTCTGAACGCCTTTGGTTTGCAATGGCATTTGCTGCAATTGTGTCCAGTGGGTTATAACTTTGTTTTTTGAACTGCTGCCCGGAAGCAGATTTAAATTTTGTAGAATACTTATCAAGATGTTGTCTACGAATTTTGCGACCAGACTCTGATCGATAGCTAATGATAGGTCCCGAAAATAGCCGTGTAAGAGACTGAAATAATTGGGAGCCTCTGTTTGCTGGATTCTTGCCTTGCTTTGGATTTCTTTGTGCCATTTAGTTTCTCACTTTATTATCCACATATATTGGGAATATAGATTTTTTGCTTCGTTCATTTTACTAGTTTGATCTTCTCCTGTGTAGCCAATTTGTCCCCTTATCTGGGTGTTCAAGGTGGTTTTGGAAGTCATAATAGCGTCAACAAAAGCTTTTTGGTAATTAAGGTCTCTGGAATTCGACTGGATTGCCGTGTCTCTGACCCAGCAACAAATCGCAAGAGCCATCACCAAGTCATCGTTATACCCTCGCATTGCTTGTGGCTTCCCGTTGTTCCAAATAAATGTTCTAAATTCATTTGCCAAACGTGAAGAATACGTTTTAATTAGTTTGTTTCTTATAAACTCTTCTAACTTAGCAACAATGAGGGGTCTAGTCTTGCTTGTTGTAGAGAAGCCCGCGATAGTTCCGGTGCGGTGTTCCCCTAGGTGCTGGTCGATGTATTCATGTGTAGACTTAATGGAATAATAAAGATTAGGATAAGCATACTCTATAAGTTTGTCTATGACGGTGTAACCGATTGAATTATTCTCAACTACCATCATGGCATTGCCGAACTCTCGTCCAACCTGATTGAGCATGTTGGCATAAAGATCGGGTGTAGGTTTGCCCTGATACTCTCCAATGATCTCCATCGTTTCTAATTTTAAAATGTGAAATGTGGAGCTATCAGCACCGTCGCCTCTTGCAACGTCAGCAGCGATAAGATAATTGCAGGTTGGATCGTGCTCTTCCCAAATCCAAAAGTTTCTATCAAAGCCAGTTCTATGCTTTGGCTCTTTTACCATGGACATCATCCATTCAATCGCTGATGGATCGACAACTGTCTCGCCTGAAGTATTGAAGTTGCACTCCAACTCCTGTGCGATTTGTCTTTTGGACATGTTCTTGGTTTCTTTCTTAAACCATTCTTCATCTCTTTCCGGGTGAACGTCCCACATAAGTGTCGTGAGTTTGAAATTATTATCATTGCTCTCGGCACCTACGCAAGTTTTGTGGAACCAGTTGCCAACACCATTTGGTGTCGAAATTGCAATGCAGCGACCACCAGTAGATAGCGTTGGGTAGAGACCAGTCCAGAGATCTTCTAGACCCTCAATGTGTGCTGCCTCATCAAGAACAAGCAGGGACAGAGCCTCAGAGCGACCAGCGTCGCCCGATGTTGAGGCAGCCTTGATTGAAGAACCATTGGACAACTCAAAAGATGTGCGGTTGTCGGTGGTGATGCTAGCAATCCTGATCCAGTCAGGAAGGTTCTTCATTATGTTTTTGACTTTGCGAACCAAGTTGCCTGCTGTTTCAAACTTGGTAGCCATAACAAGGATGGCTTTGTCTCTGTGAAACAACATCATCCAAACAATGTAGCCAGCCGTAATCGTTGAGATTCCTAGCTGGCGACCTTTATTGATAATGTTAAAGCGATAGTCGTTAAATTCGTTTAGTAAGACATCCTGATAATCGTAGGTCTTAAACAACATAAGCCCATGCATCGGGTGAGAGATGCGGGCATAGTTTTTTAGGAAGTAGGAAGGATCCTTACCACACTTAACGACTTCTTTGAGTATTTGCTTTTTCGTTAATCTTGGCATTCATCTTTCTTTATTCTTTCTTGCCAGAGTTTGCCGGTCTCTTATCGTTAGGGGGGCGTGTTCCAAGACCGCCCTGGGACATAAACTTTTGCCACCCGGCGGCGAGCTTGTCTTCGGTTGCTTCGCCGACAACGGAAACCTCTTCCATGCCGCCAACTTTGTACTCCATAACGGCTGTAACCCAGGAGCGAACTCTTGAAGAGTTCTCAACGCGAATGTCGATTTCGCCTTCTTTGGTAAGCTTGACAGTAGAGCCAGTAATCTTGCGGGCTTCCTTCTTAAGAAACTTGACAATCTCAGCCATCTGTGATTCAACATCAGACTCGAAACCGTTAGCGTAAACCTCTTTAAGAGTTACCTCTGACATGTAAGAAAGACGCATTATGTTGCCATGGAACTTAACATTGAAGCCATCCATCACTCGCTTATCGATTAGCGGGTCGCCCTCTTCTCTCTTTAGTCCTGCTTTGATGGGCTCGCCATCTTCAGTCATTGCGCCGTCGTAGGCGTTTGCTGCGGCTTGTGATAAGCCCTGAACGATTTCGTAAACTGTAGCCATTATTCCATTCCTTTATTGTGCTTGCCATCTAAATAGTGGTAGACTTTCCCTAAATAGTCAGCAGCGAGAGTAATCTTTGATTGAACCCAGCCAGGGAGGTCAGAATATTGTGAAGCAAGTTGGGAGACCTGTGGGGCGTATTTCTCCAGTTTGTGTAAATCAGAAAGAGCCATCTCCACTTCGTGACCATCATCTTCTATGCCGCCTATCATTTGGTGACCTTCATTGGTTTGCTCTGGCTCTTCTTTCGGTATACCCTTGTTCATAAGCTCGAACCCTCTTTGAATGACAGTCTTGCCTCTGACAAGATCGCGCTCCGCAGCCATCTGAAACATCTTGTCAATCATTTGATTAAGAAACATCAACTCTTGTGATTTTATTACATTTAAATCAATGTTCTTGATCGTGTCAAGAATTTCTGCCTTAAGGGCTTGGGGTGTTTTCGAGCCGGTTAACTTCATCTTATCGTCTTGCTCCGCAAGAACTTCTCTGATTAAAGCCCGTAATTCTTCAGCTTTCATTTGGTCGCCATCCTTTTTGCCAACGTTCTTCTCTTCCTTCTACCCATTTGATGTAACACTTGTAACAGCAATTAAACTTTACAAGGGACACATCATCGCGGGTAGATTGTGAGAAGGCACCACAAACAGGGCATCCTGTTTTGGATTCTCTATTAAGTAGTTTTCTTGAAACCTTTATTCCATTTAGTTCTACTTTGTCGTTGGCTTCATCATTTTTCTTTTGTTTCTTGTAGAGATCTCGCATCTGTTCAAGATAGACTTTTTCCTTTTCTTCATCCCAATCTGCTTTGGGATTTTGAATGGCTTCTTCACCATACTTCTTGGCGATAGCCTGCTCTACTTTAACAATGTAGTCTGGGTCATTACTCATTTAACCGCCTGTTGGATTCCATAGTAAGTTGCGCCACCGAGAGCTACGCCGCCTACAAACCACATCCATTTATAGGCTGGTGCTTGCTTCTTCACGATCTTCTGTAGTTCTACAATCTCGGTGTCTTTTTCTATTATCATCAAGTTGTGTTTTCTATTGAGGGAGTTGTATCTTATTACTTGTTGCTCCAACTCAAGAGTAAAATCATTTTGTTTTATTTCAAGTGTTCTTGTCCATTCGATCTCGCACTCTTCTTTCACGCGCTGTGGTGCTGTAAGAACCTCGGACAAAGCCTCGGGGTTGAAGACAACGCCCTCTATGGGAGACGGGGCTCCTTCATCAACAATAGAAAACTCTGGGCTTGCGCCAGCAGTCGAGATCATAAATAATAAATTAAGGAACATAGGTGAATCCGTAGATGTCTTCTATCTGAACTATAAGGGCTTCTTTATCTTCCCTGTAGTTTCTTATAACACGCTCCTTCTTTTTGTCAATCTCATTTGACAAATCAATCAGGGCATCTTGATAGCGCATCTCAAGCTTTTCATTTCTTATTCTGTATTCTTCAAGAGCTTCATCACGCTGCTGTAATTCTTCGGCGTGGATGCCCTGTAGTTCTTCTATCTGTGTCTTTAGTGATTGCTGTGAAATTTCGTGTGCCTTGATAATGTTGCGCACATCATAGCGGCTTTTACCAAACACAACAAGAAGGAGCAGGACAAGCCCGATCTCCTTCCAGTGTCTTAAGCAGAATGCTAGAATCTTTTGCTTCACTCAAGTCCCTTAAGCTTTACAATAGCGTCAATCACAGATTGACCACCGAGATAAAGACCAGAGATAATAACCCAGTCTGCCGATTCTAGTCCGCCCCAAGCCATAAGACCTGTGGCAGTGAGCCACACGAGTAGCTTGCGGGATGTAAGCTTTTGTATGCCGCTGTCGAGTAGTGCTTGTTTCTGCTCTTTGCTCATCACTTGTCACCTCTCTTTCTCTTGTTTCTTGGATCTCTTAGCTCATCATAAACAGCCTTAATCAAAACAGGTAAACCTACACCAGCGACCAGTGGTGCCAACTTAGCAGCCACATCAATCACCAACTGCTGCGTAGCTGGGTCGGTGATGCCTTCTTGTAGCTCTGCCTCTTCCATCATAGGGTTTGTTCTAAGCTTTTGGATCAAAACGTTCATAGCTTCTTCTGCTACTGCTTCGGGGGTCTGGTGGTACTCTTGGAACATAATCTCTTTGATTATGTCTAGCAGGTCATCTTCGATCATCTTTTCGAAATCTTCCATAACCATGTTAAAGACCCGATCTGCGTCTTTGTATTCTTGTGGATCTGGGACACTAAGGTCTCTCAGGTCGTCGTCGGACATTTGGAACATCTCTGCCTCAGCCATAATCTCTTCTTTGATTAAGGCGATTAGCTGTGACTTCTTGATTTTCATAGTTTTGTTTTCCTTTTTTGTGGCGTCATCTACATTCGCATATAACGCTTTTAAATAGTCTTTGGCTTTTTCTACCGAATCAGAGCACCCCTCTTTTTTGCCACGAGAGCCATCTTTGTTTTTTTTGTAAACACATTTCCCGTCTCTCATAAATGGCATTTATTTGCCGCCCTTTCTTTTTCGCGCATATTCGTCTGGTGATTGGCCACCCATCCAAGCATCGTAAGGATTGGGAGAACTATCATCAATCTCGTAACCCATTTTGAACACGACAGACACCCATTGCTCAAAAGACATCTGCTGTCCTGCGACTGACTGGGCTCTGTCCATCTTCTGCTGGTCTCTGAACTGTTCCGATTCTTCTACTTGGGCGCGAACATCTTCGCCAAACATCTCCTCAACCTCTTCATTCGTGAGGACTACTTCAAGCTCTTCTTTGATGATTTGCTTTAGTTTGGCTTTGGTTATCTTCATTTATTCACATTCTCTATGATCGCAACAATCTTCTTCTGGCTCACATTCTTCGTCGCAGCACTCACCCTCTGATTCTGTGGGCGGCAATGCAGCGGCTGGGTTTTTTCCAAATAGGCTGGCTAACCAGCCCCATAGTGTTTGTAGTAAATTCATTTATTGATTGTCCTTTATTGCTTGATGTAGAGCCTGAATGACTCCGTTATTAAGATGCGAGTAGGACGGAGGATCTGTAGCGGCGTCCTCGGCGGCTTCTCTTAGCATTTCGGCTAGTTTTCTCTTGATCTGGCTGAGCATCATTCTGCCGTAGCCGGGCACTTGAACCTCTTGATCCGCTTCTTCGTGCATTGCTTCTCTAAAGTTTTCAAATAGTTTTTTCATTTTATTTTCCTTTTTCGATCCCATTCATAGATAGTATTGCAATCAATCCGGGGACATTCTTTCTGACATAAACGCCAGAGAAAAGTGTTTCGCAGCGACCGCCAACATAAGCAATTGCGGACTCAAGGTGCTTAGACACGCGGGGGTCAGCAACCATCTCTTCACTTGCTACGAGGATAAGTGATCCTGCTGCCGCCTTGCCCTTGGGTGGAGGACAAGCAGAGCGGTTCATGCAGTTATGCATGATGGTTGTGCCGAGCTTGCCAGTGTTGGGGTCTTTGATCATTGTAGAGCCGATAAAGGCGCGACCATCCTTGCTGAAGCAGGTCTCCAAGTCTTTAGAATCAAATGACTGAATCGGGGAGTCTTCGGTAGATAGCTTTAGGATTTGTGCGAATGACTTGGCAAACTGTGTGTTTGCAACTGGATACATTCCTAGCATTCCTATGCGACCGCGCAGCAGGCGCGTGGCTCTCTCGTTATCTAGAATGATGTGTGGATAAGGCGTGACATCATTAGCAAGTGATAGGGCATTGCGGGCTATCGTTGGGTTTAAATTTTCTTGTGCTGTTGGCCAAGAGACAATGTAAACGACCTTGCCGCTTGCCTGAACAGATTGTAGGTAGCGTTCAAAGACAGGCTGGAGAGCAACAACAGAAGAGCCTGTGCCACCGCCACCGCCTGCAAAAACAAACAGCCAGTCAACCTTGCCAAACTTAATTCGGAGAGCATCTTCTACGACGGCGCCGTTCTGTGACAACACTTCTTTACCATAGGTGATGTTCTTTCCGATGCCGTCGCTATCAGGGATGAGCACAACGTGCTCTTCTTCGACGTTCTTAGGAATGTCTTTGCCTGTGCTGTTGACGAGTAGGGTCTTGTTGAAGCCCAACTCAATCATGGCGTTCGCCATCTTATTGCCACCGCCGCCAACGCCAACAAAACCTATGTTTATAGATGATGGCGCCGTGTTTTCAGGTAGCATGTCCTCATCGGAATACTCCATCTGTAACCCAAAGTCCTCAACCATACCAAAGTCTTCCGCTTCTACTTCTTCGTGGAAGTGGTCTTTTTCTTGGTTGAATGATGGGGGCGCTTCTGCTGGAGGCAAGAAACCAAACTCGTCGTCGTTACTCATTGTTTATCCTATTCTTTTTGGGCTAGAGAGCCTGTGCGACCATCAATAACTGGTCCGGTGCTGGTGCGTCGTGATTTGTGAGCGCCGTGTGCTGACAGATAATCATCTCTCTCATCATCTGACATTGATGCGGCAGCGTCGGAAACGATAGATAGCCCTTCGGCAGAAAGAATTGCTTCCAATTCTTCTACGGAAACGCCCATCTTCTCTGCTACACGCATCATAGGATCGGCATCCATTTCTTGAATAACTGCATCAAGCTCTTCTTTAATAATCTGTTTTAGTTTGTCTTTTGTGATTTTCATTATTGTTTTTCCTTATTGTGAACGCTTTTGCGCAGCGGCGAGGACTGCACCTGCAAAGCATTTAGGATTAGCCAAGATTATCTCATCCATTTTACCAGCAAGACGTTGATCAAATTGACCCATTGTTTGCTGCTGTCCTCCTCCTCCGCTGTATTCTTGGTTTAACTGATCAACTTTAGCACGGATTTCTTTACACTTAACATCCAACTTTGCTTTAGCGGCTTTTTCTCTTTGTGATTGCCTGTATCTCTCAGTTGCTGCTGCTTTTTCTTCTTCTGAGCGGTTGTCCGTCGCGAAGCTCGCATATGGGTCGTATCCATATTCTTTTACCAAAACGCTTTCAAGCTCTTCTTTGATAATCTGTTTTAGTTTGTCTTTTGTGATTTTCATTATTGGTTTACCTTGGCATAGCCGTTGTTTTTCTCAATCACAATCTGCATGTCTACACAATCTTTGAGAGAATCAAGGTGAGAGATAAGCAAGACGTTCTTGAAATACACTTTAATTAGTTCCAAGATCCGAATAAATCCTGCCATATTCTCTTCGTCCAAAGCAGTTCCAGGCTCGTCCAAGATGAACAGGTCGCTCTTGGGCAGAGAAGAAACAGACAGCAGGGCAAGACGAATAGCCATAGCAGCCATAGTCTTCTCGGCACCAGACGCCATCTCAATAGGTCGCGCCTCGTGCTTTGGGTGCTTGATAAAAATTTCAAACTTGTTACCCGTAGTCTCGAAAAAGATTTCAAAATCTACAACGTTCGATAGAATCTTTACAATCTCTTCGTTGATTACAGGCAACTTCTGCTTAATGATGTCGTAAGCAATCCCATTCGGGTGCATACATCGCAAGAAAAGATCATACGATGAGTATTCCGCTTGGATTGTTTCAAATTCTAATCTTCTTTCTTCGAGGTCTTCGATTCGCTGTTCTTCTGAGCCGAGAGATTTGTAAAGATCAATCTTCTTCTGGCTAGACGACTTAGCTTGTTCTTCAATGAATTTCGCTTGTTGGGCATAAACTTCTTTCTCCTTTAATAGTTTTTCTAGATTTTCAATTGCTTCTTTGTTGTCGTTATAGGAAGCCTGCTTTTGTGCAAGCTCCTCTATCAAGGTGTTGTGCCTATCAAGAGCAGACTTTCTGCGCTCAATACCCAACTGAAGGTCTTTTATAAGACTCTCAGTTTCGTTTTGCTTTCTTTCAAGCTTGTGATACTTGTCCAGATGATCTCTCACAATTTGAGGATTCAAGCTGGAGAGCGTGTTCTGTAGTTCATCAATCTTGGATTCCGTTTCAGGAATAATAGCCGTTGCCACATGGGCATCGCGAATGAACTTACAAGCAGGGTAAGCTGTCCCACAGGGGATGTCTTCTAATAACTTCTTTTTGTCGGATGCAACCTCTAATTTCTGGGTATGTGCTTGAAGATTCCTCTCGGCTTCTTCAATACTTACAAGGGAACCAGTAAGAGTCTCGTAATCTAATGTTTGTAGAAGATTAGAGATTTTTACAAAGCGTGCCCTCTCTCTATGTAGTGCGTTGCCATCATCAATGATAGAATCGGACAAAGAAATTATTTTATTTTTTGTCTTTTTGATCTCGGACTGAACCTCGTGGATGTCAATCACATCTGTTGGGATGTTAGAGATTTTATTGGCAAGCCCGTGGATGTGATCGTTTACAAAGGTCAGCTTTTTCTGTAGCTTTAGGTTGTTTGTCTCTGACTTGAGAATCTCTGCTTTGTGCTCTGCAACGGCGTCCATGGCTTCTTGAATTTCTTTGTTGTAGTCTCGACCCTGTAGCTTTTTAATCAGAGCCTTGGAATCCTGAGCGTCGCCCTTGGCGAGCTTGAACTTCTTGTCAAAGAACTGAAGGTCTAGGAATTTAGCAATGATCTCTTTCCGCTTGGTTGAGCCCTCGTTAATAAATGCTAAGGCGCCATGCTGCGAAGACATGGACGAGATGAGGAAATCATCGATCGTGCCAAAGTGCTTACGAATGTTTGCATCTGTCTGGTTGCGAGTGGTTCCATTTAAGGAGGTCGCCTCGTTCAAGATCTTATCGTAAACGGAAAAGTCAAGGTAAGTTTTGGCTTCGATTGTTACCTCGCCTCTCGACTTCTTTTCGTACTTCTCCACCTTACGGTGGATTGTATAGCTCTTGTCGCCAATCGCAATCGTTGCTGTGCCTTCGCCACAATTACGATTCTGGTTTACAACGTTCACATTCTTGCGCTCGTTCTTGCTGGTCGTGCCGAAGATCGTGAACAAGATGGCATCAATAATAGAAGACTTGCCAGAGAAGTTTTTTCCAAAGATGCCGGTAATTCCATTTATGTTTCGAAAGTCAACAGAATTGCTCTCTCCGTAATTAAACAGATTGGACCACTCGAAGTTTATCAACTCCCAGTTGACATTACGGCTTACATCCTCTTTTGCTTCTACTTCTTGATTGTATTTCGAGTTTAGCTTGTAGATGGCAGTCAAAGCCGCTGGCTTGATTTGGTAGTCTTTGAGGTACTCTGAGATTAGCTCCTGCTGAATCTCGGGATCTCGTAGATTCTGAGCCCCCAAGCCATCGGCAATCTCTTCGACGTTACCACGCTTACCAGCAGATCTATTCAGGAACGAGATGGACTCTGGTCCGAACTTGTGCCGGGCTACATCAACTGCCTTCCTCATCACATCAAGGGATAAGTTGTTGTCGCTAACGATTCGGAGACGGGCATTTGCTGGGACAGACGCAGAGCGGGGTACCTTACCTGTGCGTGTTAGCTCTAGCGTGATAAACGGACGAGGATTCTGTAGCGTGAAATGCTCGATGTCCCAATCATTCTTGCCGTCGATAGTCCAGATAGAGAAGCCCTTATCGTTGCTTTCTCCGTGGTTTTGCTGGATAGTAGAGCCAGGATAATAGACTCTCTTCTCGTCATCCAAGAACTGTCGCTTGTGAATGTCTCCAAGCATGGCGTAATCAAATGACTCAAAGATAGAAACCTCGTCTTCACCGTGAACCATCGTCCAACCGGCGTCAGTCTGACAGTTGGAGATAGCACCGTGATAGAGCGCGATGTTCACCTTATCGGGATCAGTTGGTTGAATCCAATTATCTCGATCAAAAACTGACAACACGTTTAGTGTTATGCTGCTGTTTGCTATAGGTGTTTCGCCTGAGTTCTTTAGAAGACGAATGTTGGGGCTATCAATAGCCTGCACAATGGGCGTAATAGCATCTTGCCGGTTGCTATTCTTCAAGTTACCATCGTGGTTGCCAAGAATAATAAACGTCGTAGCAATGTCTGCGAGATTACTAAAAAAATCTGATGCCATCTCTACAAATTCTGGAGAGATCTGCGTCTTTGTGTGAGCAATGTCGCCGCAGTGAACAATGCAATCTACATCTTGCTCTCGCAAGACTTTATACATCTGCTCAAAGCAGGCGCGGTAGTCTTCGTGATACTTCAGATTCTTAATGTGAGTATCAGCAATGTGAGCTATTTTCAAGGTGCCTCCTGCTCGCAAGTTTCCCAAGGTGTGGCACCAGGGTGCTGTTCTGCAAATGCAGCGGACAATTCTTCAATGCTCAAGGTTTGTTCTGGCAAGTCGGGTCGAACGAAGTGTGTATGCACAAGCAGCATCGTCACATAGCCAAGAAAGTAAAACCCGATGAAAACAGCGAGAGCGAAGCACGCCTTAAGTACATTTGTCATCATTACCTCCAGTTTAGAAACAAAAATTATAGAGAGCAATGCCCACAAGCCAGCCAGCGTACATAACGATGCCGTCTGCCAAAGCGTTAAAACAAAACTTGAGCATTGATGCCTCCTATGTTTGTAACATAACACAGGCAGGGCATTTTGTCAAGTGGCTATAGGCGACCCTTGCTCTTTCTTTTGTTCAAAAGCCCGTAAGCAACAGACCATTCAAGGGGCAGCATGGCATAAGAAGAGTCCTCTTGGAAACCCTGAAAGAGTTTGACATTGTCATAAGCCCAGAAGCCTGACGAGCCTTTCTTGCCTTGCCCCATGACGAGATCCTCTAATCTTTGGTCGCCGCCGGCGCCGCTTAAAAATGTCGCCCTCAATAGGGTTTCGTAGTCTTTCTTTGAGATGCCCATAAAAGGCATGATTTCATCATCTGGAATCGAAGAAGCAGGGACATAAGCAAAACCCTTCAAAGGTCCTTTTCTTACATCTCCACCAATAAAGATTCCGCGACCGGGAGAAATGGGAGCAGCCTCTATGGACTGCATGTAGTCTCTAACAATTCGCTTAATTGCCGCGTCTACTTGTTCTGGGGTTGAAGCGGAACCGCTCTCAGTTTCAGCAGACGCCATTTGCATAAAGTTTTGAACATCTCGCGACTTCTGAGAAGCGGCGTCTACCGAAGATGCTATTCTTCGAGCATCAGCAGCCGACGCAGAACTAAGAGCCTCATAGTCAAAGCCACCTTGAGTTAGAAATCCACCCAACATTCCAGCCAAAAATAGAATTCCAATTCTTTTAGTTCTAGGCATCGTGTTAAGTGTTTCTGGGTTTTTTCCTATTTCGTCCAATTCATCTTGAACTTCTTCGTCACTTTTGTTCGGAAAGAATTTGCTTTTTAGATTCTTTACAGCATCGAGAACACCCTCTTCAAGAATTTGGTTGGCGGTGCTTTCAATCAAAAGGTCTGCTTGAAGCTCTTCAAGAATAATTTGCCTTACTTTTTGTCTTGCAAAGGTGTGCTTCATTGGTGGTGTCCTCGTAAACTTGCAATAAATAGTTTACTTATCTTTAAGATTAAGAAACTTTCTATACTTGTCTGGCAACTTATCGTAGTAATTTGTCTTCTTAAGGGCACGGTGTGCTTTTGACAAGATTTTCTTGTCTGCTATGTTCACCATGAAATGTGGCGATAAAGAGCGCGGGTTGTATCCGTCAATGTCTACATCATCATTTGGGTTGAAGCAAATGTTTTTGTAATCTTTGAGACCTCTTTGTCTTAGTAACCTGTTAACAAAGTGTTGGAATTTTTTTGTTTGTTCTGCTGGTATATCTTTTTTGATTATAAAGAGGGCACTTTCATAGTCCGAAGTGGCGAGTTCATCAATAAGTTCTAGCAGGCTTTTGTCACCAACTTCGGCAACCATAAGCCTATTTGCTTTAAGCTCAGGTGCTGCAAAAGGGCACACAGCTTTGCCGCCAAACTCTTGGCGGCGTTCATCTAAAACATTGTTAATGTAGTTTTTAACATCTTCACTCACGTTACCTCCTAAACTGCTGACAGTAAGTCAAGCAGGACGTAATTGTCTCTGTCAATGGGCGTTGCAATTGATTTTCGTTCCTCGAAGACACTTGATGGCATCTCGCCCACGTCATCATAGCCGCTCACATCGATCTTGTAGAGTTCCACATCGTAGCGCAAAAGCGTCTGAATGATGCGGCGTTCTTTGTTAGCCGCGTCAGGATCGAGGGCGATGTAGCACGGGGTGTCATTTCGTACAATCTTTCGTAGTAGGTCGGAGTCGGTGCGTAATGTAGACCCCAAGATAGGCACAGCGTTTCCTGCGTTAATTGCATCAAATACTCCTTCGACAATTACAAGGTCGTCGTTCCAATTGGTAAATAGATCATTAAACACCACGTTCTTAGATGATCGTGGATTTTTGTATTTCATTCCATGCCCGACGTAAGAACGCGCAATAAAGTAGTTGGGGTAACCTGACATGCCAAATGAGGGCACAATGATTCTGCCCCCGTACTCGCCATCATAGCAAAAGCCGATCTTCCATCGTTGTATGTCCGACCTTGTTATTCCACGCTCTGCAAGATAACGTAGGGCACGATTTGCAGAGAGGGGC
>Ga0208666_1000236_pt1 | contig 27623 bp, 17 predicted proteins | sample 5B_taG_FD_184078 | JGI IMG/M metagenome (GOLD analysis project Ga0208666, IMG submission 184078) | Marine viral communities from the Subarctic Pacific Ocean - 5B_ETSP_OMZ_AT15132_CsCl metaG (SPAdes) (version 2) | ecosystem: Environmental > Aquatic > Marine > Oceanic | place: Pacific Ocean...
ATAAAACTTTTATTAATAGGTATTTTGTCTAACTCTTGTATTTCTGAAAAAGTTTTTAAAGAATTATCAGCAGGAGGCTTTTTATTTTTAAAAGAATTTATATTAAATTCACTTAAATTCATTACTTTTTACTTTTAGTACCCCAATTAGCAGCACCAACTTTACGGCATTTAGCTATTGCTCCGCTTGCATAAGCAGACGGAAACACTTTATATCTTGCTTTTACTTTTCGGTAGCAAGCATCTTTTTTTTCGAATGGTGAGTTTGATTTCATAATTATTTATTTTCTTCTAAGTAATCTAATAAACGTTTGCCTTTGTTTTCTGGCTTTGATTTCCAATTAGCATAGGCATTTATTTCTTCCTGGCTCATTGTTGTTATAGCGTCTATTTCTTTTTGGCGTTTAGCTGCTGACTGCTCTTTTCTTTTTCGAGTGGCTTCTAAAGCTCTTGTTTCTTTAGCGGTAGTATTGATTAGCTCATGCTCTTCAATCTCAGCACCCACTTCCCATGATTTCCACCCGAGGGCCATTGCTATTCTTTGCATATCTGAATTACGAGAATCAAGCGCTTCTGTAACTGCATCAATTTCTGCTACAGCTCTGTCAAGTGGCAGATTTGTTGTAGCTGACGCTAAGTTACCTAATACTTGATATGCAGGGCTTAATTGAAATTTACCGTCTATCATTACACCAAAGCCTCTTGCTTCAAGTACATCTCTTTCATAATCCATAGCTTCTAATGAATTATAAAACTTACGAGCTTTAGACCCAATTGGAGGTGATATGTTTATTGCCTGCAATAATATTTTAGCATTGTCTTTTTGGAACGGATCTTTTTCTTGCTGACGCATATATTCAATAAGCACATTTTTAATCGTAGATGCAACTGCACCGTATAGCCCCGATCCTCTGAGCGTTGTATCAAGCATACTGTTCAACACATTTTGAACCTTTTGCTCTTCTTTTCTTTCGATTTTTTCAAGCTCTTCAGCAGTTAAGTTTTCTTCGTCTTCGTCATCAAAACCTGGTAGTAATGTAAACAATCCGTTTTGTAATGTAGAGAAGATTAAGTTTTGAATAGCTGTATAATACGTAATACGACTTAAGTACGTCATATCACTTTGAAATTGGTTCTTACCTTTAATACGTCTTCTATTAATTATATCTTGAAAATCTCTTTTTTGAAAACGAGTGATCTGCATTGGTGTATTTTGGAAAGCTAATATAAGTCTTCCCATAGTGCCTGCTTGCTGCTTTGAAATGAGCATAGGATCACCAGACTGCTGCGTTTCATCTGATATATTTGAAAAATCTTCCCATGCTTTTGCTTCCGCCTCAGCATCATCAAAACCTTTTTTCTTATACGTATTAATTCTGTTTCTGTAGAATGCTGCTCCCCCTGTTGCGATTGCAAAGCTATCTGCTATTTTAGTAGGTGTAAAACCTATTTTAAGTAAATAGCTAATCATTGCTAAAGGCTTGTTCTTAGCATTCTTAGCTGCCGCTGCAATCTCTGCTTCTTGCACATCACTTTTTAATCCGCCTCTACGTTCTTTAAGCTTTGGTGAATTAAATATAGTTGCCCAATCTTTTATATATTGCGGAAAGTTTGCAAATGCAGCCGCCGCTCTAATCGGGTGGTTATCTGTGTAATTTAAAAAGTTTACAGTAGACAATAGCTGTAAGGTAGCGGATCGTCTGTTAAAGAACATAATAGCTCCAACAGAATTATTAACCCAGTTATTCCATTTATTTGTAATAGAATCCCCGCCTGAAGGTCTATTACTGCCTGTTCGCATTCTATAAAGAATATCTTCAAAAGATTGTCTTGCGCTTTTGCCAAGTGTTGCTTCTAATTTATTCAAGTTATCATTTGAAAATATTTGTTCAGTATTTTCAATAAACTCTTTTAAATAAAACTTTCTATTTACGTTTAGCGCAATATCAGTAAGATCAGACAAAGTTGTTTGGGCATCCCAATATTCAGTAGGATCTGACCAGCTATCTTGCTTACTAATCGCTAACAGCCCGTTTGCATATGCTTGCAGTGTAGGTGTTTTATAAATGTACTCAACCGCTTTCTTTTGATCTGCCTCTGTAAGCTCAGGAATTGTTTTATCAGATTGTGTCCATAAATATATACGTACAGCTTGATCAACACTTATATCCATTCCAGGTACTTTTTGATTCGTGCTTTTAATACCTGCCGCTTTTAAATCTGGTCTAAATATTTTACGCAAAGCTTTAAAGTCATTCATTATAGCTTGCTTAGCTTTTTCCATAGCAGCTATACCTCTAGTGTATGGCGCAACTACGTGATCTTTAAAAAATTCTTTATCAGCCTCGCCTTGTCTACCGCTACCAAGAAGCGAATAATATAAGCCTCTTAAATCTTCAGCAGAGGGCGGCAAGAATAATTTGAACATGCCTTTGTTAGCACCTACTCTACGCGCTACGACTCCTGATAACTTTTTACGCGCTGGAATGCCTGAAGCACGTTCTATCATTTTATTAAACTCCGAGTTAAGGTTTACTTTTCTCTTTTTGCTTCTAGCTATCATACCTGGTACCTTAGCTAATACCTTTTTCTTTTGAGCATCTGTAAGCGCACTAAATGAATCGGTTGTGCCGGCCATAACTGCATCACTCATAGCCTGCTTAGGAAACATCTGTCTTGCTATAACTTGGCGCATGTCAAATGTATCTTTTTTATCCAATTCACCTTTTGTAAGTGATATTAAATAATTCTGTTGCTCTTCGTATTGTTTTTTAAGTACATCAGAAACAGGTTTACCTTTTGAAGCCGCTATAGTTCCTTTGTTTATAGACTCAAATAAATTCTTCATTGAGTTCGTGCTATACACACTGCTTGTTGAAGTTTTTGCTAAGTCAGAAGCTGTTTGAGTTGTAAGCGAAGGATATGCTACTCTTGAAACACTAACAGTGTCATCGCTTCTAAAGTTGGGTTTAAATTTAACATTAATATCAACTTCACCTAATAATGGTGGCAAGTTAAGCCCCATAGGATTTGAATCTAAAGAAAAATTACCTATATCTGTAAAACCTATATAGTGCGTATTTTTTTCTTTATATAGTTGAGAAACAACATTAGTCGGCAATGTTAATTTAGTTGTTGCATTTTTTTGAAAGCCAAGCCTCTGTAAAGCATAATATACATTTTTAGGCATAATCCAGTTTTTACCATCAAATGTTATTTTATCAGAGTACTTACCATTTGTTAGCTGATCTATATACTTTTTTAAACCTTTGTTATTTTTTTCAGCTTCTAATATTTTATCTTTATATTCTTGTTTAACATTTCTGGAAATACCAGGAGAGTCAGTGCTCCAATTAGAAATGTACATTTGACTTAACCTAGCGTTTTTACCTTTTTTAATTTCCCAATTTATAGGCACGCCTTCATATTCAAAAATTACATCTGGAGAAGATGGATCACCTACAGGTTCTGTTTGTGTTATTTTTAAATTGTCAACTATTTTTTGCAATTTATTAAATACATCAATTGCTTTTTGCTCTGCAACATACCAACCGCCTTCGTCAATTTCTTCCATTACATCTAAAAATGGACCAATTTCATTATGGTATAATATTTCATATTCTCTTGCGGAAAGGAGACCTTTAATTTCTTGTAATGCCTCAGCTCTTTCGGTGTTTGTAGCTCTAGTCATTGCTTCAATTGCAGACCCAACAGCCATTCCGGCGCTCCTTGCAATTAAACCACGCTCTGTTTGTTCTATAATTTCATTTCTAAAATTATCTGAAAGCACAGCACCACGTAAATCTTGATTTTGTTCAAATGCTTTTGAAATATCAGATTCTGCATCTAGCATTTCTTCTCTGAATATTTGCCCACCTAATCTACCCGCTAGCTCTTGTGATAATGATTCTTTTCTACCGCGTATAGGTGTACCATCTTGAGTTGTAACAAAGTCTGCAAAGGCGTTGTCGCTTATTTTTACCGGCTTAACTTTTCTTACAATTTCATTACCTGATGTTTGCCCTCTTTCAACAGTCTTTTCACGATCGATTTTTTGCCCCACCCATTCAGGATAAGGTACAAAATTAGGCTTAAACTCTTGTACTTTAACAATTTTACCTCCAACATTTATTTCAATAGTTTTACCAGTATATTTTCCGCCAACAGATTTTTCAATAGCAATTGGTATGCCACCTTTAACAGCTGTACCACTGTCTTTACCCATTAGCCATGTAGCAGAAGTGTTGTTAATTATATCTGCTTTGTTATCAATAGTCCACTTACGTAATTTTAAGTCTGCTTTACCGCCAATTTGTTTTTTAATATCAATGTCAATAGACCTCGCTGAGGATTGTATGATTTCTTTAACAACTGGCACAGTATTTACATTCTTAGATACAGCTGCACCTAATTTGTTTTTAAGCGTTCTAACTATACCTAAGACTTTGTCTTTAGCTTTACTTACTGTAGTTGGTAAAAGCGCACTAGATGTTGTTAAATTAAACGTAGAAGCAACCTCAGCTTCTTCTTCCGCTTCCCTAGCTTCTCTTTCTTCTATAGATACTTCTTCAGCTGCTATTTCAGCAACAGAGCCTAGCTCTCCAGCCTGAACATCGAGCGATTTTGCAGTGTCAGTAACTGTTTCTTTAAACGCTTTAGCTTGATCAAGAACCGCTAATTTTACAATACCTTTTGAGCCTAATAAATAACCAAATACAGTATTCTTATCAGGGTCATAATTTTTAATTAACCTAATGCCAATATTTTCTTTAATAGCATCAAGATCTAGTCTATCTGTAGGTATACCTGCAGCTTTTGCTGCGTTGATTATACTACCATCAAGCGCATTTGTATTTGTTACCGTAAAGTAAGCTTCAGTGCTATCCATATCCTCTGGAAACACATCACTTAATTCTTTTTTAGTTGAGGCTGCACGCTTAAGTCTTGTTTGCTCTTGTTTAGTTGGCAATACAATAGCTTTATCTTTTATTCGTTTTACAAGCTCACTGCCTTTCGCTTTTTTAATGTCTGCTGTTGTTAGGCTGCCATCTGCAATCTTTTTGCCAATACCAACAACAAAGTTAAACATATCAGTCTCGCCTGCAAAATTAAAATCGTACTCATTACCAAATTTCTTTTGAACTATTGTTCCGAACAAACCGGACATTGCTTTTTTTGCATTGTTATTTCTAAAGTTTACATCGCCCGCGGCCACACGCTCTAAAAATCTTGCAACAATCTCAACGCCATCACCTTCTTCTTTTAAAAGTTGCTTATGTATTGAAGGACTTATTACCTTAGTTGTTTCTAATAGCTGTCTTCCGATCTCATCAAAAGCAGCAGGGTCTGTACCTAAAATATCCCAAAATACTTGGTGGCCAACCTCATGCGTTCTAATAAACTTACGTTGGTTTCTAACTTGGTTTTCTACAACTGCATATGTTGTTTTCTTGCCTTCTGGACTTACGTATGCCGCACCGTCGTCACCATCTTTTAAGTTTTGAATTAACGTTTTCTTATCAGGGTCAGAAATGGTTTTGCTATTTTCTATAAAAGTAGTTGCTTCTTTAACAGTGTTAAATGATTTAAAATTAGCCCCTAGCCTTTTATTAGCTTTACTATTTTCAGCTACAATCTGATCTTGAAAATATAACTCTAAAGCTTTTGATTGTATTTTTTCTTCTGAAGCAGTGGTTTTATCAGCTGATAATAACGCTTGTGCATCATTTAAGTATTGATTATATTGTGCTTCATTAGAACCTTTCAAAAGTAAAAACTCAGTAAACTTATTTACTTTAGCACTATCTTTTAAAGCTGACTCTTTTGAGGACTGCAAATAATCTGTTTCAGCTTGTAACTGCTGTAGTCTTGCTGCTTTTTGTGATTCCGTAAGCGAGTTATCCGCTAGTATAGCTTTTGCTTCTAATTGTATTTTTGCTTGCCTATTTGTAATATCAATTACATATTGCCCAGCTCTTGCTGTAATATGCTCATTAATATTTTTTTCCTGCAATTGTATTTCATTTGCAGCATCAACACTTAATTTTTTAATTTGTTCCTCTATTCTAGCTCTTTCGCCTTCATTTTTAGCGCTATTGTACTCTAAGCTAAGACCATTTATTTCTGCTTGTATTTCGCGTACTTTTTTAAGCTTTGAATAATCAGAGTATCTAGACAAGTGCAATCCGCGCATAAATGGTATGCCTGAAAACAAAAGACCAAACCCTGCGCCTGAAAACCCGGCGTGGTCCATGCCTTCTATAAACGGATTACCCAATAAAAGATTTTGTGTACCAACTGTGGCAACCTCACCAATAGACTCTAATAGTGTATCAGAAATAACCCCTTTATAGCCTGATTTTGCATATGCGGCAGTACTATTATCAATTATTGAATTAGCTTTTGGATTACCTCTTAAAAGTGTACTTTTAGCTCTGTTTAATATTGGTATTGTTGTTAACTGCGCAAATGCTGCTTCAGCAACACCAAAACCTAAACTTTTTAGCCATACTTCTGAATTGGTATATTCAGCAGTGCCGTTTGCAATTTCAGTTTGCATGTCCATCATCTGCTTACCCGCAGAAGAAGAGCCTATAACATAAGCTGCTGCTCCGCCTGATGCCATGATTGAAGCAATAATAGGTAACTGATTAGACACTTCTTGCAATGCAAACTTACCAAAGTTTCCTTCTTTAAATGCATCGTCAAATGCTACGTCTCTAACATAGCTTTCTCTAATGTCATTTGTTACCTCATTATATTTAATAGCAAATGAATCTAAAGCCTCATTCATTGGCTTATAACCACCTACTAAATATGCAGGCAAAGATAAAGCTTTACCTCCTAAATATGTTATTCCAACACCAATGTCCCCAACTCCGACGCCCACCGACGTCATGGCTTTATCACTAAGATCATAATCTCTTCGAGTAGCATCTAAAGCAGCCTCAATACTGCTAATGTCGCCTACAGCTTTGTTTATTTCCTCTTGAGATTGTAAATAAAGTATTTCATCTGCTTGAGCTTTTGCTTGAAATTTTAAAGCTCCATCTACAAAAGCTTGACTAACTACGGAACCACTGGGTAAAATAACTTTTTCCGTTAAGCCCGTGTTAACATCAATATCTAATTTTTTTAATACATTAACAAACCTATCGGTTTCTTGCTGCGTCACATCTTCACCTTCTATTATTTTAGAAAAAATACTTGCTGCTTTTTTTTCTAATGCAATTCTATCTAAAGAAGTTTGTGCTTTAAAATTAGCACTTAAATATCCAGTATTTAAAAAAGCTTGTAAGTTAGTCCTTATGCCTCTTTTTCCAATGTCAGAAATCTTATCTTGTATTTGTTCGCTTTGGTAATTAAAAACATATTCGTTTTTTAACTCTGCTCTAACCTGCGCTTCAGCTTCAGCTTTTAATTGTTCTTCTGTTTTTTCAGGCGAAATATTTTTTAGTTTCTTATAGGCATTTTTTAAACGCGCTTCGTATGGCCTAACTTCTGTTTCGTACCCACCACCTGTTGGGACACCACCTACAAAAGATGTAGCTTCAACTTTTTTAGTATAAGGCTTAAATAAATCTTCATTATCAAAATTCTGATAATCTGTAGATTGTTTTGCCTCATCTGCTAATGGCTGCAAAATATTTAAAGCTTCTGTCTCTGCAATTTCTATACGCTCTTTTGTACGTTTTACTTCTTCTGGCTTGTATGTTTCTGATAAAAACTTTTTTAAGCTTTTTATGTTATCAGTATAAAATGTATTTTTGAGCCCAGGCGTTGTAATATCGGTAAAAAGTTTAATTTCTTTTCCGTCTTTTTTAGCTTTTATTACACGTCTTCCTGCTACCGCGGTAGACCCTGTTCTTACTGTAGACGAAAACTCAACATCTGGAAACTGCACTTCTAAGTCCGCTTGAATTTGATCATAATCTCTTGAAAAGAAATTTTTATCAGCTTCTATAACCTCTGTTAAATATTCGCCTGGATCTACTGTTTTTTCCGCATCGCCCTCTACAACAACTTCCTCTAGCTGTTTGGGTGGGGTTACAATTTTTGCTTTACCCCTAAATTTTCTTACATAGTCTTCAACGTTGCCATATTCTTTTTCAACGTCTTCATATGAGCTGTATGTTTTTTCGCCGTTTATATTAAACTCAATATATCTAGGATCTGGTGAATCCAAAGAAATATCTTCCGAAACTAAATCCGTATCTGGCTGCTCCGCCGTTACTTCCGGTCCTACAGCCGCAGCCTCCTCCACAGGACCTATTGTCTTTTTTACACTCTGCAAAAAAGGGTCTTCAAATTCTTCTTGATTTTGAACATCTGGTTCAGTAGCAATATCCTCAATAATTTGTATTTCAGGATTAGCAGCTAAATATTTTTCTACAGACATATTTTTAGCAGCGGCTGCCTCTTGAATTTCTTCCAGAGTGTATTCAGATCCTTCAAAAATATATTTTGACATATTATTTTATTTTATTATGGTAAATTTTTTTTGGGCTTAGGTGATAATTTTTTTTCAACAGCGGGTCTATCTATTCCAGTGACAAAATTTAAAATGTCTTTTATGCTTTTAGTGCTATCTATTTCCACTCGGTTAGCTAGTTGCGTACCTCTTTGTACTATAACATATTTGTCACCTTCTTTTTCAGCATATATATTTGGACCTATTTTTATTGTCCCGCCTTCAGTTTCAAGTTTATTTAACCCATCTATTATATTCTTTTCAGCAGTATTTAATTTTGGTCCTGTTGAATCAGTTTTATAATTTAGTGAAACAGGGAAGTTTGCGTTTGTTACAAATGTTTGAGCCGCTAAGAACATTTGTTTTTGTTCGTCAGATAAAGGAGCGCCGTCTTCGGTATTTAATGTTTCAGGGGTAATTGTAACAGTTTTTTCTTTACCTTCGTGCATGTAAGTAATAGCCTCTCCCGATGTATCAACTAAGAGTTGATTAGTAAACTGTGATTGCATATCACGATCACTCATACCCTGTATAGATGCCTGTACTTGTGCAGCAGTAGCCGTTCTTAAACCTTCTACATCATAAGAGTCGGCAACTTCTCTTCTTACGCTTCCATCTTGTTGAACAACATATCTATATGTTTTTTTAACTTGTTTTTGCCCTTGATCGTTTTCTTCATATTGAAGATATTTATCAGACATTTGATATCCAGTGTTTGTTTTAACATATATGGGATTTTCACCACCTGTCAAAGCAGTGCCAATTTTTTTAGTTGTTTCAGGAACTTTATAAGCTGACGGGTTTTGTGTAACATTCCATTCAAATGCTTCTTCGCCTTCAGGGTAAAATTTTAATACTACATCGCCTTGCGAATTTGTAGTTTGTTCAAAAGGTTTTTTTGCAGGAGTTTGACCGTTAAGTATAGACGCCGCTTTAAAATATACATCATTACCACTATTTTTGCTTTTATCAACAGTGCCGGGTCCACCCATTAATAGCCCTTCACCACTTTGAACTTGCGCTTCTCCGACTTCAGCCATAGTAATGTCTACGTCTTGTATAGCTCCTAAGAAGTTATCGTTTAAAGTTCTTAATTGCTGCTCTTCTTTAATATTAGCTTTTTGCTCTGCTTTTTGCTCTTCGTCTCTAGGCGTAAAAACCTTATTCAGTTCCTCAAGTTCATATTGACGAGCTAAATTACCGCGTACCATTTTAACCATTGCGTCGCCTGGATCACCAAACTTTTCAAGATAATTGTTTACAGCTTTATCCGCTTTCCTAACTCCAGAAGCTTCTGCTTTAGCATATGTAGCATCATCAAGAAGCGTTTGGTCTGCAAGTTCTTTTTCTTTTTTAGCACGAGCTAAAGTAGCCTCGTTAAGGCTTGTAGCAAAAGACTCAAACCCTTTGGCAAGTATAAGTGCACTCTTGTCGTCTATGACAGTTTGTGGATTTTCGTATGCTCCCATATTATCCTAAATTATTTGGATTAAATATACCTCCTGCGTTTTTACCGCCTGTTAGCCCAGCGCCTATTGCACTTCCAATTCCGGATATAGCTCCTGAAATAGCAGAGGCTCTTGCTTGTTGCGCGGCTACCTCTTGCTGTTGTTGACCTGTAATTTGTGCAGATAATCTGTTTAATTGTGAAACTTCTCTGTTTTCTTGTTGTTGGAACACAAATTCTTTACCAGCAGCCTCGCCCTGTTGCACTCTTTGTTTTTCAGAAAGTCTTGCTTGTTGTTCAAACTGTTCTTTCTTAAATTCACCTTCAGCTTTTAATTGCTCGTTTTTAGCTTCTTGTTGTTCAATGCTTGCCGCAATACCCTTTTTACTTCTAAGAGCCGCTTGAGCAAGCGCAGTAGCTCCACCAGCACTTGCGCCAGTTGATCGTATTGTGTCCAATGTATTAGCAAGAGCTATATCGGCTTCTTCGGCTTGCATAGTAGCTGCATTTGTAGCAACACCAATATTTTCGAATGGATTGCTCATAGAAACAGGTATTTCTTTAACGCCCTCGTAAGGGTTAACAATTGCCTGCCTATTGTTTTCAGCTTTTTTAAGCTCACGCTCTAATTTAAGTCTTTCTTTTCTTGCGGCTTGCTCCCGTTTTTTAGCGCTGGCAGATCCAAATATACCGCCTAATAAACTAACACCAGCACTAACAGCCACTCCCACAAGGGGAGCGACTCCGTATGTTAAATTATAGTCTGGATTACCGAAAAAAAGTTCTAATATTTGTTCCATAATTTTAATATGATGATTCTACATAATTAGATGATACCGCAAATAGCTCTTTAAAACCACCTATATCTGTTCCTCCAGTTGCCCTGCCGTCAGAAGTAATTACAGTATCGGTTGATATTTTTATTGTTGTAAAATAACCTTTAATACCAGACACGCTTCTTCCGCTTAATACCTCCCCAGGTCTAGCTAAGTTATTACTTATTATTGGGGCTGCATATTTATTTTCTTTTCTATTAAAGCCAGCATGGTATCTTGAATGCGGAGGTTCATACGTGTTAAACACACTATAGTAATCTTGCCTTTTTACAGGGTTTCCGTCTTGAGGGTTTATTACATATTCACCATTATAATAACTTTTTATTTCTTCTCCATGATCATAAAATAAAGAATAGCTTTGATTTATTTCGTCTGAACCAGTTTCATCAGATTCAATTAATGATATTTTCCAGCCGTTACTACCCTCATAATTAATTGTTTGAAAGTTTTTTGACATGCTTACCTTAGGGTTAAAAACAAAGGTTATGCTAGACTGGTGGTCTTTGCCATAAAAATTAGCTCTATTAATACTATTGAGATTTAAATCTAAAGTATGGTAATGCTGAAATATATTAGCTTTTGTATTGCCGACTAAATTAGTAGGGCTTGGTAAAAAACGCTGTGATATTGAATAAAATGATTTTCTTAAGCTAAACATTCTTTGAGGTTTATAACTAAAAAAGCTAGTCCAACCTTTTACGTCTTCATCAAATGCAAGTGTATTATAAGGCTCATTTGGTAAAGATAAATCAGCCTGTGTAGAAATTACATATTGTTTGCTATGGATATCAAAAGCACCGTAAATTTTTCCTTGCGATAATTCGTCAATTCTAACAAATTCATCTCTAAAAAAATCGCGCATGCCATATCTAGATATTTCTTCTATTCCATCTCTTGAAAGCCTTAATACTGCATTTCTTCTTTTATCTGCAAAATATTTTCTATATCCATAAACAGCAAAGCTTTCTGGGTTTTTACTTATTCCATATTCTCCAGAATAAGGTACAATTTGCCCAATAACTAAATTGGAGGAAGTTATAGCACCGCCACCTTCAGCTGTATATATTGCGTCTTTATCAATAAGAGCTCTATTAACTTTATTTTCTTGAAATATAATTAAGTTTGTATCTTCAGCATATAATTTTTGTATGCTTCCTTTAGATGGGTCTAAACTTTTTGTTATATCCTCCCCAACGGAAAATACATTTGTTTTATTAATACCGGTTCTTGAATTAAATATACCTGAATATATAAGAGAACTAGATCTTGTAATACCATTAGTTTCTTCTTCGACTATGTACGCTTTTACGCCATACCCCTCGCTTGCATTATTATATCCACCGCGTATTCTTGATTCCTCTATAGCCCATTTACTTGTTCCTAAACTAGCAAAAACAGGATACCCACCAATATCTGACGGAATCCCTCTAGATCCATTATAATCTGGTCTATCAGGCCCATTACTGGTGTTATTTATCTTTTTTAAAAGAAAGCTGTTAAAATATTTAACTTCTAATATTGCTCCCATATATAATCACTTGTTTTGCTATTTTATTACAATTTTATACTATTGAGAATGTAAACCCTGTTGTAGTAATTGTTGTTTCAGAAATAGGACCCGATACGCTATTTGGAGTTACACTTGCGCAGTTTTTTATCAACGTTGGAATATCTGCTTTGTCATTATCATAATACCACGGGCCGCCAGCACAACCATTTGTACCTATAAATTTAGCATTTGTCCTATCAATTTCTATATTATTTGAAGAGTCAGCAGAATTTTGTAGTGTTAACCAACTTCCAAAAATAATATAAAAGCCGTTTTCAGAAGCATTAGTTCTACCGGTTATTTCAATTAAAACACCTGTTTGATCATTAAATCCAGCTCCCCCGCCGCCCTGGAAAATAAACCTGTACACTGCTTCTACAATTGATGTAGGAACAGCTCCTAAAAATACTGTAAGCACAGTAGAGTCTGTAGAAGACCCCGCATCAGTTAGGGTTACTGTAATTGTATATGTACCTACAGGAATAGTTCCGGGTGAAGTGTTGGCAACTGTGCATGACGAAATATCTTGACCCGGTATTGCGCTTGCGCTAAAATAATTACTCGCTGTATTACCGTTGCTATCAACTGCTGACACTGACCAAGCTAAATTTCTTCCCTCAAAATCACTATTTGATGTTGCTCCATTTTTGCCTTTTAATTGTTTTAATGTTGTAGTAGCTCTTGGAAGTGCTCCTAAATTTTCAGTAGGTGGCTGTAAAGTTGTTCCGTCATTTTTATATATTACTGGTGGAACATTTAATAAACTTGCTGATTTATTTATTATAGTTGTGGTTGACGGATTTCCTGTGCCGTCATCTGTTGTTACAGAAAATCGAAAATTAAATATTCTTTTTCCATCATCCGACCCATAGTAATTGTTTACTTGAAAATTGTTTTTTGTTCTAATATTATTTGTTGAATAATCACCGGCCGTAGATTGATATAACTCAAAGTTATTAGTTACGTCTTGCGGGGTTTGCTCAGTTGTGCGTACGTGCACAACCGTAAAAGATGTTATATCTGAATTAGGAATTGCTGATCCAAATGAGTCATTTATTGAAAAATCACCTGCTAATATATCGTCGCCATTATTAAGAGTTTCATTAAAAACACTATCATTAAATGAACTAAATGTAGCAGTTGCATTTCCACCTGAATTATCAATAGCTGTTTGTAAGTCAGACAAAAGACCAGATGTTGATGTTTCCCAATATATATCTAATAAAGAAACCACTGGCTCTGTTTCAAATACAGCTAAATTTTTAATTGTTGTAAAATTTGCTCCTGTAATAGGGCTTTGTTGGCCAAATTGTAGACTAGAAGTCTGACTTGTAGAAATAGCCGCAACTAGCGGATTTCTTGTAGCTTCATAAAATAAATTTATTTTTTCGGTGTCAGGTATATCCCCAGATGTAGTCGTATTATAGTTATAAACATCAAAAATATCTTGTATATTTTTAGCAGTAAATGAAAATGCGCCTGGGTAAAATTGTGTATTACCAGTGTTTGAATACGCGTAGCTTCCGTTTGGATATGTTGAGGTGTCTGTATCTTTGTTATTAACGCGCCCGTATAATCTAACGGAACTTCTAAAAGTTTTGTCTTGTGGACCAACTTCTGATAAATCTCTTGGCAATTTGTTTATATTGTCATTTATCAAAGATATATGAGACTCTTCTCCATCTATCAAACTAGTATTAATATTTGCATTTCCTTTTAAAGCTCCTGCCGTATAAATATTATAATATTCTTGCTCCGTTTGTTTAACAACTATTTTATAACTATACCACCCAAGAGGGTTGTAAGCAGGGTCATTTATGTCTCCATTATAAATACCAGGGTACATAGTATTACTATCCGCGCCTGATGCGGGTAAACTATTTATTAATAGCCTAATTGAATTACCCGGCCATTCGCTTTGGTCTATTTGCTCATCTATATACGGCGAATAAATAGTTTCCCCTTCGAATGTATTGCCTGCGAATGTTACTTTTGTGGTTGAATTTGAAAGTATAACAGATGATTGTCTTCCAAATTTATCTGCTAAAACAATACCAACTTGGTAGGTTCTATTAGTTTTTAATGTACTATTAGGATATTCTACAATACTGGTTTTATCCTCTACATTAAAGTTTGTTCCGGTTGCATTAAAATTAAATTTTGACGCAATTCCTACATTATAATCCATAAAATCTGGAGGAGTATGCTTATCTTGAAAATTACCATAAATAATTCTATTGCCAGAAACTTCCTGTGCTAAAGCTTTGACTGGAGTTTTATCATAAACTCTTATTAAATCCGCTTCTGGTAAAGTTTTGTATGGTTTTTTGTTTATATATGTGTATGTATAATATTCATTAGAACCTGCGCTGGCAATTTCATTAGGCACAGATATTGATTCTATAGCGTATAGCGCTGTACCATCAGATTCTTTATAAATTATATCTATCTCTTCAATTAAAAATTTAGAATTTATTTGGTTTGCAGCGCCTGGCAATGGAATTATAAAATCAATTGAATTTACTTTATTTTCCATAAAAGAAACAATGGTAGATTCAAATGATTCAATCTGATCACCCTGGTCAATCGCGTTATTTAAAAAATAACCATCCTGCTTAGGTATAAAACATGATTGCGTAAATGGTGCTAATGTTGAATATTCACCGTCATCATATTTAAACCTATAGCTAAATTTTACAAATTTATTTTCAAGAAATTTAGAATCTCCAGCGTAAGTGTTATCAAAATATGGATTAAAATCAAATACAACCTGAGTATTATTACTTAAGTCTACCGCTTCGCCAACCTGAAGGGTAATTGTTGGAGAGCTATAACTTAAAACAGTTACATTCAAATCTGTTATTGTTCCATTCGTATTTACTTTTGCAATTGTCGCGCCAACTCTTGGTTCGTTAGGGTATTTATTTATATTTAAATTACCTATGCTAAAAGTATTAGAACCAGTTACAGATGCATTTACATCTGCAGTGCCGCCGTGCGGTAAAAATAAAGAAACCACATCTTTCATTGTAGTTTCATATGGTACTGTAGCAGAAGAATTGCTGTTTTCTTTGTAAACTAACATAGAATATACAGGCGCTACTTTAGCTACGGAAATTTGATCTTCTGTAGTATAATATGTACCGCCAGCAGCATCATCAATATTTATTTTTCTAGGTTGATTTCTGTTGTCAGTAAAAAATAATAAATCTTCTAATAAATTAATTCCGTAAATAGGACTTTTTGTTGAAAAATTTAAAAAAGATCCCTCAACAAGAAGAGTTTTTATGTTTTCTGTTGCGGAGGGTTGAAAACTAAATATATAATTATTGCTAGAAGAATTATATGCTGTTTCTGTATTATCTGTAAAAAATAAATATATTGCTTCTCTTGATTCATCTACAAAATGCCCAATACAATATAAATTACTTGTTTCGTTTGCAAATGCCTTAAGCCATTTATTGCCTAATATATTTTCTAAAGCGCCAACATCAGAACCTTCCGATTTGCTAATTTGCACGTTCAAAGCATTTCTATATTCTCCAGAAGGCAACAAGCGCGCGTCTAGGTCTTTATTCATCTTCGATTTTATGAAGGCGTTTTTAACTTCAGGCATTAGTGCTTAATTATTTTAGATTTATTTCTAAATACTTGTGAAATTTCCTCAAGTTTAATATTTGATAGCCGTAATTTAGTATTTCTAAGTTTAGCTCTTTTTTCTTTTTTAAGCCTTTGCACAATATACTCAGGCTGATTAGATCTACCAGAAATAACAGCATGAATTATATATGCATAAAAAGATTCCTCAGCTAATTTAGGAACTTTCATGTCTGTGGTGTAAGCTACCCCATCTGATATATATTCCAAAATTATTATTTTATCAACTAAATTGCTTGAAAAAGAAAATCTACCTAGTCTTTCATTTATTGTAAACCACCCGTTAATTTGCGTTATTTCGGGGTTTTCGCCGTATCTTTGGCCATACAATGTTTTATAAACCGCATCTGTGTAGGGATCGGCGCTTGCAGCATTGGACGTATAAACACCAGTTATTTTTCTAGTGTCATTTGAAGACCAATTGTTTTCAGTGATCGATGTCCCAGTTACGTTTTTACCATTATTATCTTGCGTAGGAATACCCTTATTGTCTTGTATTGGTATTTCAGTTGGGTTGCTAGTTAAAGTTGTGGGGTATATAATATGTTTAACACCAAGATCATCTGTCCAAGACACCTTTACGTAGTTTACATAGTCTTGTGGTATAGGCAGGGTAAGGCTATTTGGAATTGTTAATTCTTGCGATTTAATACTTTTTAAAGTGTCGTAGCTGAACTCTTGCATTGCCCGCTTAGCATGAAATATTATTTCATTCCTATTAACAGAAGGTATGAGCTTGCCATCCCCAACATGCATCATTAAAAAGTTATTAATAAGATCTGTTATAGATATATATCTGTAGCTGCCGTAATCATCACCGGTGTAGTATTGCTCATTAGTTTGCGTTATTAATCCGCCATCAGGTGCTGCCATATATTAACTTTTAGAATTTATTTGCTCAGACTGAACAGTTTGGGCTGCTACCTGCACAATTTGAGGGTCTTTTATTATAATACCTGCATATGCTAATATTCTTAATATAATATTTGTTTGTTCTGACTCTATTAGTTCAAACTGAGTTGAAACATTAGATGAATATAAATATTGGCCTAAACTACCAATAGAAAAACCCCAAACAATATCAGACGGTTTTCTTATATAAGATACTTTTATATCGTTAGCACTTGTAATGCTTGAAGGATATATATATAAATGAGGGCTGCCTGTATTATTACCTGCTGTCCCTTGAGTAGCTCTTTCATATATATATACAGGAAAATCTGTTGTGGGTTTTGTTAAAAGAGATGCGTTTAAGTAAAGATATTCGTTTCTATTAACCTTTTGGAGTTCTACGACATTATTGTAAATAACCGTGCCTAGTTTATATAAGTCATCTGGCACAGAAAAATATAAATCAGGATTAACAGAGTTTATTGTTAAAATAGCGTCTGTAGTGCCCCCTGTTATTGTTACTGTATTTGTGGCTGAATATCCTGATGCACCGTTAGCTATAGCAACTGACTGTATTACCCCTCCACTGGTCGTAGTGTTTACGGTAAACCCTGAGCCATCTCCGCCAGTAGTAGCAACATTTGTGCCATCACTATAACCGGTTCCTCCGCTGGTAATAGTTGCTGTTAAAACTTTCCCGGCAGGAGTCGTAAATGTATTTCCAAATTGTTTAAATATAGCTAAGCATTCATCTACATTTTTTTGTCTGTCAGCATATTCAACATTTGTTTGTGGCACTCTAAGCTGTTGGTTTAAGTCATTAAAATAACTTTCAAAAATTTCCAATTGCACCTGAGTAGCCACTTTATTGAATTCATCTGGGGTCATATAGCCCCGCTGTTCTTTATTTAAAATAGATAAAACCGTTTGATATACGGTATTTACATTTATAGCCATATTTTTATTTTAATATAGAGCGACAACATAACGCTACCGCTCTATATTAGTATTACGCGTTATAAAAACTTTTTCTCAATTGATTTATAAACTTCTACGCCTTCATCTGTTTGCAGGAATGCAGCAAAAGCTGAATATGGATTTTCATCAAATGGAACTGTCATAAGTTTTTTGTCATTTGATGCCCAAGAAAAGATTCTCTGGTCTTGTGAAAGTTTAATAATATTTGCTTCTTTTGCTTTAATTGCAAAATTACGAAGTTGAACATTATCGTCGTTAGCAAGTTCTAAAAATAGTGCAGGATTTCTTTTAGCAAACAAAAGTAAATCTCTCTTTAACTCTTTAGAACTCATTTTTGAAACCGAGCTGCCAAGCTCAACCCGAACAACAGCTTCAGCCATGTCAACATCCATTACCATTGCAGCATTAAGGGCTTCCAGTTCTATTTCAATGCCTTCAAGCTGATCTTTTGCTTCCACAATAGAATCATGCTCTGTATATCTTCTATTTAAGAACGGGTGATACAAGGAAAGCAACTTTTGTAATGCTTGCTTTTCTTTGCCTACAAATAAGTGACCATTCTTAAACATAATATGCCCTAATGTAACCTCTCCTTTTTGTTCATCAACAAATGGAGAATTTTGATTAGTCGCATACCTAAGTTCTCTTTGTTCGTTTTTTTCTAAATCAAACCAAAGCATTGATCTATGTCTAGAATGCTTGGCTGGTATAGTATAAGTTAATGGAGAAGAATCTACTAAATAGTAGTGTCTATCTTTAATCTCCCATTTTGGTCCTTTTGGCTCTTTTTTTACAGTTTTAGCCTTAACTATTTCTTGAGGTGCAACCTCAATTGTTTCTTCTGCTGTAGCTTTTTTTGCCATGATATAATATAATAAAAGTTTTAATAAAAATAAAAACTACCCCCGTAATTAAACGAGGGTAATTTTTAAGGGATATTGCTTATTTCTTCAACAATACGAAGTTGTTAGCGCCTTGAACACACAAACATCTTTCTGACAAGAAGTGTACATTCATTACGTCATCGCTTGAAGTAAATGCTCCGCCTACTGAACCTGTAATCCAAGTTTTAAGTCTTCGATCATCAGCTTCAGAAGCACGGTAACGTACGTGAAGGAATGGTCGTCGAATATTAGTGCCAAGGATTTGGTCATATACAGTAGAAGTACCAGCTGGAATAAGAACACCATCAATTGAATCCTCGCCCGCAGCATTATAGCCGCTGTCAAATCCACGTGTTGATGCATCATTTAAGTATTTCCAGTCAGTTTTGTAGAAATCATAAGAACCTCTGCGGAAGCCAGTGAATCCAAGATTCAAAGCCATTTCTTCAGAGTTTTCAAATATACCATAAGCAGATCCGGCTCCGGCATTCCCGCCGTTTAGTCCTGCAAGCATATCGTCAAAAGCTAGATTGGTAGTGCGATCTAAGAAAAGCATGTTTTCTTCAATTGCGCCTTGACCGTCTAGGTTTTTAAGAATTTCGTCAAAAGAACCTAATGTAGCAGGAAAAGCCGAATATACATTTCCACGCTTATTAAGCGCAGCAAAAAGCCCTTCAGTACCTTTTACATTTTGTTTGTAAGCAGAAATAGAACCTGTAGTATCAGTTGCTGAATCAGCTTTTTCAGCTTCAACCATAGTCATCTCTAAGTAATCTTGATAACGTAGTCTTGTTTCTGATTCAGCTTTTAGATACCATAAATATCCAGAAGTTCCATCTTCAGTAGCAACTTCAACCCATCCAATCTGAGCAGTGTCAGAACCATTAATACCATAATGATCTTTAATGATAATAGGCGAGTTGTTAAACTGAGTGAACTCAGGGTCTACTGAACCTTCCATTCCAGAAGTTCCTTTACCAAATTCAGAACCAAATACAAATACTTTTAAAGCATCTGCGCTAACAAGAGCAGCTGCCCATGTAGCTGACCCAAATGGGTGAGCTTCAACGGTAGTGCCTGTAACAGCGCTTACAAAAGCTTTTTGTTCAGTACCTGTGTCAGGATCAAGAACTACAATCAATGCATTCTTACGGATTGCATGATGTTTTCCAGTGCCTCCAACTATACTGGATCCTCCAGTAGCGTTGTCTCCAATAATTACAGTAGCACTGTCGTTGGCTGCGATTGTACATGCGTTATACGAAATGTGTAAACGATTTTGCTCAGACCAAATAACTTGATCAGAACTCATCGGCATCTCAGCACCTACCATTTGAAGAAACCCAGAAAGCGTACGGTTTCCGTATCGCTCTACTTCAGCTTCATAAATTTCAGGTAGATATTGTTGAGAAAAGTCATTACCAGCACCACTTGTAAAATCAAGATAGTTTGAAGTGCCAGTTTGTTTTGCGGCCGTTGGGATCAACGAGCCATACAAAGGTGATAATGCCATTTTTTATAAATTTTAAGTTTTAACGTTTTGTTTTAATTTTAAGTCTTGAAGAATCTGCACCGCTAACAGATTTGACCCTATAGCCATTAACAAACACATCGCCGCTTTGCGTTGATCGTGGTTCATTGCTAATATTTTTTGATTTAGCTGTTAAATCACGAACTGCGTCAGCACGACCCTGTTCATAAAAATGGTTTATAATACGATCAGGATTGTTAGCTACGTATAAAGCTTTATGATATCCACTTAAATCTGACACTTCACCTTTGTCATTCAAGAACTTCTTGATAAAGTTACTTATATCTGATTGTTGATTTGCGACTGAAGAATTATCTTTTATCCCGTACCTAAATTGTTTTTCACCGAGTTTAAAATCAAAACCTTTGAAATCGTCGTTAAAATAATTTTTTGTACGCCCTTGAAAATTATCAGTTCGCTGCTTTATAGTTTGCTGTTCTTCATTGTATCGATTGAAAAAGTCAACTGCTTCTTTTTGTTGCTGAGTTACGCCGGGTCTCAACTTGATTTCGTCGTAATATTTATCTTTCAGCCCTTCTAAAAAACCTTTAGCTTTTGCAACTTCTTCTTTATACGCAATTTTTTTCTTACGTATATCTTTCTGCTCGTCTAATTCTTCATCCCATGTAAAGTCCTCTAAAAGTATATTTACATCTTCTGAATCAAGATGAGGTTTGCTTTGGCGATAGTATTCTCGCAAAAGTGTATTGTTATCTACATTAGAATAATCTGCATTTAATCTTACATAGTCTTCTAATGTTCCACCGGTCTCACCCATAAAGTCTACAACTTTTTGAATGTTTTCCGGTAATGGTTCAGCAGTGTCTTGCGACTCCTGCACAGCTTCTTCAACCTGCTCTTGCAGAGTTTCTTTTTGCTCTTGAACCTCTTCCTGTGTTATTTCTTGTATTACAGGTTCTTCTTCGGTGACCCGTACTTCTTCAACCACTTCTTCGCTACTTGGCGAGTCTTTGGATTCTTCGACAGGAGCATTGCTCTCATCTGTTGGACTGACTTGAACGGCATCGTCTTCTTTTTTTTCAGTAAGATCTACCTTAATGGTATTACCTGTTTCTTGTGTTTTTTCCGGCTTTTCCGATAAATCTACTTTGATAGTTTTAGGTGTATCAGAAAGCTTTTTCATTTTTCGGGGTTTAACTTTAAATTCGCCCTCTTGCTTGACTGTTTCTGTCATGATAAAATATTATAAAATTAATAAAAATTACTTAGGATCGAACTGACCTAAGTCAAATCCGCCCAACACATCAAATCCTGCGGATTCAAAGTTTTTTGGCAGTGTTTCGTTTTTTCGCTGGTCAATCAATTCTGATTGCTGCGTAGCTTGTATTTTAGTACGCTCATCTTTTCTATCTTCTTTATAAGCGTCTTTATTTTTTAAAGCTTCAGCTTGCGCTTCGGCTAGCTGTTTGTTAAATTGGAACTCAAGTTCCATTAAGCGCATTTTAATTTCTGCTTCTCTTTCAAGCTTTTGTATTTCAAACTGAGACTTACCTTGTTCTAGTTGCAGTTTAGTTTCTGTAAGAGCCTGTTGTTTTTGCATTTCAGCTAAGGCTGCCTTTTCTGCTGTTTCAGCATTCGCTTGTGCTTGTGCTTGTATATTAGCCTGACTTGCTTGTTGATCTTGCTCTTGCTTTTGACGCCTTTTAAGTCTTAAATACTTATTGGCTAAATCAATATTTTTAATGTTTTGTATTTCTATTACGTCATCTAAGTATATTGAACCGGCTTGTAATGAAGCCTGTATATTTTGTTGAAGACGAGCTTTTTCTTCTTCGTCAGGTTCAAGTTCTAAATATATGCCAAAATCATGCAAATGTAAATCCGAAACTTCTTTTAGTGTTTCAACATTAAATTGATTTATACTTTCTAACAATGTTTCTTCTGTTAAAGCAAATTCAAATATATCTTTAGCTTTTAAAGAAATGTTTTCGCACAATCTAAGCGTAATAAAAGAAGCTGATTGTAATATATGCCTTGTAGCAGTGTTACTATTTGCAGCTGCAAGCTTTTGTAGCCCTACCAGCGCATTCTTATCCGGCGTGCTCCCGTCGCGTGCTTCATTTAATCCCGTTACGTCTCTTATCATTTGTAAATAATATTGATACGTGCTAATAAGCGAAGCAATTTTTCCTTGTCCAGATGATGTTTGTAACTCTTGAATAGGCACCTTGCCGGGGTTCATATCACCATCTTGTGTAAATGATCGTCCCACTATGCTACCGGTTTGGAAATACATGTTCAATGCCTCTGCCGGATTATAATTAGTGCCATTACCCAAATCAACCTCAGCTAAGCCGTCAACATCTACATAAACACCATCTGGTACCATACGAGACATAACTTGCTGTAATTTTAAATGTGTAAGCTGAATCATATCTGCAAAGCCCGTGACACGACTAACTAACGATTCAATCTTGCCTTTATACATTCTAGGCGCTACTATACTATAATTCATTTCAATTTTAGGAGAATCAGCGTATGGTCTTGTCATGTTTTCAGCTAGCTTCCACGAAAGCATTTTTTCATGGCCAAGTACTTTAGCTCCCGTGTATAAGACTTCAATAACTCTTTCTACTCTTTCAAAATTATCACTTGGAGGAGGCGAAAATATATCAGTTTTTTCTAATGCTTTTTCTAAACCAAACTCCGTTCTTTTAATTTTGAATACTTGCTTTTCAAAAGTTTTGTATTCAAAAAACATAACACTTATTGTATTGTTATCGTTTTGCCCGTAATAATTTCTTATATAATCATTATTACCAGGGTACTTTTGTATTTCTTGAATATCTTGTGGGGAAAGGTATGGAAATAACTTAGCTATTTCGCTTAATGAAATTTGCTTCACTTCACCTATATAATATAAATCATCAAAGTTAGGATCTTCAGTATAAGAATATACTAAGCTTGCAGGGTCAACATATTTTACTTGTAATCCATTTGATTTATTATATTCTGTTTTAGCTGCTCCTATACCGCATACAACTAAGTCTTGTATAATTCTTTTACGAGTTTCGTCGTATTTATTTTTATCTAAACAGTTATTTATAAGCTGCTCAGTTGCCAATTCAACAGACTCTTTATAATCCATCTGCATATGCAGTTCAAACTCTTCTTTGTTTTTTGGCAATGATTGTGGGTTGTCTGTAGAAAAGAAATTTCTACCTGTTTGCTCTGTTAACGCCATAAGCTGCTGATATTTTTTCATATCCAACATTATACCTCTAGCGTAATCTGTTTTTTTCTTTTGAGCAACAGGATCTTGAGCGCTCGCTTTTATTTCATAATGGCGCTGCGACATGCCATTAACCACGATATCTACAAATTTAGGAATAATAGGTATAGGCTTCCAATCTAAATTTAAGTAGGATAAATCACCATTAATAGATAATTCATCTTTATACTTTTGAATAGACTGCTCGCCCCTGGCATATAATCTTCTCCTATGGTACTCCTGAAAATTAGAAGTGAAACGATCTCCTCCACGGTTATTTCTAAACCACTCGTTTTCAATAGCTCTCGCTACCTGCAAACCATAATCCAATGACTGCTTTTCCTCATTAGGTACCACCTGATCGGGAAACGAGCTGTTGTAATTAGTATTAACCATTTATTATATTATTTTTGAACTATATCCTTTATTGTTATATTTTTTAAAACTCAGCGGAACAGACTTAATTACTTTTTCAGCAGATGGTCTATACCTGTTTTTATTACAAGCCATAATAGCTAATCCAGAACTAATTGTTGCGTCAAATTTTGTTCTGTTATTTATATTAAATCCAGCCCAGTCCTCTAGGGTTTTTTGAAAATACGTATCGCCATATACACCTTCAGTAACTTGACCAACATAATTTTCTATATAACTTTCTATTGCTGCAGCGTGCGCTTGCTTAATGTCTTCAGACGAGTTTGGTATACCGCCTATATCTTTTTCTGTAACAGAAAGCTTATTCCAAAGCTTATCTGGTCGGTTCATTGAAAACCCTCTATAACCTCTTCTTTTTAAATAGTATAATAATCGAGGTTTATTATTTTCGCACAATAAGGGCATTCCATAGAATGCTAGAGCCATAAGTACATCTTCGAAAAATATTTCAGCTGTTTGGGGCCGCGCAATATATTCTAAAAAAAACATATTAGGAGGCGCATCTTCCATGCTAAACTTAGTTAGCCCATGCAAAGAACCTTTTGATCCCCTCTTATCAACTGTACCTGATATATCGTATGAGTCACACCCAAAAGCACCAATGTGCTCGTTACCTGGGTATTTGACGCCATTCTTTACTATCACACGGTTTTGTAAATTTTTAGGAGGCACCCAAGATACTTTAAATCTTCCATTTGTGTTTGGCGCAAATATTACATTGCTATCTTGTTCCCCGCCTTCCCATTGAAAACTACCTTGTGTGACTTGCATTCCGTTTTGAACTTCTTCATTATAATCTATCTGTTCATAAATTTTAGTTAGATTAAATAAAGATTCTTTTGCTTCATCTCTGAAAGCATGCTGTTCCGTTCTTGGAAATTGCCTGTAATATTCGTTTAAGCTGTCCTGATCATTTTTAAGACCATCAACTTCATTCTGCCAATGCTCAATTACCCCTTGGTCAATTAGTTCGCCGTATGGCCCTTCCGCTGGTTCTTTTGGTGTATCAAAGACAGGGTTTCCATAAGTATCAATGAATCCTTCGTAATTCCACTCCATAGGTATAAACAAAGAATATAGTCCCGAGCTAGTCTGTCCATTGCGGTTTCGTTCAGTAACGTTTGAATTCTCGTATAACTTTTTAAAATTTGCTCCACCTTTATCTAATGCATTTGATGTCGAGCCCATCATACACTTTCCTACGATTCTGGAACCTAATCTAAGTGTCGTTTTTGTAACCCGCCAGTTGTTGAGGATGTTGTCCGGCCGTTCCCATTTACCCGATTCGTCGTGTACAAGGAGCTTGAGCTTCTCGCCGTCGTAGGAGTTATCACCCGTGTTCTTCCAGTCGATTGTTGTATCAAGCCCTTCGAGCTCCTCCGGCTTCTCGCCTTGATCAAGTTTTCTTCTGGTAAGCTTTGATGCGGGTACCCTATACGCCAGTTCGGTTTTTGGTCTGTCCATACCGTCTTGTATTGGTTTGAAAAAGAACGGGTAGTTAACGGATATTGGCACGACCTTGTCGGTGAACATTTTCTTGGCATCAGCCCCAGATTTGGACAGTATACCAAACCTTGAATCGGAGGATATTGTTGCCATGTTAACAGTTTCTCCCGATGCCATGAATGAAAACCCAGAGCGTCTGTTTTTAAGATAGCACATTCCATAACACCGTGAATCGGCCTTGCATGCTTCCCAAAATATAAAGAATAATCTGTTTGCTTCTCTAAATTCAGGGGCCCCAACGTCAATCTTACTCCACTGCAAGTACATGTAATGAGTGCCAGTAATATAAGTAGAGCTGCCTTTGTTAACGAACGAAAACCCCTGGTCACGGCGCTTAAACTCTTCGTCAATGTAGTCATAATATTTTTCTTTAAAGTATTCAGGCATTTGATTCCACTCAAATACACTTTTTATTTTTTCAAGTTCTTTAGGATAATCTATTTGATTCCACGTATTTTTTTTAAATTTATATGGATTAGATATTTTTGGCAAAGCTATTTTAAGATTTTGTATGCTATACACATCTCCAATTTCTCCGGTTTTACTTATAACTACAACATCGCTTTCTTTGTCATAGCCGTATTTCCATTGCTTATACCTATTCTTTTTATTAAGAACTTTCTTGCTTATATAATTAGGCAGAACCTCAAATAATGTCTGAGTATAATTCATTTTGATCTACCTTCTGCAAAGCCTTTAAATGATTTAGCTTTAGCCGCCTGATTCTCACCTTCTAATAATGATCTTTCTTCGTCTATGCGTGTTAGTATTTCAAACGCATCAAAGATCGCTAACTTTTTAGTGGCTGCGGCATTTTTAAGTCTATCGGCTGAAAGGTCATCTTCAGTGTCCGTTATAATCTGTTCTTCAGCAACGCGAATTAATTCATTAACTGCTTTTTGCCCAGCTCGGATTATATTCTTCTTCGTGTCCTTTACGTTCATACTTAATAGCTATATCATTTGATTTCATACAATAAAGACGCTCATCGTCTATAATAAATTCCCATTCGCTACTAGGTGTAAAGCCTACTAAGCTTCCTGGGCTAATCTGGAGTGCTTCTAGCACATCATTACCATACTTTAGTATACCAATATGCTTTTGCTCTTTTTCGTTTGAATATGAGCTTGTTTCTTTAATGGGCTTTATAAAACATCTATTGTTAACCATAACCCAATTGTTATTTTTTTTATAACCATAAACCTGATCTACGTTGACAAAATACATATTATCTTTAAAATACATACTTCCGTTTTTTTCAGCTCCTTTCATGTCGTACCATCTTCTAAATATATTGTGATGTATTAAAACAGTATCTCCTATATTTATGTTGGTATTAAACGCTGAGGGAGTGGAAACTACTATAGCTTCTTTGTTTATGTGACGAAAGCTTTCTATACTTGTATTTAGTAGTAGGCTACTGTCGCCTACTTTTTTAGTATTATTATATCGTTCGCCTTTAGGTTTTACTATAAATTGGTATAATGATTTCATTAGTATTCAAGATCGTACTCAACGGAAATTGCCATGTTAGAGTTAAATTTCTTCCATGGCAAAACCTCTGAGTTTTTCTTAATGTAGATATTGTACGAAGTATCTTCGTCTTCAAACAGTATAGCGGATATTTCGTGACCGCCATATACTTGCTGACCTATTGAATAATGCATTGCGTCATTCTTATAGTCTGACCCAATACTAATCTTTCTTATCAGCTTCATCTTTTTCAATTTTAGAATATTCGCCTGTTTCTAAATTAATGTTAACAGAACCATATTCTTCTTCAAGTTCAGCTTTGAACTCTTCAATCTCTTGGTTTACACTTGCAATTTCGTGCAGCAGTGCATGTTTTTGAGACTCCGCGATACCAATCTTGCTTAGTAATGAATTTAATGCAGTTTGTTGTTTATGTAGCTTTTCTAACTGCTCATCTGTAATTTTTGACATTTGATTTAATTTAATTATTATTGTTGGATTTTTTTGATTTTTCCCACGTGCGCCCAACAAAATACGCACCGTATACTGTTATTAATAATGATTGAAATATTGGAATATATTCTTGCGCAACTTCAAAGCCGCCTACATTGCCATCAGCAAATGCTAAAATAGTAAATATAGATGTAAGATACACCAGCACAAGTGGCCGAATGTTTTTAGATAAAAATGAATCTGATTGCATATCCATTTTCCATCTTTCGGTCACCTGTGTCT
>Ga0208666_1000237_pt1 | contig 27602 bp, 32 predicted proteins | sample 5B_taG_FD_184078 | JGI IMG/M metagenome (GOLD analysis project Ga0208666, IMG submission 184078) | Marine viral communities from the Subarctic Pacific Ocean - 5B_ETSP_OMZ_AT15132_CsCl metaG (SPAdes) (version 2) | ecosystem: Environmental > Aquatic > Marine > Oceanic | place: Pacific Ocean...
AGATACAGACTCTCTTAGTCTGATATAAACTGTTGCTTTAAACTTCATTTTTTTTCTGTTCTTTCATATACTCTTCCCTACCATCTTTGGTAAACACCTTTTTCTCATAATCAAAGTAAGGATGAGGTTTAGCATTTTCAAAAGGTTTCTTAGATGCATTCTTTATGACAATAAATCTATCAGCAGCAAATGTTCCTGCTAATTGCACCTCAATTTCATCCTGATCACTCCAGTTGATAGTACCATCCTTTTTGGTGTGAAGCATTGCTTCTTGTATTTGGTCAATAATTTCTTGTGTTAATTTCATGATAATGAATCAATAACTTCTGGTAAAATACGATACTCCTCTCGTTGTATCCTTTCTGTTAGTTCCTCTATAGTATCAGTTTCAAATATTGGAACTTCTGCTTGCTTAATTATTTCTCCTCCATCTAATTCTTCATTTACATAATGAACTGTACATCCTGTTATTTTATCTCCACTTTTTATTGCCTGTTCTACAGCATGCAATCCTTTATACTTTGGTAGTAATGATGGATGTACATTAATAATAGGACAAGGAAATTTAGATGGATTTTCTAATACTCTCATATAACCTGCTAGTATTATAAGATCAACCTGATATACCTCAAAGAGTTTTATCATATCATCTTCATTTTTATGTGGAATTCTTACATGAGGTATCCCATATTTTGTTGCTCTTTTAACAGCACCACATTTTTTTGTATTGTGTATCATTAACACAACTTCATGATGATTACATAATTGATTTGTAACTATATTTTGAAAATTGGTTCCATTTCCAGAACACATAACTCCAAGTCTTTTTCTCATTTGTCATGTATTCCAAATTGTGTTAAATCGTAATGCATTTTTGTAATACCCTCATGTTCTTCTTTAATAGGTTGTCCTATCTTTTCTAGAATATCACCAGGTATTTTCTTCTTAGTAATGTCATAAGGTATGGGTGCATTTGATACACATACTCTAACACATTCCCATTCCTCCTCAGTAAGGGAATAATTAGTCACTTCTTAAAAACTCCTAGTTTTGTTAGAAGGTAGACTGTTAACACAGTCCAAAATACAACTTCCAATCCAATGTTATTCATTATCCAAATGTTGAATCTGGTTCTAACGCAATATAATATTTTAAATCATATTGTGTATTTGTAAACTTGGATAATAACTTACTTGATACAACAACATTGTATGCACCAGGTATAATCTTAATATTTTCTACTTTAAAGTTAAACTCAAACTCTTTATCTGTTTCACCAACAACAACTGCATACTCGTTAGATGTATCATTCTTCTTGTCTCTTACAACTAACTTAACAACACCTGCTTCACCAATCGCAGATAAATCAGGTAATTGATATACTGCAGCTGCTTTAAGTAGTTTATCTAGTGAAGAACTCTCTAATTGAAAACACACATCTTCAGTAGGAAGTGTAATCTCTTTCTCAGGTGGTGCGATAATTACCTGTGGATCTGCGTAGAAATATTTTACTCTTCTCTTTCCTTCTTTGATTGTAATATATGAATCTGGACTAAAATCTAAATCAGGATCTGAGTGTAATCCAAGACCGTTAAGAAATTGATTAAGATCATAGATTGCAACATCACGAGGAAATTCTTCTGTAATATTTGCTTCTGCAAGAATATTCTTAGCAACAGATATTGTTCTCAATTTATTGCCTTCTTTAACAAGGATTGAATTGTTAATACCTGCAAAGTTTTTAAGAACAGTCAGTGTGCTGTCAGATAATTTCATAGTTCTTTCTTTTAAATTCATTATGTGTTAAGGCATTTGATCAAAGTTGCCAGAAGGCATTGATGGTTCGCCATAGTGTCCATCAAAATGTAATAGTAGCATAGCATAGTGTATGACTTTTAGCAAGTCTGTTTTATTTCTACCATCTTTACTTCCATATCTACTTCCATATTTCAATATGTTAGCTTGACAGAAATGTGATGCAATATCCCTTGCTGCCATTAGATCAATCGTTTGTACTTTACGGAACTCATGTTTTGTTCCTGTATAGTGTCCTTGATATGTTCTTGAAACATATTCTTCAATATCCTTTAGAATTTCTTCTTCATGATATTTGTATTGATTATTTCTTTGTGGTTTGTAATCCATTTGTTCTTCTCCTGATTGTGTTGAAAAATGATGTGCTCTTTGGTCATCTACATCTGCCATGTAGTCACCATAATAATTAACTTCATAATCCAGACCATCATCTTCTACAAGTTCTTGTCGTGGACTTCCTCCCCACCTTCCTTTTGATTTATCCATAAGTAAAAAGAAAATCGTTTACTAGACTCTCTGCCTTTTCTTTCCCAAACTTACCTGACAGATATCCTGCCACAGGATCAAGTTTAGTCATATATGCATCAAAGTCTTTATATTCACTGGTATCTTTTCCAGTAGGTTTCTCTAATTCTATCATCTCCTTGTACTTTGTCAAGTAAGTTGTAAACATTTCAAGATGTTCATCAACCTCATCAGCAGTGCATTTTGCAATGTAGATGTTATCGGAGAAATGATTACCAGGTTCAAAGAAACGATAGTCTCCATCACTCTTTGGTAAACCATCAACGGAGAAAGGATATTTTTCTTTTGGGTGTTGAAAATCAAATACAATAATTATTTTCTTTTCAAAAAATCCCATCAAGTCCATACCAAAACAAGGAAGATTGCTACCTGTGTTTGGATAAATGATATTGTTGTAGATAGAAGATTTATCACTCCATATATCAACCTCTCTTGCTTTGATAAAGTAATCAGTTGAATATGTCTTAGCAATTAATGAAGTGCCTTTGGCTTCCCACCTTGCCCATGTTTCTCTATATTCCAGATTAGGAAATATAGAGAACAAAGAACTTCTATAATTATCCCACAGGTGTTTCATCTTTTGTAATCTCAAAGTCTGCATCTACTTTATCATATAATTCCAAGAATGACTGCTTTGTTTCATCATCAAAACGATTGATGCAAACCTTGATTGCATTCTCTTTATTCTTAAAGATAGCAAATGCACGAAGTATATGTACTAATCTACGAGTAGAGATAATCTCTTCAATACCACCATCATAGAATGTCTTGCGAATGATGTCTGCCCAGTCAACAAGTCTTTTGCAGAACACAGTATCATTGACACCTAATGTTGATGCAACATTGTTAAGTATCTTTATCTCATGAGCAGGTGCAGGATATGCTTGCTCAAAGGTTACAGGAAATCTTTCTAGGAATGCTTCATTCAATACATTCGTGCCAATGAATCTACCATCATCAGATCCTTTACCTTTTGTGTTTGCTGTTGCAACAACATTGAAACCTGCTTTTGGTTGAACAAATCTACCAATCTTCTTGAGAAATAATCCTTTACCTTCAAGAACTGGTTGTAAGCAAAGTATCTTATTAGATGCTAAGTCAATCTCATCTAGAAGTAGGATAGCTCCCCTTTCCAAAGCTTCAACCACAGGTCCGTTGTGCCAAACAGTATTACCATTAACAAGACGAAACCCACCAATAAGATCGTCTTCGTCTGTTTCGATGGTGATGTTGACACGGATTAACTCCCTTCCTAGTTGGGCACACACTTGCTCAATACCAAATGTCTTACCATTACCTGATAGACCAGTAACAAAAGTAGGATAGAATAACTTAGAAGCAATAATCTTTTTAATGTCTGGGAAATTTCCAAACTTTACAAATGTAGAATCTTTCTCAGGAACTAAGTTTTGTTCTACTTGAGGAAGAACTGCAGGTGAACTAAAAGATTTTTCAATGTTTTTAACTGCTGCAGTTGTAACTTGAAGATTCCACTTTCCCTTTTCTGTTTTAAAATTCTTTAGTCTCTTTGTTACTGTTGCATATCCAATGTCATTCATAGCACAGAATGCTTTAATATCAGTTGCTGTAAACTCTGTTCCGAAGGATGCTTTCAATTTTGAAACGATTTCTTCGGTAGTCATTTTGATTGTGAATGGTATGTGAGTCATGATGTGGTGATTTATTTATATACTAATAATAACATTAAAAAAGGGGGTCGTAACCCCCTAGTGGACACTTTGTTGATTGTCACGCAACCAACTCTATAAACTCTCCAAGAATCTTCTTATTCATCTTTTTACCTTTAAGACTCTTGTTGAATGCTCTTTTGATTTGAGCTTTAGTGGCATCTTCCTGTACTTCAAAATCAGTGTCATTACCAATTGCAGTAGATGATAATCCAAAGTATACATGGTATCCAGAACCTTTGAGTGAGATTGACTTATGCTTTCTCCAGTGATTCAAATCTTCCTGATACTTAAGATCATCAGTTTCATACTTACGAATAAAAGAACTTGCCCAACTATTAGGAAGTAGTCTAATACCTATGAAGTTTGTGTCTGGAAAAGATTGGCGTAAATCCTCAAGTAACATATCTGTAATATCACCATAATATCCCATATCTTCTTTACACGCATAAACATGACCTGTCTTACGATTACGAAGATAGCAATTGCCATTTAGGTATGATGTACCCATATATGAAGTTGACTCCCAATCTCTCTGTAGTTCACGATTGTATCTGATTGCTTGAGATTCTCCATCAGTTAATACAACACATTGAACTTTCTCAAGACCATTCTCTTTTTGGAACTGAGGAAGTATTTGATGTAAGCAAACCATTGCTTCATTCAAAGGTGTTCCTGATAGATTCATACCAATTGGACAATTATAATATGCACCACGACGATCAAAATATTGACCTAATCTAAAAATGTTTCTCATCTGATTATTCATATCCTTTACTCTTGTTTTACTTGTAAGTAAATTCATTAAGGAAAATTGGTTATCCATATGTAACATAAGATGTTTCTGCTCAATCTCTCCACGATTTGGTGTTGGATAATTGTTTGTAAAAGCATAAACCTCAAATGGTATGTTTACTTTTTTACAGAACCATACAAGATTAAATAACTGCTTGATAGTATCCATCAATACATTATGCATTGAACCTGACCAATCAAGTAAAAATATAAGACCATGATTCTTACCATCAGGTATTACTGAGACTTTTTTGAATAAGTCTTCATTAAATTTATAAGTGTGTAGTAAAGTTGTATTGAGAATACCAGTACGACTAGTAGTAGCACGAGCATATGCTGCTGCTGATTTTCTACACTCGAATTCTTTGACAAGATAGTTTACCTCCTTTTGTGCTTCTTTTTTGAACTGAATGAATTCTGTATCCACTCTTTCAAATATATTCATTGGATTGAATTTTTCTCCATTACGAGTATCTTCATAGAATTTCGCAATGTTAGGATTCTTTGCAAGTCTTTCTAAGTAGTCTTCTTTCCATTTTTTCTCTTCTCCTTCCCATTCAGTAACCATATCATTATGAATCTTTTGATTATCAATAATAAATTGTTTTAGGTTGACTTGTGGTACTTCAATATAATTAGTTTCATTACTAGTGAGATTAGATAATTCTTTAAGTGAGTTTGTAAACATTTCATCTGTCTCTGCTTCAATCTCACCACACTCTTCTCCACCTTGAATACCACCAGATGATCCAGAATTTGATTCTGTAACTTGCATCTCTTGCTCTTCACCATCTTCACCATTTGAATCCTCTTCCATAGAAGGTTCATTATTAGACTGACCTAATGTTGTATTATTTTCAAGTGAACCATCTGACTCTTCATTAGCCTGCATATTTGCTTCTTCTGCTTTTTTCTTTTCTGCTTCTGCCTTACAGTATTCAAAGATTAACTTGGCAACTTCTAATACATCATCAAATGTTTCAGTCAACCCAGTGCGATTCATTAAGAATGTTTCTTCATTGCTAAAGAAAGGGATATCAGTAAAATTACCAACCTTGTAGTATAAATTGATTCTATCAGCAAGATTGAACTTAGATAGATCTTTACCATCTAATTGAAAGAAGTCCTCTTCTGAGAGACTAGAGTAACCTTTGAAGAAGGTTTTAGATAAACCACCATATCTTCTCTTCATTAACTTCTCAATACGTGCATCTTCTACGATGTTCACGATTGAGTGTGATATCTCATTATCTAACCACCACTCTTGATCTGGAGTATAAAGTGCGTGACCAACTTCGTGACAAACTAATGTATCATAAACTTCCTCTCCTGCATTGTCCCAAGTTGGAAGTGTTAATACACGAGTTCCTACATTGAATGATGCAGTATCAACTGATCTATGTTCTACAATTAAATCTTCTGTTGCAAGTAATCTAGCAAGTTGTCCTTTAACTTCGTGTTTGATTTGCATGGTGGTTTCTTATCTGATATATCCAGTATACAACCTAACCCTATGGTTGGTAGGGTTGAGTGGACACTTTATCAACTGGTCACGAAACGATTCGACTGAATCCCTTTACTTTATCAAATTTAATCACACTGTTGAACTTATCATGTAGTTCTGTTTTGTGAGATATGACAAATACATTCGCATCTTTGATTACGAATCGAATAATTTTCAAAAATTCATCTGTACCAAATCCATCAAGAGAACTATCAAAGATCTCATCCATAATCAAAAGATTTGTGTTTACTGAGTTTTTAACTCTAGCAACTTCTCTCCAAGTAAACAAAAGTGCTAAGTCAATACGCATCTTCTCACCCTCACTAAATGATGAGTATGAAAAATCTTCATGTATTGGTGATCTTACAGTTTCAATAAACTCCTCATTTAATGTGAAGTTAATATAAAAATCCATTAATTGTAAGTATCTATTTACCTGCTGGTTTATAAAAGGTAAATATTTTTTAATTATTTTAGTCTTTACACCATCATCCTTTAAAAGAGAATACGCAAAGTCATGATACACGACCTCTTCTCTTCTATCGGATGATTCTTCTAATGTTGTTTGGAGACTTGAATTAAACTCTATTAGTTTTTCATTTTCAGTACTTCTATTCGCAAGTTGTTCGGTAAATCTTTTAGCTTCTGATTCCAAATCTCTGATTTGTCGTTGAAAACCTGAAATTTGAGTATTGTTTTTAGAAATGCCATTGTTGAGTTTAGAAATCTCCTGTGTTAATTTGTTAAACTGACGTTCTCGTTCTTGCTCAGATTTGATACTACTCTCCAGTTCTTCGTATCCTTTTTTGAGTTCTGATGCTTTTTCTTCAACGTCACCGATCTTATTTAAGCGAAACTCTTCTTCTATGTCCTGTGTACAAGTAGGGCAAACCCTATTTTTAGTGAAGAATTTGTGCTCTTTGGTAAGAGTTGATACCTTATTGGATAATTTTCCTTTAAGTGTATTAAGTTTTAATAACTTTTCACCTGCACCAGTAAGTTTTTTTTGTTCCTCAGTGAGTCCATATACATCATCTTCCAATCCTTCAGTTTGCATAATAAGAACACAAACCTCATCACCTAACTTATCTCTTTTCTTTTCATTCTCAGTGATGTTATTCTTTCCTTGTTCCTCTAACTCTTTGATAAAATTCTCTTGCATTGATATTTTATCCTTGATATTATCTCTCTTCAAATCTAAAGATCTTATCTTTTCTTTCTCTGTGCGAATCTTTTCTTTAATTAAGGTATTCATTGCAGAGAAGATACGAATATCTAATAAGTCTTCTATCACATCTCTACGATTACTTGTAGACAATTGCATAAAAGGAACAAAACTACTACTTCCTAATATAACAATCTGAGTAAATGACTTATAGTTTACCTTTAATATACTTTCTTCTAATTTCTTTTGATTTAATCTATCATCTGATTCCTTATGCAATAAGGTTCCATTAACTTCAATGTCAAACTTATTTGGTTTAATAGATCTTCTAACAAGATAATCTTTGTTATTGACAGTAAACTCTACCTCTACGACACAATCCTTTTCATTGGTTGCGTTTATCAATTGAGATTTATTAATCTTACGGAATGGTTTATTAAATAATCCAAATGTCAAGGCATCCAACATAGTCGATTTTCCAGAACCATTTGTTCCTACAACTAAGTTAGTAGTATGTCCTTGAAAATCTATCTCACTCCAATGGTCTCCTGTTGACAGGAAGTTTTTCCATCTAATCTTTTGAAACGTTATCATTCTGAGGGGGTATTACGAAATCGTCGGGTGTAATCACAGTATACTTATAATTATAACGCTTACAGGTCGTTATTGCAAGCTCATCGTCAACTTCTATAACTGCCATCTCTTTTTCATATTGCTCATCATCTTCTAGCATCATAGCATATCTCTCAGCATCATCACTTTCCTCAAAAAGAAACAGAACTTTATCACCATGCTTATCCTGCACAGCATAAGCACCGTCATCTTTTCTAGTTTTTAATGTAAGTAGATACACTACTCTACCTCACAGGCTTGTCTATAAAGATCTTTAAATATATTTTTAATAATATTTTTATCGTATTCAAAATCACTATCATCAATATATCTATTTAAAATAGAAAGTGTATTCTCATCTTCATCAATATCAAACTCATCTCCAACCTGTATATCAAAGTTCTCAATGATTTTAAGGTCTTCGACACCGATACCATACAACTTGTCAATAAACTTTTCAAATTCTTTTGGGTTTGATTTCTTACGAACAATAACCTTAACTATTTTACTCTTATATGAACTTGCATCGAATAATTGATACGGAGTATCCTCGTAATAAATGTTATGAAATAGTTGATATGGGTTATCGACTGGAGTATGAATACAGGTTTCTGTATCAAAGAAGTGAAATCCTCTGGTATCATTTACATCATTCCAAAACATCTCATATGGATTTCCAAGATAATGTATCTTACCATTTGTAGATCTAGTATGAAAATGACCTGAGTAAACTGCATCAAATTTATCAAAGACACTTGTATCCATACCACTTTCCATCATATGACCACGGGTAGCTTTGAATCCGTTAATCTCTAAATGACCCATTGCCACTCTACTGGTGGACTCATCAATCATTTTTTTACTCTCGTCATAATTTTCCACATTAATCCAAGGTAAAAGAAGAATATTTAAACCATCTACTTCAATTTCTTTTGCTTTTGAGTGTGTAATTATATTCGGATAATCATCTAATAATAACTCAGGTGAGTTTATTTCATTTGTATTCTTATAGTAACAGTCATGATTTCCAGTGATTGCATATACTTTATATTTTTTAAGAGGTTCAAATACAACTCTCTTTGCCCACTCTAAACTATAATAGTCGATTGACTTACGACTATCAAATATATCTCCCATATGAATGACAGTATCTATCTTATGCTCTTCTAAGGCAGGGAAAAATATGTCAGTATAGAACCTTTCAAAATACTCATGAAGATGTTTAGAACCTTTTCTAGCACCGAAATGAGTATCAGTTATAATTGCTATCTTCATCTATTATTTGATTTGTATTGAATATTATCTTTAATTGTGTTGTAATCAGAACTACTACCTGACATTGCATTGTCATCAACATTCATTACTTCATCAAAACCACTTCTCTCAATAATCTTAGTTTTAATATCTAATTGCTTCTTTTCCTTCTGTATGCGTCTTAGAAAGGCATAGTGTATTATCTGGGTAAAGTATGCAAAAGGGTTGCGAGACTTCTCTGGATCGAAATTATGAATGTATTGAACACAATTCTCGATTCCATCTGATATCATATCGTCACGGAACATATAATTCACAAAGTTTGGTTTATATGATAGGTGAGTTGCTATTTTAAGAAAACACTCTCCAAGATAATTCGTAATTCTTGGTTTAGGTAAATCATTCTCTTTTGCGTCAGCTACCTTTGCTCTATAAACAATCAATGCTTCTAGTAACTCCTTATTATTTACATAGTGTTCAGACTTCTTTCTAGGCATTTGTTTTGTTTGTCTTAACTAACATTTATTATAACATATTTTAGATACTTGACAAGTCCTTGAAATATGTGTACAATAACCTTTGTAGAGGTTCAAGGCAATAGATTAGCTTTCTTTATTAGTATTAAAGGGTTTCTTCCAGATCTCTTCAAGTTTCTTACGAGCATCTTCAACACTGGAGACATATCCCATTTTTTCATCAGGTTTAACTTCACCACCTGATGCTGAAAGTTTATTTAAATTAAATTCTTCACTTTCGTCTTCCATATACTGTTCATATATCTTAATAACCTTTTTATCTTTTATCTCAGTCATAGTGATAATTTTATCGGGTCGAAAAATAAACATATCATCATCTGCGAGTTCCATCCAAGGTTTAATCTTGACATACATTCCATTGTTAATCATTTTCATGATTACAGGGTGATGAGCAATTATAATTGGTTCATCTCCAGTTTCGTCAACACAAACTGATGCAAGGATCTCTTCCCCTGACACTAATTTAATAACAGCAATGAATTCTTCTCCCATCAGTTTTTTAAAGGTATGTTTACAATATCATAATTAAAGTTTTCTTGATTGTAGATTTTAATTCTTTCAATCAAGTGGTTAAGTGTATAATTCTTTCTCTTATTATAACTTATATCGTCAGCAATATCATATAATGTAGCTTTAAGTTTACGATCTCCTTTTCTTAAAACTCTTCCAATAGACTGAAGATTCCGAATTCTTGATTTAGAAGGACTAGCAAATATAACGTTGTGTAAGTTTTTAATGTTAATTCCTGTGGAGAAAGTTCCATATGATGCAACGATTATAGCATTGTTTTCACGTTCGGTGATTGCTCGAACATTTTCCCTATCATCGGTATCCACACCACCGTGTACAAAGAAGACTTGACGATTATCAGTCTTACTACTATTTATGAGATCAAATAATGGTTGTCCGTGTGCTTCAACACGACTGTATAGTATTAAAGTGTTACCAGTTAAATCGAGTGCAAGGTTTTTAATAAAGTTATTTCTGCGATTATGACCGATGATATACTGTATCTCATCCTCAAATGTCTCAAATTTATTCGGTGAGTGTTTCAATAGAAGCACATTAATGTCCAAAGTTGCAACATGACCCTTCTTCATTAACTCTTCAGTCTTAATAATTTTGTAAGAAGGTCCGAATAAACCCTCTAAAACCCACTTATGTGTCTGTGTTCCATCAAGAGTTCCTGTAAATCCGTAACGATATTTTGCATCAGCAAGTTTTGTCATTATAGATATAAGTGATTTTGATTTAAACTGGTGAGCTTCGTCCCCAATCACTACAGAAAATCTTTCAAAATACTTTCGGGGGAGCTTATAGATTGATTGCCAAGTCGTAATTATAACCTGAGAGTTTGTCTCTCGTTCTTTACCTGCGTATATCTTGTGGCAAAATGAACCTACGTCCCAGCCATAGTCTGAAAAATCTTTATACATCTGTTCTACTAGGGAAGTCGTCGGAACGACTATCAGAGTATTTTTCCCTTTCTCAACAAAATATCGAACAATCGAATATATCATCAGAGACTTACCCGATGCAGTTGGGGATATCAACAGCTTTCTATTATGTTTTAGAGCGTCGTATACTCCCTCTACTTGATAAGAACGAGGTTTGAACTTACAAATAGAATTCATATAGTCTTTGACACCTTCCTTTGAAATAAATTCGTTTACTTCAAATGGAAGTCCATAGAACTCACTGTCTACAAATGAGTACTTATATTCGTGGTCTCTGCAAAATTGAATTACTTTATCCAGTAATCCAACATATATTTCTCCTTTCTGTGGATTAAATAGTCTTATTTTACCATCCCAGTACTTTTTCTGATACTGTGGCATAAATTTTGCACCAGGTACTTCAAAAGTGAAGTTATCTGATAACTCATAATATACATGTGGTTCGGCTTCAATTTTTAAGAAGACTTCATTCTTCTTTGATATAACCAAATGTGACATAAAAAAATGTTCATTTGAAAATATTTATATTGTCTAAATAAGGTAGTTTTGACTAGAATTAATGACAAAGTTAATTGAACCAAAGAAGTATACAAAAACACTTGACCTATTGAGGTCATTTTTTTTGTCTAGAGGTTTTTTAGAAGTACATACTCAAAATAGATTGAGTATCCTTGCTGCGTGTGAAGATCCAGAAACAGTAGCAACTTATGAATATAATGGTGAAGTATGGCCATTACCACAAACAGGACAGATGTGGTTAGAGTATGAACTCCTGAAAAATCCTGAAGTACCTGGTTTCTTTTGTTTATCGACTTCATATCGACAAGAACCAAATCCAGTTGCTGGTAGACACGAAGTAATCTTTCCTATGTTTGAGTTTGAAATGCACGGTGGTGTAGAAGAACTAGAAGAAATGGAAAAAGATTTAGTTGCACATTTAGGAATTGATCTTAATCATTCTCAGATAAAAAGTTATAAGAGATGGCAAGGAATATTTAATCACGAAGAATTAACTCATGATGATGAATCCCTCATACAAACAGGTATGATTACAGACTTTCCTGAGTGGACATCTCCTTTCTGGAATATGGCAAGAAATGAAGATGGTAAAACCAGTAAAAAGATTGATGTAATCTTAAATGGTATGGAAACTATTGGTAGTGCAGAACGTAGTACTGATAAAGAACAAATGCGTGATACGTTCCATACTATCTCTGATGGTGAATATGCTAACTTACTCTACAAATTATTTGGTAAGGAAAGAGTTGAAAAAGAACTTGAAGAGTTCTTAGAGTTTGATTTCTTTCCTAGAAGTGGTGGAGGAATCGGTGTAACACGTATAATGGATGCGATCCCTGACTAGGGATCTCAATGTGAGGTGACGAAACTGGTAAACGTGTCAGTCTGTTTAACTGATGTCTCTGGCGGGACTTGTAGGTTCGACTCCTACCCTCACAGTAAAAATATATTTATCTTTGTGTAAAATCTACACCTTCCATATGGTCATGTTCGTGCTGAAAAATTCTTGAAACAAATCCATCTAACTTCTTTTTGTGTAATTTTTTATCTTCATCTTCATATTTCACAACAATTTTAGTTGGTCTGCAAACATTTATAGTCTGATCTGGAAAAGATAAGCACCCTTCTTCAAACCAAGTTGATTCTCCATATGTTTTAACAATTCTTGGATTAAAACAAGTAATTATTTCTTCCGTCTTAATATCAACCATCATACAGAATGCTCTCTCCCAAATACCAATTTGATTTGCAGAAAGACCAACACCATTATAATGTATCATGTTTTCTTTTAATAATTCGGATAACTTATGTCGATCTAAATTATAACTACATGAGTTAATGCGATGATGAAATAACTGATGTTCTGGTTTAATTAGTTCTTTTATCATTAAAATCCTGACTGAAACTTCTGCCATTCAATAGCATTTTTGATTTGATATGTGCGATTTGAAACAGTTCTTATAATTTCTTCAAGAAATTTAAGTATAACATCATAATACTTTATCTTCATCTCTGCTGCACTTAACTTCTCATCTGCCTCCATATGCCTTTGTATTGCGTCTTTCTCTCTAACCTTATACGGAAATGGATCTTCTGCATAAACTTCTGCAGATGCCTTTCCAGTATAGTAGTTGTGTCTTTCTAGACGAATACGATTATATGAGTCTCTTGCCTTCTCCCTCAATAATGAAATAGTATTATAAACAGTATAATACTTTGAGTGAAGTTGAGGTATTTTTAATGATTCATTATGTAGATTATCAGGATCAATGGTTGCATCACGCTCCCACATCTCTTGAATTTTTTCAAGGTTCATAGACGAGTTCTACCATCCGTATCAAATATATTATATACAGTATAACGCATAACTGCCTCTGCTGTAAAGTAGTTTATGTCGGTCTCTGTAGCATCAAACTCTAAAGAAGTTAATCCAACTGGAAATAAGTCGTTGAATCTTACAATCGCAACATCTTTAAAATTACTATTCAGTATGTGTAAACTACCATCACTGAACACTTCCTTTTCATCTCTTACACCATCATCATTTGTAGTTTGATCTTTAAATTGTTGAGGTGTTTCTGGGAATCCAATTCCTTTTAACCAATTATGCATTGCCATATAGTTTTGCATATTTTCATCTACAAGAAATCTTATCGTAAGATCTCCGTAAGTAAGTTTCTCACCAGGTATATCAATATCTTTTAAATATGATGGTTGAACAGCAGTTCCAAGTGATAACTCAGGTATTCTAGCAGAGTTTGAGAAAAAAGAAACCTTAGGATATTTCGCCAAGGTAAATTTAAATCCAACTGGTGCTAGAAAATTACGATTCTGTATCTGGTTAGCAAATGGATCAGCCATTACTCACCTCCACCACCATTACCACCACCGCCGTTTCCACCGCCATTGCCACCGTTTCCACCATTTCCATTACCACCATTACCATTGCCACCATTTCCATTACCATTTTTATCATCATCACCATCAGAACGATTATCAGGTGCTAAACGACCACCATATCCCATACGATATCCTGTTGGAATCTTCTTGCATTTCTTATCAGTAAAGCAATAATATTTACCAGGAGGACATTTCTTTGCTTCTTTTGACTCTCCTACAAACTCTTTAAAAGTTTTTTTTGTTAGTGTACTTTTGTTCATGTAATTTATGAATTCGTTTGACGCATCAACCATGTCATCTATATCCTCAAGAGATAGTTTTTTAACAGGAAATATATTAGACCATCTATAGCTTAAATCCATAGGGTCTTGATAAGCATTGGTCACTATATAACTCCACAATGTCTTATCAAATCCTGCTACTGGATTAGTAGCATTTCCACTGAAACCAGTATTACCTGTAGTAGATGGATCTGTATTTATTGTGGGAGTTTCTTTTATAAACTGACCAAACTTTTTCACTCTTCTATAATTAAGTTAAACCACTCTTCACTCATACCTTTGATAATATCATCAGCAGATTCCTGATCTTGTGCATATCCTTCACGGACTAGATGCTCAGAAACCTTCTTATAATTTTGATGAGCCTGTTGAGTTTCTTTAGGACTTGGTTTCATCGTACTTGTAGTTTTATATGTATTTAGACAAAAAAAGAGGGGTGTTACCCCTCTTCTGCCTGTGCGTATTTTTTAAGACTTATTAAATGATCTTGAATGATAGTATTACCATTTTTATCAACTCCACAATGTAATCCATAGAACTGAGGACAACAACCTATAAATTTATATGGTCTTTGTTCAATAGGTGGAATATCTATATTCATACCTATGATATTGTTATTAACCATTTTGTATGATGTTTCGTAGTGTGTATGTATCGCATCTACAAACTTTTTAACATCTGCTCTTGCAGTATCAGGAGAATCAGATTTAGTATATAGAATAATATTAACTGGCAATTTATTTCTTTTAATTGCAGGTAAGATGTTTTCACACCATGTACGATTGACATAAGTAACATTGTTTACCGCAGTTAGAATGTAATCCTTCCTATCATCTAATCCTAGATTTGTTTTAATCCATGATTTCCAATCACCACTTTCTCTTAAGTCAACTAATGCTTCTTCACCATTGTCAACCTTGTCTTTTATCTGATTAATAATAGATGTATATGTAGATTGTCCCTTAAGAAATAATCTAACCTTTGCTTTACCAAATAACCAGTCATTGATTGCAACATCAGTATAATCAATCTCACTTCTATTAATTAGAAATACTCCTGCTTTTACAAAATCCTTCATTGTAGGTCTTGATGCAGGGTCGTGTAGATTTGCAAGTATACCATTGGTTACATGATTTAATAATGTATCACACTTAGAATAATCATAGACAGCAATTGGCATCCATCTTTCACCATTTTCTTTTGCTGCTTTTATTCTTCCTCGACCATCTCTAGGTTTACCATCAGTGCCAAAGCAAGGTGGCCAATATGAAGTTGAAAATCCTCTTTCTTCAAAAGTAAGAGATAGATCGTCAACTCTTTTTCTAAATTCTTCTACTGATTCATCTCTGACTGCAAAATTAAAATAATCTTGATCATCAGTATCAACTTCGTCTAGGTCTAACCAGTCAAAACCGACGAATTGTGCATCTAATTGATTTCTTGGTTCTAAACCCGAAAAATCAACATCAATGTCTATTGTGCCATTAAAGACAGTTTTCTTTCTTCCCACTTTTTTTCTCCTTTATTACTATTTGTAGGGTAGGGTTGTTAAGTCTGCTAATGCATGTCTAACAATCAAATAATAGCATAAAAAAAAGAGGGTGTCAAGCACCCTCTTTGAAAAGATATGTAATATCTGAATTACATTAGGTTTGCAACTTTAACTCTTCTGTAGTATACGTTTGAGTTACGAGCAAGAACACCAGGATTTGTAAGAGTAGCACCTTTAGCAAATGGGTTTGCAACGATACCGTATCTTGTCTTAAATCCAATTTTTGGCTGGAATGAATTCTCACCAACTGCTCTTACCATCTGTAATGGTACATATGGGCAGTAGAATATTCCTGCGTCATAAGGAGATGTTCCTTTATAACCTGCAACGTAGTACTGAGAAGCAGCAACGTTTGCAGCATATGGGTCGATGTATACTCTGAACTTACCTGCAAGTACACCAGCAAATGTGTTGCCTGTGTCATCTACATTTAAGTTAGCATTAAGTGCTGGAGTGTAATCAAGTACACCTGCCATTGTTAATGCAGAAGCAACGTCAGCAGAACAAAGGATCATGTTACCCTTTCCTCTACGAGTTCTTTGTGCGATTGCGTTCGCATCTCTTTCGATCTGGAAGATCAAACCTTTGAACTTCTCAACAGACCATCTTCCGTTTGAGTCAACGTCTAAGTCGAAAGTACCTGCGGTTGCAGTGTTTACAGCAGCACCTGTTTCAGCAACTGTGTAGATTGTTCTGATAACTTCTCTGTTTATCTCAGCAAGTATCTCTGTTGAAAGAATATTTGCTAATTCAGCTTCAGCATTCAATCCATGAATTGCCTTAAGGTCTTGAGCAAGCTCTAATGAGTACTCTGCCTTTAGTGCTCTGGATCTCGCAGTAACAGTGATCTTCTCGATTGAGAATGCCATCTGATGGAATGCTGCTGCACCAGTACCGTCTAATGTCTCAGACTCCTGAGTTGACATACCCTGACCAACGTTATATGTTGTACCAGTTGCTCCAGAAATTGGGTTAAGTAGACCTGGATTATTTCCTGACTGTGCAGTTGTACCTAAACCAACATCACTGTCAACCATTCCTCCTGTGTTTGATCTGCCTTCGTTCTGTCCAGAGAATGCAGAATCTACCTCGTTGTAGAATGTCTCATCTCCAGATGGACCTTCAAGACGAGATCTCATTGCGAATATAAGTCCTGTTGGACCATTCATTGGTTGCACACCAGCAAGGTCGTATGCCACTAAGTTAGGCATTGCTCTTCTAATCAATGAGATTAGAACAGGGTCGAAACCTGCTACTGGTGATGCTGCTGAACCACTGAAACCAGGATTTCCTGTTCCACCTGGATCTGTGTTTACTGTAGGTTGTTCTGATAAGAACTCCCTTTCTTCTCTTAATGCTTTTTCTTGGTTTTCCAAGAGAACTGCAGTTACCATTCGGCGATGAGGGTCGGATATTTTATCCTGTCCTTCTGCATTTAGTAGGGGTGCCCACTTCTCTTGTAAAGCCTCGGTATTAATAGGGGCTTGCATTTGAAATTTTCCTTTAAATGTTTAGTTTGAATTTATGATATAAAAATCATTTTTTAGAAACTCTTGTCAGAGTCTTAAGATAAGCTTCCATAGATGGACTATGGGTTACGGTATCAACTGGTGAACCTGCTTCCTCTGTTAGATTTTCTGTTTGGTTTCTTTGAGCTTTTTGTGTTGGGAAATAAGATTCTCTCAACGTTCCAAGCTTCTCACGGTATGCTGTTTCACTTTCAAACTCAACATTGTCTACTAAACCAGCCAACTTGTCCTTTTGTGTTTGGGCAAGTCCCTCAGTTACTTCTGCAAATACTACATCGGATACTGATTCGGCTAATCTCTTATTTAGAGCAACATTCTTTTCGATTTGCTCGTTGAGTTTACCTTCCATTTCATCAAGTTTATCTACCATGCTCTCGATGACATCATATTTTTCTTCAGGGATTGTTACATAATGTTCTTCAAAAAGACTCTTCATTCCAGATATGAATGATTCAGTCATTTCTTCTTTAAGACCAGACTCGACTGCAAGTTGATTTTCTGAAATCCACTCGTCAGCAACATACTCAAGGTATGAGTCTACACGATCTTTTAATTCTTCTTTAATAGAAGCAACTTCTTCTACGAGTTTTTCTTCGTAAGAAGCAGTTAATTCTTCTTGAATACCTTTTACTTTGGTATTGATAGCAGCTTCAAATATAGTTGCTGCTTTCTCTTTGAATTCTTCAGAGAGTTCTTCACCTTCCACAAGAGCATTGATGTCGTCTTCGACAGAATACTCAACTGTTTCTTCTTCTTCGACTACTTCTTCAGTAGTTGACTCTTCTTCAGAAACCACTTCATCCGTTGTTGTTTCTTCTTCAGAAACTACTTCGTCAGTAACCTTCTCATCTTCAGTTACTACGTCGCCTTCGACTTGATCCTCTTCCTTCATTCCTGCAGGAGTAGGTTCAGCTGGTTTCGCACCTTTATTGACAATATCCTTAACTTGTTTAAGTGTTTTGCCAGGTGTGTTTAGTTTTGCCGAATCATCATCGGGCTTATAGTTTTGAGGAGTAGGACCACCTAAATCTTCAACGGTGCCAGTTTGACCAGGAGTTGCTCCTGTTAGACCTGGCATCGCATCAGCTTTAGCAGCGCCTTTAGTTACTGCGTTTTCCATTTCTTGTAAATTGCTACCAACGGACATTTTATTGTTAGATTTGTAATTTTAATCTGTATTTATTTATAGAACTTAAAGATTTGATAGAAAATCGTTGAATAAATTCAACTTTTGTTCTTCCAATTTTCTTTGATCTACAAGAGTGTTGATTCTCTTTTGTGTTTTTTGTGCGAGTTGTTCACGAAGAATTCCTCCTTCCCAAATCCACTCTTTTCCTTCCATTATTCCAGACACAAATGCGTCAGGTGCAGAAGGATCGGCAACGATATCAGCAGCAGTTGCTAACATGAAATCTTCACCTACAACTTTGCATCCACGAAGATCTTCTTTTAGTGATCCAACACCACGAGAAGATACTCCAAGAGTTACACCTTCACCGATAAGATTTTGTGCGATCTTACCCATAGGTGTAGAAAGAAGTTGTGCCTTTCCTCTAAAATTATTTCCCTCTTGAACGAGAGATGTAATTTTATGAGATACACGATCAAGATTTACAGTAGGACCATCAGGATGTCCGAGTTCACCTAATGCTCTACCATTTTTTACGAAACTTTCATTGTATCTACTAACTTCTTTTGCAAGAGTATTAATAGGATACATTCTACCATTACGGTTTTTAATTTCACCTTGAAGGAATACACCTTCAATAAACATTTTCTTTTTGTCTCCTTTACCTTCTACGATAAATTTAACTTTTGCTACTTCTTCAGTAATGAGTTTCATTAGTGACCTCCTGCTACTTGAACTTCTGTGATATGGGTTTTAGTAGAACCACCAGTTGCAACATCAACTAATACTACTCTTCTAAGTTCACCAGTAATGTTTCCAGTTGCTTTATCACTTGACCCAACACCAATAACAACTTTACCAGATCGACTACTTTCAAAACCTGATGTTCCATAATTTGCTGGAATGATTTGTGTAACTGAAGCAGATGTGGTATTAAAACCAGTTGCACCAGTAACTTCAATTGTGTCACCTACAGCAAAGGGTGATTCAATTCCAGATGGAAATGTGAATGTTGTTGTTGCATTTCCTGTAGTTACACCAACAACATTTGATGATGCAACCTTTTCCTTGAAAATAACTGAAGTATCTGCAGCAACAAACAAACTACTATCAGTGGCTGCTGCAGCACCTGTTCCAACTTCAATGAAAGAATCTGCAACAGGTGTTACTCTGATGTAACCCGATTTTAATGCTACTGTCCTACTATTACTTCCTGTTACGGAACCAAGTTTTTGTACGACCTTTAAAGATGCCATTTTTTATAATCAACCTAATAGTGTTATTTATGCTTCCTCTTCTGTAGAATCTTCCACAGGTTCATCAGAAACTTCTGTATCTGCAATAGACGGATCAAATAATTGCGATGCAATATCTGGTCGTTGAGAAGTAATCCTCTCAGCAGCCTTTGCATATAATGTATCTTTGATCGAATCAGATATATCCGCTGCGGATTTATCGGTTGCAATCATATCAAGTAATTCATCCATATTTAATATTATGTTAAGATATCTTGACTATTTATATCTCCGCAGACTTAACATCTTTTTGAAATTCTGCATCAGTTAATTTACCTGCAGAATCATCAGGGTCTTCATCTGTTGGAACTTGACCTAAATCTAAATTTTCTCCATCTAATGGTTGACCTGTTATTGGATCAACTGCATTAGGATCTGGTATAGTTCCGTCTGCAATTTCTTTTTTAATTAAATCATCTTGCTCTTCAATTTCTTGATCTGTCTGACGAAGAACTTTTGTTCTAACATAATGATTTGAGAAATACTTACCAATATATGGTTCAATTGTTGCTAGAGTTCCAAGTCTTTCATTCATTAATTCTGATTCTTTTAATTCAGCAAATTGATTATCATATAAGAAATCATATTGAATGTGATCACTTAAAGAATCCCAATCTTCTGGTGTAATTATATTCTTTAAAATTAATTGTGTTTTAAGTAAATCACTGAATAAATTTCCGAATCTTTTTCTAAGTCTTCCTACAAATTTTGCAAACTTTAATTCATCTCTTAATATCTCTGATGATCTTCCTAAATTAAATCCACCATCACTTGCAATTCTTGATTCTGGAACTCCTAATGCACGGTATAATTTTTTCTGGAAGTATTCAATGTCTGTAAGTTCACCTAAGTTTTGTCCACCAGGTAATGTTGTGATTTCAGTTCCTCTTCCACCTTCTCTTCTTGGTAGCCAGAAATCTTCCATCATAGACATGAATTTACGATCATCTCTAACTTCACCAGTATTTGCATCATAAACTAACTTATTACGATAACGACTCATTACTTCTTTCAAGTATTGTTCTGCTTTTACCTTTGGAAGATTACCAACATCAATATAAAATATTCTTCTTTCTGGTGCTCTTGATAATCTATAAATTACAAGACTATCTTCAATCATTCTTAATTGATTAAGAGCCTTGATTGCTTTATGTAAGTAAGATAAACAAGTTCCTTTATTACGATCAAATAATCCTGATGTTACATGACAAACTGAATCTTTTGCTATTTTAATTTGCCCCTTTCCACCTGCACCTGCAGCACTTGCATACATCGTTGTAGGATAGTTTGGTTTAGGTGTATAGATGTAATACTCATCTATCTCAGGATATTCTGACTTTTTAGTTCCATTTCCTGCAAGTGGATCTAATGGTAAATTACCTTTATTTTTTGTTCCCTTTTCTTGACGAACAAATTTCATCTTCATCGGATCAACATATCTGATCTCTTGAATACCATCTTGTGGTCTCTTGGTATCAATAACTTTTATGTAATATAATCTTCCATCTACATACCAATTTTTAAATATTTCGTGAGACTTCTTATCAAAGTCCATCATTTCTTTGATGCCTCTGAATTCATCTCTAATTTTATCTTTTAATTTATCAGTTGCATTAACATTTGATAATTCTATTTCTACAGGAGAATCATATAAATCACTGACTATTCCTTCATTTACAACATCTTCAATCGCACCATCACATTCTGGATGAAGTGACATTTCACGATATCTCTTGATTAAATCATACTCTGTACGATATACACCTTCAATATCAACATACTGTCCATAAAAACCAGATTGCACAAAATAGTCAACCCCGTCCTCGTTTGACCGAGGAACGGGTGAGACTACTGAATCGGGAGTATTTTCCGAATCATCAATTGAGAATCCAAAGAGTTTTGCCATCGTATAATTTTATTTCTTTTATTATAGCACTATTTATCAGTTTTAACTTATGCTCTCTCCTCCAGCATTTTCACCGACACCTTTGATAGATTCAAAGTATAGTACTTGTAATTCTACCGTAAACTCCTCTATTGTGTCAACTGTTTCGTAAGATAAGTCAACCTGACTTATATTTGTTGGGAAGACATCGTAGAATCTGTAACTTCTAAGTGTTGATCCATCACGATCAAGTTGATGAACATAAGCATCTTCTTGATAGTCTGCTGGATTGTTTGCACCAGTTGCATCAGATAATCTATTGATTGAATTCATCCACTTTTCAAAAGCAGAACGAATTGAGAAATCAGTATCGTTAATAACTGTAATAGTCCAAGTATCAAATGTTCTATCACCTGCTATCTTTAAGATTCTTCCTCTAAAGTTAACATCAATTGGAGTGATGTTAGAGGCAGGTAATGCAGCTGCCTTAACTAAGAATCTTGCCTTATCCTTTACATCATTGTCGATTGCAATTTCCTCTGGAAAAGCAAGTTCGACTTCAAAGAGATTCGGTCTTGCACCACCACCAACTAACTTACTTTTAAAGTCAGTGATTCTTCTTAAAGGTGGTCTATTAAATTGGGTTGCCATTTTTTTTAATTACCTCGTTAAACAGAACCGACTACTTCCTCGAATGATACACCTGTTCGTGTAGCAACGAAGGTTAGACCGATGAAGTTAATGGATCTTGCAGGTTTGATGAATATGTCTGCGACAAATTCATTATTATCTATGATTGCAGCAGTGTTATTTGTTTCATCACAGATAACTCTGAAATCAAAGATTCCTCGTTTTGCCTGTACATCACGGAGGAACGGTTCAACAATATTCACAAAGTTTGTTCTTGTGATTTCATCGTTGAATTCAAACATCTGATCTCTTGCAGCAGATGATATTGCATTTTCAAGGAAGATAAACAATCTACGAACGTTTATTCTATCAAATGCTGATGATTTGCTAAGTCCAGTCTTATCACCGAAGAGAACTATTCCTCCACCAGGTGAGAATATGATTGGATTTATTCGATTTGAATACAACTGGTCTCTCTGAGTTTGAGATGGGTTGTATGCTAGTTTAACTGCATTGAGTATTGCACCTCTTGCAGTTCCTGCTGGTGAGAACCAAGGGAAGTTGTTAATATCGTTTCTTGCACATAATCCAGCAATGTCTCCATTCATTGGAACATATCTGAATGTGTCTGCGAAACGGTCATACATGTATTTGTAGGTACTGTCAAATACTGCGAATGATGAGGATGAAACAGGAGCAAAGAAACTAATTACGTTATCAGTAATCTGTGAGTCGTTAAAGACTGTTACAGATCCTGCAGTTCCGTCACTGAGGAATGCACCTCTATTTGGTGAAACAAATGCAACTGCATCTTTTCTTATTTCAGCAACAGATATAATTTTGTTTGCTAATGATTGTGCTGTTTCTTTAGTATGATTACCAGAACCCATTAGAATAAAGTCTGCTGAGTTTAAGTTATCATCTTCAAAGAGTGAATAACCATTTGCTAGTCCAGCTAAAGTTACTTGGAATGCTCCAGTAGCATCTTCGTCTGCACCACCATCATAGTTTTTACCACCAGCTAGTGTTAGTGTGGTTACACCGATACCAGCAAATCTAATACCCTGTGCATTTTGATCCCAACCATTATCAGATTTAAGATCAAAATCTGTACCACCAACATCAAATGCTGTAGTAACGATACCTGCAGGTGCTCCACCAGCAAATATGTTTGTTGAATTATTGTAAGTGTACTTTCTCCAGTATGAAGGTGATCCTAATGAATACTCACCATCTTTTGCTTTTGAAAGTGATAAGTGCTTCTCTAAAATTGAACCTGCATTACCAGTTACCTCACCAGTATCGTCTATAACAACAACATGAACTTCATCAAATCTTGAGTCACGGGCAGCAGCAAATGATGATGTGCCAGGACGATTTGCAATATTATTCCAGTTGATTGAGGAGTTTGTTAGTTGTATTGACTGTGAATCGAACCAATCTGTGTTAGCAGTTGGTGTTCCTGTTGTATATGAGGATGACTGTCCATTAGTGTGAATAGCAACTGCAGTATTTCCAAACTTGTAAATACCATTTGGTTGATATCCTACTTCTGTACTGACACCTGCGTTTGTTACTGACTCAAGTATCTTAACAGAAACTTTTTTATTGGTTGAATCAACTTCAGTAACTATTCCTTTAAAGTAACCAGTTAGAAGTGATGTTGTACCAGAACCTGCAACAACAGTGTTTGCTGGAATACCTTGTGTTACACCATAACCAACAGCAATATTTGTTGGTAGTGAACTGAAAGTTAATATTTGATCTGCTAGATCATCTATGATTGCAACTTTTAAACCGTTTCCCCATGAGCCAGGATTTCTAGCAGCAACAGTTACTCCAGTAATTGTTGATCCATCATATCCTAGATCGTTATAGTCTTCTGTGCTTTTGATCTTAATACTTCCTGCTGTTCCTGCAAAAGCATTTTTAAGATCATCGTCATCTGCTCTAACAACTCTTAGAGGACCACCATATGAAAGATATGATGATGCAGTCATCCAATACTCATAATGCTTATCAGCAGAGTATGGTTTTCCAAAATTATCTAATAAATCTTGCTCTGTCTCCACCAAAATTGGAAGGTCAACTGCTCCTTTGGCAAATGGACCAACAAGAGCACCAACTTTGTCCGATGCTGTGTCTACACGACCAACGGTTAAGTCAACTTCTCTAACTACAATTCCAGGAGATGCTAAATTTAGTGGCATCTTTGTTCTCCGAATCTCAGATTATTTCTGAAATTATTTATTAAAATATCCTTTTTCATGTAGTCTACATGCAACTAAGTTATACTTATTGTCTGCGATCCGTCCTTATTATCTGTAATAATTATTTTTTTATCTGGAAATGAGTTGGATAATAATTTTTTTAACTTCCAATATTTAAATGGATTTTCCATATCATAGACCTTCACTCCAAAAGTTATCCACTGGAGTTATATTTCTTGATACAAAGTATAGTCCTACATTACATACAAACCAGTTGATGTTTATTACCCAAGTTTGTCTCCAAAGATACTTTCGATTTGATTCAACAATATAGATATTTCTTTCATTATCCATTCTTTTAACAATTTGTTCCAACAATAATGCAACAACAAATCCAATTGCATATATGTAAAAAGCAAAGTTAAGAAAACTAGAACTGAAAAGTAAAGCTGAAATCATCTATAATCCCACATGTAAGAACAATCACCGTATTCATCAGTATGCCATACATCTCCATCTTTGTCAACAAAGGTTGAATCTTCTAAACCAGTTTGAATAAACCCAAATGGTGCCATGTCTTGTTCAATCTGATTCTTCTGCTCTTCATATATCCTTTTTCTTATATCATTATCAGTCATTTCTTTGAAATAATCCTGCTGAACTAACCAAGCAAATATAACAAGACACATTGCTAAGTCGTCATTACACCCTTCCTCTGCTTCAAATGAGTTGTGTTTCTGTGCAAATGTAGTCAATTCTGATATAACTTCGTAGTCACAAGTGATTAACTTATGATCTTCAATTAGTGTTTTCAAGTTACTGCAACCTAATTTCTTCACAGCAGCAGTTGTCCTGACACCTAACTGCGTTTTCTTTCCTGAAAATCCCTGACCAACTATCTGACCATTACGACCTCTCATCGACGCCATAAGTATATTCTCATATTCTAAGTCATAATTTAAAATAGATGCAACCTGATCTCCAATATCATTTACTTCAACCAAAACATAAGCATTATTATACCCTTTTGCAACATCAAGTATTACATTTGGGAATAACATAGGTTTAATTTCATTATTTCGGTACTTAGCAATCACTTTATATGGAAACTGAGTAACATCAAATACTATAAATGCAGAATAATCATTACCAAGTCCTCTTGCTACGTCAACTGTAACTATGTAATTATGATCTTTTTCTGGTTTTTCGTAAATATCAAGACCTGCGTTCTTGGTAATTGGGGTTTCATATACCATATTTCTCAATATGGAAGGTGCAATCAATGTGTTAATTGAACCTAAGAACTCACATTCAAACTCAACTTTGAATTGTTGCTCTGATGTATTTGCTATTGTTTGCTCTTTCCATACATCATCTCTGCCTGGTACTTCAGACCAATGAACATCTGTTGGGATATATTCGTTCTTTCCTCTCTCTGCATCGTGCCAATATCTATAAAAATGATTCATCCCGTGAGGGGTAGATACCATTATGACTTTGGTGTTTTTACCAGAAGTGATAGTAGGATATACTGAGGCAAAGAATGACTCAGCAATATGATTAGGAACAAAGGCAAACTCGTCCAGAAAAAGAATGTTGAAAGACATACCTCTGACAGCAGAAGCAGACGTACTTGCTGCGAGTATTTTAGAACCATTTTCTAACTCCAAACTTCCTTTATTCCAAGATATTATACCTTGCTGCATCCATTTAGGTAAATTCTCATATGCAGTTTGCAATCTACCTAATAAATCTCTAGCAGTGGCTGCTTTGTTAGCAAGGATACCAATGTTTGTACTATCATTAAAAACAGCATAATGTAAAAGATACGATACAGATGTAGTAGATTTACCCGTCTGCCGAGGCATCTTACATATGTTGAAACGATTATCATGGAAGTTTTTAATTAACTTTTCCTGAAAATCATAAGGATGAAACTGTGTTAATCCTTCATCAAGAGATACAATCTTAATATAATTTCTTGCAAAGTAAACAGGATCTTCTTTACACTTGACAAACTCTATTATCTGCTCCTCTGTAAATTCGTGAGGAGTATTTGCTCTTTTTAAATTAGGATTACCAAGGTATACATTATCAGTCATAATTTATCAGCAGTTCCACTTACGAAGTGATTTGTTTATTCTTGAATCTGGATCTCTTGCAGTTTTTGCAGAAGTTAATTTCTTTTTCATACCTTTCATTCTAGAACAGAATGACTTTCTACGATTTGCTGCTTTAGAACCTTTCTTCAATTTAGATGGTTTTGTTGTAACAGCAGTCTTCAATTTAGAACCAGGATTCGCAGCACGATATGATGCAACACCTTTTTTATTCAGTCCACCTGACTCACTTTTACCTGCCTTTCTTTGCCAAGCAGGACTCTTGGCTTCTTCAATCTTTTTTGAGTCGTCCTTATCCTCATAACCTACTTCCTCTCTCCAATTTGAAAACTCTTCTGCCTTCACACAGTTTGGATATCTCTTTCCAAACATAGTTTTCATACCTTTCTTTTTATAACCTTTCCAACACTTTTCATCTAATTCAACTTCTTCATACTTATTTCTACCTGATGGTGAGGGTTGTGTACTATCAAAATGAGGATTGTTTTTAGCAGCATCAGATTGTGCATCTCTCTTCTTAGTCAGCATTTTTGCTTTCTTATCAAGATAATTCTTCATTTCAACTGATTCTGATTTATTACCCCAGTTTGCAGCACCAACCTTTCTACATTTAACTAATGCACCAGATGCATATGCACTTGGCCATACAGAATATCTTGACTTAACTTTATGATAGCAAGCATCTTTCTTACCACTACCTT
>Ga0208666_1000239_pt1 | contig 27564 bp, 41 predicted proteins | sample 5B_taG_FD_184078 | JGI IMG/M metagenome (GOLD analysis project Ga0208666, IMG submission 184078) | Marine viral communities from the Subarctic Pacific Ocean - 5B_ETSP_OMZ_AT15132_CsCl metaG (SPAdes) (version 2) | ecosystem: Environmental > Aquatic > Marine > Oceanic | place: Pacific Ocean...
GATTGAATGAGTATCCCATCATACGCAGACAGAGAGACACACGTGGATTACAACGAGTACAAGTTCTACGTGGGTGACCCATGCTACGTGATTGCCGACAGGAGATGGAGCGAGTTCTGTGACAAGTTGTTCAAACTTGAGCAATACAAGAAGCACAAGGACTACTACGGCACACTCAAGTGGGAAGTGAACGGTCGAACATACGACATCGAGTGTCACGCATCACCCGGTGGTGATAACACGTGGGGCTTCCGCTTGGAAGACGACTCAGGCACTAAGGTGTCCTTGCCTGTTGACGCAGGTATGTTGGCAATCGTGCCTATGGAATGTGTGTGTCCTGAACAGGTATCCGGGTACGGTGACATCACGAGCATAGGTGCTGTGTTCAACGACGAGCCGATTCTGACTACAACCAATGACGGTGCAGGTTGGGTCGAACTGAACGGAGTCAGGGACAGGCAGTACGCAGACAACTTGTGTGATGAGTGTGGTGAGCACGACTTCCACCTTGAGTACTGTGAGTATTACGGTGCTGAGGTTTGTTGGGGATGCTGGGAAGAAGAGGAGAGTGAAGAGGAATGATTGACACAGACAAGTACGAAAACCATACACCAGAGAGATGGACAGTAGATGAGGAAGACCCATGCCGTGTGATAGATGTGCAGGATTGCACCATCGCAAGGACTGACTTCTTGGATTTGGGTGACATAGATGATGAGAGGGAGTGGCAGTTAACCAATGCACAACTCATCGCAGACGCACCACTTCTACTCGCAGAGGTGAAGAGGTTGCAGAGGTATGAGCGAGAACACAAAGAACTGTGGGACATCATCGCTAACTTCTCACCAAAAGATTCCGAAGAGGATGATGACATCCATGAACAATGGCTGGAATCAGTATCACAGGGCTACATGGGTAGCGTCTATGACTATGTAATGATGAAGCAAGAGGAGATGATTTACGAATGAGATACATGAGAATTACAGACAACGTTTTCTGTGCCGATGGTGAGAAGTTCATCGAGGGTGATGACACACATCGCATGTTGAACACGGAGCGGATAGATACAGTCGTGTCCCTTGATAGGAGAGCAGGTAAGTGGATTGACAACAACTCACGTACAGTGTACGTCGGCAGGATTGTCAGACACATCGAGAATCCCTACGGGAAGAGGGACTACGTCAAGGACGAGACTTACATTCGTGACACTGCTCAGTTGATACTGACACTCGCACAAGATGCACCAGTGTTCTTCCACTGCTTGCATGGCAAGGACAGGACAGGTTTCGTCAGGGATGCCATCGAACGCATGCTTGACCCCAAGCGTGTTCCAACAGGCATGCGTGAGGATGACGAGTTAATCATACGTGTTGAGGATGGAGAGACAATTCACGAGAGGTGGGAACTTGACTCTTAAGGCAGACATGTACACAGAGACGTACTACACGAAGAACGACACACAGCGTAGGTATCCAAGACAGGCGAAGCGTGTTGCACTGTCTTTCCAATACAACCCTGAGATAAACAGTGCCATGAAGAATGAGTTGAAGTCCCTTGAGGGATTCTACAACGTCAAGTGGAGCAACAACACATGGAGTGTGCGTTTCGACAGGGATGTGTTGCAGGTCACTGCTTCCATCTTTGAGAGGTTCGGCTACGATAGTTCACCCATCACCGAGCACATAGCATCCGCTCCTTCAAACACGAGTACTGCGAGCAAGTGTTCAGCATACATCGTGGATGGTGCGTTGGCATTGGAGTGGCCTTTCATCAGGGACGCATCCCTGAGGGATGAGGTCAAGGAGATTGTCAAGGGCATTCCTAACAGGAAGTGGGACAAGGACAACAAGCGTTGGATGATACCGATAAAGCAAGCAGGATTCCTAGTCAAGAGACTAGAGGATGTGTACGAGCCACTGGCTACAGTGGTGAACGAACTTGAGGATGTTCAGATGTACATCACCAAACATGCGGAGCGTGTTGCAATCAGCAGTGCAGTGGAGTTGTCAAACTCACACACAGTAGATGAGATGCAGAAGAGGTTGTCTGAACACTTCCATGAAGGCCGTGAGTTGTACCCCTTCCAATACGTAGGTGTTCGCTTCGCTGAACTGGCAGGTGGTAGATGCCTCATCGGAGACGACATGGGTATTGGCAAGACCATCCAAGCGATAGCATACGCAACCCTTCACAGGGAACTATGGCCTGTGCTAGTTGTCTGTCCATCCAGTGTCAAGTACAACTGGGCCAAGGAGATAGACACATGGCTCAAAGACGTGAGTGTTGAGGTAGTCAATGGCTTCAAGGGTGAGATAGCAGATGCTGACTTCACCATAGTGAACTATGACTTGATGGCTAAGAGAGAGGAGCAACTCATGGACAGGGGATTCAACCTGTGTGTGTTCGATGAGTCTCACTTCCTGAAGAACAAGACAGCCAAGAGAACACAGGCATGTCTCAACATAGGGAAGAAGTCACAGAGCGTGCTCTGTCTCAGTGGTACTGCCATCATCAGTAGACCTGAGGAATACTTCACTTCGCTGAACCTGCTCAGGCCTGTTGACTTCCCGTCATGGCTCAAGTATGTTCAGAGGTACTGCGATGCCTATCACAATGGGTTCGGTTGGGACACACGTGGGTCTTCCAACGAGAAGGAACTTCACACAGTGACTAGGGACTTCGTGCTTCGGAGACTCAAGAAGGAGGTCATGGAGGAACTGCCAGACAAGATAAGGCAGGACTTCGCAGTCGAGCCTTCGGCATCTGGGGTCAAGTCCTACCAGACCTTGCAGTCTGGATGGTTGGATGATTACAGGCAACACAAGCAGAACAACACACTTCCTGCGGGATTCGTGTTGAACATGCTCACCAGTCTGAGACACCACTGCGGGATGCTCAAGGTGCAGTCGGCTTGTGAATGGGTGGCACAGTACCACGAACAGACAGGCAAGCCTGTCATCGTGTACACACATCACAGGGATGTGTTGAAACGAGTAGTGGACACACTCAACCCTGATTTCCTACGTGTTGCAGTCATCGAAGGTGGAGTGACAGCACAGAAGAGGCAGTCCATAATAGAGGACTTCCAAGCGGGGAACGTAGACGTGTTGGTTGCTAACATACTGTCGGCCAACATGGGAATAACACTCACCAAAGCAGACACGGTTGTGTTCGTGGAACGTGAGTGGACTCCTGCCGTAGAGGAACAGGCGGAGGACAGAGTGAATAGGATAGGTCAGGATGCGAGTGTTGTTCACGCAGTCTACCTGTCTGTCTCCAACACGATTGACGAGAGGTTCTCTCGCATTGTCTCTCAGAAGAGAGATGTAGTCAAAGGGATACTGGATGGAGGAGAGAAGGAACAGAGGAAGGCCTTGGCAACAGAGTTGCTCATGGGCATGGTTGATTCAGGTGAGATACCTGCGAGCATGCTAACCGATTTCATCGGTGGAAAAGGGGCTTCCCCATTTAAAGGAACAACAGAGGAGTGGTGATTGATATGGATATGAACATTGATACAAACGAGATGACGAATGACGACGAAAGCCCGAACTGGGATACACACACTATTGCTAGTGGTGCTATGCAAGTTCACGAAGGAGAAGGCTTTGCCTTCTTGACCAAAGGTGGTAGGACTAAGACAGTCTGTGACTGGGACTTCAAACCCTATGTGTTGCCTGCTGTGATAAACGTTGACCAACATCCTGAGGACTCAGGTGTGGATGACGGACTGTACACAGTAACAGATGCATACAACGGTGAGAACAACCTGTTCATTATCATGAACCCCAAGGTCAGGACAGAGAAGCAACCTGTCGGTGCTATACTAGGTGCTGTCTCCAAGAGATACGCAGGTGTGTCTTACCCAGAAGTGTTTGCTCCATTGGCAATGCACTGCAACGAGAAGGGATGGGACTTCAAGATAACAGCCTACGACTTCGGCAAGAAAGCACGAATGGACATCAACGTGGTTGCTAACGAGAAGTCAGAACTCACACAGGTTGGAGACTTGTACAAGTATGGTGTGTCTATTCACAACAGCCTTGACGGTAGTGGCTCTTTGAAAATCAACGGAGTTGCAGAAAGGCTTGCCTGTACCAACGGTATGGTTGCTACATCGACCAAGAACCTAGCGAGTTTGAGACACACGAAGAATGGTGTTGGCTCAATTGACTTCGCAAAGTTCAGCAACTCGATTGCAGGTATGATTGAAGACGTGGTGAAGCAACTCGAACTTGTTGAGTCGATGACTTCCTTCGGGATGGACAACGACCTGTTCGGCAAACTTCTAGTTGCGGCACGAGAGAGAAAGATTCTCTCCCTGCCTCAAGCAACACCCATGATAAACAAGCAGACTGATACAGTTGTGGACTACTCCATCTCCAGAGGCTACGGATTCCGTGCGGCACTCATGGGTTGGAACAGGCCTGAGGCTGACTTCGTGAAGGTTGAGGGTGAGGCAATCGGTACGGCATACCATGCTTACAACGTACTCACTGGTGTTCTAACACACAAGCCTACATGGAGTGGTGCTAACACACTGAGTGGTAAGGGCAACGCTGTCCTTACAGGAAGTGCCCTAGCAATCGGTGCTCTTGACACACGACTACATGCAGTCCACAAACTCATGTCGGATGTTGTATCCGGTGTTGTGGATTTGAACGAGTACGTCACCCCTATGGAAGCAATGGGGGTGACACTCTGAGCAACTCAGGCGTGTTGATTCGTACCAACGGGAAAGTCGAACCGATTACCATAGACGGCCTAAGCGACATGCAGTCAGCCGTAGGTGGACTCATCGAATACGCATTGACTGGGGGTGATGACATTACCCTCAACGGTGTGAAGCAGACATGGGACTTGATTGGGAACGAGGAAGGTAGGCTACTAGGTCTACCCCTCAACCCCATCGCTCGTGAGTTCATCGCAGAGATGTGCAACGTGCCTCTTGGAAGCGTGTTGTCAATGCACGGTGACTTCCTGTTGCTAGGCCATGATGGTGATGGTGCTAACACAGACTGCCCTACACACATCCGTGAGAGGGTGATGCAGATGAGCATGTTCGATGCTCCCTTCGCATCAATGACCACGGTCGATGTAGATGGAACATACGATGTGCAATTGTTCGGGAGTGATGACGAATGAGTGGAACACACATAGCCTTAGCCATAGCCAAGAAGAAAGTCAAGCAACTTGAGGTTGAGTTGAAATCACTACAAGCAATACGTGAGGAGTGGTTAGACATGTGGAGTGTTCTAGAAAGCCTGAACCTGACTACGGTCGTTAAGACACACATGCGTGGTGACACGGATATTGCTGAGGCCATAGACGAGGCGATAGCATGAACATATTCGTGTTAGATGAAGACCCTTATGCCTCAGCCCGTATGATGTGCGACAAGCACATCCCGAAGATGGTGGTGGAGTCAGCACAGATGATGGCATCAGCCTTGCGTAGACATGGTGCAACAGACGAGGACATGCCACTGACCAAGAGTGGTACACCATACAAGGGTGGTTATCAGCATCATCCGTGTACAGTCTGGGCAGGAGAGAATCAGGAAAACTTCGACTGGTTAGCAGACCATGCGTACAAGTTGCTTAGTGAGTATTGGAAGAGGTTCGATAAGGAACACGCATGTACCGAACCCATCATCCACATGTACAATATGGAACTAGACTTACCTGAAGGGGAACTTACCCCATTCGCTCAGGCCATGCCTGACGAGTTCAAACACGAGGATGCAGTACAGGCGTACCGTGCCTACTACCACAGCAAGACCTTTGCCAAGTGGGAGAAGGGAACACCTGCTCCTGACTGGTGGATGGAGGTGACAGCATGAGTAAGACACAGGTGTATTGGCACGCTAGTCCACACGAGAACCTAACAAGCATACTGGGCAACGGCATACAACCACGCTTCGGTGAGGTGTACTGCTCGACTAACCTAGAGGCAAGTGCGAGGTGGATTTGCTTTACCAGAAGAGATGCAGAAAAGGTTGTCCTGATTCCATTCACGGCTAACCCTGATGACATGAGTCTGGGTGTAGACCACTCGCCTAAGATGACTGAGATGCTAGGCGTTCCTGACGAGGGTGCGTCGTATGTCTATGGTCAGACCGTGAACTTCAAGCAGATTGTGTTTGATGATATTAGAATTGTAGACAACCCCTTCTACAACGAGAAGATGAAGGAGATGATGCAAGGTGAGGAATAACTCACTATGCAGATGGTGTGGGGCTAAGGTGCATTGGGGGCATGACCGAAGGGGAAAGTGCGACGAATGTAGGCTTTCCCATTTAAAGGAACAAGAGAGGAGAGATGTATGAAACAAGCAGAGCAGATGAAATGGACAGATGGTGTGGGTAAGGCACTCGCATCACTAGGAGCAGTAATAACGAAAGCGGAGAAGACTCGCTATGATGATAGTGAGGAATACTTCAGTGACCCTGAGATAATGGTCATGGATATGATGACAGGTTCGACCGTCATGGTACAGACAGAGCCACACACAGGTGGCAGGACACAAGGACATGGATACAGGAAGGAAGCCGGATGGGAGCAGAGGATACCGATGAAAGTACCTTTGACCCTACAGAGGAACATCCTGTTGGACATGCTTGTGGGTATGCTAGTACCTGCGGATTCAGACACAGCAGGTCCACTGGGCAAAGCGGCATACACACGTATTGCTGAAGCACTGAAGGAAGGACTTGAGATGTCTATCAGCACTGACAAGGACTTAGCCAAGCACTGGAAGGACAAGTATGCGAAGCATGCTAAACTGGTGGATGAGATATCATCACAAATCAATGATTTGACTATGACCAAGATGTCAGGCAGGCAACAGATACGTGTTGAAGCCGTACCTGTAACCAATGCAATTCTTAACCCTGAACTCATAGGGGAGAGCATCTCAACACAAGAGGCAGAACCAATGGGGGCATACATCGAATGATTACGACTGAGAACATATACGACATACTCTATGGTGTTGCAGAAAAGGTGAACGACACACCAATACCCGAAGAGGCCATGTCCTATACTAGGATGAGGCGTAAGGTAAAGGAGCGGATACACAATGAGGCACATGACACTGCTCACATGCATTCCATGTACGTTTTGGATTCGGTTATGTTGAACGAAGTTGATACTATGGATGACATCGGCTGGGAGATTCTCTACAGCAACGTGAGTGAGAGGGAGAACATACCCCTGTCATTTGCACGTGGCCTTTCCTACAACATGAATCCTGACCCGATGGTCAAGAGGTTGTATTGCGAGGTGGATAAAGAGAGCATAGAAAACAATCAGAGGATTCTGATTGGTATTGTATTCGATGGTGTCAAGAATGGATTCTGGGAGTTGGATGATGCGAAGTCATTCGCAGACAAGAAATGCCCAGACATACCGTACTTTGACAAGGATGAGTGGGTGAAGACACTCTCCGATATAATGGGTGGTCATGTTGTAGAAGACCTTATTGACACAGACATCCCAGAGGGTGGTGACGATGTCTACCTATTCTAATTTACATTCCTTGATTGCTGTAGTCTCGTGGTGGCGGGGGCTACAAAAAGCAGTCATCGGAAGTTTCGTTTGTGTTTTATACATCCCTACCGTCACCACCAAAACACATGGATGTGATGCATGATGGCTGAGAAGTATGTTGAACACACGTTGACTACGAAGTCGTTTCTCCCCTATGGTAGGTTCATCAACCACATGGGAGAGATAGCCGAACTATGTGAGGAAGTCATGTACATCACCTACAATGGTGAGGAACGTGAAGTGCTTGTGGCTATGCCCGCTAAACCAGTTTTGGAATGCTGTCCATTGTGTAAGGGTAAAATACATGATGGGAGTGTGGTAGTAATTACCGACTCGCACAGTCTATTCCCATGTTGGGAATGCGAGCAGTTGGTGGAACAGGAAAACACAGGAGATGCAATAGATGAGTGAGTTTGAAATAAATGAAGAGATGAAAACGTGGGCGAAGAACCATTTCGATAACATGGGTATCGGTGGTGTGTGGAGTCCAGAAGGAACGGGACTGACATACCAGAAGGTGACAGACGACAGTTGGAAGGTGATTCGTATGATGAATCATCCTACAGTTCAGGAGAACCACATGAGGTTCTCTACAATCATGATGAGTGTTGGGATAAACATGGTCATGGGCGATGAGGTGGCATACGACCCACCTGCATCATCTGAGGAAGCCTATGCACAGGAGACAGCACACAGGATGGAGATAGCGAAGTCTTGGGCATGTTCTGAATGTGGACACAAACTAGCCGAACTGGATTTGGAGATGGCTCGTCCTAGTTTCGAGGGGGAACAGGAGATTCTACTTGAAGACGGCAACACACACGAGGTTGAGGTATGGGCCTATGGTCTGTCATGCTCATGCGGTCATGTCACTAAGATAGACCCTGATGACTTCCATCTACTAGCAGGTGACTATCTGTTCATGAGGTATGTCAACAGCGAGGGAACTCTAAGACAATGTATGACTAGGAAGCAGATGGTCGAGATGGCTGACGCTGAGAATCCTGAGTTAGGTGTAGTGCTTGGGAGCAAAGACCCAGACACAGGAGAGCGTGTTCCCTCATGGATGTGGGGTACGTACTGCATGAGTGTTGAGAGATGGGGACTCACTGACGAGGAGGAGTGAAGATGGGCGAAGAGCACGTCTGGCGTTCAGTGAGCATGGAAGGCAAGTGGAAGGATGGCAAGGGAGACGTTGCCGTCAGGCGTGTTGACTACTATGACAAGGTCTGGTTGGATTTCAGAATCATGAATGTTCAAGACGGTAAGAACCAACACACACGACACGGAGTCAGACTCACAGCAGAGCAAGTGAAGGAACTCATACCCAGACTTGTTGACTTCATCAATGAGTATGAAGACCAGAAAGAACAACAGGAAAGACAGCCCGAAAAAAATGCGGCTTAGGTTATCCTGTTAGAAATGAAAGTGAAAACCCTGAGAGTATATGAACTAAGCAAACTACAGTTATAAGGCAACAACAAAATGAAAAGGAGAGATGAAAGTGAAAGAAGAAAGAGCAACAAGTGTATCTCATGTTGAGTTTGAGATATTGAATGAATTAATCGAGACCGTAGACCTAGAGTCTCTGAAGCAGATTATGGTTGACGACAAGGTGACAGGCAAGCGTTGGGACTCAGGTGCAAAGAACGTGCTCCTGTTGCTTGAGAACATGAAGGATAGGAGGCGACATAGATTGAAGCCTGACCATCCTGACTACAGGGGGAAGGAGAAATGATTCACTTCCGTATATTAGACAAGACGCTTTGCGGTGCTGACTACAAAGAGCCTAGCAAGAAAGTAGCGAAGGATGGTAGATTCTGTGATGAGTGCATACAGGTAATGTGGCAAGAGCAGTACAGGCGAAACACACTCATGCCATATGTCAGGAAGGCTAGCAAGAACAAACCGAAAGTAGAACCTGTTGAGGAGCATGTAGTTGAGGAGATAACAACAAGAGGAAGTGGTTTGTTTTTGGCCGATTATAGGCTTCCCCATTTAAAGGAACAACATAGGAGAGGTGTGAAAACAGTATGATGAATGAAAGAGAACAAGATGAAAGAGACGAATACAGGGCAGACGCTGCGTGGGAAGCCGCACAGGAAGAGAGGTACTGGAACTGCAAGCATGAGAACTGGTCTATCACAGACGAGGGTATCGTGGATGTTGACCATTGGAAGAACGGCAAGAAGTTGGATGAGCCAATAGCATGCATCGAGGTAGAGTGTGATGACTGTGGAAGAACCAACTACATGAGAGTACCCTACAACAGAATCCTAGAACTCCTGAGAGGAGTGGATTGGAGCGACGATGGTATAGATGAGGATGGGTGGTCTGAATGTTAAGTGAAGAGCAGAGCAGACTGAAAATAGGTCAGACGATAATCAAGGCGATAGCGGAGCATGATGAGGCGTTCTACGAAGAATACATCGAGAAGCACACTCAGTACCCCGATGAAGAGGCTGACAAGTACTACGATGGTACTGCTAACTACGATGACGACGTAGACATAGCAGAGATGAATGCAATCATGGACATACTACACTACGTAGTCACCAACCATCACCCGCACAAGGTAGGAGTTGCTGAAGAATGAGAGCAGGAAAGTTCGACAGACACGAGTCAGCAGTAGAGCATAAACTCGACCGAGTCATACAGTTGTTGGAAGCACACCTGAAAATACTGACAGCCTTTTCTGTGGCTGAGATGTTATTGGAGGATGAGGAATGAATCACGTGAGTATTGAAACCGTATCGGGCAATACGAGTATCAGACTGTCTGATGTGTCAGCAGTCACACACACAGTCGAATCGAAGTATCTGAAGAAGCATGCAATATTGGACATTCACATGTCTAATGGTACGATATTTACAACCAAACCTATGAGTGTGGAAGAGGCTATCCTCTTTCAGAAGCAGGTATGGAGTGGTGAAAGATGATTGAAGACAAGATAAGGCAGATTGAGGAACAGGCGAGACAGATGATTGAGGAAGGTCAGAAACTGGCTAACCTGAAAGACACACTACAGAAGTTGGAGCAGTGTATGCAAAGCGGTCACGTGTGGCAACTAGGTATGGGTAACACATCAGAACTGTCACCTAACAGTGGGGTACAAGGCAACATATCCGACGTGTTTGAGATACCACTGTATTGCATCAACTGCGGAGCGAGAGCCGTGATGAAGGATGGTAAGGGAGCAGATGTGTACTACGCTATGGGCAACAAGGTAAGTGAGTTGCTTAGGAGTGATGATGATGAACAGGAGTGATGGAGATGGCAAACATGGGTGGGAAACCAGAGCAGGTAATCGGTAAGTCTGAGATAGTCAAGCAGACATACGAGACGCATGTTGATGATGGGAAGAAGAAGATTGCGTCTTCACTTGAACTACCACTGAAAGTGATTGTTCTCGCTGAGGTACTACAGAGAGAGGTGCAGAAGCATCCCCATTGGGATTGCAGGAGAACACCACACGCACTGTTCGTTGATTGCATATACATCGTATGCAAGAAGATTGGAGTCAAGGTGACATCCAGAGGGATAGCCACCAAGACCAAAGAGGCTCTGGGAGTAGGCACTCAACCGAGACCCAGAGAATGGTCTTCACAGTTTCAACAATTGATAGACAAGGTGTTGGGATGAACTTCCTGAAGGCCTCTAGACTATACGAGTCACTGAGGCAGGGAAGCAACAAGAGAGATGTGCTCTCGAAGATAGAGGATGAAAACTCCGCCCAAGATTTTTACAGACTGCTTTATCCACAAAAGGCATTACTAACGAAGAACGGTCTAGCATCGCTCTTTGCTGAAGAGGTGGGCGTGTTCATTGATGTGGTCATGGACGTGTTGGGTGAGAACGACCTAGCACTCACACTCGCACAGGAGAGCAACGTCAGCACGTCACAAGGCTGGTCAGTCAAGGATGCATTCAGGATGATGGAGAGCCTATCTATGAATGCAGTCGAGGTACTAGACACAGCACATAAGATGGATGAGATTGAAGCCAGACTGTTCTGGAGTCACATCTTGGCCAACAAACCCCCAATCACATCACGAGCATTCGTGATACACTTAGGCATCAGCAGGGGCATCCACGCTGATGTGATGAAGAGACATGCGTCTCTGAAGGATGCCACAGAACTTATTCATTTGATATTCCAAGACCCTCAGGGTCTAGACATACCAGACAGGTGGTATGAAGAACCTAATCTGGCTCTATCACCTAGGAGGTATCTACCCTTTCATCCACATGATTCAATGGAGAAACTTGAGGAGTTTAATTACTCTCGATACCAAAGAATACCCAGCAAGGGTTCGACAAAGATGTTGTATGTGATTAGAGAGCAAGATGGAGTTCGCTTCGTCTGGAGAGACAGGAGTGGGAAGATTGTGTCCAACGGGCAAGCACCTGACTCGTCGTGGCTTCCAGACACTCCTATGATATTGGAGACGGTGACTGATGGCAATAACATACACGTGTATGATGCCATCTTCCCAAGATACCACACTCTCACTCTTGAAGAGAGACTGGCTAAACTACAGGAGCATACGAAAGACACACCTATCATTGTACACCAGCCAACACGTATAGATAGTATGGCTGACCTAATTAGCAGTCTCAAAGATGATGAGGCTATAAGATTCCCAGAAGTAGGTGAATACAAACCACTGGAGAGTGGTGGCTACGTTATGATGTCATCTCTATCCAAGATGATTCTGAGACTACATTCTGTGAGAAATATACAGGACACCTTGTCTGTAAGACTCTCATGTGTTGATGGTTATGATGACTTCATAGTGGTTGGTGAGGTCGATGTAGTCAGTGATGTGAAGAACACTATACGAGGTATGGTAGACAGGCTATGCACTATCATGCCCAGCAAAGACTGGGAAGACATACCAGACGAGATTATCATACCGATAGAGGTGGTTGTTCCCAGTATATTGAAAGACCCACTGTCAATCCCAGATGCCCTTGTCGTCTCAGCAAGAGACGATTTGGGTATGAGTGACGTGACTCAGTACGTCGATTTCATACATGCGAGTTGATACAATGACGTTACATCCTGATAATTTCTGGTTTGGTTTAGGCTTCCTATGTGCTGATTTGAAGTTCAGTTTCAGCATCCAGAAGAGTGCCTCATCCACAAATGGATTCAGGGTACTGCGTTCTATTTCGTTTCGCTCATATTTAAAGCAACAACAAAGTAAAAGTGAAAATGGTTTTCTTTTTCTGAACGAGGTATTGGAGAAGTTCGGATTACCTTTTGATGAGAGAGTGACCAAGCAGAAGGACATAGAGAAGTGGATGACTATGATTGCTCACTTCAAGTTAGAGGACAGGCTACTAGACAGAGATGGCTATCTATCTCTGAAGTGGGTGCTGGACAACCCACCACCAAAAGAATATGAGACCTTCGTAGAATGGGTCAAAAATGCAGATGAGAGGCTTTCCCATTTAAAGGAACAAGAGAGGAATAGTGTATGAAGTCATGGAATGAGATTGGTAGACCCACCGAGTTTGAGGATATAGTTGGACAGCATGCTTTCACTAAGGATGCTCTGAACTGGAAGGCGAACGACTCCTACCCAGACTCCCTACTCTTCGTAGGTCAGAGTGGTGTGGGTAAGACTACAGCAGCACGTGTGATTGCCAGACAGATGCTGGACAGAGCGATAGACTGTGATTACTATGAGTGCAACGCCAGTGACGAAAGGGGCATCGAGTTCATTCGTGTGTTCCTGAAGCAGGCTGCACAGACTAGCCCATACATGGCAGATAGAAAGGTCATCCTTCTTGATGAGGCTGATGGTCTGACTCCTGCTGCACAGGATGCATTGAGACAGATTATAGAGAACAGCACAGAGAACTGTCTATTCATATTCACAGCCAATGATGAGAGCAAGATACGACCTGCCATCAAGAGCAGGTGTGTAGTATACAAGTTCAAGGCTGTTGACAGCAAGGAGGGTGCGAAGCATCTTCAGAACGTATGTGAGAAGTGTGGAGTGCCTGAGGCTGTTCTCAATGTGTGGAAGGACTACTTCCCAAGACTCGTCACCTACATGGGTGGGGACTTGAGGTCAGCAGTAGGTGTGTTGGAATCATTGCAGAAACATGACGTGCATGCCCTGAAGGACAGAGTGAGTGACTTCAGTGGACCGAGCCAAGCAGCCCTGTCTGCTTTGACAGACGAGTGGATGGACATGCGTGTGCAGTTCCACAAAGCAGTATCAAACGGAAGGGACAGGTTCTTCGTGATGCGTTCCTTCTATCAGAATCTTTCATCCCTGTTTGACATGGATGATGATGAGAAAGTCTGGACAGTGCTCTCTGTGTATGGTGATATGATGACACACATATACGAATGGCCTGACAGCGACCAAGCATTCCTCGACTACTTCGTAGCGAGATTAAGAAAGGAAGTGAAACAATGAAAAGTAATGATATGGAAGAATTAGACAGAACGATACAAGGTGGTCTGCTTGGTATACAAGTCAGCATAGACAACCTGAACATAACGATGAAGGCAGTCCTTAATGAGATAAAGGAGATGAAGAAACATGAATGAAGAAAACCATGAATACGAGTATGAAGCAGTACCAGAGAAAGCCAACGACAGCCCGCTTGCTATGCCAGAGGGTGTCATAGAACGTATGCAGAAGCACGCAGAAAGAACAGGAGACAAGTTGCCTGATGTAATCAAGCACTTCCTCTCTTTCATTGAGAGCGAGCACTCATGCGAAGATTGGATGGAAGAGGATGAGGACTTACTCATCGACTGGGCAGAGCAATGTTTCATCCAGTTGAGGCGAAGCACAGTAGGTGGTGGGGCTAACACAGTCCCATTCGTAGGTTGCTTCGTAGGTGTAGATGCTAAGAAGACAGACCGCAGAGGTGGTATGGTCAGCAGGGCAACTAGAGAGTTCGTCATGAATAACAAGGAAGCAGTTGACAACGGAGTTGTGGGAGAGTACTTCCATCAAGGAAACTTCTGGGGTATCAAGACTGCTAATGGTGTGATAGATACCAACGACCCGATTGAAGAAGAACCTTCGATGGGTATCAGAGTAGATGGAAAGTACATCTGTCTGATGGGAAGAACAACAGGGAGACCAATGTATCCTTCCCTACTAGGTAGAAACTATTACTTCTTGGGCAACCATGAGAATGAGTTCGACAAAGATATCAAACTGTGGAGAGTAGATGCTCTAGGAGAGTCCTCCGATATGAAAGTAAAGGTAGGAGAGTCATGTAGAATACAGGTCAGGCCACCTAACCCTGAAACAGCAGAGGCATTCAGAGATGTACTTGGTACTGGTATAGGTTTCCATGAGAACATAGAGTATACCACTAACTTCGTAGATGAGGATGAGGTGAAGTTCCTCCATCCACACAAGTTCCTAGCATCTGACTTGTTCCATCAACTGTATGTGCCACTTGAATCATTGAGTGATGCTTATGCTACTGGTAGTAGAACCTTTGAGATAAATGGTGAGATGGGTAAAGCAGGACCTGTTGTATTCACAAAAGGTAGCGTGAGCAGACTATCTACAGAGGGTAGAGAGAGTGCGTATGATGAGACTGGTAGAAACTTCAGCCTCAATCTAACTAACATATCTCTACAAAGTCAGTATGGAGAGAAGCCACAAGCAGAGGTATCGTGCTGGATTAGTGGAGCATGCCATGACAACTCGAATCCGTTCGTTGCTAGAAAGGGCGATGAGGAAATACCTTGGGCTGAGAAGTCATCAATCATTGTGATTGGAAGAATAGGTATGAGTGTAAGGGATGGTGTGGAGAGTCCTAAGATGAATGTCTTTGGTATCTATGCAGACCCAAGGAGAATACGAAAGAGGACACAAGGTGGCAACACCAACATGTCCCAGTTCATAGGAGAAGAGTCCAAGTCGAAAGACGGAGAAGACAAACAGGAGTGATATAAATGACTGAAAAGAAAATGAGTAAAAAGGAAGTAGAAACGATGAACGCAGAACTGAAAGAGCAGTTGGCTACGGTGACATCCGAGGCACAGAGAATCTCTGAAGCAGCACAGCAGATACAAGCACAATCTGCTAACAGACTGATTATCATCAGGCTGCTAGAGACATTCGTGAACGGTGTCAATGTGAGTCTCCAACAACTACAGAGAGACTTGACTGAGATACAAGGTCCTCCTCAACAACAAGTGGAAAGTGAGGACTAATGGCGGGATTCGGTAAAGCAAAGCAGATGGAAGCGTCGAAAGACCTACCACCTGCACTACAGAACACCCAACCTGAAATGGCTACACAGCAACAGTCAAAGAAGCCCATGACTCAGAAGGCTGATGCCTTCGCAGACCTGAGGGCTGAGTTGACTAACCTGCATCAGAACAGACCCAAGACTCACATGTTCGTAGGTATCGCTGGTCATGAGAACACAGGTAAGTCGGCTATCGTGCTTGATGCATTCGTCAAGGACGAGGAAGCGACCAAGCGGGGAGACACCCTTGAGATTGTTGACTTTGATGGGGGAGGCTCGGCATCAGCGAGTGCCTTCTATCCAGACAATGACCGCATCAGGTGCTGGGACACTTGGGTAATGCAGACCAATGATAGGACTGCCTATGATTATCCAGAGACTCACAACCGTGTCATGAAGATTATGCAGTTCGCCTTGCAGAGAGCGAAGGAGCAGAATGCACCTGACTATGATGGTCCTCGACTATGGGGAGTACACATCACTGGTGTTGATTTGTGGGACAGCGTATGCGTAAACAACATGCGTATAGTGGATTTGAATCTCGCTAAGGATGGTATCGACAGTGCTGATTGGAATAAGAAAGTGGGCCACCAGTGGGATTGGGCGATACGCAAGACTCGTTTCCATCAGTTGACTGCCGTGTGTAAGGGACTGGTTAAGCAGGGTGTACGTATCTTCTGGGAAACCCATCTTAGGATTACCAACTACTCTTTCGGAAAGAATGAGGAAGCGGCTAAGTGGAGACCTGATTGGGAGAAGGCAAGCAACAACTTCGTATTCCAGATTATCACTATGAATAGAGAAGACTCCTATGATGATGAGACAGGTAAGTTAGTCAAGAGTGAGTACACTGCTACGTTCGATAAGTGCAAGACCAACGCACAACTACAGGGACAGAAGAGAACAGTTCTAGTTACTGAGGTAGGTAAGCCTGCTGTGTTCCTTGGACTGCCTGAACTATACGACGGAAGTCTGTGATATGACACACGTGACTCTTGATAGGAAGAAGGCGTTAGCCTTCCTCTCATCGTTCGGTGAGAATGTGGAAGACCTGTTGGTGATGGTAGCGGGTGCTAGGTTAACTGGCACTATCGCATACGACACACACTACCTACGCAGGCACATGCTAGTACCACATGATGATGTCAAGAGCGAGGGCAACCTAGGCATATCCGACCTGAAGAAGGTGGTGCAGTTCTGTAAGAAGGCCAAGGGTGCTAAGGTGGTGTTCACCCAACAGGACATGGGGAAGCAACTGACAGTGAAGTGTGATTCAATGACACTGAAAGTACCCACCATGAGTAGCATCAACAGTTATTCCAAAGTCCCGTTCGTTGAGAAGATTCTCAAGCAGACGGAGAAGAGTATGTTCACCACGTACAAGGACAAGCAGTTAGAGGCTCACGGAACGATAGACATAACCAACCTGAAGTCGGTATCCAGTTTCAAGAACTTCTTCGCATATCCTAACTTCATGATATCATTACATCCAGAGGAGAATGAGTTCTTCCTCAGGGCAGGCAAACAAGGCACTATGCAATTGACAATCGACATCGAGTTGACAGATGCAGAAGGCCCGAACCAGAGATATGAGTCTAAGTTCGGGAAGTGGCTGATGGATTGTACTTCTCTTCTAGACGAGGGGAGTGCAGTTCTACACATGGGGGAAAGCACCTTCTTGTTCATTCAACAAGATAACAGTTTCCTCGTTATCAAGAACGAGGCATGAGGATGATAGTGGATTGGTTTCACCCTGACTTCGACAGGACTGAGTTGCCTCACATATACGAACGCACGAGAGGTGCGGATGGTGTATTGAAGGAGAGGATAATTACATCTGAGGATGATGATTATATCAAACCGTTCTGCTGGGTCAGGAAGGACACCAATCCTAGATTGCAGTCAAGGGTATGTGCAGACTTCCAAGGCACTGAGTTCCACTTCGATGAAGAGGCTGAGGGTATTGATGGTGTGCCACTCATCAAGATGACGACCACTTCACCAGACAACTTGTGGAACATCAAAGACAGGATAGATACCTATGAGGCCGACCTAGACTACAGAGACCAGTACATCATCAACGCATACCCAGATGGTATTCCTGAGTTCGTACCACGCATATGGTATTATGACTTGGAGTGGGATGTCAAAGAGGACTTCACAACTGTCATGGCTGTTGTTGATACTTTTGAAGACCATCCTGTGGTTTTCGCATGGAAGGAAGGAGTGCAATACTTCTCCACTGATTGGATAGACAGACATGGTGGATATGTATTACATCTATATGGAAGTGAGACTGCAATGCATGAGGGCTTCCTTCAGTATCTTGATGCCTGTAACCCAGACATAATGGTAGCACACGCTGGGAACTGGGCTGACCTTCCACACATGGCTAGAAGGTTGGAGGACATGAACAGACTAAGCCCCCTGCATTACATGACTCCCTTGAGAGAGGGCGGTCAGGGTTTCTATGATGACACTGCACAACCACTGAGAGGTCGTCTGGTGTACGACAGTGCCGCACGTGGTATGACTGGTAGCGGCTTCGAGTCCATCTGGCAGAAGTCAGGAAGGGGACAGATGTCCAGTAGGAAACTAGACTGGGTGGCACAGAGACTAGAACTCGGTGAGAAACTCACCAACAGGATAGAGGGAATGACCGTGCACAATGGGTGGAGAGAATACTTTGATGAGTTCGTTGACTATTGTCTGGTGGATACCACATTACTCAGAGATGTTGATGAGAAACTACACGCAATCGACTTTCACCTAGCCATGCAACAGTTGTGTGGTGTGGCTTTCCCAAGCACCAATAGGGTAACCAGATACTTCAGAGGTCTGATTGCTAGAAGGACAGACAAGAAAGCACCATCAGGTAGGGCTAACTCAAGAGAGGAACTACAGGCTGCTTTCATTCCAGACCCCAAGTATGGGAGACATGATGGTGTTGCCCTCGTAGACTATGCATCTCTTTACCCTAACATCATCCTCAGTGATAACCTATCATGGGAGACCAAGAGGAGACATGGTGGTGAGGGAATAAAGACAGTGGGTAATGGTACTCACTGGGAGCAAACCAAACAAGGCCTTCTGCCTAGCGTCGTTGTCGAGATGCTGGCTCTGAGGAAGGAGTACAAGAAGAAGATGTACGAAGCGACTGACCCAGATGAGAAACTGGGATACGACATGCTACAGACTGCTACCAAGGTTGCGGTCAACGCTCTCTATGGTATGGTATCCATGCGAAAGATAGGGGGCATGTGGTCTGACCTAGATATTGGTAAGACCATCACCTACAGAGGTAGGGAGAGTATCAAGTTCCTAATGACAGAGAGTGAGGAACAGGGACACAAAGCCCTGTATGGACACACAGACTCTGCATTCATTCAAGTTCCATTCGATGAAGCCGAGGCATTAGCAAAACACCTGACCAAATCTGCTCAGGAGAAATTAGACATGCCTTATCTTGATGTAGAGTTAGAGGCATACTTCGACTATTGGATTAGCACCAAGACGAAGAACAGATACTTCGGTATCAAGACTTGGCCTGAGTCTGAGAAGGGTAAGATGAAGGTCACAGGTTTCGAGTTGAAGGCAGCCAACGCTGCTCCTATCACCAAGCAAGTGCAGGACATAGCATTCAATCTCATAGGAACAGGTGCTTCTGAGGATGATGTGAATGCAGCAATCAGACCGATAGTCAATTCTCTAAAGGATGGGACGGTGAACATAGAGGATGTCGCTACATTCGGTAGAGTCAAGAAACCATTCCATCAGTATACAACAGTAGTACCCATGGCTGTAAGAGCAGCCAAGTATTACAATGACAACATGCAACCAGATGAGCCTTTCAGACCCGGAGACGGAGCACAATGGATATACATATCAAACACACCTGAGTCTCTTCCTAACCAAGTAGAGTTCAGTAAGAGAAAACCCATGTGGGCAGAGGTAGTTGCGTTCAGAGACCCATCTGAGATAGATGAGTTCGACATTGATTACGAGAAAATCACAGAGAAGATGATACACAAGAAATTGGAATCTGTGTACAGTGCCATGGACTGGAAGTTAGATTCTCTATCAGGTAGTATGCCGGAGGAGTGGTGATGGCCGAGTATGAGTATTGTTCAAAGTGTGGTGAGAAGATGAAGGGTAGTCTTGGTAAGACACTTGGACTCTGTGATTACTGTGCAAAGAAATGGTATCAAAAAGAAATAAGGGAGATGAAATACAAATGAGTAGAATAGAAGATGAGGTATGTAAGAAGATACAAGGACGAGCGACAGTAGGCAAGGAGAAATATGGAGTGACAATGGAGACCGCTCCTCTTACTACTCTAGAGTGGTTGACACACGCACAGGAGGAGGCTATGGACCTGAGTGTTTATTTACAGAAAATCATAGAGAAGCAAAGAAGTCTTAGAAGAGATGTTTGTTGGTGGTGCGGTGGTAAACTCATTTGGCAAGCAGACCACGATAAAGAAGATTTGATGGGTGAAGAAGGTATAGTGACACACTTACATTGTTCTTCCTGTAATGCATCAGTTGAGTATATTTCACAGGAGGAGGAAGAGTGATATCGAAATGCAACTGTGGATGGCAAGGTCTCACTACCACACATATGGTGAAAGGTATACCTATGTGTCCCAACTGTGAAAGACCCTTCTCACAATTCAGATGCGAGGGGTGTGGAGAATGAGGTACAATCCTAATGAGGACATCAAGGTAGACAGGACTGAGAGGGATGACTATCCCTTTGATGACCTTCTTGAATCTTACAGTAAGAGTACATACGCTTGGCAACCCGGCATGGTGGTTGATGGTGTGGAGCAGATACTGAGAGTGACTAAGAGCAGTCTAGGTACGTTCGGCTTCTGTGCAAAGCAGTATGAGTTTCAGAACATAATGAAACTACCCACTGAGGAGAAGGACCACCATGTTCGTGGAAACAACGTGCATGATTTTACTGAGTACTTCTTCGAGCAGATGTACGAGCACTATGATGAAGTGATAGAACTGATAGAAAAAGGGGAGATAGAGAAGGCTAGAGACCGTATGCACTCGGTCATCCCCACACCGCCTGAGCCATATCAGTATGGTGAGCCTGAGCAGATTACTGCTTGGGTTGATTGGCAGTTCAATAGACTGCTAGCCTGTGAAGGGGAGAATTGGTTTCCCGCTGGTAATGAGGCAGAGATACATGGGTCAAGGATAGTAGAGGTGAAGAACGATAATGGTGATACAGTCAACGTACCTATTCACATGCGTGGTTTCATCGACAGGATATTCGAGGATGGAGAAGGGGGCTTCGCTCTTATGGAGTTGAAGACAGGCAAGTGGAAGACTAGGAAGTCATCTGACATGAGAGCAGAGATGCAGTTCTACAAGATGATGCTAGAGAACAGCCCACATGGTGAGTTCCTTCCCATCACACACTGGGGATGGGAGTTCCCCGGTGGTAACATCAATCAAGGGGATGGTAGGCATTGGGATTACCAGTCTGTCAATGACAGAAGTGCCAGAAACACCCCAGCAGTAGTGGAGCGTAGGCTGAAGAAGTTAGTCAAGGCCCATTTAGATAAATCATTTCCCGCAAGTAGAAACGAGTTTAAGTGCGCTTGGTGCGACTTTCTAGATATCTGCCCTGCGTGGACATTGGAGGAGTTAGAATGAACAGAGAAGATAATGAAGAGAGAAGAAATTGCCAGAGAATGCTAGAGAAAGTCTTGACAGGAGTAGTGTCTAGATTAGTACCATACATGAATGTGAACGTGAAAGTGAAAATGACAGGTAGAGATAACTATACCATGTCAATAAGCAGACAGACTACACTACACGAGTATGGTGACATAGGGGTACAAGCACCAGAGGGTGAGAAGTACGATTATCTAGATATAGCAATTAACAAGACTCTATTGAACAATCCTGACATTGGTAGCATTGTCAGTAATTTGATTGATGATGTGGAAGTGAGAATGGAACACCTAAGGCAGAAGGATTAGGATGGGATTCATCACATTGGACTTCCCAAGAGAAGTTCTTGAGTTGAACTCTGAGGGTAACAAGGGCTTTAGGAGACTGGTAAAGAACTCCGAAGAACTAGAGGGTTACTGGAGGGGTAAGAATGGGAGTGGTAACGTATACTTCACTGCGTATGGATACAGAAGCCTGACCCCACCTCGTAACCACAGAGTTGACTACAACACACCAATCATCAGACACTTCGTGTGTGACTTTGATTGCAAGAACTTCAGGAAGAAAGGTGAGGATGTACCGTTTGATGAGATGCAGGAACAGGTACGTGCCCTCCACACTCACTTAAAAAGCAGCAACAAAATCCACTATATTTGGTTTAGTGGTGGTGGTTTTCATTTTTGGATACCACTTAGCAAAACCCACACACCCTCTACAGGGTATGACGTGGCCATGGTCAAGGAAGCAGGGAGACATCTTCTCTCCGACTGGCATAAGAAGTTAGACTTGTATTGCAACGACCCTACTGTTGCCTTCGATACTGCTGGTATGATTAGGATACCTAACTCCTACAACAGCAGAAGAGGCTGCTGGACAATCCCTCTCACATCCCATGAAGTGATGACGTGTAGCCATGATGACCTGATAGAAATGTCACAAGAGTCACGTTCTGGTTTTATCAAACACGGCACTGAGACTGTCAAACTACAAATCAAGAAGAGAGCCAAGAAGTTCAAGGGTAAGGAGTACAAAAACATCGACCTGCCTGAACTGGCTATTGACAATATGATTATCCTACCATGCCTAGCACAGTCAGCAATGGGTGGTGGTAACCCTACACACAAGGCTAGGGTTCACTTCGCATCATACCTAGCGGGTAGACTGAGGTGGTTCTTCCCACCTGATTATCCTTCATTAGAAGAGAAGCAAACTCACATCAATCAGATTGTTGATATTATCGAGGCTCAAGAATGGGTTGACTTCAATCCATCAGTCACTAAACATCAAGTCAAGAGCATAGTGATAGGCAGTGGTGGTAACAACGGATATATTCCAGCCACCTGTCGCACGTTAATACACGACGGTATCTGCACTGGAAGATGTAGATACTATGATGGAACAGCGGAGGATGATTGAATGAATACCAAGAGGACTTGTAAGGAATGTGGAAAGAAACTGCCAAGTAGGAATGGTAATAGAAAGTCATTCACCAATCTATGTCAGCATTGTTTCACACATCCACCAGACGAGTATAGGTGTCACGCTATCACACAGAAGGGTAACAGATGTGCTTTCAGAATAACAGGTAAATCTAGGAAGTTATGTAAGATACACTCTAGGAGGCAAAAAGAATGAGAAGACCTGCTATGATTATTGATAGCAATGAAAGGGGTGTACTGTGTGAATCAGTAATACGTAAGGCAGAGAAAGCGGGTTTGTCTGTGATAAGAAAGCCGCTAGTGGTAGGGGATTATCTTCTAGGTGAGGCTTGTGTTGAGGCCAAGAGCATCAACGACCTATTCCTATCCAGTCACAGTGGTCATCTATGGAGACAACTGGAGAACATGGACATCAACTACCAACGCTTCTTCTTAGTCATACACGGTGGTATAGACAAGTATGTCGCTATGGCTAAGAAGACAGGCAAGAAGGTGACATACACTAGGATACAGAATGAGTTGACTGGTACTATTGCACGCATCATGAGTGACTTTGAGTGTCAGGTATTCTACACACCAAACGTCAGTGAGGCTGCTTTGTTCATTACCAAACTCCACAACAAGTTGCACAAGCCAGCGTCTAGCCACGGTGCTAGGACAATACGAAGAGTGGCATCCAACGATATCAGAGCCGACATGTTACTGGCAATTCCCGGTATAGGCAAGGACATGGCTGACAGGATTCTAGAGCAGTGCGGGAGCATAGAAGAGATGTGTTTCCCTGAATCTTTGAAGAAGATAAAGGGTCTAGGTGATGTACTGCGTGGCAGAATAGTGCAGGCACTCACATCTGAAGAGAAGATGGTAGTAGAGAGAAAGGTGAAAAGAAGTGTATAATGTACGACTGTCTTGTATATACATAGTATGTATTAAGTACTGACCCCGTTTGGGGTCACTCATGCGTCACTACTCAGAGTACCAAGCAGTGCAGAAGTTCCCTTTGTTCAAGGGGTACTTGGAACACTTTAGACAGACATCAATGGAAAACGACATACCCGGAATGCTTTCCTTCTTCTTCCTACAGGGACAGGTTGCTGTCCCTTTTGTGAGGATACCTTGGGGTTCATCACATCTAGACCCACGTGTGCACGTGTTCTGGATTCAACCGAGCAGGTCTGGTAAGTCTGTGTCTTGGGAGTTCATAGGTGACATCTGTAGAGAGGCCGAAATACCCACTGAGATGTACACCACAGGGACTGACGCTGCTCTGATAGGTGGATGGGAAGAAGAGATTGTTGATGGTGAAACAGTCAAGCATCTCAAAGAAGGACTGTTAGATGGGCGTAAGGCTCTCAACTTCGATGAGGGTTCAATCATACTGAATCCTAACAAGCACAGTCAGGAGACTGTGTTGTATCTACAGTCTGCTTGCAACCCCGTAGGTAGCAACAACAACATACTCGTGAAACACACTAAGGCTGGAAGAATAGAGACCGAGTCATTAGTGTCAATGTGGATTACCACCTTCCCACCGAAGGGTGTCAAGGAGTACGTTCTGACCAAAGGTATCTTCCAGAGGGTTCTGCTGTACTGGGCAGACTGGGATACAGACAAGAGAATGGGTGTGAGCATGAAGAGGATGGAGATGGCATTCAAGAAGATACCCAAGTTGTCTGTCGAGCATGACGATATAGTGGATTACTTCAAAGGGTTGACTAAGAGGGTGAGAGATAGATTACTCAACATCAGTGAGACTTCCTTCTCAGACTGGGACACTATGAATAGATACGACCAAGAGGAATTGCTACAGTCTCATATGCATCAGATGTTCACAGCAGGAGATGACTTCTACGCTGCTGCGTATGACTCCATAGAAGACTACTACTCTCTACTAGACGGACTAGGACCGGGTATCGGTGATGTAGTTGCTTCATTCATGCCTGCTGTTGAGAACTACACAGTCATCTTTGCAACACACATGGCCATGCTAGACGAGTCATGGGAAGTGACAGGAGAGCATGTTGACATGGCTAAGGACATTCTATACGACCTGACTAAGAATCTGATTCTATGGTTAGAAGACGAGGTTGAAGTTGGATACAAGAAGACAGAGGTGTCTGAGTACAAGAAGAGATTCGCAATAGCGTATCAGAACACAGATGCCGTAGACTTCGATGACTCCAGAGGAGCAGGTTGGCACAGGAAGAACAACGTGATACAGACGTACATGAAACTCAATTCAGTCACTAGAGGCACTGGGTGGAATCACTTTGGTAAGTACGCTAAAGACATGTTTGACACCGTAAAGGAGAACAAGGTAGTGTATCTCCGAATGAAAGAGGGCGCTAACGATGAGTGACATACTTTCCTTAGACATAGAGACCGAGAACTACTCTTGGGACATTGGTGGGTGGAACAACATGAACCTATTCAAGACAAGTGTAATTGCAACTTGGGATGGTACTCAAGGTACTTTGTTTAGTAATAAAAATATACAATTAGAAAACGTGAATGTACTTCCATTACATGCATCAGATATAGGTAATCATATATCAGAACATATAGAGAAAGGTGGTAAACTATTAGGTCACAATATAATTGGTTTCGACCTACCAGTTATCAGAGATTCGTTAGACTGCTGGGCTGCTGGGGATGTAATGTCAAAGAGTTCAGATACAATAATAGATACCAAGAACCTAGTTTCAAAAGCATCTAAACTATTATCAGATAGTATAGTAACATCGTTAGATGTACTTTCAAAATGTACTTTGAAAGAAGGCAAGATAATGCAGAGTGTAGATGCACCCGAACAATGGGCTTTGGGTAAATACAATGAGGTAGCGGAGTACTGCCTTAAAGATGCACAACTCACATACGAGTTGTACAAATACGGCGCTGAATATGGTGTAGTAAAGTCACTTTCCTTAGATACAGGAAAAGAGATAGAGATAGAGGTGGATTGGAAATGACCGATAATGACAAAACAAATAATGCACAAGTGATGAATATACGGGCAGCGAAGGCTATTGTCGAAACTGTACGCACTACCCTAGGACCGATGGGTATGGACAAAATGATGGTAGACGGTGCTGGAAACGTGATAGTGACCAACGACGGTGCTACCATCCTACGTGAGTTAGACGTAGCACATCCCGGTGGTAAGATGATGATAGAGATATCAAAGACACAGGAGACAATATGCTATGACGGTACTACCAGCACAGTAGTATTGGCCGGTCAACTACTCTCCAACAGTGAGATGCTGTTCGAGAAGGGACTACATCCCAATGTGATATGCAGAGGATATCGTGAAGCATCGCAGATGGCGATAGACTACTTGAACAGAGAAGTGTCATTGGAAACAGGTAATGAGTTCCTGCACGACATAGCCAAAACTGCAATCACCGGTAAGACCGTAGAGGCTGCTACTGATATCGTAAGCACTCTTTGTGTGGATGCAGTCATGGCTGCTGGTGATGTGGACAAGGTCAGGGTAGTCAGTCTACCCGGTGGCAGCATCGAAGAATCCTACCTGTTCAATGGTGTGATTGTGAGTAAGGACTTCGTGCTAGACTACGACTTGGATGACGAGACCAACATCCTTCTACTCAACACAGGGCTTGAGGAGGAGAAGAGCAAGGAGAACGTACAGGTTCAATTGAACGCAGCAGATTACTCTCAGTTCCAGAAGTCAGGTAGGGACAACCTGCTTGAGCGTGCACAGCACATAGTGATGAAGATGGAAGGGAAGGGCGTTGTGTTCGTCAGAGATGGTGTGCATGACCACGTCTGCGCTTATCTAAGGAAGAACGGCATAGGTGTGATAAGAAGAGTACCTGAGAGTGTGATGAAAGCACTAAGAGGATGCTTAGGTATCAGTGTAGCGCAGACACCAGAAGAACTCGAAGATGCAGCCTTCGTCAAAATATCGAGGCAGAAGCACAATGACGTGCAGTACATATTCGTGGAGTCTATTGTTGAGAGCGACCAGTCCACTCTCGTTCTGAGAGGGGCAACACAATCTACCTTAGACGAGGTAGAGAGAGGATTCGATGACGCATTGGGTGTAGTCAGCCTAGTCAAGGAAGACGGAAAGATAGTCGCTGGTGGTGGTTCATCATTCGTGGCTATGGCTTCCTATCTGAGGAATCATGGTGCTAGTGTAGGCGGAAGGCCTCAGATGGCTATAGAGGCCTTTGCAGACGCTCTAGAGATTATTCCTGCTACCATAGCAGAGAATGCAGGTCACGACCCACTCGACGTAGTACTGGCTATGAGACATGAGATACAAAGTGGAAATCTACACTATGGTCCTGATGTTACTGATGGTGGGATTACCAACATGAAAGACGCTGGTGTATTCGAGCCTACCAAACTAATCAAGCAGGCTTTGCTTAGTGCGACAGAAGTCACTACTGCCCTACTAAGGATAGATGATATCGTTGGTAGGAGACCTGTGGAATAATGGGAAGACTTCTAGACAAACTAAACGTCACTTGTCGTGCTTGTGGCTACAAGCACATCCCAAGAAGGCTGAATGCACGTTATCAAGATGCTGAAAAAAGGAGAATCAATCTTTGGCAGTGTAAACAATGTGGTCACTTTTGGCAGGACTCGGTATACAAGAAGACGAAACAA